>Ga0194055_10004109_pt1 | contig 11012 bp, 9 predicted proteins | sample SepL449m_MetaG_FD_155482 | JGI IMG/M metagenome (GOLD analysis project Ga0194055, IMG submission 155482) | Anoxic zone freshwater microbial communities from boreal shield lake in IISD Experimental Lakes Area, Ontario, Canada - Sep2016-L442-9m | ecosystem: Environmental > Aquatic > Freshwater >... | reverse complement strand
CTGCCACTACGGGGACGAATAGCGCACCCATGCCACCCATGCCTCGTACAACAACGAACTGGGCGTCCCGCTGACCCTGCTGGGGGCCCCCGATGACGTGGAGGCGGTGGTGGTGGAGATGGGCGCACGGTTCCCCGGCGATATCGCCCGGCTGTGCGCCATGGTCCGCCCGACCATCGGGGTCATCACCTCCATCGGGTCCTCCCATCTGGAGCACCTCGGGGGCCCCGAGGGTGTGGCCGAGGAGAAGGGATCGCTCATTGAGGGGTTGCCGGCCTCGGGCTATGCCATCCTGAACGATGTGGAGTGCGGCCCAGATGTCCGGCGTAGGACGGACGCGACGATTGTGACTTTTGGGACGGCATCCGGCGACGTTCGTGCTCGTGTGGTCGGACGTGACCTTGATCTGCGACCCACGGTGCACATCGAATCTCCCTGGGGGTCGGGCGAGGTGGTGCTGTCCGTGCGCGGTGATCATCAGGCGGTCAACGCCGCCGCCGCTCTCGCCGTTGCTGCTTGTGCCGGCGTCGACTTCGATGCGGCACTTGCCGGAGTGGCCACAGCAGAGGGATCGCAGATGCGAGCCGAGTTTTGGCGAACCCCCACCGGACTCCGAGTGCTGAACGATTCGTATAACGCCAACCCCAACTCGATGGAGGCCGCGCTCCGCACCCTGGCCCAGGTAGATGCCCCGCGTCGAGTGGCTGTCCTGGGGGAGATGGCCGAGTTGGGCGCATCCGGCCATGCCGCCCACCAACGGATGGGCCAACTCGCTGATTCGCTGGGGATCGAGGTGATCGCCGTGGGTGTACCGGGATACGGCGGAATCAACGTGGCCGACCAGGCCGAGGCGCTCGACCTGGTAGTGGCCCTCCCCGTCGACAGCGTGGTACTCGTCAAGGCCAGTCGCTCTGTCGGGCTAGACAAGTTGGCCGATCGCCTGCGCACACCAGGGGCGACCACCTGATGAAGGTGATCATCTTCTTCGGTGGCCCGAGCGAGGAGCGCGATGTCAGCGTCGGCTCCATCAAGCCCTGGGTCACCTACCTCCAGGCCGACCCGGCGTGCGAGGTGACTGTGGTCTTCGTCGACCGGGAGCTGCGGGCGTTCCGGCTCCCGCCGGTCTATTTCTATGCCAATACCTGTGCGGACTTCGAGACCCAGCTTCGGGCGCTGGGGCTCGAGTTGGCGTGGGACGAGGTGGCCGAGCTGGCTGGCACCCACGACGTGGCCGTGCCGCTCATCCACGGCGAGTTCGGCGAGGATGGCGCCCTGCAACGCCGGTTGGACGCCTGGGGAGTCCCCTACGTGTTCAGCACTCCCGACGCCCTGGAGCGGACGTTGGACAAGGAGCAGTGCTACGTCGCACTGAGGGATGCCGGGTTCCCGGTTCCTGCCTATCGGGCAGTTGCGCGCGACCGGTGGGCAGCTGATCCGGCTGCGGTGCTGGATGAACTGGTCACGCACGTGCCCGCTTTGCGGATGCTCGGTGCGGAAGACGGCGACGGCGATGGCGGAGGCGATGGCTACGGCGATGGCGACGGCGACGGCAACGCCAGCGGTTCCGCCCGGCTGGTGGCGGTCAAGCCGGTGGCCGGCGGCTCGTCCTTTGGTGTGGGTGTGGTGCCGCTCCACGGGGATCGCCTGACGGCGGCCATCGACGAAGCGTTCGCCACTACCGCTGGTGCTGTACTGATCGAGGAGTTCATCGTAGGGACCGAGTTCTCCGTAGTGGTGCTCGATGGGCCCGGCGGAGTGCCTACGGCCTTGGCTCCCACAGAAGTGGAGAAGCCTCCGGGGAGCCAGGTCTACGGCACCGAAGAGAAGTACCTGCACGGATCCGGAGTCATCCACCACACGCCCATGCGAGTCGATGAAGCCATGCTCCACCGCATTCGTCGGCGAGCCGCTGAGGCGTTCTCGGTGCTCGGTCTGCGGCATATGGCCCGCATCGACGGATTCCTCACGGCGGGCGGCGAGATCGTGGTCACCGATGTGAACGGTATCGGCGGGATGGGTTTCTCGAGCTTCGTGTTCCAGCAGGCGGCCATGGTCGGGATCGATCACCGTCGGTTGATCATGGGGCTGTTGCGAGCAGCGCTCGGCACACCTGATGTCACTGCTCAGGATGCAGCCGGCCGCCCCGATGGTGCCCGCCGGATCCATGTCGTACTCGGTGGGACCACCAGCGAGCGCCAGGTGAGCCGGCAGAGCGGATGTTTCGTAGGGCTATCGCTGTTGGCTTCGGGCAGCGATGTCCGCTTCACGCTGATGGACCTGAGGAGCCGGTATACCGACATCGGTCTGTTCTACGTCCTCCACCATGATGTCGAGGAGATCCAGGCCCTGGTCGATGACCCGGTGCGACGGAGGACCATCGAAGCGGTCAGCCGGAGCATCCGGTCCGACTTCGCCATCACCGACGCAGCTGGCGATGCTTCGTTGTCCGTAGGGAACCCGATGTCCCTGGCCGAGTCAGTGGCAAGTGCGGACTTCGTGTTCCTGGCGCTCCACGGTGGTCCAGGAGAGGACGGCAGACTGCAGTTGGCGCTCGAGCAGATGGGCCGGCCGTTCAACGGATCCGGTCCAATGGCCGCTCATGTGGCCGCCGACAAGGCGGTGACGGCACAACGGGTGCGCGCCCTGGCCCTGGCGGGCATAGAGGCGCCGGACCAGCGCGAGGTGGACGTATTTGAGATCGGGACGTGGCTCGACGAGATCGATGGAGCCGAGGCGGCGGCCCTGCGGTATCGGGCGCTGTGCACGCAACTTGGTGCCGAAGCGCTGGTGTGCAAGCCGGCTACCGACGGGTGCTCCACGGGGGTGAAGCTCCTCAGGAGGCCCGAGGTGATGGAGCGGTTCTTCGCCGCCATCGTGGCCGAGGCCCCGGAGTTCGCCACCGACGAGACCCGGTCCGACCTGCGGGATCGAACCATGACCATCGCCATGCCTGTCCCCACCCCGGTGCGGTGGCTGTTGGAGCGGGCCTTCGTCGATCCGACGACAGTGGCCCTGCCGACGGGGGACCTCAATCTGGAGACGTTGCGCCCATGGTTTGCGGCCAAGCGGTTCATCGAGTTGACGGCGGCCGTGCTGGACCGTCCGGGCCGAGGGCTGGTGGCGGCGGTGCCGAGTGTGACGGTGGCAGCCGACGAGCTCACCCTGCAGCAGAAGTTTCAGCAGGGGGTGGGGACCAACCTGGCGCTCGACCTGTTCGTTCCCGACGCTGTAGCTGAAGGGGTCCGAGCCCGGATCGAAGCACTGGCCCGTGCGTTCGGGATCGAGGGGTATGCGCGGTTAGACGCCTTCTGGGACAGCGTGGATGACGTCGTGCACCTCCTCGAGATCAACTCGCTCTGCGGCCTGACCGAGGCCACCGTGTTCTACTCGCAGTGGTTGGCCGACCCGGACTCGCTACCTCCTTGGGCGGTTCTGGATCGGATCGTCGAGGCCGGGCTGGAGCGGTTCGACCGACGAGGCAAGCCCGATGAAGCGGCCTGGACCACCTGATGAACGCACGAACCTGGCCATGATCCGCTTCGACGACCTACAGGCGGCCAACCCAGAACTCGACGTCCACGGGCCGAGCCCCGCTGACCGCTACAGCCGGTTCTGCTTCGACTCGCGCCTGGCAGAGGACGGGGATCTCTTCGTGGCCGTGCGTACAGAACGCGGGGACGGCCATGACTTCGTGGCCGATGCGCTGGAGCGGGGTGCGCTGGCAGTCTTGGTGGACAGTCTGGATTCGGTGCCTGATGGTTGCACGGCTCTGGTCGTGGACGACACCGTGGCCGCCATGGAGCGCTACGGAGCCCACGTGCTGCGCACCTGGCGCCCACGGGTGGTGGCGGTCACCGGCACGGTGGGCAAGACCGGGACCAAGGAGCTGGTCGCCGACGTGTTGGCCACCGGGTTCACGGTGTTTCGGACGCCGGGCAATTACAGCGGACGATTTGGACTGGCCGTCGCCCTGGGCGGGCTGCGGCCCGAGCATGAGATCGCCGTCATCGAGATGGCCACTGGCCACTTCGGCGAAATGGATGCCATGTGTGCCATGGCACCGCCGGAGGTGGGGGTGGTCACGGCTATCGACGCCGCCCACCTGGTGGCCCTCGGAGATGTTGATGGGGTGGCCCGGGAGAAGGGGTCCCTGCTGGCTCACCTGGCCATCGACGGTCTGGCCGTGCTCAACGCCGACGACCAGCGTGTCATGGAGCTCGCCGTGCGCAGCGCCGCTCCAGTCGTCACCTTCGGCCAGTCGCCAGGGGCCAGGTACCGGGCCGATGACGTGGTCGTGGTGGCGGACAGCACCACGTTCGTCGGCCACCACGACGAGTGGAGCCAGCCCGTCACCGTTCCATGGCTGGGTAGCCACACCGCCACTTCTGCGCTGGCCGCGCTGGCCGTGGGCGACCACTTCGGGATCGACCGGGACCAGGCCGTCGACGCCATCGGGTCAGCCGGGCCTGTGCCGGGCAGGTTGCGTCCCTTGGCCGGCATGGAGGGAAGCCTCATCCTCGACGACACGTACAACGCGGCCCCCCGGTCCGTCCACGCCGGACTCGATGTCCTGGCGCTGCTACCGGCCACTTGTCGTATCGCCGTTCTTGGAGACATGGCCGAGTTGGGAGATGTCTCCGAGGAGCTGCACCGCCACGTCGGCGATCATGCGGCTCAAGTGGTCGACCTCCTCGTCACCCAGGGAAATGCCGCAGCCTGGATCGCCGATGCTGCGGTGCGGGCAGGACTTGCCGCTGACCAGGTGGCCATCACGTTTACTCCAGACGACGCCGCCGCCGCAGTGGCGGGCCGGCTCGGGCCAGAATCGGTCGTGCTGGTCAAGGGCAGTGCAGCGGCACGGATGGAGCGGGTGGTGGAACGACTGCTCCCCGACGGTGGGGCGGCCGACGGGCTGCTGGTGCGCCAAGACCGGGCATGGCAGTCGATACGGATCGTCCAGCCCGATCGGCCCACTTGGCTGGAGATCGACTTGTCGGCCATCGGGCACAACGTGCGTCACCTGGTGGAGCGGGCCGATGGATCTGAGGTCATGGTGGTGCTCAAGGCTGATGCCTACGGGCACGGAGCGGTACAGGTTGCCCACACTGCGCTGCGCAGTGGCGCCACTCGCTTGGGTGTGGCTTGTGTGCCCGAGGCCCGCACCCTGCGAAGAGCCGGCATCCGGGCCCCCGTGCTTGTGCTCGGGTACACACCGGGCTGGCAGGGTCGAGAGGCCGTCGGGCTCGACGTGACCGTGTCGGTCTTCGACCTCGGTACCGCACGAGAGTTGGATCGTGCCGCCCAGGCGCTCGACTCCACCCTGGCCGTCCACGTCAAGGTCGACACCGGCATGCACCGGCTCGGTGTCCACGCCGATCAGGTCGTCGCCTTCATAACCGCCCTCGGTGCACTTGATGGCCTCGAGGTGGCCGGCCTGTTTACGCACCTCGCCTGTGCTGACGACCCTTCTCCGGGCACGGTGGCCGCCACCGACCGGCAGCTCGAGTCGTTCCGGCGGGTCATCGCTGATCTGGAGTTGGCCGGCATCTGCCCTCCGCTCGTACATGCGGCCAACAGTGCCGGACTGCTGTTCAGAGACGACGCCACATTTGCCATGGCACGACCAGGAATCGCCGTATACGGCCTCCCCCCGGGACCCGAGGCAGCGGTCACATCGCTGCTACCGGCGCTGGCATGGAAGGCGCAGGTGGCCCAGGTCCACGATCTCGACCCAGGCGAGTCAGTTGGCTACGGGCACACCTGGACCGCCCAGCGTGCGAGCCGGGTGGCCACCGTCCCCGTCGGGTATGCCGACGGATTCCGACGAGCCCCGGCTACGTGGCGCTATGTGCTGATCCGCGGCCAGCGGGCGCCTGTGGTCGGACGGGTGTCCATGGATCAGATCTCGGTGGATGTGTCGGACATCGACGGTGTTCGCCAAGGTGATGAGGTCGTGCTGATCGGGCAACAAGGCACCGATGAGGTGGCGGCCACACTGGTCGCCGAGTGGTTGGGGACCTCGTGCTACGAAGTGGTCTCCGAAATCCTGGCCCGGGTACCACGCGTCAACTGACCCCTCGCGGCCCACGGTGGGTAGGTCGGTGGACGGCATGGGCCACCGAATGTCTGCTATCGAACTGCAACGTTCCAGCCACCGCAATACAACTCTGAACCGGCATGATAGTAGCGAGGTATCGGGCAGATACACGTTGCAGGTGCTGGAAACCACACTTGGCGGGATCGATGGGGCGGCTCATTTGAAGCCGCACGATCGCACGGCGCAGAGGGGCAACTCTGATGTTTCGCAAGAAGAAGATCATTTGGTGGGAGACGGAACCCATCGTGGCCGGCGCCGAGCAGGCGCGGGCTCGCGGATCGCTCGAAGACTCCGGTCGGTGTCGTGCGAGCACTTCTCCGTTCTACGGGCCCATCACGGTCATGATGGAGTCCGACGAAGCCGGCGGAGCCGAGTCACTCGACCTCGCCAAGAGTTAGTTCGCGTACCCGAGCTCTCGGCTGACTATCGGGGCTGCAGCCCCTCCGTCTCGGTGCATATCGGACTGACCCGGGAATCGTCGTATCCTCCAAGGCGATGAACGACCGCTCCGTACAGCCCTCATCTGAGCACGGCATGCGCGAGCATTCTGATCCGGTCGATCCGGTCGATCCGGGTGACCCGGCCGATCCGGCCGATCCAGCCGATCTGGTCGACCCAGTCGATCCGGGCGACCCGGGCAATCCGCGGAAACCTGCGAAGGGGGTCAACTGGCTGGCCCACTACGTCTACGGGACGATCGCCACACTTGTGGCCATCGCCGGCCTCACCTTTGACACGAACCCCGGTGCGCTGACTACAGCCAGCGTGGTCATCGTCGGGGCGCTTGCCATCTGGATGGCTCATACGTTGTCGGTGCTGGTGTCGAAGCGATCGCACAACCATCTCGAACTGAGCGCTGCTGATGTGATGGCCGAGTTGCGCGACTCGTGGGCCATCGTGACCGCATCGCTGCCGGCCACAGCGGTCTTTATCCTGGCCGGTATGCACGTTTGGAGCATGCACACGGCCTTCGTGCTCGCCGATATGGTCGGAGTTCTGGCGCTGGCCATCGTCGGCATCGGCACTGCCGGTGGAAGCGAGCGGCCCCTGTCCCGCCGCATCGCCTACGTAGTGGCCATCGTCCTCGTCGGAGTGGCCATCGTCCTCCTCGAGGCCAGCGTCCATCTCCTGTGACGTCTGTGGCCCGTCTTTCCCACGGAGAATGAGGCAATGACCACGTAACGTGTCAATTCCGTTGCAAATGCGATGTACCCCCTTCGCCTCATTGCGAAGGGGACCCGACTGGGTGCATGATGATTGAGTAGGCAGTAGCAGGCGGTTGGCCCATGCGGACCAGGGCCGGTATACGACGAACCAGTAAAAGGGGACACCATGAAGTCGATGAAGTGGACGCAGCGGATCTGTATTGGATCTGGGCTCGCCTTGGCATCCGTGTTCTCGATCCCGATGGTCGCTGGAGCGGCTCCGTCGGATCCCACCTGCTACACCGGCTGCACCCCGCCTGAGGTGAACAGCGCCACCGTCACTCCGACCACCGTCGCCCCGAGCGATCCAGGTTCGACCGCCATGGTCAACGGCTCCTCCACGCTTCCGTTCACCGGTGCAGACATCGGTGAACTCGCAGCCATCGGTGCCGGCGCTGTCGTGATCGGCGGCGTCCTCGCCCGTCGGCGTCGCTCGGCTTCCTGACCTGATCTGACCCGATCTGATCTGCAGGGCACGAGCGCGGCACTGCTCGGCCAGCCGTACTCTCTTTAGTCATTCGCTCTGGTAGCGCGCGTCCCGACTTGGGCCACCGGCCGGGCGAGTATTGCGATCAGAAGCTGGCTGGCAGCAACGGTGCGAGTGCTTCGAAGAAGGCGTAGACCACGACCAACCATGCGGTCACGCCGACGACGATGATCGCCCCTCGTCGTGCCCCTCGGAGGCGGAGGGCCGCGGCCCAGATCGCGGTGGCGAGACCAGCGACGGCGATTCCCCATAGGACAGCCGGCCACCACTGCTGATGGACCGGAGCAGGGGAGGCTGCAGGTCGAGCCACCACCCCAGGCGTCGAGGCCGGCCCCGGTATCGGGACGACAGGCGAGGTTCCGGTCAACACGTCGGCCACCAGGTCGGCCTGCACTACCAACCGCTGCGTGGCGCTGTAGCGCGGGCTGCAGGTGGTCAGGGTCAGCATCGGGGTGGGGGTGGGTGCCACGACGCTCACGTCAGTGGGGTCGACCGACCGACTGCTGGTGACGCGGTAGACGAAGAGCCCCTGGACGGTGACAAGGTTGATCTTGTCTCCGGGAACCAGACGGTCGAGATCGTAGAAGGGATGGAGGTAGGTAGTTCGATGGCCAGCGATAGCCACGTTGCCCGACTCTCCCGGAAGCGGTGTGCCCGGGTAGTGCCCCGGCCCGGATCGGAGCTGCTCGGCATCGGTGCCTTCGACCACGGCCATGGACACCGCGATCTTTGGAATGGAGATGATGCCGACCGGGCCCCCTAGCGCCGGAGCAGGGATCACGGGAGCTACCACCGGTGCAACTGCTGTCGCTACCGGGGGAGGAACAGGAGTGGCGACCTGGTGGAGATGCTGGACTGCGGCGAACTGCCGTCGAAGGTCCTCTTGGGCCCGGGATGTCGCGACGCCAGTGCCCCACAGCAGATAGGGGATGAAGAGCAAGACGAGCACCCCAGCCACCAGGATGATGCGTCCAAGGGTGACTCTGAGGGTCGAGAACGACACAAGATGATGCTACCGGCCGTGATCACGTCTGGCGGGCGCGCCCCCTTGTGGGCGATTCGCTCCGGTACGATCGTTGTGTTCGATCCGCCACATCCGCCACATCCGCCGACAGGCTGTGCCAACGACGTGCCTGGAGCAATGAGTGACCCCGTGAGCAGAACTAAGGGTGGACACCGAACCAGGTGGATCGTGGGCTGCGGCGTCCTGCTCGTCGTGGTCTCATGGGGAGCGGTAGTGGCAGTCCACGTGTGGTCGGCCTACCGTCATGACCAACGGGGCCTTGCTGCACTCACAGCGGTCCGATCCAACTCTGATCCGTCCACACTGACAGCATCGGCCACCGAGCGGTCTTTGCGTGCGGCAGCCACTGAGTTCTCCTCAGCCGATGCCGCTCTGTCCGGCCCGCTGATCACCCCGGTCACTGTGGTGCCGGTGCTGGGTCGCCAGATTCGATCGGCTCGGTCGCTAAGCGCGGCCGCCGAGCAGGTATCGACCATCGGATCGAACTTCCTCGTCCAGGTGCACGACGTACTGGACCAGCCCCATGGACCGGGCCCGCAGCGGGTGCAGTCGTTACGTCACCTGTCGGCTCTGTCGTTGGTCGCCTCGCGCCAACTCCATGCCATCGATACTGGTCCGAGCCGTGCCCTGGTCAGTCCCCTCGCCAGCAAGCACGACGAGTTTGTGACCCAACTGAACGATGTGAGGATCCGATTGGCCAAGGCGGCCGGAGTCTCCGCCGTGGTCGCCAACATCTTGCAAGGTCCTCAGAACTATCTGGTGCTGGCGGCCAACAATGCCGAGATGCGTGCAGGATCAGGGTCCTTTCTCGAGGTGGGAGTGGCCGACACGGCCGATGGATCGCTCCACCTGGGTGAGTTCAGGCAATCCGGACAACTAGCCCTGGCTCCCGGTCAGGTCACGGTGACCGGTGACCTGCAACGGAACTGGGGCTGGCTGAAGCCAGGAGTGGACTGGCGCAACCTCGGCTTGACTCCGCAGTTCGATGTCACCGCCCCGCTGGCTGCACGGATGTGGGAGGCCCGCACGGGCCAGCAGGTTGATGGCGTCCTGGCAGTGGACATCGCCGCCCTGAGTGAGATCCTGAAAGCCACAGGGCCTATCCAGGCTGGGGGCACGACCATCGGTCCGGACAACGTGGAGCAGTTCCTCCTGCACGATCAGTACGCCGGACTATCCGACGACTCGGCAGAAAATGCAGCACGGGCAGATGCGCTCGGTGAGATCGCTCAAGCCGTACTTCGCCAACTCCAAGGGCAGTCGACTGACCTACGCGCCCTGGCTTCCTCCGTGGCCGGTGCCGTGGCCGGTCGTCACTTGATGGTGTGGTCCCGGAATCCGGTGGCACAGGCAGCATGGGCGACTAGTGGGGCCAGCGGATCGCTCACACCGCAATCGTTGGCGGTGTCAGTGGTCAGTCGTGGGGGCAACAAGCTCGATCAGTTCCTGTATGCATCGGTCGCTTTGGCCACTCGCACCGTCGGATCGGACACGGCGGTCACGATGACCACCCACCTGACCAACCGGACCCCTAGCGAACAGGCGCAGTTCATCGCCGGGCCGTATCCCGGGCTCGGCCTGACATACGGCGACTACGCCGGCATAGTGGCCAACAACTTGCCGGCTGCGGCATCGCACATCACGATGACTGGAACTGGACCGTTGACGGCCAAAGGGGCCGAGGGTCCGACGTGGCTGGTAGCAGGGCCGGTTCTCCTGCATGCAGGAGCATCGACGACCGTGGTGGTGCACTTCCGACTGCCTGGGGTGCACGGATCGATGACGGTGATGCCGTCTGCACGGGTTCCCTCCGAGCAGTGGACGTACAAGGGAGCACACTTCACCGACGAACGTCCGGTGACTCTGCGCTGGTGACGGTGACGGTGACGGTGACGGGCGTCTCTTTGGCTCTACCACTAGGCGACAGCAACCGGCCACGGCATCAGACCTACTGTGACGAACGAGTCATGACGCTGATCGAGGCCTCGGCCTAAGGCTCCGCTCACACCCGAGGCACGGGCTCCGGGGGCTTGTCGATGCCGAGTCCTGGCTCTTGCCCGAAGGCCGGCTCAGGGGTGAAGGACCATTGCGGGTCCTCGTCGGTCGGGCCGTGGCGAGCAAGCACCCACCCGCTGTAGGTCTTCAAGGAGTGATGGTGGTGACAGATCCGAGCCAGGTTGCCGAGTGCGGTGGGTCCTC
>Ga0194055_10004107_pt1 | contig 11014 bp, 6 predicted proteins | sample SepL449m_MetaG_FD_155482 | JGI IMG/M metagenome (GOLD analysis project Ga0194055, IMG submission 155482) | Anoxic zone freshwater microbial communities from boreal shield lake in IISD Experimental Lakes Area, Ontario, Canada - Sep2016-L442-9m | ecosystem: Environmental > Aquatic > Freshwater >... | reverse complement strand
GATACCGTGCTACTTAAAGTTGAACAAATTGGCGGGGCTGCATGCCATGAAGGGTTTTCTTCCTGCTTTTTTCGTAAATTAAACGATGGCAAGACCGAAGTTATTGGATCAAGAATCTTTGACCCTTCAAAGGTGTATAAGAAATGAGCAACCCGAAGATTTTACGCGTGGGGATTCCTGCTGGAAGTTTGCAGGAAGCCACTGGCGATTTATTCCGTAAAGCTGGCTACAAGCTGACCTTCCAATCTAGAAGCTATTACCCTTCGATTGATGATCCTGAAATTCATTGCACCTTGATTAGGGCGCAAGAGATGCCACGCTATGTTGAAAATGGCTCGCTTGATTGTGGTCTTACCGGCTTCGACTGGGTTCAAGAAAGTCAGGCCAATGTTACAATCATGACCGAACTAATTTTCAGCAAAGTCAGCAAAAGGCCCGTCCGATGGGTTTTAGCTGTGCCCGAAAATTCTGAAATCAAAAACATCTCAGACCTTAAAGGCAAACGCATTGCAACCGAGGTGGTTAATATCACCAATCGTTGGCTTGCAAGTCACAAGGTTGAAGCTCAGGTGGAATTTAGTTGGGGCGCAACCGAAGTCAAACCTCCAAGGTTCGCTGATGCGATTGTTGATGTCACTGAAACGGGAAGCTCCCTAAGGGCCAACCAGTTGCGGATTGTTGCAGAGCTTCTTGAAAGCACAACCCGCTTTATTGCAAACAAAGATGCTCATGAAGATTCTTGGAAACGCAAAAAAATGGATGATATGGTGTTGATGCTGAAGGGCGCACTAGCTGCAGAGGGAAAAGTTGGTTTGATGATGAATGTGCCTCAGAGTTCACTCGAAGATGTTCTGAAAATATTGCCTGCTTTGCAAAAACCCACTATTTCTTCGCTCTCTGATCCTTCTTGGGTGGCTTTAAACACCATCCTAGATGAAAGCGTTGTCAGGCATATTATTCCAAAATTAAGCTTGGCTGGCGCCAAGGGCATCGTGGAATATCCTCTCAATAAAATTATCGAATAAAACATGAAAATCGCATTCACCGCAGACCTGCATCAACCAATCACCCCCTTATGGCAGATTGAACAGCTTGTAAAAGAGATTTCAGAATTTGGCCCAGATGTTCTTATTCTGGGTGGGGATTTGGGAGAATCAGTTCAGGATTTCGAAAAATGCCTGCGTCTCTTTCGAAAGTCGTTCACCTGCCCTTTGCTTGTTTTACCTGGTAATCACGATTTATGGGTACGAAGGTTTAGCGATAGTAAAAAATTATGGTTCGAAGAGTTACCTAATATCACCAAAGATTTGGGATGCACTTGGCTTGAGGGGAAGTCTTATGTGCAAAATGGTATTGGGATTGCGGGAACGATTGGTTGGTACGATTACTCTGCGGTCGATCCAGGGATTTCTCACTCTGAGCTACACTTTGCCCAAGAAAAATTTAATTTTAATAGCGATGCATTACTAGTTGACTGGGAATGGTCGGATCCTGAATTTGCGTTGAGGGTTTCAGGGCCTTTCTTGGATCAATTAAACGCTTTGGATAATAATCCTGCGGTTCATACGATCATTGCCGCAACTCATTTCCCGATATTCGAGGAACAAATACATCGGGACACCAATCAATCAGGTTGGGCATTTTCCAATGCTTATGCTGGTAACCTTACTTTAGGTACTCAAGCGCTTAAGATTAAGAAGCTGAGTCATGTTTTTAGTGGTCATACTCACATTGGGAAAAAGGGCTCGATAATAAGAAATGGCCTAAACCCCGTAATCTATCAGGTCTTAGAGGCAGATTATCAAAAACCTGCCATGATCGGTCTTGCATTTTAAAGTACATATTGGCCATGAAGTAAAAGTGAAAATTCAGAGAATAAAACAGGTCAGCTTTACCAAGCTTACCTATCTCTTATTAATCGTAAAAAACTTTGCTTTTCACTTAAGCGTGGCAAATTAACACGCCGATAGAATACTGTTGTGGTGTAAAAGGATTTACACTCTTAGATCTTTGCTCTGGCAAAGGAGTTGCAAGGGAATGTACCGCTGGTTAGGCCAATTGGCCGCCAACCACCCTTGGAAGATATGTTTTGCGTGGCTTCTATTTGGAGCTACGGCAGCATTTCTAGCACCCTCTTGGGAAAAAAACTCCCAAGATGATGATATCCGCTTTCTGCCCGCGCGTTGCGATAGCGTCCGCGGTTACAAGTTATTGGAAGAAGCATTTCCAAACGATATTTTTGCAAGCAAAGTTATCTTCTTAGTCGAAAAGAAAACCGGCACCTTTAGCCCTCAAGATTACACTTATCTCGATCAAGCAGTTTCCGCAATCAAAGAACTCGCAAAGAATGAACCCGATCTGCAAATCGGTAAAGTTCTTTACGAAAAAGAACCCGTCATAGGAAAAAAACTTAAAAGCATCGATGAAACTTGCACCTTGGTACAAGTTTTTCTAGCCACCCCTTTCATGGCTAACCAAACTCGTTTAACCGTCGATAAAGCCGAGAAGGTATTTAGAGAGCATTTCCCCACTCAAGAAAATGGGCCGGTTCAAATCAAAGTAACAGGCATCGCTGCTGTCGGTAGAGATTTAATCAGTGCTGGAGCATCCAGTCTGGATAGCACAACTTTAGCAACGATTCTCTTAGTTATTGTAACCTTGCTATTTGTTTATAGAGCACCAGGATTGGCGATCATACCGCTAATTACCATCGTTCTTTCCGTTTGGATCGCACTCAATTTATTAGCGCTATGTACTTTAATCCCCGGGTTTCACTTGATGAATATCAGCAAGATATTTGCCATCGTAATGCTTTATGGGGCAGGCACGGATTATTGCCTATTTCTCATCAGCCGTTATCGCGAAGAATTATGCAACGGCTTAAACCCCAAAGAAGCGATCGCTGCTTCGGTTGAACATGTTGGGCATGCCATTGTTGCTAGTGCTGGAACGGTAATATGCGGCCTAAGCTTGATGATACTTGCGGAATTTGCCAAGGTTCGTTGTGGCGGGCCTGCAATCGCATTAGGATTGACAGTCGCATTATTTGCATCGTTAACGCTGGCGCCCGCGTTATTAAGGCTATGTGGCAAATTAGCTTTTTGGCCGGGAAAGTTGCCTGTTGCTATTGCTCCTGAAAAAGAACACGCTGCTTGGTTCCGTTTTGGCGATATGGTGGTTTCCCACCCAATCAGAGCTTTAGCGGTGATTACCGTTGCTCTCGTTCCTCTTGCAATCATAGGCCTTCAAGTAACCCCTAATTACAACACCACAGGCGAGCTTTCCAGAAAAAGCCAAAGCGTTCTTGGTTTACAAGCGATTCAAGAACATTTTACTCCGGGCGAACTTGGCCCGGTCATCGTTCTCCTTGAATCGAACAAGCCTTGGGACAACCAGGAAGGCAAGAGATTATTAAGCCATTTAAGCCAAGGTTTTCAAAGGTTGTCAGGCGTTGCTGAAGTTCGAAGCTTAACTCAACCTTTAGGTCAGCCTGTTAAAGAACCCAAAGGCATTAATGAAGATGCCCAAGGCATCCTTAAAAAATTCTGGTCGAATGTCTTGGCAGGCGTTGACGACCAAATCATGCGAGTTGCACGCGAATATTATCTGGCAACCCTCGTGAACCGCGAAGGGCGCGAAAAAAATAAACTCAAATATGTTACCAGACTTGAAGTTGTTTTAAAAACAGATCCCTTTGAACTCGCAAGCTTGCCCACACTTGATAGCCTTCGTTATTGGGCTAGAGAACAACTGCCCAGTGCTGCAGGCAGATCCAGAGTCATTAATGCTGAAATTTATGGCCTTACTGTTGCTGCACAGGATATGTCCACAGTTACTGAATCCGACCGATTTAGAATCAACTGGATGGTTCTCGTTGGCATCTTCCTTATTTTGCTTTATCTGGTCCGAAGCCCATGGCTTGCGGCATACCTGCTCGTTACTGTTCTTTTCAGTTATTTTGTCACCCTTGGTGCCACCGCTTTGATGGCACACTGGTATGATGGTAGAGCTATTGGCGAGCTTGATTGGCGCGTGCCCTTCTTCTTGTTTATCATCCTTGTTGCTGTGGGCGAAGATTACAATATTTTCTTAATCACACGAATGATTCAAGAAAAAGAGATTCATGGGGCAGTTGAAGGAACGCGCAAGGCTTTGGCTCTTACCGGGGGAACGATCACCTCGTGTGGATTAATCATGGCGGGCACCTTTGCAACTTTGATGCTTGCAGGATTAAATACCTTGTTTCAGATTGGATTTGCGCTGGCATTTGGTGTTTTGCTTGACACTTTTATAGTCAGACCAATATTAGTGCCAGCATTCACGGTTCTTATTTGGAAGAAGCTTGAAGGTGCGGAAACTGCAAAGATTCATCGCCTGCGATATCGAGAAAAATTGCGCAAGGCGATATAAAAAAAGCGCACGCCTTTAGCAAAGGTATGCGCTTCCTATTTTATTAATCAACAAACTACTTTGCAGCGGTCTTTTTGTTCAGAATTTTGCTGAGTTGGGACTTCAATCTTGAAGCCTTATTAGCATGCATGGTTCGTTTAGCACCAGCTTTATCAATTTTGCTAGCTGCAAGGTTATACTGCTTTTGCAATTCTTCAGTTGAACCTTCAGGTGCGTTCCTTACATTTTTTACAAGTAAGGTAATGTCGCGAAGAGCAGCACGATTAAGTGCACGCCTTTTTTCGGACTTGCGCAAGTTTTTCTTGGCACTGCGCGTGTGAGGCATAGAAACTCCTGTCAATCATACGGGTCAAAAAAATTCATCAAGATATTAGTTTAATAGCAACAAGAGCAAGCGACAAGGGTCAAGCGAGCAATTCTTACCACTCCAGCGAGTGAACTTTTGTCCATGACTTCTTGTTTTCATCAAGAAGGGGTTCTTTGTTGGTTACAAAAATACTCAGCAAATCATCGTCGGAAACCAACGAATTAAGCCACCTCGATTTACCTTGTAAGTCTTTTGGAATATTCAACTTAGGGCCACCACTCTGAGCTTCAACCAATGCCTTTATTTTCGATTCTTTGACTTCTAAAAGATGGGATAAATCAATCGAAATTGGGATAAACCCTTTGATTTCCTCGGAGCGCACAGTTTCTTTTAAAACACTTAAAACATTTTTCACATACAAGGTTACTTCATCATCTACCAAAGATTTTCCCGGGAAGATATTCTCTAAAAGTTCGGGAAGACCTTTTGGGGCGATGATTAATCGGGCCTTTTCTAACAAGAAACCCGCGCCTAAATTTACTTTCATCTCTTCATTTTGCCTGCGCTCGATTTCGATTTTCCTTATGAATGCTCGCTTTTGTATCCCGGCACTTATTCCCAAACGAACCAAGCTCGGGACCCTGCCCCCAAATTTATGCAAGATCCCTTTACGCATGCAGGCCTTGGCTAGCTTATCCAGACGCAAAGATATTTTGTCCAAGACATTGCGATCCGACTTATTAGATAAATAATTAGGCCCAGACTTCGCCAATCGCGAGAACGCCCAATTATGGGTATTTTGAGACAAATAATCAAAAACTGGCTTCACATTCGCATCGATGTCGCCTATCTGATGCCAATGCATTTTAAGCCTCTTAGGCGATGCCTCAATCCAAGCATCCAGAAATGCACGGGTAAGCAATAAAGTTTTTTCTTTATTGCTTTGCATTTCGGGTTGAAACAATGGGCTATAATTCAATCCTTGAAACCATGAGGGGGCGCTCGGGAAGTTTAAATGTAAAACCCCCATGCCCCCTGTAGTTTCTAAACACACATCCATGACGCTCAAGGCTGTTTTTAATAGCTTCTTATCGATACGGGGTTGTTCTAACGCTAAATACTCTGCGCCCTCAAAATGAATTTGTTTTGCTGCGAGATTTTTTATGCCTGAAATGAATTCTTTTGGACTCTGCAAAACCATATCCAGCCAATCTTCTTTCACCCACGATGCCGCCAGAAGGCCATCGGGGAAGGATATCCCTTCCATTTGGATCCACCCTTCCTGGATTCCCGCTGCCAAGTCAGGGGTAAGCACCGAATTCAGCATTTTATCCCGGTTAAACTCTTGAAGTGTTTTTACATTTCTTCCCGGAAACAATTCGGTCTCAACTTCTACCGACCCTTGGCGGAATTCAACTTTATAGGCAAATTCAGGGTATTTCAGAGCTATATCCGGATGCCCAAATTCTCGAACCGTTCTGGTTACCGCAAAAATTACATCTTCTTGTTTTAATGTCGCTCCGGGGTTTTCCGATGCCAAAAAATACGAGGTGGCATCTGCCAACTCTCTTGCAAGAAAGGGATCAGGCTTACCCAACATTACTCCCGTTTCGTATAAATCTTTGCAGATATGATCTTCTTGGAATGGCACGATTCTGCCATCCTTCTTCATTATCCAAGCGGGCAAAGGTGGGGCATCTGGGTGCTTCATTTAGAATATAGTAGGATTCTTTGAATCAAGTGGGAAGTAAAGAAATCCTAAACGCAGACGCCTTGACAGCTTATCACTACTTGTGCCAATCTTTATGATTGAGAATCTTTCAGCTTTTTATGCAAGCACAAGGAAGTGCAAATGCCAGCGGCTTCATACGGAAATTTATCATTGGTGATCCCTGCCTACCGGGAAGAAAAAGGCATTGGGCAGGCAATCATTGAAGCAGAAGAAGCTTTATCTTTGCTAAATCTTTCCGATTATGAAATTCTAATTATTGATGATGGAAGTTTAGATTCAACTTTTGAAGTTGCCTCGCAAATAGCCAGCCTTTATTCGCACACTAAAATCATCAGACATGAAAAAAATCAAGGATACGGTGCAGCCCTTCGCACGGGATTCGAAGCCGCTCGTTTTGAGTTCGTAGCATTTACCGATGCTGACTCCCAATTTTATCTTGAAGATCTTTCCAATTTACTCGAAGCCATAAAAACTTCAGATATTGCTGCTGGGTATCGCTTTGACAGACAAGACCCGAAGTTGCGTATCTTTTTATCCAAAGGCTACAACTTTTTAGTGCATTCTCTTTTAGGGACTGGCGTTAGAGATTGTGATTGCGCATTAAAGATATTCCGAAAATCCGCCCTTAACAAAATCCTTCCCGATGCTAAAAACTTTTTCGTCAACACCGAGATGTTTCACAAGGCTGCATGCAACGATCTGGTCATCAAGGAAGTGCCAGTAAGACACAGATTGCGTTATGCGGGAAGTAGCAAAGTGGGCTGGATGGAAGTTCCCAAAACTTTAAAAACTCTCATCCCTTATTGTTTCAGCAATCATTTTTTCAACAGTCCTGAATCAACTCCTTCATTTAAGGAATGGAAGAAAAGTGAAAGGCTGGCGTACTTTTCGGGCGTTCTCATTTTGCTCCTCTTTTCTGCTCTCTTATTTGCTTCCAGCCTACGGGCGCCTTTACTTGAACCTCAGGAAGCTCGATATGCGGAAGTCCCTAGAGAAATGCTCCTCCAGAACGAATGGGTTGTGCCTTTGCTTCATGGCAAACCCTATTTGGATAAGCCTCCCCTTACTTATTGGGCCGTGATGGGCCTTTATCAAATCTTTGGTATTCACGATTGGGCCGCAAGGTTACTTCCATGCTTTGCAGGAATTGCCTCGGTTTTTGTTTTGGTTTTCTGGGGCATCAACGCAAGGGCCCACTGGGAAGGACTGATCGCGGGGTTTATTTTGTGCCTTACCAACCGATTTATTTATTTAGAGCGAATGCTGGCTCCGGACACACTTCTTTGCTTATTGGTCACTTTAGGATTATGCCTCGGATTTCTGGCTTGCAATCAAAAGAAGCTTAATCTTTTCTACTGGCTTGGCTTCGGTATTTGCATGGGTTTGGGCATTCTTACTAAAGGCCCCGTCGCCATCATTCTTTTGGCTTTACCCATCGCATTATGGACATTCGTTGACCAACGCACTTTTAAACCTGTAATAAAATCTTGGTTGGTGCCTATCCTCACCGCACTAGTAATTTCCCTTCCCTGGCAGATTGCGGTTACGCTAAGAGAACCCGATTTCTTTCAGCATTTTTACATAGGGCAGAATTTTCTACGGTATGTAGCCCCTTATGATCACGAAGAGCCCTTCTGGTTTTTCCTACCGCAATTGTTATTTGGAATGATGCCTTGGATTTTCCTACTTCCGGGGTTGATCAGTTCGTTGTTTCAACCAAAAACAAGTAAGCAGTATTTGGGATCCTTTGCGGGATTTGGTTTGTTGACGGGATTGGTCATATTAACCTTTTTTTCGATGGGATTAAGCAAGAGGCCAATTTATCTTTTGCCTGTATTGCCTATGCTTGCAATTGCGCTTGGGTGTCAAGTGAGGGCAGTACTTTGCTCTAAAGCAGAGGGTCTTTTTTGGAAAACCTTGCTGGCACCTGTTTCAAATGGGGCATTCAATTTTTTGGGTGTACTTCTTTTGGCAGGCTTTGGAGTTTCTTTTGCGGGGATGTTTCGCGGTATTTTTAAGCCAGGCACCGGCTTTATTCTTGGGTTTATCTTTCTGACGGCCCTTTGCTTTTGGGTGATGCTTAAAGCTGGAAAACCCGAAAGAAAACTTTCCTTTTTAATAACTGCTGGAGTTCTTTTTCTGACACTTTATGTTGGAATTAGAGAAATCCTTCCAGCTTACAACCATATTTTTTCATTGCGCGGGCACCTCAGAGCTCATCTTAAAACGGAAAAACAAATGCCCTCTCTTGTGGTTTGTTACCCGCATTTATGGGATTCTGCTCCGTTTTACCTCCCCGATGCCGAGGTCGTTTCTTTCTCTAGAAATGAAAAACCTTTGTTGATGAAGTTCCTCAATGAAAGGCCAAACACCCTGCTTCTTATAAAATCAGGGAAGGACAGAAAAGAGTTGGTGCAAGAGCTACCCGATCATTTAGAGTTTTATGCGGGTGTTCAACCGGGAACTGTTACGGTAGGATGGGTAAGGAAAAAGTCAGCAGAGGACTTGCTGGGGAATTTGGTACCATAAATTATTATGCTTCTACATATTGACCGAAACTACCAATCCCTTCTAGACTTGCATCATTGAACTGCGTCCACATTGTTGTATGCTTTGTTTTTTCTGAGGAGTGGCGCAATGCCAGTGCAGACAAGCTTTCTTGACAAATTAATCGAATTCTTTAGCTCTTTCCCCGAAATGGTTGGCAAATTACTGCTTAGCATCTTGGGCGATAGCAACGAGCGATATGTCAGATCCCTCGGCTTTGTTCGTTCCAACAAACCAGATAGCGTTCCGAAAATCACGCCCGGTACCCTCCTAGCAAAAATTAACGATGTTGAACCTGAAATGCTGGCCCTTAGCGATGATGAACTAAGGCAAATGGCATCCAAACTTCGCGACAGGCTTGCCCAAGGCGATACCTTGGATTCGCTTTTACCGGTTGCCTTTGCTGCTTGTAGGGAATCTGCTCGAAGATCCAAAAACATGAGACACTTCGATGTCCAGATGCTTGGGGGCATTGTTTTACATCGGGGCAACATCGCGGAAATGGTTACCGGGGAAGGCAAAACTTTAGTTGCAACCTTGCCTGCTGTTTTAAATGCCCTGGAAGGCAAAGGCGTTCATGTCATTACCGTCAATGATTACCTCGCTAGGCGCGATTGCGAGTGGATGCTTCCCATTTACCGCGGGGTTGGTTTATCTGCTGGGTTCATACAAAGCGATATGGATCCAGTTCAAAGGCGCGAAGCTTACGAATGCGACATCACCTACGGCACCAACAGCGAATTTGGTTTTGATTACCTGCGCGACAACATGAAGCCTGCGCGATGGGGCGATAATAGTTACGATGCATATGGCCAGCAATGTCAGAAAGGGCTGCATTTTGCCATTATCGATGAAGTGGACAACATTCTCATCGATGAAGCGCGAACGCCACTAATTATTTCTGGTCAGGCTTTTAGCGATCTTCGCAAGTACACCAAAGCAAACGAAGTCGCTGTTCGATTAGCAGACCTACAACGAAATGCCAACAAAGATTCTGCGGAGTCGGGATTCCTAAACGGCCCATTTTTCGAAGTCAAAGAAAAAGAACATACCTGCCATCTTACCGATGAAGGTATTCGTAAAGCAGAGGAACTTGCTGGTGTTGAAAGCTTTTACACTGCAGGAAACATGGAATGGCCTCACCTCATTGATAACTCCCTAAAGGGCCACCACCTTTATAAAAAAGACAAACAGTATGCGGTTATGAACCATCCTGAAACAGGCGAGATGAGCATCATCATCATCGATGAATTCACTGGCCGGTTAATGGTTGGCAGGCAATGGTCGGATGGTTTGCATCAAGCGGTCGAAGCCAAGCATTACCGCGAAGGGGTAAAAATCAAGGAAGAAACCCAGACGCTTGCAACCATTACCTTGCAGAACTTCTTCAAGCTTTACAAAAAAGTTTGCGGGATGACTGGCACTGCAATGACCGAAGCTGATGAATTTTGGAAAATCTACAAGCTTGAAGTCATCGCAATTCCAACAAACCGTCCTTTAATTCGAAAGAATCAACCTGACACCGTATTCCGCAGCGAAAAAGAAAAGTGGAAAGCGGTAGTTGAGGAAGTTGTTGAGGTTCACGAAACAGGCAGGCCCATTCTTATTGGCACCACCGATGTTGATAAATCCATCAAGCTTAGCGAACTCTTAAAGCGAAAAGGCATCAAGCACGAACTTCTTAACGCACTTCCCGAACACGCTGCACGAGAATCTGAAATTGTTTCTCAAGCGGGAAGAATTGGTGCACTAACCATTGCGACAAACATGGCGGGGCGAGGCACCGATATTATTCTTGGGGGAAATCCCGAAGCCATGGCTTGGGCCGTTCTTAAAACCAAATATGCATCTCGATTGGATGTCCCTGAAGACGAGTGGAAAATCATCATCGCAGACATCGAAGCCAAAGAAAAAACGAAGGAAGAGGGGCGCAAGGTTAAAGATTTAGGCGGCTTGCATATCGTTGGAACTGAACGACATGACTCACGCAGAATTGACAACCAATTGCGTGGTCGAGC
>Ga0194055_10004106_pt1 | contig 11015 bp, 5 predicted proteins | sample SepL449m_MetaG_FD_155482 | JGI IMG/M metagenome (GOLD analysis project Ga0194055, IMG submission 155482) | Anoxic zone freshwater microbial communities from boreal shield lake in IISD Experimental Lakes Area, Ontario, Canada - Sep2016-L442-9m | ecosystem: Environmental > Aquatic > Freshwater >... | reverse complement strand
GAACGGGCAAACACGACTCTGATTGCCTGGGGTAACGAGCAGGGACAGGGCAAGGTTGTCATGCAATATCGCAGCCCGCCGCACATTCAGATGGACTGCTATTTTTCGGGCGGCAATGTCGGCGGGGCCAGTCGAGTTCCCGTCGGGGATTGGACGCACGTCGTTCACACCTATCGCGAAGGTGAAGCGAGGCTCTACGTGAATGGCGCGCTCGACGGCACCAACATCAAGCAAGGCGGGCCGCTCAATATCAGAACTCCGGCGCGGCTGTTTATCGGCGGTTGGTACAACAACTATGACTTCGTTGGCGATCTCGATGAAGTGCGAGTCTCGAATGTCGTTCGTTCGCCGGAATGGGTGAAGCTGCAATATGAGAATCAAAAGCCAAATCAATCGTTGGTCGGTTCACTGGTACAGCCGGGCAGCGAGTTTTCGGTTTCGCAGTCTCAGCTTGTGGTGGGAGAGAATCAGAATGCGTCAATCACTGCGAAGGCAGGCGGCGCTCAGAAGGTGCTGTGGATTCTGAAACGTGATGGACACCAGTCGATCGTGGCGACGGACCGATTCGCCTACACGTTCAACGCGGGACGAGTGGCAAAGTCGTTGATCGTTCCGCGATCAAACGCTACTGATCGCGGAGCGATCAGCGACAATCCGCTCTCCGCGACGTTGACCGTCAAAGCGATCTACCCCAACGAGGTGAAGACCAAGGACATCGCGATCACGATCAGCGACGACATCCCCGAACCCGAATTTACGCTCAAGGCGCCTGAAAAATGGGACGGACGTCAGACAATCGAAGTCGTGCCGCAGATCTCGAACCTCGCCGCGATGCAGGCGAAAGGTGCCGGGGACGTAAACGTTCAATGGACCGTCGACGACGTCGCGGTCATCAAGCGAATTGAAGCCGGAAAACTGATCCTCAAGCGTGCTCAAGGCAACGGCGCTATGCGAGTTACCGCCGCGATCGACAACGGCGGCGCGAAGGTCGTCCAGTCGATCACGCTTAACGTGCAGGAGCCGCCACCTTCAAAGGATGTCTGGGTTCCGAGACCGCTGGCCGAAACCGAGCAACCGGAGGACAACCAGTTCATCCCGCGCGACCGTCCAAATCGAGGTGGCCTGCAATTCGGAACGTTGGCCTATACCGGAACGCTGCCCAATGCCGCTGATTCGGTCTTCGTGCGGGTCTTCGCCGACGATCAACTCTTTGCGACCGAAACCGCCAAGCTGGCCGCCGATAAGAAATACACCTTGTCCGTAAAGCTGAACCTGGGCCTCATCAAGTACCGCACCGAGTTCGGTTCAAAAACTGGCGACAAAGAGACGGTGTTGCACACCGCAAAGAACATCGTTTGCGGAGACGTGTTCCTTATCATCGGTCAGTCGAACGCTGTCGCGACCGACTTTGGCAAAGAGAATCCGCTGGTACCGAGCGATTGGGTTCGCACATTCGGCGCGACGGCGGGCGATCCGAACGGCTCGCGTCTGAAGTTGTGGGCCAACGCGGAAGCGCGCAGTCCCGGCGGCAAATCGGAGATCGGCTACTGGGGCATGGAACTCGGCCGGCGATTGGTCGAGAGTGAGAAGGTCCCGATCTGCATCATCAACGGAGCGGTCGGCGGCACCCGGATCGACCAGCATCAACGCAACAACGCCGATCCGACCGACGTCAGCACGATCTACGGCCGGCAGCTCTGGCGAGTTCACCAAGCGAAGCTGACTCACGGCGTCCGCGCAGTCATCTGGCATCAGGGCGAGAACGATCAAGGTGCCGACGGCCCGACGGGGGGTTATGGCTACGAAACTTATCGCCAGTACTTCGTGGACCTCGCCGCAAGCTGGAAAGAGGACTACCCGAATATCCAGCATTACTACACGTTCCAGATCTGGCCGAAGTCGTGTTCGATGGGCATCAACGGCTCGGACAACCGCCTGCGCGAAGTGCAACGCACACTGCCGAATCTGTTCTCGAACCTCAGCGTGATGTCAACGCTCGGCATCAAGCCGCCGGGAGGCTGCCACTTCCCCGCCGCCGGTTACGCCGAGTTCGCTCGTTTCCTGCATCCGATGATGCAGTACCATCTCTACCATCGACACGTCGCGCCATTCAATCCGCCGAACCTCAGGCGGGCGTATTTCACTTCACCGCAGCGCGACGAACTGATTCTCGATTTCGGCTACCACGTCAAATGGTCCGACTCGCTGTTCAGTCAATTCCACCTCGACGGCGAACCGAAGCAAGTGGTGGCAGGCTCGGGGAACGGTGGTCGCATCACACTGAAGCTGAAGGGGCCAACAAAGTCCAAGACCGTGACCTACCTCGACAGCGCCAATTGGAACCCTGACAACCTGCTCTACGGCCAAAGCGGCCTCGCGGCGTTCACATTCTGTGATGTCCCGATTGAGCCATCTGAGGACGGTCGATGAGCCATAATGATCGAGTACACTGACTGCGACAGCTTCCCTAACAAAGGCGATTTGAAATGATTCGCACGCTGATTGGTCTCGTCGTCGTACTCGCTTTCGCGAGCATGCCCGTGCATGCCGCCGACAAGACCGTGAAGGTGTTTATTCTCGCCGGGCAATCGAACATGGAGGGCAAGGCTCGTAACGCCCTGCTCGACTATCAGGCCACCGACGCGAAAACCAAAGACCTCTTCGCCCATCTGCGCAAGGACGACACGTGGATCGTCCGCAATGACGTGTTCATCAAGTTCCTCGATCGCAAAGGCCCGCTCACGGTCGGCTATGGGTCACCTGGCTGCACCGGGGTTGAACTGGAGTTTGGAACCGCGATGGGGAACCATTTCGATCAGCCGGTCTTGCTGATCAAGACCGCGTGGGGTGGGCACTCGCTCTACAAACTCTTCCGTTCGCCGTCGGCAGGACTTCCTGAAACGATGCTTCAGAAAGAACTGGACGAGGCTCAGAAGCGTGTCAAACAAGATAACGAGAAGAATAAGAAGGACGCGCCGCTGCCAACGCTGGAGGAAATCAAGAAAGATTACGGCTCGTCATATCGCAACATGCTGGCGGAAGTGAAGGATGTGCAGGAAAACTATGGGAAGTTGTTTCCTGAACTGGAAGGGAAGACGCTGGAACTTACTGGGTTCGTCTGGTTCCAGGGTTTTAATGACATCTTCGGTGCTCAAGACGAATACGCGTCGAACATGCGTCACTTCATCAAGGATGTTCGCCGGGATCTTGGCACGCCTAATTTGCCGTTTGTGATTGGCGCGCTGGGCCAGAACGGATCGAAGCCAGCCACCGGTGGAATGTTGACAGTCCGCGAGGCTCAACTGTCGATGAACGAAGTGCCGGAGTTCAAAGGGAATCTCAAGGCATTCCCTGTCGACGTATTGGTCGACAAGGCCGCCGAAGCGATGTTCCCGAATTGGCAGAAGGAACCAGAGTGGGTTCACACCGGCAGCGACCGTCCCTACCACTACTATGGCAGCGCAATCTGGTTCAATCGCATTGGTAAAGCAATGGGTGATGCGATGCTCGAACTCCTGAAGAATCCCAAGTAGGCGAGAACCCCGCAGATGAATCGCAGAGATTTTTTCCAAGCCGGAGGAGTTACCATTGGAGCGGTCTCTCCGTTGGGGTTGTCGTTGTCCGACGTGCTGGCTCGCGAGGGCTCCCTTGGCGAGAAGAAACCGATCAATGTGATCTTCATGTTTTTGCAAGGGGCGGCAAGTCATGTGGACCTCTACGACCTGAAGCCCGACATGCCCGACGAAATTCGCGGGAAGTATCAACCCATATCGACGAACCTTCCCGGATTGCAGTTGAGCGATCAATTGCCAAAGCTCAGCCGCTGTGCCGACAAGTTTTCGCTGATTCGTTCCATGCATTCTTATAGCTCGGAGCATGGACAAGGTGATGTCCACATCATGTGTGGAAGTCCCGAGGACAAGAACGTCCAGGCGCCGGGCATTGGTGCGGTGCTCAGTTGGCACCAAAAGCAGCAGGCCCCTGTACCACCGTTTGTCCATTTGGGAAACATGAAGCATCCCGCTCACAGCGCTCCTGGCTACGGCGGATTCCTGGGGCGCACTTTCAATCCGTTTCTCATCAACCAAGATGCGGATTCGCCGGACTTTGCGGTGAAAGAATTCGATGCGGCAACCAATGTCGACGCCGCTCGACTGTCCGGTCGCACGTCACTACTGAGGTCGCTCGATCGCTACCAGGCTGCTCAAGAGAGGCGTCTTGAGCTTTCAATCTCTCATGACACGTTTCGAGAGCAGGCTCTCGACTTGGCGACATCACGACGGGCGAAGGAAGCATTCGATCTCTCAAAGGAACCCGACAACCTGCGTGCTGCTTACGGACTCAATCGAGTTGGACAGGGGATGCTGCTGGCGCGCCGTTTGGTCGAGGCTGGTGTGCGTTTTGTGACAATTCAGGGCTACGTTGATACCGGCATTTACGCATGGGATCATCATTGGGGCATCTTCTCGCATCTGGACCGGCAGTTACCAATCTACGACAGCAGTTATTCGGCACTGCTAAACGATCTCGCCGACCGTGGGTTGCTCGACACCACACTGGTCATTACGGCGGGCGAATTCGGGCGCACGCCGAAACTCAACAAGGATAAGCAAGGGCCAGGCCGCGATCACTGGGGGCGTTGCTTCAGCCTGACCCTCGGCGGTGGCGGTGTTAAGACAGGTCACGTGATCGGTGCCAGTGACAACTTCGGAGCGGTCCCCGCGGAACGACCCGTTTCGGTCCCCGACTTCGTCGCGACGGTCTATCACGCCCTGGGGCTTGATCCGCAAGCGGAATTCATGGCACAGGGCCGCCCGATGAAAATGCTCCCGCAAGGAAATGTCGTCAACGAATTGTTTTAGCGCCTTGCGGCTCACAAACGTCAGGGCTCATGCGACTTTCAGACAGCCCGTCTACAGAATCGCCACCATTGTGACATTTCTAAATTGGTATGACACGGTCTCTTCAAGCCTTCAAACTCGCCTTGGCGTTCAAAATCTGACTTCTCGGATTCTTCAATTTGGAAGCCTTCCAGTGAGCATGCCCCCAAGAACGACCATTCGATTCGCTCTGGCCACTCTGCTGATCGCTCTCGCTCTGCCGGTTCAGGCACTTGCCGAACCCGATTCGCCGCCCGAGGCACGTGACATTCTGCTCAAGCCGATTCCCGACAAGTTGGTGGTGCTGACGTTCGACGACGCCCCGGCAAGCCACGCGACCGTTGTGACTCCCATCTTGAGTGGACTGGGATTTGGAGGTTCGTTTTACGTGTGCGACTTCGACTCATTCCGCACGAGAAAAGACTGGTACATGACCTATCGGCAGATGAAAGCCATGGCCGATGCTGGCTTCGAAATCGGCAATCACACACTTGGGCATGGGGGAGGATTGGAGAATTATCTGCGGATGGAAGATCAGTTGATCTCACACCACGTACCCAAGCCGACAACGGTCTGCTGGCCCGTTTATCACGCGGCACCCAGCATCTATCAGGATCTTTTCACGCACGGTTACACGTTCGGTCGCGGAGGCCACGAGCGGCCCTATCGACCCACTGTCGACAACCCGTTTGACGTGCCGTCGTTCACGATCCGTGACGGGGTTACCGTCGAGGCGTTTGCCAGGAAGGCTCGACTGGCGCGGCAAGGAATGGTCGTCGTGTTTTGCTTTCACGGCGTGCCCGACATGGAACATCCGGGGGTCAGTCTTGAGCCGGAAACCTTCAAGCAGATGATGCAGTATCTGAAGGACAATGATTACCATTGCATCGCCTTGCGCGACATGGCGAAGTACATTAATCCGGCTCAAGCGATCAAGTTGCCGAACACTGTCCGCGACCCAAAGAATTTGCCCCCGCTTCTCTTGAACAAAGACGACAAGCCAGCATTTGAAGCGGTCGCAAAGAACATTCACGAATTCGCCTTTCCGGGTTTGCCGCCAGCCAGGATTTTCCAGACCGCCATCAATCTGACAGTTCCTTACGGCACCGAAGTCACGGCTCTCGCGCCCAAGGTCAAGGTGTCACCCGGTGCGTCCGTCGTTCCGGAGTCTGGTGTGACCAGAGACTTCACCAAACCACAGACCTACACCGTGACGGGACAAGATGGCTCCACGAAAAGCTACGTGGTGACAGTGAATCGAACCGCCGTCAGCCGCGCCAAGGAGTTGCTCACCTTCACGCTGCCGGGAGCCGTTTCGACCGCCATTTCGCGGAACCATATCGCTGCGACTGTTCCGACAACGACCGACGTGACGGCGTTGGCACCTGTTTTCACGCTCCCTCCTTTTGCTACGTCAACTCCAGAATCCGGCACGGCTCGAGACTTCACGAAACCTCAGTCCTACACCATCACCGCTCAGGATGGATCATCACAGACAGTGACGGTGATCGTGATGAAGAGCGACAAGACAAACGCCTTCACGTGGAGCAAAGCGGACGGTGGCAACTGGAGCGATGCCGCAAAGTGGTCGAACGAAGCCGGCAGCGGGACTGCGCCTGTCAGTGCGGGTCAGTCGGACTACATTCTGAGCTTCAACCAAGGGGGTTCCTGCACGGCGACGAACGATCTGAAGGCGGGTTTTCTACTGAACCAACTCGTCCTGGGGGATCGTTCCGGGGGCTTGATCCTGAGTGGAACCGGCCTGACTTTCACCAAAGATGTCGCGAACAACATTCCTCCGGTGATCCACGCGAGTAAGTGCCAGAGAGTTGATATTAATGTTCCTGTGAGTCTTCAGGACGACCTCACGGTGAAGACCAGTCCTGACAAGGACCCCAATTGCTTTATCAGTTTCAACGAGGTGATCTCAGGTCGTCACTCCCTGATTCTGAATAGCTCCGGTGATTCCAATATCGCGGGTATCAACTTCCATGACGTCCATTTTGGGATCCTGCAAATCAATAACGCGAACACCTACAGCGGCGGAACCATCATCAACGGCGGCAAGATCAACGTGAGGAAAACGCATGGATTGGGAACAGGGCCGATCATCATCAACAACTACGGCACATTGTCCGCCGAGAGCAACCTCGCCAACCCGGTGACGATCAACCAGGGTATGCTCTTTCACAGCACTTTGAGCGGTCCCATAACGCTCAACGGAATCGCCGGTCTCATTGGGAATTGCACAATCTCCGGCACTATGAGCGGCCTTGGTGGATTTACGATGTTTGGCAGGAACGGAACCTATCTCAGCATGGTTCCCGGCGGCACCGTGACACTTCAGAGTGCGAACAGTTACACCGGACCGACCACCGTCTTTCCAGGCACCCTGATCGTGAAAAAGGCCGCGGGTCTTTACGACGGGGATCCCACCAAATGGACGACGGCGAATCTCACGATCCACAACGCAGCGACGCTCCGTCTCAATGTCGGCGGCCCGGGCGAATTCACCGGCGAGCACGTCAGCACGCTGCTGCGAAACCTGACCCGGTCGGTCAATGAGAATGGCTTGATGGGCGGTTCAGTCTTGTCGCTGGACACCGCCAATGCCAGTAACCTCGTTACCGTGTCCGCCAACATCGGCGATTCATCGGGGCCAGGTGGCGGTGCGTTTCTGATTCGGAAATGCGGGCCGGGCGCGATTCAACTGTCCGGCAACAACACCTACACGGGTCAGACGATTCTTGAGAGCGGAACCCTGAGCGTTGCATCGCTCAACAGTTTTACCGAAGGAATGCGCAAACCTGGCAGCAGCCTCGGAGTACCGATGGACATTGAGTCCGGCGAGATCGTTATTGGCGAGGACGGCAAAGACGGAGAGTGCGCCCTGATCTACACCGGCACTGGCGAAACTTCCGACCGCGTGATGAATCTGGCCGGAAAGAATTCCATCGTATCGTTCAACCAATCAGGCACCGGCCTTTTCAAATTCACCAGCGATCTTCTGATCTCCGGTTATGGTGCGAACAAGACCGTCGTGCTCCGGGGCGACACCAAAGGTACCGGTGAGATTGAGGGTATCATCCCCGATCCACATGACCGCACTGGCAAAGCGAAAACAGCCATCACGAAATCGGATTCCGGCAAATGGACGCTTTCGGGCAGAAACACCTTTTCTGGCCTGATGAAGGTGACACAAGGAACGCTCTGCATCACTGACGAGCACAGCCTTGGTGTCAACCCAGACATCGACATCGCGAGCGGTTCGGACTTGGAACTGAAGTTCGAGGGGCAAGTCAAAATTCAGAAGCTGACGCTCGACGGCAAACTCCAACCACCCGGAATGTATGGGTCGGCAACGTCGCCAGTTTTCCTTCGAGGAACAGGTATCCTGAAAGTTCAGCCGTGAGCCGTGCGCGACCATAGTCGTGGTTCGCGACTCTCGTTGATACACAACTCGATCAGTCTTGCGACCAACGACGATCCCACGGTGTCGAAGTCGACATGAGGAACACTCATCTCCGCTGATTTCCACTGATCAGACAGAGAAAGAAACGGCTTTGACGGAATACTCGTTCGAAGCATGCTGTTACGACACATACTGTGGGGTTGCATCCTCGTGTTCAGGATCAGCGTGAATTAGCGAAGATCTGTGTTCCAAAATTCTTCCTTCCTCCAGAAAGGCGAGCCACTTCAATTTCGTGAAGGCCACACCTGCCATGGGGCGGATTTGAATTGGCCGCGGGCGACTTTCCTCACACTCAGTTCCTCATTCGTTTTTAAGTCGACCCGCTTTCGATGAATCTGGCGAATTGGGCAGCACTGCCAGGTCGAGCACGAAAGAAGAGTTCGGGCTCAACTCCTTCGCATTCGGAAAGAAGTCCGCCGCGGGCAGTCTCGATGACGTCGATTCGCAAGTAGAGCGGCATACGACATGGACTGCCGTTGCGATGAGCGAATACACGCGGAACGGCGGCGGCAGCCTGATCACCTAACTCGCGCACGACTGCTGGTGGATCGGCGAAGCGGAGCGAACCTCCACGCTCGGCATGCACCATGATCTGGCCGCAAGCGGGAAGCTTGTGAATGCCATGACTGTACTCTCCGCCGAAATAGACGAGCGACCATTCGCCGTTCGTCTGAATCTCAGGCAGAAAGGGTTGTACCAATTGAGCCCCGCGCTGACAGCGATCCGTAAACTCAGCCTGAAACGCCCGAGCACCCTGGCGATCAGGCAGGAATTCCAATCCCGCGCCGGCGGCTGACACGGCAGGCTTGATGATGGCGGCAGCGTGTTGCTCGACAAAAGTTTCGAGATCAAACGACTCGCCAATCGAGATCAACTGAGTGGGAACGATCGGCACGCCGACCGCCGCAAAGTCGAGCAAGTATCGTTTATCCATGAGCCAGAGCATCACCTGTGGCTCGTTTTCTACGACAAGTCTCGTTGTGGCGAGCTGTTCGAGCCAGCACAGAAAACCTTGGCGCTGCTCGTCGCTATCCATGTAATCCCAGGGGGAGCGAATGATGAGGCGATCAAACTGCTCTGCCAACCGCGATGTTTCAACTCCCCAGACGACGGCGGAGACCTGGTGGCCGCGTTGCCGAAGTTCATCGACCAGCAATTGGTCGTCAGGTGTAAACGGAGGCTCGGTTGGCACGAAATCCGGCTCAGCAGTCGTGGGGAAGTAGTCAGCCAGTTTTTCGGCACCGCTGGTAACGATACCGATACGCTGGGATTGCGGAGTATTCATGGAAGCGAGTGGTCCTGCGAAGAAGTCAATTCAGAGAGCGGGCACGATTTGATCAAGGATTCGATTTCCACTCCAGACGCAGAAACGTCGGAGCGGCCCCTTTCCAGAGCGGGGCCTGGTTGGCGGATGTCCCCTGGGCGACAAAGTGGGCGCAGAGGCCAAGCTGGTCGATCTCAGCCCAGGTCGTTGGTGGGCCGTCGGGGGAGCCGAAGTCCATCAGCGCGAGTGTCAGAGTCTGTTCGGCATCAGCGTCTTCGATTTCCCTCGAGCAGACGAATGTCCGGCGCTGGCCACGGTAGCTGCGCCATTCGTTTTGCTGAAGGACGATGTGCATACGATTCGTTTGAGGCATCTTGAGCGTGATCAGGAGCTTCGAGCCGTCCGGGCCTCGCCAGAGAGGATCGGTCACCTTGCGAGTCCAGAACTGCTGATGCGTTGCATTGCCTGCATTCAGCACATACCAGTCACGCAGTCCGTGGGCGAAGTCCTCGATCAGCGTGGTCGATTTCGCGGTGAGCTGGGGGTCGGCCTGTTTCACTTCAGGAATGCTGTGCGAGTGGAGCAGGCTGCTGATGCAAACCTCCGTCACTGGTTTGGCATTGCCGGGAATGGCGGCGAGTGATTCGGGCTTGGGCAGGCTGTACACAACATTTGCAAAGGCGAAGAGCGGCAGATCGTGTGAGTGCAGTGGAAGGGTTGCACGGTAGTCGCTTCCTTCGCGAATGACATTCGTACTACGCCAGTAGCGTGCGCGGGGGTCAGGATCGACGCTGTAGTAAACCTCGACCCGGGCAACAGGCAGAGTTTTGGCATCGGGTGTGACGCGCAGCACCGGTTGTGAAGTGAGAGTGACTCTGCTCACGGGGGTTTCCGGCAACGCCGGGCCACCTTTCAGAAAGTGATCAAACCACAGCGGCATCGTCACTGCCACCTCGGGGGTGAGATGGTGGTTCATATGCGGCACCCAACTGTAGCGTGTGGGTTGGCCTTCGATCAGCTCATTCGTGCGATACACGTCGTCCATCCAGCCGTGGAAGTCGTTCGTGGCGCTGCGATGTAGCACGGGGCAGCGGATGAGTGGTGAGTAACTCTCAAAGCTCATGGTGTGTCGAAAGACTTCGACATCCCCTTTGATCTGCTCCTGCTGTGATTTGCCGCCGATGAATTCATGCGACTGCCAGCGCCAGCCCTGACCGCCCACGCCTGGCACCGCAGCTTTCACGCGATCATCCGTCCCAGCGACATACATCGTGAGATTGCCCCCCATGGAGTAACGGTTCATCCGACTTTTTGGGGGGATGAGGTTTTCGAGGACATTAGCCTTTTAGTGTGAACTTGGTGTGATGGAGTGTGAGGATACGCTGCTTGAGATGTTCAT
>Ga0194055_10004104_pt1 | contig 11019 bp, 10 predicted proteins | sample SepL449m_MetaG_FD_155482 | JGI IMG/M metagenome (GOLD analysis project Ga0194055, IMG submission 155482) | Anoxic zone freshwater microbial communities from boreal shield lake in IISD Experimental Lakes Area, Ontario, Canada - Sep2016-L442-9m | ecosystem: Environmental > Aquatic > Freshwater >... | reverse complement strand
ATGAGCTGCTTGTTTTGACTCGGTCTGTGCTTCTTCAGAAGGATTCACTTCATACATCTTCACTATCGCTTGAGACCAAGGTCTTAGCAGATGCTCGTCTTGGTCTGGGAAACCAAGTAATGCAGCAATTACTTTTACCGGTAGCGGCTCTGCATAATCAGCAATCAAATCAAAGTAACCGGTTTCATCAAGTTTGAGTTGGGCATCATCTAAGAGGGAACTTGCGATGCGTTCAATCTCAGGTCTGAGTGCTTCAATTCTTGATCTGGAGAAAGCTTTGCCAACAAGTGATCTCAGTCTGGTGTGTTTAGGCGGCTCTGAGTCGAGGATGCTGTCAGCATGCAACCAGTTGAATTCTGCCCATTCGCTCTCTGGGAACTTAGGTGTAAAAATTCTGCCTAAACTCTTGGTTCTAAGTACTGCATTGGCATCACTATGTCTAGCTGCCAACCACATACCTAAACCTTCATGCCAAACGGGTTTACCTTCTTGGCGAAGTTCTTTTAGTTTTGGGTATGGGTCAAGAACAAAGTCTGGATCTTGGAAATCAATCATGAACTAAGGCTAAGCCTCAAACTGAAAGCTATTTGATCACCTTAGCGAGCGCCCTTTGAGCCGGCAGCATCGCAAGAGAAAGCACCGTGAAGAAGACTGAGATTGCAAGTATCCAAGTAATCATGGTGCTAATTCCATACTGAGGGTCGATAAACCAGTAAGCCCACCAGCCTTGAACGAAGCCTCGAGTAATTGAGAATGCCAACCAAGTCAACGGGTAAACCAGGACCCAGAATGCGCTCTTTAGTTTTAGTGCAACTCCAGTGTTAGTAAATAGCCATTCCAAGAAGATGATGATCGGCATGTATGTGTGGATGACCTGATTAGGAAGCACTGGCCAGGCATAGCCAATATCTCTCTCATCTGGAGCAGCATTAGCCAGCAATGCGTTATAGATAACTCCAACAATCACCATGGATACCGCCATAGTTAGTCGGGACAAGGTCAGAAACTTGGTTTCTGCTTGATTGCGAAGGACACCGACGCCCGCAACAATCAATACAGCTCCAGCTAGAAGCCCGGAAGTAATTGTGAAGTAAGAGAAATACTCCGTAGGCCTAAAGAGGTTGTGAGCAAGACGGTCGCTTACTTGCCAGTAGATACTGCCAAATAGGGCAAGCGCCATCAGAATTCTTAGGTATCCCACTAGAGGGTTAGTTTTTTTCAACATTCCGAAAGCCTAAACGCCAAAGTCAAGGCTATTCCAGCAACATCAGTGCCCGATGCGAAAGTGTTATCAACTCTATAAACCCCTGTTACCAAATAGCGCTAAGGGTTAGACTGACCGCATGCTGAAGGTGCTGGTAACAGGTTTCGAGCCATTCAATAATGCAAAGCTCAACCCTAGTGAGCAACTAACACTTGCCCTAAAGCCAGATGATGTCCCTGGAGCTCAGATACTTACCAAAGTTCTCCCAGTGGTTTATGGCGAAGCTGCAGAAAGGCTTCTCGCTCTGGTCGCAGAACACAATCCAGATGTTGTCATCTGCTTTGGTTTAGCCGAAGGCCGAACTGGAATCACCCCAGAACGTTTTGCCGTGAATATGGACGATGCATCCATAGCCGATAACGCAGGGCACCTGAGAATAGATCAACCAATTCACGCCGATGGCCCGCTAGCTTTTGAAACTTCCCTGCCGATAAAGGAGCTAGTGGCAGCAATTCGGTCAGAAGGAATACCAGCAACAGTGTCATTGACAGCCGGAACCTTTGTGTGTAACCACATCTTCTATGAATTGCAAAGAGCTCTAGCCGATACAAGTATCCAAAGTGGCTTTGTGCATGTTCCACTCATGACCGAAATGTCAGAGGACTTCCCTAACCTTTTCACAATGGATGTCGACAAAATGGTGCTCGCTGCTAAAGCGATGATTACAACCTTGGTGGCCAAACAGTAATGCTCAAAGAGGTGCTGAAAATAAGCGCTTATCTGACGAGTGTGGCGTTGGTCTTATTCCCACAGGCAACAGCCTTGGCAGAAGAAACTACATACTGGCCGGAATACGGCACTACAGCTGAACACAATCAGTGGGCTATCAAAGAAATCAATGCAGATAAAACTCGTGCTGAAGGCATCATCGGCACAGGAGTAAAAGTTGCGATTCTCGATAGTGGCGTTGCCAACAGTGCACCGGGGTTAAGCAGCAAAATAATTGCCTTCAAAGACTTTGTTTCAGGTCAGTCACCACTTCAAGAACATGGCACGATGGTCGCATCCTCTGTTGCTGCAGATCTTGATCTAGCTACGGGAATTAGTGGCTCAGCGCCAGGCGCTTCACTGATTATTGGAAGAGTTTGCTATCTAAGCTGGTGCGATAACGAAGCAATCCGCAAAGGATTTAATTGGGCGGTAGACCAAGGTGCACAAGTTATCAGCATGAGTTTTGGTGGTAGCGAGGATCCCTACATGAATGCGGCGATTCTTGCTGCGACTAGAAAAGGTGTTGTTGTTGTCGTGGCCTACGGTAACCAAGGCTGCAATCCTGTCGAGTACTGGGGCGTAAACAGATATTGCGTTTTAGGTAAAGCAACAGAATCCTTCCCGTCCGCTCATATGATTTCTGGGTTAATAAGTGCAGGAGCAATCGACCGCACTGAATCTAGAGCGGGTTTTTCGAGTTGGGGTCCGAATTTAGATTTGATGGCACCAGGGGTAGAGATTGCTGCATTCGATCCCGTTTCTCCTACGAATGGGTTTGGCGGAACCTCTGCCGCTACACCCTTCATAGCTGGCGTGGCAGCTTTAGTTCTTTCTATAAAACCAGACCTCAGTTCCTCTGAAGTGCAAGCGATTTTGCAAGCTACCGCAAAACCAGCGCACGAAACGAAACCTCAGGTGTGGGACTCTTGTACCAAGTCGGTTGAAGACGGGAAATGGTCTTGCAATGCTCAGGTACAAAGCGATTTCCCACAGCAGTATTTCACCGGAGCAGGAATTGTAGATGCATTAGCTGCGACAGACCTTACTAAATTGATTGCCGCTGGCAGCACCATTGATGCTCCGAGCGTAACAACCTCACTGCAGAACATTTCGGTCAGCTGGAATGATGAGCCTGCAGATTTATACATGAATTCCAAGCTCGTGGCAAAGAACGTTACAAGCTACGAGACACAAGGAAATTATGCCCAGAGCTTCTCGTTTCAGATTCGTAGAGATAACCAAGTCTCAAAACCAATCTTGGTAGTTCTCAAAAACGAGTACTTCCCTAGTGTCCCTAAAGTTACAGAGTTCAGTTCTCGAGCTGACGAAATCCTCATAAGAACCGATGATCTCAGCTCGAACCTTTGGCAGAATCGGACTAACACAACAGAGATGCCAGGGATTTTCCAATTTGATGATGGGAAAGAAATAAGCTGCATTGGTTACTCTCCTGCTATGGAGGGAACTCCAAACCGCCCCTACTCGTTTGTTTGTCCGTCAGCGACTTTATTAACTGAAGTCTCTGGAACATTCAAATTAGTCAACAAGTATTCCCAGCTCGGAGAACCTTCCGCTCATTTGAGTGCGGTGGCTTCGCCCGCAATAAAAAAGATTTTTGTTGACACTAAATATCTATCTTCTGATTCCATTCGATTTGGTTGGGAGAGCGTGCCAGGAGCAAAGAGCTACGAATACCGTTACGAACCAAATGGCACTATGCACTGCACAGAAGAAACCTTTATAACTGCTTCTGGAGAAGCCCCGCAACCCTCAGTGTTCTGGGTACGAGCACTAGCCGAACCTGAGTGCAAGGGCAACACAATGATAGACAGCGAATGGCTTGGCTATCGATTGCTTGTCCCGACTCCTCCGAAACCTACCGGCATCACTGTCAAAGAAGTCGCTTACACATACACCGAGTTTGAAGTTAAGAACTTGGATCCGAAGATGTATTGGCGAATCTACAGATCTGATGGATTGACGATTCGGATCAGTCCTGGTCAAAGATTCATGGTTGGGATGCAACCAAATGAAGATGTCAACGGCATGACTTTCACATATCGCTTCATGCAGGTGAACATGGGGATGTGGGGTGAAGTTTGGAGTGAATTAAGCGATCCGATAACAGTGACGTCAAAAAATTTGGATGCCCCCACTGGAAGCTGCCAGTTTGGTATCAGAAAATATTCAGTAAGTTGCTACGTCTCACCAAACAAACAGGTCGAAGCAACCCTGCTGGAGTATTTAGACAGCGACTTCCAAGTGATCGGAACTGCTACTTCTCAGAATTCTGAAAACACGATTAGGACAACCAAGTTATCGGTGAACGGGGCATCTTATGTAAGGGTGTCTTCCACCACAGGAGCTGCACCGTATTGGTATCGCAGAGGTGAGGGCCGTTTGATCAGAATTCAGACTCGGGGTTCTTCGACCGTCACACACTTGGTTCGATAGTGCTCTGACCCACGAGGCATAGACTCAAAATATGACAACTATTGGGGAACATCCAACAATCACATTTCTAGGCGCTGCTGGATCAGTAACGGGTTCAAAGTTCTTGCTCAGCTGCGGGGAAACTCATGTAATGGTGGACTGCGGGCTATTTCAAGGATTGAAGGAACTTCGACTGAAGAACTGGGAACCTTTAGGGATTGATGTTTCGAGCATCAGCGCGGTGGTGCTAACTCACGCTCATTTGGATCACTGTGGCTATATTCCAAAACTTATCCAGCAAGGGTTTAAGGGAAAGATTCACTCAACAGAATTCACTGCGAAGTTAGCAGCAGTTATTCTTCGTGATTCAGCTCGAATCCAAACTGAGGATGCCAAGTGGGCTGCTAAGAAGGGCTTCAGCAAACATAATCCACCTAAGCCGTTATACGACGTAGCGGATGCTGAAAAAGCTATTTTGCAGTTCAAAGAAGAATCTTTCTATCAACGCATTGAAGTTGCGAACGAAACTTTTGTTACGTTCCAGCCATCAGGTCACATTCTCGGCGCAGCAACTGTTGAGGTTGAATTCTTTGGTAAGCGATTGATGTTCTCAGGTGATTTAGGTAGAGCGCATCATCCGCTATTGGTAAACCCAACACCTATTAACCCTGGGCACTTCGATGTTGTGTTGAGTGAGTCAACCTATGGTGATCGAGAGCATGTTGCTCCAACAACGGATTTTCAAACAGCGATAAATAAAACTGTTGATGGCGGAGGCTCAGTGCTTATTCCTGCTTTCGCTGTTGATAGAACCGAAATCATTTTGATGAAGCTTAGAGAGCTGATGGAGGCTGGGACGATTAGAAAAGTTCCGATCTATGCTGATTCACCGATGGCGCTCAAGTCACTGGATTACTATCGAGAGGCCATAAAGATAGGCTCTCCAGAAATTCGCAAAGAGATCACCGCTGCTTGGGCTGGTAAAGATCCTTTCGATCCAGGAACTTTAGTCGAACTTACAACTGTTGATGAATCGAAGACGGTTAACGATCCAACTGAACCTTGCATCATTATTTCTGCTTCAGGCATGGGCACCGGTGGTCGCGTTGTTCATCACTTGGCGCAAATGTTGCCTAACCCTAAACACACAGTGTTGTTAGTTGGCTATCAATCTATTGGCACTAGAGGTAGAGCTTTAGCTGATGGTGCAAAGCAAGTGAAGATGCACGGTGAACTAGTTCCAGTTAATGCTCGGGTTGAACGAATTCAAGAATTCTCAGTTCATGCTGATGCAAATGAGTTAATAGCTTGGCTTGGAAGTGCATCCGAAGCACCTGGTCAAGTCTTTGCAGTTCACGGTGAAGAAGATGTTGCTCAGAGCTTTAGTGATCTAGTGGTGCAGAAGTTGGGATGGAAATCTCATGCTGCTAAACAGGGTCAAACGGTAGAGCTTTAACGATTTCTGATAAGCCCAATTAGGTAGGCCAGACTGAAGCCGAAACCAACTGCTGCATAAGCGTAGTCAAACCAGGTAAGAGTTGTTATCGGTATCAGCAGGGTCAGAACTCCTAGAGCAGCAGCGCTTACAACCATTACCCTTGCTGAGAATAGGACTGAGTGCTCAGTTCCCTTTAGCGAGACCGAAAGCATATTTCCACACAATGCAACCAAGGTGATGGCGATCATGCGCATTGACCACTCAAGGCGTGGGTCGGTACTGAGTCCTAGTAGTTCATTGAATAGCCCAGGGGCGATAAGTAGCAGTAAGGCGCTTAGCCCAAATACTGTGGCACCGGTGGCTAGTACTTTGCGAAGGTATGAGTTGTTCTGGTCAGTCATATCTTTCATTATGGCTTCGTTTCAAAGAAATCTATGGTGGTGAACCAGAGTTTTTAGCTAAGGCTTCTAGGCTGGTTACGGGTGGTCAAAAGCTCAACCCAAGTCAATGGCGACGAAAGACAAATGATGCGCGCACTTATTAAGAGTCAAGCTGGTCCTGGTTTAGAACTTGTTGAAAGAGAAGAACCTGAGGTAGGCGAGAACGATGTCAAGATCCGTGTTCTGAGAACTGGAATCTGTGGCACTGATTTACATATAGACAGTTGGGATCATTGGGCATCCGAAACTATTAAGACCCCTATCATCCCAGGTCACGAGTTTTATGGTGAGGTTGTTGCCATTGGTTCAAGAGTTCATGAAGTTGAACTCGGGGCTAAAGTTTCTGGTGAGGGACATATTGTTTGCGGTATTTGTCGTAACTGTCGTGCCGGTAGAAGACAGATGTGTATTAGGACACTTGGTGTTGGGGTTAACCGAGATGGTGCTTTTGCTGAATTTGTAGTTATTCCTGAATCAAATGTTTGGGTTCACCATGATCCAATTGATCCTGACCTAGGTGCAATCTTTGATCCGTTTGGTAATGCAGTTCATACTGCTCTTGCTTTTAGTTTGGTCGGTGAAGATGTTCTTATTTCAGGGGCAGGACCAATTGGGCTCATGTCTATTGCTGTTGCAAGACATGTTGGCGCTAGATATGTTGTGGTGACTGATGTTAGTGAACCTCGATTGGCACTAGCTAGAACAATGGGTGCAGATATTGCACTAAACGTTGCTAAGCGAAGAGTTGCTGAAGCACAAGTTGAGCTGGGGATGCGTGAAGGTTTCGATGTTGGTTTTGAAATGTCAGGTAATAAGAATGCGTTGCCAGAAATGATTGAGAACCTAAATCACGGTGGAAGAGTTGCAATGCTGGGACTACCTAGTGAATCAATAGAAATTGATTGGTCTAAGGTGGTTACTCACATGCTCACCCTGAAAGGTATTTACGGTAGAGAGATGTTTGAGACTTGGACAGCGATGAGCTCGATGCTTAAATCAAGTGAGATCCTTAGAAACAGAATTTCATCGGTTATCACAGATCGACTTCCTGCAAGTAGTTGGCGTGAAGGTTTCGAGATAGCCAGAGCTGCCACCGGTGGCAAGGTTGTCTTGGATTGGACTCAGATCTGATGTATGAATCTCTAAAAGAACAACTTGAGCAAACTCTTGGTGAGATTAGAGCTGCAGGGCTATACAAAGGTGAGAGAGCAATTGCCTCAGCACAGGGTTCACATATTCAGTCCAACCAAAAGGACTTACTGAACTTTTGTGCCAATAACTATCTGGGCTTGGCTAATGATGCCAGGGTCATAACTGCTGCCAAGCAGATACTTGATGAGCGTGGCTTTGGCTTAGCTAGCGTCAGGTTTATCTGTGGAACGCAGGATATTCATAAGGAACTAGAAGATGAGGTTTCATCTTTTCTAGGAACAGAAGACACCATTTTGTTTAGTTCTTGTTTCGATGCCAACGGTGGAGTTTTTGAATCGCTCTTTGATGAGCGTGATGCGATCATCTCGGACGAACTAAACCATGCCAGCATCATCGATGGCATCCGGTTATCTAAAGCACAAAGGTTCCGATACAAGAACAGGGACATCGCTGATCTGGAGAGATGCCTAATTGAAGCTAAAGATTCCAGACAAAGAATTATTGTTACCGATGGAATCTTTAGCATGGATGGATACATAGCTCCACTCAAAGAAATCTGTGACTTGGCTCAAAAATACGGGGCGATAGTCATGGTTGATGATTCTCATGCAGTTGGGCTACTAGGTGCAGGAGGTAAAGGAACTCCTGAATTACTTGGCGTAGCGGAGCAAATAGATATCTATACCGGCACATTTGGTAAAGCACTTGGCGGTGCTGCTGGCGGTTATGTTTCAGGCAGGAAAGAAATAGTTGAACTTCTGAGGCAAAAAGCTAGACCTTATCTATTCTCAAATTCCTTAGCGCCAAGCATTGTTGCTGGTTCACTTGCTGCAATAAAGATTGCCGCTGATCCAATTGAAGGAGTGAAACTCAGGAATAAATTGCATGGCAATGCTAAGCGATTTAGAAAAGCTATGGCAGAAGCAGAGTTTGATCTATTGGATGGTGAGCACCCGATTGTTCCAGTGATGTTTGGGGATGCAGTCCTAGCGGCTCAAGTTGCAACCGAGATGATGAATAACGGTGTCTATGTGACTGCTTTTAGTTTCCCGGTGGTACCTAAAGATAAAGCCAGGATTCGAGTTCAGTTATCAGCATCTCATTCAGATCAAGACGTCGATAACGCTGTTGCAGCTTTTGTTAGATCAAGGGCTAAGGCTAGGATTAGTGAGTGAGCGAAAAAGTAAAAGGTCCTAAAAGCTACTTTCCTTCAATTGAAGCAAAATATGGCAAACCTATTGCGTTTTGGATGAAGGAACTCAAAAAGGTTAAAGATTTAAAACACATGGAACAGGTCAAGTTCCTTCAAGAGAACCACGAGATTGGGCAAGGCCATGCGAATGCATTGGTTCATGTCTTTAGAGCGGAAAACAACCTGTGAAGTTTATAAAAAGAATAAAGCCAGGCACCTGGGTCATCGTTGGCTTTGTCACATTCATTGGTCTAGTTTCAGGTCTAATGATTGGTAACTATATCTCGAGTCTGCCGGTTCACCACGATGTTGTCTTAGCTCTCTATAACGACAAATCTGAGACAAGAAAAGTCAATGACAGAGTTGAACTTGCTGTTCGCTTAGACCTAAGTGACACCTCTGGCGCTAAGTATCCAATTCAACTTGAGGGTCGCCAAGCTGGTGCTTGGCAAATCGTCAAGAAATACACCGCTACCAAACCTAAGAACACAGTTGTTTTCAGAGTGCACCCAGCCAGAACAGGCGACATCGTTTACCGTGCCGAAGTGCAGACTCCTAATGGCGTCCTAGTCACCAATGAGTTAGTACTCCACGTAACTAACTAAGTAGTCAAAGATAGACTTGCCTGATGAAGGTTTCAGTTATCGGTCTTGGTTATCTTGGGGCTACCCATGCAGTTGCAATGGCAAAAATAGGTCATCAAGTACTAGGTATTGAACCAAATCAAGCCAAAATTGAATCCCTAAAAGCAGGCAAAGCAGGCTTTCATGAGCCTGGTTTGGATCAGGCACTAGTAGAACAGATTGCCTCTGGCAGATTGAGCTTTCAATCAGCACATGATGAAGCATCTAGAACAGTTGATGTCCACTTTATCTGTGTGGGAACACCGCAAACCAAAGGCTCATTAGCAGCCGATACTTCTTATCTGCATGCAGCTATAGCTGATGTGTCCTCATATCTAAGAGAAGATGCTCTGGTTGTTGGTAAATCAACAGTTCCGGTTGGAACTGCAGCACTACTGACCGAGGAACTATCAGCTGCAACAGGATTTGCTTCTGTGAATCTAGCTTGGAACCCTGAGTTTTTGAGAGAGGGAACCGCACTAGAGGATTCACTACGTCCTGATCGTTTGGTTGTTGGAGTTACCAACCAACGCTCTGAAGATTTATTGCGTCAGGTTTTTGAACCAATGATTGCCTCTGGTATCCCTTTCCTAGTAACGGACTTAGCGACAGCTGAACTAGTAAAGGCAGCAGCTAATGCTTTTCTAGCAACCAAGATTTCTTTCATTAACGCAATGGCTGAGATAGCTGAAGTATCTGGAGCAGATGCCACTCAGCTTGCTCAGGCAATTGGCTATGACGAAAGAATAGGTAACAAGTTCTTACGTAACGGGGTTGGCTTTGGTGGTGGATGCCTACCTAAAGACATCAGAGCTTTGATGGCAAGAGCTGAAGAACTCGGTGTTGGTGAGTCGGTTGCATATCTCAAAGAAATTGACAAGATCAATATCAGAAGAAGAGACAGAGTCATCGCTTTATTGGAAGCAGAACTTGGCTCTTTGAAATCAAAGCGAGTTCTGGTTTTAGGCGCTGCCTTCAAACCGGATAGCGATGACATCAGAGATTCACCTGCTTTAGAGATAGCTTTATTGGCTCATAGAGCAGGTGCCGAAGTTATTATTCATGATCCCGTTTCTTTGCCAGGGGTAGCAATCAAGCATCCTGAACTAAATGGACAAGCAGATCTAACTAAAGCTTTTGATTCAGTTGATGCAGTTGTCTTAGCGACTGAGTGGAAAGAGTATAGAGAGCTAGATCCGAATACGGTTAGTGCTCTTGCTTCGAACAAGTTGATTATCGATGGTCGCAATGTATTAGATGTTGCTAAGTGGCAACAAGCAGGATTCAGAGTATTAGCTCTGGGTCGAACAATTCAAAACTAAGGAAAACTCATGACCACAGTCATGCATTTCATAAACGGTAAGCAAGTTCCTAACTCATCGACTCGAACCGGCAATGTTTTCGATCCTGCCCTAGGTCAAGTTATTCATCAGGTGTCTCTTGCTGAGACCAAAGATGCTCAAGACGCTATTAATGCTGCCTCTCATGCCTTCCCTGGTTGGCGGGATACCTCATTGACTAAGCGTCAGCAAATCATGTTCAACTTCAGAGAGATTCTCAATGCTAAGAAGGAAGAACTAGCAGCGATTGTCACGCAGGAGCATGGCAAGACATTACCCGATGCATTAGGAGAAGTTACCAGAGGTCTTGAGGTTGTTGAGTTTGCAACAGCGATGGCCAGTCATCTAAAAGGTTCATACAGTGAATCAGTTTCAACATCAGTTGATGTCTATTCAATCAAGCAACCGTTAGGTGTTGTTGGAATT
>Ga0194055_10004102_pt1 | contig 11023 bp, 2 predicted proteins | sample SepL449m_MetaG_FD_155482 | JGI IMG/M metagenome (GOLD analysis project Ga0194055, IMG submission 155482) | Anoxic zone freshwater microbial communities from boreal shield lake in IISD Experimental Lakes Area, Ontario, Canada - Sep2016-L442-9m | ecosystem: Environmental > Aquatic > Freshwater >... | reverse complement strand
GGCTGGAGCGAATATCTTAAATTCTCGCAGCGCATTCGACCCTGTAAAATAATCTCCCCTCACGTATCGTTTGAATCCGTTTGCGTCTGGAAATCCGAGTGCATGACCAAATTCATGAGTGAGGGTGTCTTGGAGTCGAGCGCCGTTGGCATCCGCAGGGTCGATCCCGGCTTCGGCCTGCCACGGTAAGCCATTCGCACCTGCTCGAAACGCAGTCGGCCTCGCATTTGCCAGCCCACCTCCCGGACCATCTGTGCCCGCTGGGTCGGTGAGGAGCCCCATCTGCACGTTGATAGTGATGTCATCCACAAAAACTCCGGCGGTGGTTTTCCCAGGCACATCGGAAGAGATGATTTGTTGCCACCTCGTCGCGGCCGCCCGTGCCGCCGTCATAACAGCCGGCGTCACACCGGCCCCAAATGTTAGATCGATCTGAAATCCAGGCACATCCGTTTCGTCCTTCAGGATCGTGCAGGTGGCTGTCGGTGTCAGGATTGTTGCCCCGCGACTCGGGCTCGTCAGATCAAGGGAGAATACTTCATCACTTTCGAGTGTTGTGTCACCGTTCACCGTCACCGCCACGGTCTTGGTTGTCTCGCCCGGCCGGAATGTCAGCGTGCCGTTGGTGGCCACATAATCGCTATTGGCAACGGTGGCCGAGCCGTCTCTCGTTGCATAGGCAACCGTTACGGGCAAGGCAGCGGACGCCGAAAGGCGCACCGTAAATGTGGCCAGCGATGTGCCGGCATTGCCTTCGAACAGGCTGATATTCTGCGTTGAAATAGCTTGGGGGATAAAATCTCGAATCCTTACCTGGGCCGACATCTGCTGGGTAGTTGGGCGACCGGCGGGCGTGGCATAGATGCGAAATGTTTCCACGCCTTCGATAACCGGCCGGGCATCGGCCAATGTTTGGAGCCGAAATTCCTTGAGAGTTTCGCCCGGCGCAAACTGTATCAACACCGGCCGGGCCATGTAATCCAGTCCCAGCGTGGCTGTTTCTGCAACGGTCGACACCAGCACGCTTTCTGGAAGGCGAGAGGCGGCCGAGAGTCGCAGTTTAAAGACAGCCGCATCTCCCTCCTGCACGGTGCTTGCCACCGCTTCCAAGCTGAACAGACCCGCAAGGCACCGCCTTGACTCGAGTTGCTCGAGGGCAAGGCCAGTGACAAACGCTCGACGCCGCCAATGGGCCGCAGTTTTCTGTGGTTTGGAATCCGCCCCCGAGCCCGTTTTTTGAAAAAGGCTTGTCAGCATAAAAAACCTGCCCTAAGTGGAAAACCAAAGCGGAACCAAATCCGCCTGAGCCTCTTCGGCTCTTTGTGAAGCTTTAGTCTAGCAATGAGCTTTAGTGCCCACAAACTTTTTTTCGGATAACCTGAAACTTTGCCTATCCGGCAGAAGCGGAGCAACGGCCTCAATCTGCTGTGTCCCATAAGCCGTAGCGCGGTCTAAGCGAAGTTATTTTGGGGGGGCTCTAATGCGTCAACACTTGGCCATTCTAGTGGTTGTTCATAATCGACCGAAACAACAGGCAGGGCGATCCACCCGCGCAAGCCTTAATACGGCGTTCCAACTGCCAAATGCCGGTTCGGCAATTTTTTTGTCAAAACTTCACCAATTTGTTGCAGTCGGCAGGGCATTGGCGTAAGGTCTATCAACGGGCAGCAGTGAAGAGCAATCAACCGACACACGCCATCCAGATTCACAGAAAGAATTAGTAGAAGGCATGTTTAAATCAAAAAATTTTAAAGAATTTTTCTGGAATCGCTCAGCCAAGCGTTGCACCCGCCGATCCAATCGCTCGGGGCTTTTCTCTGGGGAGCGGCTCGAACAGCGGCTTGCGCTGACGATCGACATCTTCACGAATGCCGCTTCTGGCGTGGGAGCGGCGGCCCTGCCGGGTGCTGTGACGATCGTTGCGAGTTCCCCAGACTATGACATATATCTGCAGCAGGTAGCGACCTCCCCACAGGATCTGATCGTCGCCAACAACTCGAGCTTCCTTGGGTATCAGTCCGTTGCAAACATCAACCAGTACAGGTCAATCTACATCACAAACGGTACGATAGGGACAACAACCGACCAACCGTCCGATTTCTATCCCATGAGCGTAGGGACGACGACGACGTACGTTCTATCCTGGAATCAGGTGACAAATCTTGATAACTTCTTCCAAGATAACTACGCCGTGCGGGTAGAGTATGCTGGCTCAACGTGGCGATTCAACGAGTTGGGGGTTTTGGTCTCTGGACCGGTGAATGTGCCGGTTCGTCCGCTGACGGTGGGCGTATCTTCGGGAAATCCCGACAATGCATTCGATGGCAGTCTCGGAATTGTTTGGTCTGCGCCACCCGTTGCTAATTCGGCGTTGGGCATTGCTGCACCCCGGGTCGTTGAAGTTTCCTACCGCGACTTTGAACGCGACCCCTTAGGTGCAAGGGACGTTGATCGTCAACTTGCTCCGTCAAGCGGATCGGCCCCCACGTTCACGCTTCCTATGCCGGCGAACTCCCCACGGGTAGCGCTCCTCCCCGGTACGTTGACCGGCAGCGTTTTTGTGGCCGGGCAGAGCTTCCCATTTCGGACGCCGGGGTTGGGGAGCGATCTGCTGTTCTCCACGGGCAAGGCCATCACGTTCGGGATGAATAACGCCGAATCAGACAACCGCCAAATGACAGGCTCGATTAATTGGGCTACTGGACAGATTAACCTGTCGTTTGCAGCGGTGGGTATTCTTGGCGCCGCGTTGGGACCGCAGGACTGTGGCCCGGTCACCGTTTCGGCTCGCTACGCGGTTGGTCTCGCGGATCCAAACCCCACGACAGTGACTGTTTTCCCGGGCCTGGATATCACACGCGAATTTGTTGTCGATCTGCTGAGTCCCGGGTCGACGCTGAACGTGGAAAGCCCGATTCGTAATTCCACGACCACAGCCACGGCCGTGGCCGCCTTGGGCAGCGGACCCACCTCGGGCACGGTCGCCGCCGTGGTGCTCGTGGGTGGTGGGGGCTATACAGCCGCGCCGACGTTGACGATCTCACCGCCACCAGTTGGTGGCACGCAGGCCAGCGGTACGGCGACGATCGATGCATCCGGTGCGGTCACGGGTATCACCTTGACAAGCGGGGGGAGTGGGTACACGTCGATCCCTACGGTCACGTTCACGGCACCGACGACCCCGGCGCTCGTCGGTGCGGATATCGTCGTCAATGCCACAAACATCAACATCGACGCCCAGATTGTCGCCAACGAGCGACTGGATATTGGACCGGAAGCGATTGACCGGTATTTCGGACAATCGATCGTGGCGTTGCGAGTCCCCAAAGCCATTCAGGCGATTGCCGTGGCCCAAGTGATCGATATCACCGCCCAGGCCCAGGCCGTGCTCCAGGCCGTGCTCTTGGGTGATGGGGTCGCCGCGATCGCGGTCGTGCCTGGAAGCGAGGGGCTGGGCTACGATCCGCAAAGTCCGCCGATAGTCACCATCGCTGCTCCTCCGGCCGGTGGCATCCAGGCGACGGCCAACGCACTGGTGACCTCCGACGGCAGGATCGCTGGATTCACGGTAACGAACGTCGGTTCGGGTTATGCGGCCGCGCCGCAGGTGACGGTTGGCCCGCCGACCGGTGGCGTCGGGGCGGTCGTGCTTCTGCCCGGCAAAGGCGGTTCAGGTTATGACCCGACCAACCCTCCCGTGGTCACCATCGCGCCTCCGCTCTCGGGGGGGCGTCAGGCGACGGTAGACCCGATTGTCAATGCTGGCGGTGTGATCGCGGGATTCACAATCACGGATCCCGGCACGGGCTACACGACTGTACCCACGGTCACTATTTCCCCGCCGCAGTCGCCGACCAAAGCTGTTGCGACGGCCAGCGTGCTTGCAGATGGCACGATCGGCACCGTCACGGTTACCCAGGCTGGGTTCGGATATTATCCGCCACCGGCCCTCGCTCCCACAGTCACGATCGCACCACCCCCGGCGGGGAGCGGTGGAACCCGTGCGGAAGCGCAGGCCGTTGTGAACCTCAGTGGCGTTGTGACGGGGATCACTATCACCTACGGCGGCAGCGGTTACGATCCCGCCACGCCGCCGCTTGTGCTCATCGAGTCCCCGTTTGCGACGGCCGTGGCTGAGAAGGTCAAATTCAACGCCTCTGTGGGCGCGAAGATCTATGACATACGCATCGGCGACGATCTGGGCACGAGCGACGACCGCGGCCTCCTCTTCGTCTCTCCGACCGGCTCACTGTCGGGCAACGCATCTCCAGCAACACAAGTTGTCAGCATACCGGCCACGGACCTGTACGTGCAGGCCGATATCAGCGACGTCATCGTCGAGGGAACGATCTACGCCAACACCCAGAGTTACCTGCTGCGGTCGATCGCGGCCAGAAACTACCTAGCACCGTTTGCATTCACGACCCGCTCTCCGCTCAGCGGAGCAGATACCGGCCTGATCCATGGCTCGGTGGTGGGCGTGACGCTCGGCAACGACGTGCCGACGCCAGTGGACGGGTCCACTTCCTTCAACAACGTGGAGTTATCGACGGCGATCGATTCCTTTCGTATCAAGGCGTCCAGTGCGGCGGCACCGTCCAGCGCCGCGTTCCCTTACACGCTTACGATCAACGAACAGGATGACATCCAGTTCGATGCGGTGGCAGCATCGAGCAACCCCATCACGTTCATGGCGGGCGGCAGCATCCGACTGAATAGCGCCCTGGCGACTCAGGGTGATCTGACAATCACGGCGACCCGACAGTCCAGTGGACCGACCACTACGTTCCGCGTCTCGGCCCCGATATCCACCACCGTGGGCAGGATCGCGATCACGGCAGACGATGTCTTTGTGAGCAACTCTCTGCGCGTGACCGCGGCTGCGTTGGACCCGGCGCAGGACGACATCACGCTGACGGCCACCGGCGGCAGCATCACGCTGGCCGGCGGCATCAAGGCGGTTAATAACCTGCGGTTAGTGCAGAGCAACCTGTCCAGCACCGTCGCGGGCAAGGTCGGCGGGCTGGCGCTCATCGCGGCGACGAACATTGACATCGTCGCTGAGGGTGCTGTGGACGTACGCACCAAGGCCGTGAACCTCTCCGGTGTCGCCGGCTCAGGTTTTTCTGTTGCCGAGGCAGATGACATCACCATCACGTCGCTTACATCGGGCGGACGGGTCTCCCTATCGGCAGCCGGTGCCGACCCCGGGCTTGGCAACGCAAACGAAATCGCCCTCAAGGCGAACTTAGTCAATGTGCAACAACTCATCGTCAGCGCCCCGGCCGGCACCGTCAATGTCTTCAACGACTCGAGCTACAAACTGGTGCTCGGCGATGCCGCGGCCCTGCAGGGCCGATTGCCGACGGCCATGATGGCTGCCGGCAGCGTGAAAATCAGGAATTACGGTGACATCGACATGCTCGATGCGCCGCTGGCCGGTGGGTCTGCGCGTGCGGTGCGCACCGCGACGAACGCCGTGCTCAATGCCGTCTACGCCGTTAACTTACCCGGCACGGTGCCAAGCACGCTGACCGGTAGCGGTTCGATCAACACCACGGGGACGTTCGGCGGCGTGGCCGACCTTCGGGTCGGAGAGCGAGTGTTGGTCAAGGACGGATCCTCGGCAGCAGGGGTACTCACGGACTCCTCCAACGGCTTGTACACGATCACTCGGGTGGGCGGCGGCGTGGGCGTGAACGCCAACTGGGTGCTGACTAGGTCTGCTGATGCTGATACCGGCGGCGAGTGTCCGACCAATACGTTTGTGCGGGTGACAGAGGGCCTCTATGCGTCGCAGACCTTCCAACTCACCTATGATTCGATTCCGCAGAGTATCGCCTTGCGTTCCAGTGGCAACCAACTCGAGTTGCCCATGGATTTCGTTTTGGCCTACGGTAGCAGGCTGGGTGTCGGCCAACTTGTCACGGGGGCCGGCCTAGCGGTCGGCGCCACAATTCAGTTGATTGACCTGACAACAGGCGTGATCACACTGCCGGTCGCCAGCATCACGGGTACCGGGCCAACGTTGGTGAATTTCATCACGAACCCGTTCGGACAGGTGTCCATCACGGCGGATCCGGTCACGTTGACGACGGACATCGGAACGGACACCATCGATGGCGTGGTCACCTTTGTGACGTCCACGACCGGGAGCAACAACACTGCGGCAGGATCGTTCGGCAAAATGATCGCCCTGTTAAATGCGAACGCCCCAAGCCCGACCGAGAATCAGGAGCAATCGACGAAGTTCAGATTCGGGGCGTGGATTGGCGGCCCGATCCGCCTCCAACAGCAGCTTCCGGTCGTCCGCAAGGCGATTGATATCGACGGCGGTAACCGCTACGGCACGGGCACCAGTGCTGTGCCGATCGTCATCGACGGCTCGCGGATCACTCAAACCCACACAGGCACCGCCGTGCTGGCGAGCAGCGTGATCAATGGCGTGGAAATCGGTTCCGGCGTCAGCGGGGCCGCAATCCGCAACCTAACTCTCGGCGGCTTCACGAAGGGGGCCGCCGTGAAAGTGACTGGAGTGCGACAGACGCTCCTCAACAACCTGCAGATTGGCGTCGACGCCGCTGGCAATCGACTGCCAAACAAAGTCGGCATCTGGGTGAATGGCGCGAGCGATACGGTGACTGTGTCGAACAGTTCGGTGAAATCGGCTATCGAATCCGGCGTTCGCGTCAGCGATACGGCGACGCGGGTGTCGGTTGTCGGCACATCTGTTGGTGCTCGTTTCCAAGAGAATTCTAAAGGTATCGAGTTCGCTGCGACGGGATCCAACCGCTTGGGCGTAAACGCGGCGCAGGCGGCAGCGGCGATTGCAGCAGTGGCCGTCACGAGGGACAGTAGCACGACATTCACGCTCCCCAAATCATTTTCTCAGGTCAGCAGCCTGACTGTGGGTATGGGGCTGATCGGCCGTACGATCCTACCGGGGACCGGGCAGCCAGCGGCCAGGATCGCGGCAGTGACGACCGACCCCACCACGAAAATCACCACCGTTACCATCACCGCCGGGAGCATCAGTGCAAACGGCGTCGTAACCTTCGGGAACTATGTGCAGACGAACATCGATCAGACGACGATCGCGATTCCACTGGCGGTCAGTCTGGATGCGCTCTTCCTCGGGCAGTCTGTGCGTGGCACCGGCATCCCGAGTGACGCTAGGATCGCGTCGATCGATCAAGGAGCACAAACGATCGAGTTGACGACGCCGATGACAGCATCCGACGTAACGGCAATCACGTTCGTGGCGGGTGGCAGGAACACCGTGGCCTTCAATCGTTACGGCGTTTTTTTGGCTGCCGGTGCGAATACGGTTACGAACACCACAATCAGTAATAGCACGTTCGACGGGGTGACGATCAGTGGTGGCACCCAGATGATCGGCACGAGCGCGACTGCGGGACCTCAGAGCAACGCAATCTATTCGAACACGATGTTCGGAATCGTTGTTCAGCCGGGTGCGGTGGGAACCACGACCATCCGGGGCAACTATCTCGGCACCCAGTCGCCGGCCACAACGCTGCTGCCGAACATCAAGGGCAACATTTCCGTGACCCCCGTTAAGGCCAAGTGGGTGCCGAACGTGGACACAAATATCGACGCGTCAGGGAATGTGCACGGGTTGCCGAAGGCTCCCGTATCCGGTGGTGGTACTGGCACTGGCACTGGCACTGGTGTCAAGCGGCCGGGCATCTTCCCGCGGGCCTGATCGGGCCGCACTGTGGCTGCGTCCCGATCGATCACGGAGGCAGCGTGACGATAGCCGCGCTGCCGTTGGTCACGTCCGCGTTTGTGCCCGGCGCACCGCCGACCGTGAAGACGCCGGTGACGTCGAACGTACCGGAGGTCGTGCCCGAGAAAATCATCGCCGTGCCGCTGCCGTTCGTCACCCCGGACGACACCGTGCCGACCTGCATGGTGAGAATACCGGCATTCGTGATGCTGACCGCCGGGTCGATCGTCGAGGCCGTGGCGATGTTGTTGGCACCAGTGGCCGTGATGTCACCGGCTGTGTTGGCAAGGAAGCCTGCTGCGCCGGAGCCAGCGAGGCTGATGTTGAGATTGGTGAACGTCACGGCGCCGTTGCTGTTGAGAATCTCAACTCCGAAGGCGGAGGCGCCGCTGATGCTCACGTCGCTGAACTTGAACGCGCCTGTGGAGCTGTTGTTGATGAGGATGCCCTGGGGGCCGCTGGAGGCGATCTGGGCCCCAAGCACCGTTACGTCTCCTTGGGCGTTGGAAATAGCGATGCCGTTGCCGGTGTCCGTGAACGGGGTTCCCGGCGGAGAATCGAGGAGCACGGCACCGCCGGTAGTGTTGACCACGGAGAGCAGGAAGGAATTGGCGCCTCCCGCCGCCTGAGTGTTGATGATCGGGCCGGAGTAGTTCAGCGTCGGGGCGCCACCATCGACGCTCACCGCGGCCCCAGCGGTGTTCTTATTGATACCGGAACCGGATCCAGCCACGATGTTCACCGTCGAGTTGTCGTTTAACAGGCTGATGGCCGTGGAGGCGTTGTTGGTGAGCGACACGTTGCCGATGTCGATCGTGGACGTCAAGCTGTTGTTGATGATCTGGATGCCGGTGCCGCCGGTGTCGCTGATGGCGTTGGCGACGGTGGAACCGCTGGGGGCTCCGCCCACGGCTAGTTGGATGCCGCCGCTGGTGGTATTTTCGATGTAGATCAGCGGATTGGCGGCCCCGCCGTTGTAGGCCGTGTCGCTGGTGATTGAGCCTTGGTATTCGACGGTCGGCGCGCCGCCCTGTACGACGAAACCACCCTGCGTCATGTTGGAGATCGCGGTGTTTGCGAACGTGGCTTTGCCCGTGGCCGTGGTCAGCCAAACACCGCGTTGCCCGATGGCGGTACCATTTCCAGTGATCTGCACATCCGATACAGTCATATCTTTGGCCGCTATCGTCATCGCCCCGCTGGCTTGGATACCCACTAAGGATCCCGTGATCGCAAGATTGGCGATTGTGGCGCCGGCCGCTCCGGGGCCAGCCGCCACGATACTTGCCCCAGCGGGATTGCTGAGCAGCGGCGTAACACCCGGGTTGTTATTCAGATTGATAAAGCCGCCGCAATCGCTGGGCAGTAGATAATCCGCGCCGTTTCCAATGAGATATTGATTGTCAGGACCAAAAGCAAACGTACCGCCGTAGGGCGTTGTCGTGCGACTCAAGCCCTGCTGCACAAAGACAATATCCCACGCATGAGTGGCCAGCGCGCTTGCTTCGGCCAGCGTTTTCACTGGGCTAACGTCGGTGCCGGTGCCGCTTGTGGCCTTTGAATTGTCGACGTGTATCACATTCCACGCTTGGCCTGTCAGCGGATTCGCCGCCACCTCGGGGGTCTGATGCGCTCGAACGATGTGCTCATTGCGCATCATCGGCTGCTCCATCTGATCGGGTACATTACGGCGGCGGCTGCCACCCATGCGGTACGTAAGCCGCGCAAAGCCGGTCGAGTCGAAAAAACTGTCGTTGTTGTACTGCAGAGAGAAATCCCAGTTTTCTACAAACGTCATGTCCAAACGGGTGTAGACACCGCCAAAGTATGGCACGACGTCCTTGCCACCGGGGTAGTTATATCGGGCATTGCCGAAGGTGTAGCCGCCAACGCTGATCATGCCTCCCCAGTCGGTAAGACCTGGAACATACGCCCCCACCTCTAAATCAACGCCTGCCAACGCTGCGTCGAGACCAATCTGATGCATGACATAGTTTTGAAAAAAAGGAGACGATGGATTGCCAGCGGTGTAGGCGGTGCTGCCGACAGGAATGTAGCCATTGCTCCGCAGATTACCGAAGTCAGTCAGAAACTCGCTCGAAATGCCGACTTGTTGGTAGGTATGGCCAAACTGCCCAAACTGGCCCGTGCCACAAACTCCTGAAACCGGATACTGATTGGCGTCGCCGTCGTAATCCCAGTAGACGCCGATGCCGCTGAGCGCTCCTCCAATAAACTGCTTCCGCACGATGCCGACGTTGGAGAAAAATCCACCGTACCCGGAAAGGTGGCTGCGAAGATCGGCCGACCAGGCACCGCCTAGATCGTCCTCGGCATAGGGCACGAAGCCACCAAACGTCATGTAGCTGCCGTTGTAGCCCAAGCCCCGGTCAGCAGCATTGATGCCGTAATAAAATAGGCCCGGTCCGTTGGTGTTGAGATCCTGAAAACCGGCGACCGCCCGGTTCACAACACCACCCGCCGGCGCCATTGCCGATTGGCCCACCTGCTGCGCAAATGCCCGCGAAGGCATGTCGATGCCACAGGCCACGATCAGCGCGAGCGTGAGAGCTCTTTGCGTTCGACGCCGCCATGCGGCCTCCTGACGGCGGATGGCCCGCAGCCGGGCAACGGCACGTTTTCCGATCTGTTTTGTAGGTTTTTGAGTCATCGAAATCGCGTTCCTGTCGTGATCGGAGAGCCTTGCAGGGCATGCCCTGTACGGAAAAACCGGCATGATCGTCAGGATTGATCGACTCCCCGCCCCCCACGCCATGAGACTTTTCGGTAGAGAGCCCGGATTCCGCAGGGACGCAGAAGGCCGCCCAGCTCGCCCAGCCAGCCCTGATGCGTTTCAAGCAGCCGAGGTTGCGCCGTTCAGCTGGCGACTGCCCGAACCCAGCCAGCGATTGTGGCTTGCACGCATGCCCAGTCGGCCACGTCGCCAGCGTTAGCCAGCCATGTAAAACCCGAGCATCTCTGCAGCAGGCGCATGCGGCCGATCACACACTCGCGATTGGCCTCCTGCCGCAGGCTCGCAAAGTCGTAATCCCAAAAAAATACGCGCCAGCTTTCGGGAAGGGTTGAATCCATTCGTCTATTCTACCTGAACGAGATCGCCCCCGTCGTCGGTATTGTCTACGCGAAAGCGGCTCACCGTTTCCGTGAGACTATCTATGGACGACACCATGTATTGCGAAGCAATTTTAAACTCTTGCAGTGATTCGGCGGCCGTGCGCGAACTGTCGGTGAGCGTCATCAGAGCCTCGGTGATTT
>Ga0194055_10004101_pt1 | contig 11026 bp, 12 predicted proteins | sample SepL449m_MetaG_FD_155482 | JGI IMG/M metagenome (GOLD analysis project Ga0194055, IMG submission 155482) | Anoxic zone freshwater microbial communities from boreal shield lake in IISD Experimental Lakes Area, Ontario, Canada - Sep2016-L442-9m | ecosystem: Environmental > Aquatic > Freshwater >... | reverse complement strand
TCCGGATCGACATGGAGCGGGTTGAAATCTGTTGAAAGCTCGGCGTAGGTGTCGATGCGCTCTTGCGTCACGGTGTCCGTGATTGCGGTGAACTCATTCAATTCAGGGGTCATGCCTGTTCTCCCGGGCCGGTTGGCCAGACAATTACTTTGCGTCCGGTCAGGATCACTTGATCCTCTGCGTCACGAATTTCAAACTCGATCGTTACGAACGGGCGATCGCGCTTGATCTCCTTCGCGCCAACCCAGGTTGTGACCGCCACGGCGCTATCTACCGGCAGCTCGCGGACGAACTCCAGCTCTTGTTTGGCGAGGATGCTGCCGGCTGGGATTCCGCCCATCGCTCGCCGCAGGGCTCGCAAGAATAGGACCGGGTATACCGCTGGCGGCGCGAAGCTTGCGACGGTCGGTGCGCCGATCGGACCGGCCAGGCGCGACGCGAGGTGCGCGGTCACGACCTCGTCGTAGGGTCCAAAGCGCTCGTCGACGACCAGATCGTCGTAGGGGATGTTCGATAGCTCACCAGTTTTGGTCATGGCCTGCAGGCTCGACTATCGGCCCGTGGACGGCAACTGGCACTACCGATAGGCGTCATCGGTCCGCTAACGGGGGATGGTCACACAATGGCCTGGCTCGCTCCGACGCTGTACTACGTGGTGGCCGTCGGCGCGCTTGGAATCACAGGCAAGCTCGCCCTGCGGACGCTCGTCTGGCAGGACCTCGTGCTCTGGACCGGACTTGGCTACATCCTCGTTGCCGGCTTCCTGCTTCTGAGCGGCCAGACGGAACTGAAGTTCACAACCGGCAGCGGCTGGGCGCTCGCTTCAGCCGTAATCGCCATCAGCAGCCTGATAGCTCTCTACCTCGCGCTGACCGTCGGCAAGGCGAGCACTGTTGTCCCGATCACTGCCGCTTACCCAGCCGTAACTCTGCTGCTAGCGGCGGCCGTTCTTTCGGAACAACTGACGTTAGTTCGCGTGGCCGGTGTTCTGCTGGTCATCGCTGGCGTAGTGATTCTGACCGCTTCCGGCTAGCGGCTATGAGAAAAGCGCGGCGTTCGTGGCGCGAAGCTTGTATTTCAGAACCTTATTGCCGACCGTTACTGGCAGCTCGTCGACAAGCACGACGCGCTTTGGCGTCTCAAAGCCCGCAAGGCGCTCGCGGCAGAAGAGGATTATCTCCTCGGGGTCAAGCTCAGCGCCGTCTGCGGGGATCACGAACGCCGCGACGGCTTCGCCCCAACGTTCGTGCGGTAGGCCGACGACGGCAGCCTTTGTGATGCCGGGGTACTGGTGAAGGACAGCCTCGACGCGCAGGCTTGAAACGTTCTCGCCGCCGGACTTGACGATGTCCTTCGATCGGTCAACCATGATCCGCAGGCCGTTCTCGTCGTACATGCAGAGGTCTCCGGAGTGAAACCACCCACCCCGGAATGCCTCGCGCGTCCCCTCCTCGTCGAGGTAGTAGCCGGCGGTTAGGACCGGCGAGCGGTAGACGACTTCGCCGATCTCACCAGGCCGGTCGCGCAATGATCGACCGCCCTCGTCGACTACGTCGCCGGCCACCATCGGGCTTGGGATGCCGACGTAGTTGAGCTCAGGCGCGGTGCTGAGAAAGATCTCGGGCCACTTGTCAGGCCAGAAGCGGTGGCACGCGATCGCCTCCGTCTGCCCGAGTATTTCGCAGGCCACCAGTTGCTCCCCGCAGTGGCGCTTCAGTGCCGCGATCAGGTCAGGGTGAGCTGCGGTCCAGCCGTAGATCGTCGTAGTCAGGCTGGTTACGTCATAAGGCCCCGACTCACCGTCGAGGACCTCGACCAGTTCGGTCAGCATCGCTGGCGATCCGCCCCACAGCGCAGTGGCGCGCTCTGCTGTGATCGCGGCCGCAATCTTGCTGGGGTCAGGCCCCCGGCCAATAATCAAAGTTCCGCCGGCAAGAAACGCGGGGAAGCTGAAGATCTGGTCAGCGATGTGGAAGATCAGAGGAAGGAAGCTGATCAGCCGCAGGTCGTTCTCAATTTGGAGATTTCTGGTCAGCGTTAGCGCGAACGCGTAGCCGCCCAAGTAACTGTAGGTGTGCGAGACCATCGCCCCTTTGGGCATCGCCGTCGTCCCTGACGTGAAGATGATCTCCCAGACGTCGTCGCCGTGAATTTCGACGTCAGGCTCGGTGACCGCTGCATCACGCACGAAGTCGCTGAAGCTGATCGATCCATCAACGGTGCCGCCGCCGATTTCGATCGTGACATCGACGGCCATCTGCTGAAGTGCGAATCCTTCCTCGGCCTTCGGCCACAGCTCGGCGTCGACGATTGCGAATCGCGGTGTCGCCTGAGCAAGCAGGTAGCCGATCACGTCAGGTGCCAGCATCGGATTAATCGGTACGACGGTCAGTCCAGCCTTGGCGACACCGAACTTGAAGATGTAGGCCTCAACCGAGTTCTCGCAGAACATCGCTACGCGGTCGCCTGACGTCAAGCCGCGTGCCAGCAGCGCATTGGCGATTTGGTTGGCCAGCCGGTCGGCCTCGCTGTAAGTGACCCGCTGTAGAAACGGGTCGGCGAAGGCGCCGTCCCAAGCGACGATCGCCTCCTTGTCCGGCGAACTCCACGTCATTCGCTCGAACAGATCTCCGACACTTAGACGCTCCCATCGTTCGGTCGCTCGTCGGCCGTGAAGATTGGTGACATCCATCCCCGGGACGCTATGGCGACCCCCCCTGCTGGGCGCCTGTCGCAAGTGCCAGTTAGCGCCGTCGCCGATGGCCGCGATGCTGAAGCTCATGGAGACTCGCAAGCTCGTGACGCTGACCGAATTTGGCGGCCCCGACGTGATGGTCTGGGAAGAGGCCCCGTGCCCGCGACCTGGCCCCGGCGAGGTGCTCGTCGCGGTTGACGCGATCGGCGTCAACTTCGCCGACACGATGGTCCGCCGGGGCGAATACCGACGCGATCAGCAGCTCAGCTTCATCCCCGGCTTTGAAGTATCGGGAAGAGTTGTTGAAGGGCCGACCGACGGCCCGGCGGTCGGCTCACGCGTGATCGTCTTCATGGAGAACGGCGGCGGCTACGCGGACATGGTCGTCGCTCCGGCCGCGAACGTCTATCCGGTGCTCGAAGGGATCAGCGACGCGCTTGCCGCCGGTCTCTTCTCTCAGGGTGTCACGGCTTGGTACGCAGTCCATCGCTACAGCCACTTCAAAGAAGGCGAAACCGTGCTGATTCACGCAGCGGCCGGCGGGCTTGGTTCGCTCTGCGTCCAGCTCTGCGCCGGAATCGGGGTTGAGGTGATCGCGTCTGCGTCAACTCCCGAGAAGCTAGAGATCGCTACCGGTCACGGCGCTTCGAAGACCCTCCTTGCGAACCCCGAGACGTTGACCGCCGAGGTTCGCGAACTGACCGAAGGGCGCGGCGTCGATGTGATTATCGATGGGGTCGGCGGCGATCTCTTCACGCCAAGCCTTAGAGCTCTGGCCTATGGAGGGCGCTACATCGTCGTTGGGTCAGCCAGTCAGCAGCCTGCGATGCTCGATGTCAGGTCACTGATGCCACGAGATCAGTCGGTCTGCGGCTTCATTGTCGCTCGGGTGGCTGAGCAGGACGCGCGAGAACCCGCGCTGGCCGTTGAGCAGGTTCAGCAGGCTCTGCTAAGTGGCGATTTGCGCCCTGAGCTGGCTGTTATGCCGGCTACAGAGGTTGCCCGAGCACACGAGATGATCGAGTCGCGGCAGCTGACCGGCAAGATCGTTGTGACCTTCGATCGTGACTAGCCATTCCGCCAATGCCGGTGGCCACTCGGGCGCCGTAGGCTGATTGATATTGGCGCTCTCAACCGAGCGCAACCGCGAGCGGAGGTCGGACGATGGATTTTGAACAGAGTGATCGCTGCAAGGAGCTTCTTGAGCGCGTTCGGGCCTTTATGGACGAGCACATCTACCCGAACGAACGCGAGGCCGAGGCGGCGCTTGACCGGGAGGTCGATCAGCAGACCGCATTCCCCGAGATTCTTGTTGATCTCAGGGCGAAGGCGAAAGCGGAGGGACTCTGGAACCTCTTCCTGCCTAACGAGGAGTTCGGACCAGGCCTAACTAATGTCGAATACGGCGCTCTCTCTGAGGAGATGGGCCGCGCGACGATCGTCGCTCCGTACGCCTTCAACTGCCAGCCTCCGGACTCAGGGAACATGGAGATTCTGGTCGAGCATGCGACCGATGATCAGCGTGATCGGTGGCTCTATCCGCTGCTCGAGGGGGAGATTCGCAGCTGTTATTCGATGACCGAGCCCGACACGGCTGGTTCCGATCCGACGGGGCTTGCCTGCAGCGCCGTGCTCGACGGCTCTGACTGGGTCATCAATGGCCGCAAGTGGTGGACGACGAACGCTCTGGGAGCGTCAGTGGCGATAGTGATGGCGGTCACCGACCCCGATGCTCCCAAGCATTCGCGCGCGACAATGCTTCTGGTTCCGACAGACACTCCCGGGTTCAATCTCGTTCGGCCACTTGCCAACCACGGCCACACCGCAGGGCCTGGGCACTGGGAGATCTCCTATGACGATTGCCGCGTGCCGGCCGAGCTTTGCACGCTCGGCGCCCGCCAAAGCGGATTCAAGATCGCTCAGGACCGCCTCGGGCCAGGGAGGATCCATCACTGCATGCGCTGCATCGGCGTAGCTGAGCGCGCGCTTGAGCTGATGTGCCAGCGCGCCAAGTCGCGCGAGATGTTCGGCACGATGCTTTCGGAGCGACAGTTCGTTCAGGACTTCATAGCGACGTCGAGGGCTGAGATCGACCAAGCTCGTTTGGTGACTGCCTACGCAGCGTGGAAGCTCGATCAGGTTGGGAACCGCGAGGCCCGCGAGGAACTCTCGATCACGAAGCTGGTCGTACCGACAATGGCTCTCAATGTCGTCGACCGCGCTATGCAGGTTTGGGGCGGCGCAGGTGTCTCAGAGGACACTCCGCTGGCTGGAATGGCGAGGTACAACCGGATGCTTCGGATCGGCGACGGAGCCGATGAGGTCCACAAACAGGTGATCGCTCGCATAGAGCTCGGCAAAGTCGAACCGAGCACTTCGATGGTGGCTTGGTAGCAATGAACGATTACCGCACACTGCTGGTCGAACGCCCGCGCGACGGGGTCGTCCTAGTAACACTCAACCGTCCCAAGCAGATGAACGCGATTACGTTCGAGATGTTCGACGAGATTCACGATCTGACTGGCAAGCTGATGGTCGATTCAACGGCTAGGGCAGTCGTTATCACCGGAACTGGGAAAGGATTCTGCGCTGGTTTGGACCTCGACGAAGCGATGACGCTTCCCGACATGACGGCGCTTGAAATGATGCTCGGTCAGCAGCACTGGGCGGGAGCATTCGTCAAGCTCCACGAGCTGCCACAGCCTGTGATCGCTGCTGTAAACGGTGCCGCAGCCGGCGGTGGCCTCGGACTTGCACTGGCTGCAGACATCCGCATCGCTTCGCCCGAAGCCCGTTTCAACGCAGCCTTTGTTCGGATTGGCCTCTCCGCTGGTGATGTAGGCGTCTCATGGTCGCTGCCGAGAGTCGTAGGTCTTGGACGAGCCGCCGAGATCATGTTCACCGGCCGCTTCGTCGATGCCGAGGAGGCAGCGGCAATCGGGCTGGTTAACCGTGTCGTCGCGGCCGAGCATCTGCTCGAGGAAGCGTTCGAGATGGCTGCGCAGATTGCCTCAAACACGCCGTTTGGCGTGATGCTCTCAAAGCGCGTGCTGAACGCCAACGTCGACGCCGGATCGCTGACCCAAGCGGTCGAGGTCGAGAACCGTGGTCAGACTCTGGCTACTCGCGGCGACGACTTCCGCGAAGCGCTCGAAGCCTTCCGCGAAAAACGCGCGCCGAAGTTCACGAGCAGCTAGGCCAATGGTCCCAACGATCGGCATCGAGACGCAGGGGACCTCGGTCCGGTCGATGAGCGACGTTGCCGTCGCCGCTGACATTGCCGGTCTCGATAGTGCCTGGGCGCCTGAGCTCTACAGCCGCTCGGCGACGATCACAATCGCCGAGTTTGCTGCGCGGACAGAGCGCTGTCGGGTTGGGACGGCAATTGCCTACGGTGTCGGTCGCACCCCACTTACGCTCGCGGCTGAGGCCCGCGATCTTGACGAGATTTCCGATGGTCGTTTCGTACTTGGGCTAGGCAACGGGACGCGTCGGATGATCTCGGACTGGCACGGGCAGAACCCGGACGCGCCAGCCGTTCGGATGGAGGAGCTGGTTGTTCTTGTGCGGCAACTGTGGCGACTGCACGAAGGGCCGATAGACCATGACGGCCGCTTCTACAAGCTCCACATCGCCCCAACGGGGGACTTGCTGCCGCCATTGCGAGAGCGGATCCCGATCTACACGGCGGGAGTCAACCCACGCATGATCGAGGTCGCCGGACGCGTCGCAGACGGGCTCTTGGGTCATACGCTATTCACGACCGGGTACCTCGAGGATGTGGTTCTTCCTGCGATCGAGCGTGGCGCTGCCCATGCCGGTCGCGACGCGAGCGAGGTCGCTGTCGCCAGCCTCGTATTCGCTGCCGTGCATGAGGATGCCGAACAGGCACGTAGGGAAGTTGCAGCGCAGATTGGTTTCTACGCGTCGGCGAAGACCTACGCCCCGATTCTTGAGAAGACTGGGTTCGCGGCTGCTGGCGAGGCCATTCGTGAAGCGTTTGGACGCGGCGACCTGGATGCGATGGTTGCGGCTGTCCCCGACGCGATGATCGATCAGCTGGCGGTTGTAGGGACGCCTGCGGATGTGCGTTCAGCGCTGCGCCGTTACGAAGGTCTGCTCGACCACGTGATTCTCTACACGCCAAGTTTCCGGCTCGATCCCGAGCGAGTCCGCGAAAACGCGCTCGGTCTGATCGAGGCCTGCGCCCCAGGGTCGGGTTGATGGCGGGCGACACGCTCGACGGGGTCCCTCTGCTCTCGCAGACGCGCTACCAAGACCTCCATCCCGGGCAAAAGTTCGGACCGTTCGTTGAGCCGCTGAGCGCCGCGGTCAGCAGCGTCCTGCGCGGCGAGCTTGGCACCGAGCGGGCCGGCGCGGTTGCCCCTGCCGGGGTCCTGCCGTTGGTTACGCTGCGCGTCCTGCGCCGCGCACTGTCAGGGATCCCTCCAGGCGGAGTGCTCTTGGGGCAGAGCTTCGACGTCCAAGCGGAGCTGCCGTCGGAGTGCACGCTTGACGTCGCCGTAGTCGTATCCGACAAAGACGAGCGAGACGGCAGGCTCTACACAACTTTTCGATTCACAATCGAGAACGAGGGAGTCGTCGCCGCACTGGTCGACTGGACGATTCGAGACGCATGACGGGGCTGGTGCCATTCCCCGAGGTTCGCCACCTCGTAGACGGGGCAGCAATTGCGATGTATGCAGAGGTATCGGGTGATTACAACCCGTTGCACGTGGATCCCGATTACGCTGCTTCGGGACCTTTCGGTGTTGTCGTCGCGCACGGCCCGATCGCGCTCCAGGCCGTATATGAAGCCGTCGCGACGTGGTTGGGCTGCGAAGGGTTGCCCGCGGGAGTTACGGTCGACGTTGCGTTCCGCGGACCGGTTCCGATCGGTTCGACGGTCGTCTGTAGGGCCACCGAAGTGCTCCAGTTTGCGGCCGTAGTAGTCGTGATGGCAAGCTGCACGGTCGACGAGCGCGAAGTCCTGCAAGCGCTGGTTAAGTTGCCCCGGCGCTTGGCGCCGGTCTAGCGCATCTGACAGTGGCGTCGATCGGCCCCAGCGAGTTTGATTGGTGAGGTGTTCAACGCTCTGAGGACCGACCAGCTGCTGATTGGCATCGGCAGCGTCTTGCGAGCTGCTGCCGATCGCGGCGCGGCGCTTGAGGACTATGAGCGCAGCCAGCTTCTGTCGGCCTACAGCGTCGCGCGGCTACTCGCCGCCGAGAACGTCGCAGCTCCGGCGATGCTGGCTTGGATTAAGGGCGAGCTGGAGCCGGTGCTCGGAGATCAAGAAGCGCAGATGGCTGAGGCAGCTAGCAGCATCGCTGTCGGCGAGCAGCTGTCGCTCCTCTTCGAACAGATGCCGGTTGATGATCCGCGCCGACCTCAGATCTATCGCATCCTGCGTGAGATGGCTGACCGCGAGGTCGCTGCGCTAGCGGCGATTCCGGAGTAGCCGATGGCCGATCACGAAAAAATTGACGAGCGCAAGGGCGAGGCGCTACTTGCTTGTATGCGTTCGGTTGGGTCGGTCAGCGACGATGCGCGAGTGACCTACCTAGAGCAGCTGCAAGGTGGCTGGTCGCGTCACTCCTACATCACCGAGATCAAGGACGGCGATCGGGATCTCTCGTGCGTCGTGCGGGCTCGCCCTCAGGGGTCGACATTGGATACCGACCTTGGACAGGAGTTTCGCGTCTTCGAGCTGCTCGTCCCGGAATCGCTTCCAACTCCGGCCGTTCACGGCTTTGTTGCGGACGAAGACACGCCGTTTGACGGTCCCTTCTTCGTGATGGATCGTCTGCCCGGCAAGGCGATCAACGTCTGGCGGGGTCGCGATAGAGCCGAGCTCCAAGCCGACTGGGACGGCGGCCGCGGGATTGCCAAGGATCACGTCGACTACCTTGCCGCGATCCACCAGATTGATGCCAGCCGTGCAGCCGCGGCTGCGACGCCGCGGAGCTTCCTTGAAACCGTCGACCACTGGCAGGGTGTGTACGAGGAAAATCGAATCGTCCGCGACCCGGTGATCGACGAGAGCTACCGCTGGGTGCGCGCTAATCAGCCAGACCCGGTCGAGCCCGCTCTGGTCCACGGCGACTATCGGATCGGCAACAGCTTGATCGAGGACGGCAGGATCAGCGCAATTCTTGACTGGGAACTCTCCCATGTCGGAGATCCGCGCTTCGACATCGGCTACATGTCACTCAATTATCACGGGGGCAAGTTCACTACGCCGGGCTCCGAGCTGCTGAACGCTGTAGCCGACCATCAGTGGTTTGCCGAACGCTACAGCGAGTTGACAGGCCGTCCGCTTGATCCCGATGTCGTTAGAACCTTCTCCGCCGTTGGCGCGCTGATGCTGGTCGCGATCATGACTACAGGGCTACGCATATATGCCGAGCATCGAACGACCGACGTTCGTCTCGCTTGGGCACGCTTCGTCCTGCCTGGCATCAGGCAGGACCTCGCTGGGATCATGAACTGGTGAAAATCCACTGGCGCATTAGCCAGTGGTTTGCGCCCCGCGGCGCTGTCACTCTGGTGAAGTCCCCTTAGATGGAGGAAGCTCTGCGTGGACCGTCGCGAACCGAACCTGAGAAGCAACTTTGCAGGCCAATCGGCTTCGCAGCGCTGGGATTTTGTCTCACTGCCGTACATGTTCGAGCGTGCCGGCCTGGATCTCGATAGCCCGGCGATCGTCTTCGAAGGCAGCTCGCGCACCTACGGCGAGCTGAGGGACGCTTCGCGCCGCATTGCAAATGGTCTCATCGGCCTGGGAGTGGAGGAGCTGGATCGTGTGGCGGTGCTCGCCGTCAACCGCCTTGAGTTCATCGAGATCGAGGCAGGGATCGCAGCGGCGCGAGCGATCATGGTGCCGCTTAACTGGCGCCTCCGAGAGGGCGAGCTTGCGAATCTGCTCCGCCGTTCGCAAGCCAAGGCGATCTTTGTCGACGAGCGTTTTCTACCTACGATCCTCGCGCTACGACGGTCCGGCGAGGTGCCCGAGCTACGGACGATTATCACGATCGACGACGGAGCTGCAGATCTTTCTTACGAGGAGCTGCTGAGGTCCTCGTCTAACGAGCGGCCTAGTAGAACGGGGCGGCTCGATGATCCGCACGAGATCATCTTTACATCCGGCACCACCGGTCAGCCGAAAGGCGTCGTCTGGACGAACGGCTCGGTGATCTGGAACTCGATCCAGCAGATCGTTGATTTCCAGCTCGGGCCGCAGAGTTCCACTCACGTCGTTATCGACCTCTATTACATCGGCGGTCGCCACGACTTTACGTGGGGCATTCTCCAGCAGGGTGGAACAGTCCACATCGAACGCTCGAGCGGCTTCGATGCCGCGGAAACAATTCGCTATGTGGCAGATCATCAGATCACCCACGTTCTTTGGGTGCCAACGATGCTCTATGACATCTTCCGCCTGCCTAACCTCGAGGACTTCGATCTCAGCGCTCTGGAGATGATCATGTGCGGCGGGCAGCCGGTCTCGGCCGCAACTACCAGTCGTGCACAGGAGATCTTCCCGACAACCGATTTCATTCAGGTGTATGGGCTCACCGAGGGCGGCGGAACGGTGACCTTCGTCCCGCCGCAGGACGCGCACCGCAAACCGGGCTCGGCTGGCAAGGCCTCGATGCACGCTGAGATTCGACTTGAGGCGCTAGATGGCAGCGAGGTAGAGCAGGGTGGGGACGGGGAGATCCTTGTGCGCGCCCCCTCGGTCACGGCCGGTTATTGGGACGACCCTGAGATGACCGACGAGATGATCGTCGATGGCTGGCTGCATACCGGTGACATGGGCCGCTTTGACGAAGAGGGCTACCTGTACATCTCCGGCCGCAAGGGAGACATGATCATCAGCGGTGGAATGAACATCTTCCCATCCGAGATCGAGGCCGTCCTGCGCGAGCACGCGACAGTTTCAGATGCTGCTGTCGTCGGGCTCCCGGACGAGAAATGGGGTGAGATCGTCTGCGCCGTGATTGAAGCAGCGCCAGGATCGATCGTTGATGAGCGAGCGATTATCGACTACTGCACTGAGCGCCTCGCCAGCTACAAGAAGCCGAGTTCGGTCAAGGTGGTTGATGAACTTCCCCGCACACCGAGTGGGAAGCTCAAGAAGTTCATACTGCGAGAACAGTTTTCGAATCAGGAGGCGCTGCCGAAGTAAAAGCCGATGCTCCAGCGACTGTCACATCGGACAGTTGTCGGTACCGACGCTGCAAGCGAAAGTCACTGACTAGATCCGCCGAGTTCGGCCCAGGAGAAAAATGACTGACACGAAGGCAAACGGAAAACAAGCATTTATTG
>Ga0194055_10004100_pt1 | contig 11028 bp, 10 predicted proteins | sample SepL449m_MetaG_FD_155482 | JGI IMG/M metagenome (GOLD analysis project Ga0194055, IMG submission 155482) | Anoxic zone freshwater microbial communities from boreal shield lake in IISD Experimental Lakes Area, Ontario, Canada - Sep2016-L442-9m | ecosystem: Environmental > Aquatic > Freshwater >... | reverse complement strand
ACACACAACAAAGGGCCGACCTTCGGGTCGGTTCTTTGTTGTCCCACCGGTGCGCACCATTCGGGAGGAACGACGCCGCAAGGCGGAGCGACGGGTCCCGCCACCCCGACACACAACAAAGGGCCGACCTTCGGGTCGGTCCTTTGTTGTCCCACCGGTGCGCACCATCCGGGAGGAACGACGCCGCAAGGCGGAGCGACGGGTCCCGCCACCCCGGATGTCACTGCTCACGGGGCTCGGGGTGTCAGAACGGCAGCGCAACGAAAGCCGATGTGACTCATCCCGGTGTCGATCATCTGCGGACGTCGCGCAGCTGGTCTATAGCGCAGGCAGTAGGAGTCTGCGCACAAGAACGACCCGCCCTTAATGACCTTTCGAGGCACGCGGAAGGTCGGCTGCCTCGGGTCCAGGCTGTCCTCGGGTGAACCACCACGCGGATCGCGGGGGGCGCAGCACGGGGCGACGTCGGCGAAGCGCGCCTCGACGTACCAATCGTCCGTCCACTCCCAGACGTTGCCCGCCATATCGTGCAGCCCAAACCCGTTCGACGGGTAGCTCCCAACCCGGGTCGTCGTCCCATAGCCCTGGTCGGCGCGCCACGGGAAGTCACCATGCCAGTAGTGCGCACGGCGCTCACCAACGCCCTCAGGCTCATCACCCCAGGTGAAAGCTGCGCCCTCGAGCCCGCCCCGCGCGGCGCGCTCCCACTGCGCCTCGGTCGGCAGCGTCAGCCCCGCCCAGTCGGCGTAGGCGCGCGCGTCCTCGTGCGCGACGTGCACGACAGGGTGCTCCGCCCGATGCTCGACGTCGCTCCCGGGACCTTCTGGATGCCGCCAGGAGGCACCGGGCGTCCACGTCCACCACTGGCTCAGGTGACGCAGGTCAACCGGACCCGGCGTCCCGCTGAACACCATCGACCCGGGGACCAGGTTCGCGGCGGGTGCGTTCGGGAAGTCGGCGGGGTTGAGCGGACGCTCCGCCACCGTGAGGTAGCCGGTCGCCGTGACGAATGCGGCGTAGTGGGCATTCGTCACGGCGGCGCGCGCGATCAGGAAGCCACCGACCTCGACATCTCGAGCCGGTGACTCCTCGGCGTAGTGCTCGTCCGACCCCATCTGGAAGGTGCCGGCGGGGATCGGAACAAGGTCGTGCGGATCGGTCATGCGCTGGGCAACCCAGCCTTCAGCTTGTTCAGCACGTCAGTGATGCCGAATGTGGCGGACTCCTGACGGGGCGGGAACTCCCTAAATGATGCCGCCATCTGGGCCACGAAAGCCTGCGCGGGAACCAGTAGGAAGGCGTGGTCGAGCATCCAGTCCCAGTAGGTGTTGGACGTCGTGTCGGCGCGCTCGTAAGGGTCGGTGCGGAGGTTGAAGATCTTCGGCACACGAAGTTGGACGAACGGCTCGGCCCACACCTGCAGCGTGCCGGTGACGCGCTGCTCGAGGAACACCATCTTCCAGTTGTCGTAGCGTATGGCGACCAGATCGCCGTCGTCGTTGACGTAGAAGTAGAAGTTGCGCGGGCTGCGGTCCCCCTCGCCGGTGAGGTAGGGCAGCTGGTCGTGCCCGTCGAGATGCACGCGGTAGATGGTCCCGTCGAGGTCAGCACCAGCCTTGAGTTGGCCGACAATGTCGGGTGCACCTGCGGCGGACAGGAAGGTCGGGAACCAGTCGTTGTGGCTCATGATCCCGTTGAGGACGGTTCTCGCGGGGATTCGCCCGGGCCAACGCACGACGGCCGGCACGCGATAACCACCTTCCCAGTTGGTGTTCTTCTCGCCGCGAAACGGGGTCGTGCCGGCATCGGGCCAGGAGTTCATGTGCGGGCCGTTGTCGGTCGAGTACACGACGATCGTGTCGTCGGCGAGACCGAGCTCGTCAAGCAAGTCGAGGAGTGACCCCACGAGCCGGTCGTGGTCGATCATCACGTCGTGGTACTCCGACTGCCACCGACCCGCCTGGCCCTTGCTCTCCGGCTGCACGTGGGTGCGGAAATGCATGTGCGTGGCGTTGAACCAGACGAAGAAGGGGGTCTCGGACGCCGCCTTGTCGCGGATAAACGACTCAGTTGCGTCGCGGAACTCGCCGTCGACTGTCTGCATACGCTTCTTAGTCAACGGCCCTGTGTCCTCGATCCGCTGGGTCCCGTCGCCGTTGGCCCAGCAGTGCAGCACGCCGCGAGGCCCGAAGTTGGCGCGGAAGTTCGGGAAGGCCTCGGGCGCAGGGTAGTCGTCGAGCTCAGGCTCCTCCTCCGCGTTGAGGTGGTAGAGGTTGCCGAAGAACTCGTCAAATCCGTGCATCGTCGGCAGGTGCTCGTCACGGTCGCCTAGGTGGTTCTTCCCGAACTGCCCGGTTGCGTAGCCCTGCGCCTTGAGCGCCGTTGCGATCGTGGGGTCTTCCGGCTTGATCCCGATCTCCGCGCCTGGCAGGCCCACCTTGGTCAACCCAGTACGGACTGGGTTCTGCCCGCAGATGAACGCCGCGCGCCCAGCGGTGCAGCTCTGCTCGCCGTAGAAGTCAGTGAACCGGGCGCCTTCGTCGGCGATCCGGTCGATGTTCGGCGTCCGGTAGCCCATCAACCCATCGCTGTAGCAGCTCAAGTTCGAGATCCCGATGTCGTCGCCCCAGATTACGAGGATATTCGGCTTGTTCTTCGGCATCTCATGCTCCCCAGTCATCGATGTGGTCTGAAAAGTGTAGGCACGCATCACCCCAGCGCACTGGGAAACTGGGATACCTCCCCTGACGTGATCCACTGCCCCATCCCCCACCACCAGGTCAGGCATGGCCATCTCGCAGCTGATTCCCGTTGGGGCTCGCGAAGAGTTAACCCAAGGCCCTGGCGGTGCTTTCGTTCCGCGTCTAGGGACGCGCGGGCACCGGCCCAGCCGGAGGCGACAGGCGAGAGGCGAGCGTCAGAGTCGGGACTCGCAAGGACTCGCTCGAATCCGTTGAACGCCTCGATGATCCCGACCGCCCGAACGCTCGGTTGCGACGTCCGAGCGTTACCTGATTCACGACGTACGCTGCGCGCAGCCGCTCGACGGCGGCGCAGGACGAGCTGGATGAAGGCACGGCCGTTGCGGCCGTTACCGTCGGCGAACGGGTGGATCGTCTCGAACTGAACGTGCGCGATGGCCTCCTGCAGCAAGGCCGGGTGCTCGTCGCCGGAGAGGTGGGCGACGAGGTCGCGTAGCAGGTGCTCACCATGCTCGGCCGGCGGCGGCCCGAAAGCAGCTGTGCACGGGTTCGAGTCGGACCCCCGCGGCTGGCCACAACGCGTAATTGGCATCGACCAGATTCCCGAAGCGCGCTCGGTTCTGGTCGACCCGCTGGAGTGGGGCGGCTGGGGCTACCGGTGGATTCCTTGGGCCCGCGCTAGCGCCGCAGTGATCCGGAAGGGTCCCGGGATCGAATTGCACCTAGTCGATAGATGTCGCTTCACGGTCACCGTGTTGGACGGAGTAGCAAGCACGAAGGCCACCTCTGCCGCACTTAACCCGCGAGGGCCAACCGTTGAGACAGACACGTCAGGCGGTGCGAGACAGGGCAATTAATTCCGCGATCTGCACCGCGTTGAGAGCCGCACCTTTTCTCAGGTTGTCATTGCTGACGAAGAACACCAAGCCCTTGCCGTCGGCAACGCTTTGGTCCTGACGTACCCGCCCAACAAACGACGGGTCAGCGCCTGCCGCCTGCAGCGGGGTGGGAACGTCGGTGACCTCAACTCCGGGCGCGGAGCCAAGCAATTCAAGGGCGCGCTCGGCGGTAATGGCACGGTCGAACTCGGCGTTGATCGACAGTGAGTGCCCAGTGAATACCGGAACGCGCACGCATGTGCCACTCACTAGAAGGTCAGGAATCTCCAGGATCTTACGACTCTCGTGGCGCAGCTTCTGTTCTTCGTCGGTCTCGCCCGAGCCATCATCGACGATGCTTCCCGCGAGTGGGATCACGTCAAAAGCGATGGCGCGCAAGTACTTTTGCGGATCAGGCATGGTAACGGCCGAGCCATCATGCACAAGCGCGCCGAGATCCTGCGTGACTGCGGCGCGAATTTGCGTCTCCAACTCAGCGACTCCAGCGAGCCCACTACCGGAGACAGCCTGGTAGCTGGAAACCACCAGCCGGCGAAGCCCGGCTTCTGCGTGCAGCGGACGAAGCACCGGCATTGCAGCCATCGTGGTGCAGTTCGGATTCGCGATGATGCCCTTACGCATTTCGCTGATCGCGTGTGGGTTGACTTCACTCACGACCAGCGGCACATCAGGATCCATGCGCCATGCCGACGAGTTATCGATCACGATCGCACCAGCAGCAGCGTACTTTGGCGCCAGTTCCTTCGAGGTCGAGCCACCTGCCGAGAAGAGGGCGATGTCGATACCCGTCAGATCAGCAGTCGCGGCGTCTTCCACCACGATGTCACGGCCGCGCCACGGCAAAGTACTACCCGCTGAACGCGCTGAGGCAAGGTAGCGGATCTCACCAAGAGGGAAGTCACGCTCATCGAGCAATCGACGCATCACCGCGCCCACCTGGCCGGTGGCTCCGACAACCGCGACGGTGGGCCTTCGACTCATCGACCCGTACCCCCGTACACCACGGCTTCACCATCTGCATCGAGACCGAACGCGGTATGCACTGCCTGCACCGCGGTCGCGACTGACTCGGCGCGAGTGACAACCGAGATCCGAATCTCGGAAGTCGAGATCATCTCGACGTTGACTCCCGCCTGCGCAAGTGCCTCGAAAAAGGTGGCTGACACACCGGGGTTGGAGCGCATACCCGCTCCTACCAGTGAGATCTTGGCGATCCCGTCGTCGTAGGTAAGCGACTCGAAACCGATCTGCTGCCTGACTGCCTCGAGGGCAGCGGTTGCCTTCTGGCCGTCGGACATCGGGCAGGTGAACGTGACGTCAGTGCGACCGGTGGCGGCAGTGGAGATGTTCTGAACGATCATGTCGATGTTGACTTCAGCATCGGCTAGGGCGCGGAAGATCGCTGCCGCCTCACCGGGCTTGTCGGGTACGCCGATCACTGTGACCTTGGCATCACCAAGATCGTGCGCGACTCCCGCGATGATCGGCTGCTCCATGGCTTCTCCTTCGGATACTGATGAATCGGAGACCACGAACGTTCCGTTCTTGGCCGAGAAAGATGAGCGAACGTGAATCGGGAGGTCGAACCGCCGGGCGTACTCGACACAGCGCAGATGCAGGATCTTCGCCCCGTTCGCCGCGAGTTCCATCATCTCCTGGTAGGTGATCCGCGGAACCTGTCGTGCCTTGGGCGCGATCCTCGGGTCAGCCGAGAACACACCATCGACGTCGGTGTAGATCTCACACACATCGGCGCCCAGCGCCGCTGCGAGAGCCACCGCGGTGGTGTCTGAACCACCTCGGCCGAGCGTGGTGATGTCCTTGGTGTCTTGCGCTACGCCCTGGAATCCGGCAACGATCGGAATCGCGCCATCGGCTAGTGCCGACTGAATACGCCCGGGCGTGACGTCGATGATTCGGGCTCGTCCATGCGCCGAATCGGTGATCAGCCCCGCCTGCGAGCCGGTGTACGACCTCGCCTCGACTCCGAGATCGTGGATGGCCATCGCGAGCACCGCCATCGAGATTCGCTCGCCTGCCGTGAGCAGCATGTCCAGCTCGCGAGCGGCCGGTGACGGACTGACCTGCTCAGCGAGATTGATGAGCTCATCAGTGGTGTCACCCATCGCCGACACAATGACCACGACGTCGTGGCCCTCGTTCTTGGTGTCGACGATGCGACGAGCGACCCGCTTGACGCTGGCCGCATCGGCGACTGATGAGCCGCCGTACTTCTGGACAATGAGTCCCACGGTGGAGATCCACCTCACTGATCGATCGCAATTGACTCACATAGCGTACCGGCGCCTCGATCTACGCTCGGTGACGTCCGTATTTTGGGATCCGCGTCCCAACCGATGTCCCGCCCGATGGATTACGGCTGGCCGCTCGCTGGCTCAACCGCTATCGGCGCGCACAAGTGCCGCCAATGACTGCACTGCGCGCAATGCGCATGCCGCGGCTTGACCCCAGAAAGCCAGGTACGAGAACTGCCACGAGCGCAGTGCCTCAATGTCACGTCCGCTGGCATAGTGCGCCAGCCCGCGCATCAGGGCAGCACAGATGTCGCTGAGGTCATCAGAAAGCCGCGCGACAATCACCTCAACCCCCAGGTGCGGATCGAGGACCCGGGCATAGTCATCGGCTGGGCCGAGGAGTTGGTGGAGCCTGCGTCGCAAGTCACTCACGTCGGGTTCGGAGTCGGGGTCGGGCTCGAAGGCCTCGGCGGCAACATCAACGATCGCACCCAACGGCGCGCCCGCAACAAGCAGCGCGGACAGCTCGAGTAAAAGGATCGAGAGGCTCTCATCAGGAGACTGCGCGAATGCGATCGCATCGACCACCTCGACGAATGATCGCGCCGACATCGCGGTGTCTTGCGCGAGCTCGACCAGATCAGCTGCCACCGGCGAAGAGTCGTCGCTGAAATCAGCGGTAGTGGTCACAGCGCACCTGTGTCAGACGTCAACGCGGCGGCGTCCCTGAAATGCCCGACCCAAGGTGACTTCGTCGGCATATTCGAGATCACCGCCCACTGGTAGCCCACTCGCGAGGCGGGTAACCACAAGACCCATGGGCGAGATCAGGCGGGCCAGGTAGGTGGCAGTTGCCTCGCCTTCGAGGTTCGGGTCAGTGGCGATGATCAGCTCAGTGATTGCGCCGTCGGCGAGTCGAACCATAAGTTCCTTGACCCGCAGATTGTCGGGGCCAATGCCCTCGATCGGGCTGATCGCGCCACCGAGTACGTGGTAGCGACCACGGAACTCGCGAGTACGTTCGATCGCCACGACATCCTTGGACTCCTCGACGACGCACAGCACGGTGAGGTCGCGGCGCGGGTCGCGGCAGATTCGACATTCGGTAGCCTCGGCCACGTTGCCGCAGATCGTGCAGAACTGCACGCGCTCTTTGACCTCGAGCAACACTTGGGCCAGCCGACGAACGTCGACTGGGTCGGCCTGCAACAGGTGAAAAGCTATGCGCTGTGCGCTCTTTGGGCCAACGCCTGGCAGCCGTCCGAGCTCGTCGATGAGGTCTTGAACTACACCCTCGTACACCTGTGGTCCACCGATCCGATCTAGCCGTTGTCGTACTCGGTCATGATGGTGCCGCCGAGCTCGCGCTCGATGAGCGCTAGCCCGGTGAGACCAGAATCGTCGACATCCTCGTCATCGTCACTGGGCAGGTCGTCGGCGGCGGGTACTGCGTTTTCGCTGGCCACTAGCGCCTCTGCGCGAGCACGCGCCGAGGGCTGCTGCTGCATTGCAGTGTCGATATACGAGCCGTTGTTGTCGCCGAGGCTTTGCGGCTCAGCAGCCGGAGCGACAGTCGAGGTCGCGCGGCCAGGGTCAAGAACATAATCGAGATCGAGCTCGAGGTGCAGGACGTTGAACACGGCTTCGCGGACCATCTCCATGACCCCTGCCCGAGCGCGCAACTGCTCAAGCCTGGACGAATCTGGGTGCGCGATGACCAAGGTGGTGCCGGACTGGCTCACCGGAATCGTGTCGACGAGCAACGTGTAGCCCACGCGAGTCGTGTTCTTCACGACGTCGAGCACTACCGCCCAGGAGGCGATGACAAGGCCGAGGTCGAAGGCCGCAGGTTCGCGCGCAGACGTCGCAACGGCTGACACCGGAGGGGGTTGGGCCGCGACAGGCTGAGCTACCACGGGCTGGGCCTCGACGGGCTGGGCCTCGACGGGCTGCGGTTGACCCTCAGGCGCATCCGGCGCATCCGGCTCAAGTGCACTGGCGGTGCTGGGCGCGACGTTCGAGAGTCGAGGAGGTGCCGGCGGCGCACTCGTGGCAGACACAGGCGCACTCGCGGCCGGAGCCGGTGAACGACGACCAGGCATGACCGGAGCCGGCGCAGGCGCGGGCGCAGTGGGAAGAGGCGCCAAATCCCTTGCGGGAGTCTCGCTTTGCGGCTCCACACGTGAAGGTGCAGCCGGTTCGACCACACTCGCCAACTCGGGCTCGACCGCAGGCTCAGCTACCGCCACCGCTAACGGAACCGCAGCCGCAGCAGCAGCTACAGCAGCCGGTCGGACGGGCGGTGACACAGCAGCCGGCGCAGCAGCGGCCACGGGCGAGGCGAACTGCAACCGGTGTTCGAGTTGATCAACCCGGGCTAGCAACCCAGTGTGCGAATCATCGACCGCGGGCAGCAACAACCTGGCACAAAGAAGCTCGAGCTGGAGCCTGGGTGCTGTTGCGCCCTTGAGCTGCGACAGGCCGGAGTTCACCAAATCAGCAGCACGGGAGAGTTGAGCAAGCCCAAGCATCTGCACCTGCTGCTGCATCGCCGCGAGTTGACCATCGGGCACGTCGATCAAACCGCCGGAAACTGCGTCCGGAACTTCATGAAGTACGACCAGATCGCGCAACCGTTCGAGGAGATCGGAAGCGAAGCGCCGGGGATCAAGGCCCGCCTCAACTACCTGGTCAATCACGTGGAATAAGGCCGGGCCATCTGCGACTGCTACTGACGACACCACGGTGTCGAGCAACGCCGAATCAGTGAAGCCGAGTTGGGCCACCGCGTCGAAGTACGTGACACCTTCGGCCCCCGATCCAGCAACGAGTTGCCCCAGGATTGACAGGGCATCTCGAACCGAGCCCGCAGCAGCCTTCGCGACGAGCGCCAATGCTTCAGCCTCCGCTGGCACGCCCTCTTGCTCGCATACCCAAGCCAGGTGCTCCTGCAATCGGCGAACACTCACGAGCCGGTAGGGGTAGTGGTGGGTGCGGGAACGGATCGTGGCCAGGATCTTGTCGGGCTCGGTAGTCGCGAAGACGAACTTCAAGTGGGGCGGAGGCTCTTCGATCAGTTTGAGCAGCGCATTGGCGGCATCGGTGGTGAGCTGATGCGCTTCGTCGATGATGTAGACCTTGTAGCGGCTCGACGCGGGCGCATACATGGCCTTCTCGCGGAGTTCGCGTGCGTCGTCGATACCACGGTGGCTAGCGGCATCCATCTCAAGTACGTCGATGGATCCAGAGCCATTAGGGGCGAGGTCGATACAACTAGCGCACACTCCACACGGAACCGAGGTAGGCCCTTGAGCGCAGTTGAGGGACCTGGCCAGGATGCGCGCGGTGGAGGTCTTCCCGCAGCCTCGCGGCCCAGTGAACAGGTAGGCGTGATGTGCCCGCCCAGAATCAAGAGCACGTGCGAGAGGGGCAGTGACATGCTCTTGCCCGATGACATCGGACAGTTGCCCGGGGCGATAGGTGCGGTAAAGGGCCAAGGACACATCAGCACCCTAGTCGCCGCCGCGGACACAGACGAGACAAGACTGGCGACAACCTTGCGCCGGGGGGATCAAAACGGCGGGCGGGTGCGTATCGCACCTCGCCCGCCGATGATCTGGCGGAGGATAGGGGATTTGAACCCCTGAGGGGTTGCCCCCAACACGCTTTCCAAGCGTGCGCCCTAGGCCACTAGGCGAATCCTCCGCAGAGCAGAATACGTGGCTATGCGTCCTGACTGAAATCGTGCCCACTTTGGACCGGCTCGGACCTCGCGTAGACTGCACCCCGACCCCCCGTGCGGCGTCATCTCGCTGAACTCCCCCAGGGCCGGAAGGCAGCAAGGGTAAGTGAGCTCTGATGGGTGTGCGGGGGGTCACTCACTGCCCAGATCCTCAGGCGAGCGATCGGCGCTGCGCTCGGGCGCGACAGGGATACGGTCCTAAACTCGACACGTGATCTTCAAGGCGGTTGGTGATAAGCGGCCCTACCCCGAGCACGGGAGTGGGCTTGCTGACTGGACCGTGTTGCCGCCACGTCAGATCCGACTCGCCGACCTCATAACTACCAAACGACACCTTGACCTTGAGGCCCTGCTGGATGAGCAATCGACGTTCTACGGCGATCTGTTCGCCCATGTCGTGCAGTGGCAAGACGAGCTCTACCTCGAAGACGGTTTGCACCGGGCACTTCGCACCGCGCTTTACGGTCGCCCAGTGATCCACGCTCGAGTACTCGACCTAGACGACCCTGCCTGGGCTTCTCGGTTGGTTGACCCAGTCGAAAGGGCCAGCGCCAGATGAGTATGCGATCAAGTGGCGGATTCAGTTCACGCTCACGCAAGCGTCATCCGCTGGCCACTGCACTCATCGTGATCGTGATGATGGCCGTCCTGTTTGGCGCAACTTTCTTGGCCGTGCGACTCGTCAAGGGCGGCACCAACTCACCCAGCGGGACACAGACCTCGGCGCAGCCCTGCGTCACCGTCACAACCAACCCAGTCAGCACCCTCCCCGCACCCAGCACAGTCACTGTCAACGTGTACAACGGCACGAGCCGGGCCGGCCTTGCCCGAGACACCGCTACCGAACTCAAAGCACGCGGCTTCACGATTTCGCAGACGGCCAACGATCCACTTGGCAAGTCGGTGAAGGGCATTGCCGAGATTCGCTACGGCCAGGACGGTAAGGACAACGCAACACTGATGCGTTATTACCTCCCCGGCGCGACCCTGGTGCCCGACGAGCGCAGCGGGTCAACCATCGACGTTGTCCTCGGAGCGAAGTTCAAGGCGGTTGCTCCACAAGTGAAGGTTGATGCGGCCCTCGCTAAGCCACAGCCGACCGCGACAGGCGCTGGCTGCGCAGGCGCCGTGGTGCCATCTGCCGCGGCCTCATCTGCAGCGGGCCAGCCGCCGGCAGTAAGTTAGGAGACCAACCGCGTCAAGAATCGGTGAGGGACTCCTCCCGGCATACACGCACCACCTCCAGACGACGAAGGGCGCCCCTGCGGGGCGCCCTTCGGACGTGGCTGAACCTATGGCGGTGGGAACCGTCGCTCGCTGCGCTCGCTCCTCCCAAATCCCGCTGCGTCCTTCAACAACGATGAGAGGTCCCCCCGGGAAGTGCGCCCGGGGGGACCTCTCATCGTTGGCGGTGGCGGTGGGATTTGAAC
>Ga0194055_10004099_pt1 | contig 11029 bp, 3 predicted proteins | sample SepL449m_MetaG_FD_155482 | JGI IMG/M metagenome (GOLD analysis project Ga0194055, IMG submission 155482) | Anoxic zone freshwater microbial communities from boreal shield lake in IISD Experimental Lakes Area, Ontario, Canada - Sep2016-L442-9m | ecosystem: Environmental > Aquatic > Freshwater >... | reverse complement strand
TGAGGCGGCTAACTCTGTGGGGGCGGGCATTCACATCGTCGATGCCACCCAAGCCGTGGTCCTCGACGTCTCGGCCTACGGCAACGCCAGGGGCTTCTATCTGGAGGCGAGCGCCGATTCCCTGATCGCCAACAACCGGGCGAGTTTCAACACCACCGCCGGCATTGCGCTTTCCGCCACCACCCGCTGCAAGGTCGTCGGCAGCCTCTGTGTGGCCAACGCGGTGGGCATCGCCAACGCCGGCACAACCACCTCCAGCACCTACAATTTCTTCGTCAACAACGACATCCGCACCGGGGCCACCGGCTTTTCCATGGCGGGTCAGGCCAATGTGCTCTACGGCAACACGTTTGCCGCCGACGTGACCACGCCGCTCTCGATCGCAAGCGGTTCGGGGGCCAACCGGATCATCTCGACCGGCCCGGCCCTCACCGGCTCCGGCCAGGAGATCTTCCACCCGCCGACGGCGGCCAACCCACACACTCAGGCGGTGATGTCGACGGCCGGCCGGGTGGACGTGGTCACTGCCGCCACCACGCTCTCCGGCGTGCAGGCGGCCTACGACGCGGCCCGCGCCGCCAACGCCACCGCCGTGATCGTGCTCCACCTCACCGCCACGCGGATCACTGGCGACGCCACGTGCGTGCTCGGATCGCGGACCTGCGTGCTGATCGACGGCACGATCGCCCTGGCAGCGGGCGTCACGGCGTTCTCGGCATCAGGCGATGGGTTCATCTCCGTGTCGGGGGGCGCGATCGACGGCGGTGGCACGACGGGCCGCAGCGGCCTGTCTTTCGAAAACTGCTCCCGCGTGGTGGTCGAGCAGGTCATCCTGCGGAACTTCGGCGCCAAGGCCAGCCGCGTGACGAACTCCGACGTGATCGCCTTCAGCGGATGCACCACCCCCTGCATCGTCGCGGGCACCTCAATCGACGGCGGAGCCGCCCGCGGGATCTGGACGAAGGGCAACTCCGCCAGCAGCACCGGCGGCTACATTTTCGCGGGCAACACGATCGCCAACTGCAACATGGATGGCATCGACTTCGATGTCACCACGTCCAACTCGCTCGCGTACGCCAACACCTCCCGCGGAAACGTCCGCTATGGTGTCTTCGTCGAGGAGGGGGCGAGCCAGAACACGGTCTTCGCCAACACCTGCAGTTCCAACGAGATCGGCATCAATCTCTACTCGTCCGCGACGGGTACCACGATCCGCAACAGCCTCGTCGCGAACGTCTGCGACGCCAATCAGCGGGGAATCCGCTTCGGGGCGGCCACTGGGCTGGAAACCAGCCACAACTTCGCCTTCAACAACACGCTGACCCATTCCACTGCGAAGGGGCTCGACGCCCAGAGTGTGGGCACGGAGAACTACTGCGCTCAGCAGTATGCCGCCTCGAATGTGGCCGACATCGGAGGCACGACCGGGGCCGTGTTTTTTAACTCCGCCTCGTTCGTGGCCACGGCGTCCGCTGCGACCACCGTGATGACACCCTCATCGCCCGGCACCTCTTCCACGCCAGTCGGCAGCGTGGCGATCACGTTCTCCAAGCCGGTCACTGGATTCGGGCTCGGTGATCTGACGCTGACGAGGGGCGGCACTTTGGTATCGCTCGCCAACGCCACGCTCACAACGACCGACAGCCAGCGATACACGCTGGCCAACCTCACCGCGGCGACCGCGACGGACGGCAGCTATGTGCTCACCTTCACGGCGACCAACGCGGGCGTTGTAGACGCCGCCGGACGGACGCTGAGTCAAAACGCCACTATCTCTTGGACGCTCGACACGAGCATCACCGTCGCCGCAGGGCAGACACTCATCGATACGACGGTTCGCACCGGCTCAGCACAGGTCGTCAAACGTGGTGCGGGCACGCTGGTGCTCACCGTCGCCGCCTCGTTTACCGGCGGCACGGTGGTCGAGGCAGGCACACTCGTCATTCGCCATGCAAGTGCCCTCGGTGTGGGATCGCTGGCGGTGAGGGCCGGCGCTACGGCGCGACTCGACATCGGCACCGACCGGATGTCCCTCACGGCACTTTCGCTTGATGCGCTCGGACTGCTCGATGTCGGTGCGGGAGGCGTCAGTGTCGCGGCTGGCGGGCTTGCCCTCGCGACGTTCCGACAGCGGCTGACCGTCGGCCGTCACGATGGCAGTTGGAACGGTAGTTCCGGAATCGTCTCATCGGTCGCCGCCGTGGACGTGGCCGCCGGCACACTCCGCACCGTCGGCTGGCTGGACGATGGGAGCGCACCGTTGACGTTCGCCTTCGCCGCACCCGGCGACACCAACCTTGACGGCGTGGTGGACGTGCTTGACGCTGCTAACTTTATCAGTTCGGGCGTGTACGACGCCGGTGTTGCCGCCTCGTGGATGGATGGGGATTTCAACGACGACGGCTTCGTCGACGTCCTCGACGCCGCAGACCTCATGGGCGGAGGGCTCTACGAGTCGGGGAACTACCTGCCGTCGCCCGCCCAGCAGAGGAAGTCGACCGTCTGATCTCGCGGCCGACATCCTGGCACCTGCCACCGCCCTCAGCGGCCCTTGCGAGCCACTGACCGAGCGGGAACGGCCCGCAGGAGCCCAAGGTCAAACGCCCGGGCCACGGCCTGCGTGCGGTCGCCGACCCCGATCTTCTCGATCACCGCCGCGACGTGCGCCTTGGCCGTCCGGGTCGAGATTCCCAACAGACGACCGATCTCGTTGTTGGTGAACCCTTCGCGCATCAATCCGAGCACTTCGATTTCTCGCGGCGACAGCGAAGACGAACGGGCAGGCGCGGCGAGATGCTCAGCGACGTCGGCCGACACAGCCCGCCGCCCCTGGTGCACGTCGTGAATCGCTTTGACCAGTTCCTCATGCCGCACGGTCTTCGTGACGTACCCGCAGGCACCTGCCTTCATCGATTGGGCGATGTCCTCGGGCGCTTCGGATGACGTGAGCATCAACACGCACGCTGCGGGATCGAAGTGTCGCAAACGCCGCAGTGTTTCGATACCGTCGATGCCGTGCATCGTCACGTCGAGCAGGCACACATCGGGCTTGTGCGTGCGATACAAGTCAATCGCCGTCTCGCCGTCATCGGCTTGGGCGACGACCAGGAAGTCCGGCTCCGTCTGGAGAAGGTTTGCAAGTCCGGCCCGCATGAGCGGATGATCGTCCACCAGCAGGAGACGGATGCGTGGGGCGTGGGCCATGGCGGCGCGAGATCTGCTGACGGAAACGGCTTTCATTGTCAGTGTCCTCCTCATCGCCAGTATCGCATATTGGCCAGCCGGCCAATGGAAATGGGTGGCGAAGCAGGGTGGAGTGGGTGTGCTCAGGGGTTCCGGAACCGGTCCTGATGGTGCAGCGGACTCACTCGGGTTTTTCAGGTGTTGAAACGCGGCAGCTTGAGACATCGGCGTGCGACGGCCAGCAGCCTCCTGCGGATCGTGAGCCTCGCCGCGTTCGCCATGGCAGGCGTTTCTGTTTCAGGGCGGTCAGCGGGCGGCTCGACGCTTCACGTGTCGCCGGAGGGAAGCGATAAGGCCGCAGGAGACGAGTCGCATCCGTTTCGCACGATCCAGCGGGCGGCCGAGGAGGCCCGGGCGGGCGATATTGTGCTCGTGCAGCCCGGCGTCTACCGCGAACGGGTGGCACCGCCACGGGGCGGAGAGGCGGCGCGACCGATCGTGTTTCGCTCGAAGGTGCGGCACGCAGCTGTCCTCAAGGGCTCCGACGTATGGGAGCCGACCTGGGAGCCACACGGCGAGCAGATCTGGTCAGGGGCGGTCGCGGATGATCTGTTCACCGACACGTCCCACGTCGACGGCGCCAACCCGTTTTCGATCCCCCTCGCCTCGACCCCGTGGGGGCGTGAGGGGTTCCCCGAGCACGAGCGACATCGCCGCGGCGAGCGCGGTGGCAATGCGGCCGCCGACCCGGCGATCGTGTACACGCTCGGCCAGGTGTTCGTCGATGGCGCGATGTACCGACAGGTGCCAACCCGTGCCGAACTGAACGACGCGGCCGGCACCTGGTTTTACGACTCCAGCGCACACCGGCTCTACCTACGGTTCCCGACAGGTGGTCCGCAGGGCCGCGCGGTCGAGATCACCACCCGCCGCAGGATCTTCGCACCGCACGACCGCGGCTTGGGTCACATTCACGTCGAAGGCTTCGTGATGGAACACTGCGGCAACCAGTATCCGACCGATTTCTGGGTGCAGGCGAATCCGCAGTGGCAGCAGGCTGGCGCCCTCGGCACCCGAAGTGGCCACCACTGGACGATTCGCGACAACATCGTGCGGCTCGCACAGGGTGTCGGCCTCGACCTCGGCGTTGAGGGTCATCCCAAGGCCGATCTCGAGCACGGGGGCCGCGCGAGGCCCCCATCCGCCGGCCACCACGTCGTCGAGGACAACCTGATCGCCCACAACGGCGGCGCGGGCACCGCCGGCTATCTGGCCCGCGGACTCGTCCTGCGGCGAAATGTCGTGGTCGGCAACAACCTTCTGCGGTTCTACGGCAAGAAGCGGTGGGAAAGCGGCGGCATCAAGCTCCACTCGCCGCACGACTCGCTGATCGAGGCCAATCTGATCGTCGACAACCATGCCTGCGCCGGCCTCTGGTTCGACCAGGGTGCCGGTCATCGAACGCGAATCGAGGCGAACGTGATCGTCGGTCACCACACCGGCCTGGACGTCGAGATCGGTCGTGGGCGAGACGCCGTTGCGGCCCGAAACGTGATCATCGACAACGCCGTAGGAGTCGCTTTTCGGGAGTCGGGCGGGGTGCGCGTGGTCGACAATTTGATTGTGTCGCTTTCAGGCACGGCCGTGAAGAATGCCCACGATCCGAAACGGCCCGGCGACTGGACGTCGGGCCCGATCGAGCTGTTTGGCAACATCATCGCCGGGACGACGCTCGTGGCGGTCGTGCCGCCGGGACGGTGGCGGAGCGAGGCCCGCCGATTCGACGGCAACGCGTATGCCGTGGTGGGCGGCGACGACCACCCGTTCGCCGTGGCCGGAGCGGGCCGGCTCACCTTCAGCGAGTGGCAGGAGTATTGGCAGGGCCACAATGGGGGCCAGCACTGCGACCACCACAGCGTCGTGGCTGACGGATTCGACTGCTCGCTCGATCGGCGTACGGGGATGCTCGCGGTCAAGCCGGGTTGCGATCCCGCGGCAGTGCGTCGGGCGTCTGGCAGCGCGGAAGCCGGTGAGGCAGGGCCGTGGGAGCGGCTCGGCGCGAACGGTGGACTTCTCAGGCTCTGGGCAGAGGACATCGTTGTCTCCCTGCCGGAGCCGTGGGCCGTGCCCCCGGGTTTGACCACATCGGCGGGTGGCCCCATAGTGGGTCCAGGTGCGACCCCGTGACGGAAGCGTGTCGTGCCTGCTCCTGAAGGCGGGTGGGCGACACGGCATGAATGGCGGCCGGCGACATCGGATGCTGCATGCTCTGCTGCTGACCGCAGCCTGCGGTGCCGCGGGGAGCGCTGTGGCGGCGAATGAGTCGGACGTCGGGCCGACCGACGTCGCCAGCGTGCTCTCGCGCATGCATTCCCTGGGGAGCGAGCGGCCTGAGATCTGCATTCAGGGCGTGGTCACCCTGGCCGTGCCCGACCGCGTGGACTTCGCCGTCCAAGATGCCACGGGGGGCATCTGGGTGACCGCGGCCGACATCGCCGACGCGTCCCTGCGGTCCGCACTGAAGTGCGGCCACGAAGTCGAGGTCCGCGGCCTGCTCGACCGAGGCGGCTTCGCTCCGCTGCTCCTCGCGCGAGATCTGCGGGTTCTTGGCGATGTGCCGCTCCCCCAGCCGCTTCAGGGCGATGTCATGCGGCTGTTCATCGGCGGTGACAACTGTCGCCGCGTCGAACTCACGGGGGTCGTGCAGGGGTACCGCGCCGATCAGGGCCGGCAGGTCGCGAGCCTCGTGGTCGAGGTGGCTGGGCGGCGAATGGTCGTGCAGATGCCGAAACTGCTCCGCGGCATGGGCCGCCGCGAACTCGTCGATTCCACGGTGCGGATGGTCGGGGTGGTGGGGGCGATTCGCAACACCCGCGGCGAGTTTCTCCATCCTCAACTCTGGATCGCGAGGCCGGACGACATCACGGTCGTCGAGCGGCCCAGCGCCGACCCGTTCGATGCGCCGCTCGTTCCGCTGGATGAAGTCGGCCGCTTCCGTATCGAGCCACAGACGGGACACCGCATGCAGACCGAGGGCGTCGTGACCTGCGCCCTACCCGGGCGGCGGTTTTATCTGCAGGAGGGGCTGACCGGAATCCGCGTGCAGGCCGTCTCTTCGGGCACGCTCTCAGTCGGTGACCGGGTCGGAGTGGCCGGCTTCATCGAGATGAGCCGCCAGACCGCGGGCATCACCGAGGCCACCGTTCGCAAGATCGGAACGGGGATCGTACCCGAGCCGCGACAGATCACGCCCGACGAGGTTGCAACACTCAATACGGAGGCACGCCGCCGGGGCGTCATCGCCGATCCGAGCAACTTCGACGGCTGCCTCGTCACCTTTCCCGCGAGACTCATCGAGGTAAATGAGGTGAAGCCGGGCACAGGGCGGCTCGTGCTGTCGTGCGGGCTGTCCACCCTGTCGGCCTCGTTCGACGGCGAGGCGTTGGCCGCGCTCGGCAGGCTGCAGACCGGCAGCGAGTTGGAGGTCACAGGCGTGATGGAGGTTCAACTGCTCGGGGACGAGGGGCTGCGATCGGTCGCCAGCGACCCGGTGGTGCAGCAGCTTGCATTGCTGCTGCGGACGGCGGCCGACGTGCGCGTGATCCGCACGCCGTCGTGGTGGACACCGGGTCGGCTGGCCGCGTTGCTCGCCGGCGTGCTGGCGGTGCTCGCTGGTTCCCTGGCATGGGTCTGGCTCCTTCGCAGGGAGGTGGCCGCCAAGGCCCAGCAACTCGCCCGCGAGATCAGCACCCGACGCGACGCCGCCGTGGAGTTTCAGGCGGCGCTTCGTGAACGAAACCGTCTGGCTGCGAATCTCCACGACACGCTCCTGCAAACCCTCACGGGTATCCATTTTCAACTGGCGGCATGCCGCTCGCGCGGCCGCCGAGCGCCGGTCGACATCGCGGAGCCGCTTGATGTGGCCCAGCGGATGGTCGACCACGCGGCCCAGGAGCTGCGGGGTTCCGTATGGGCGCTCCGCACGATGCCTCTGGTCGGCCACTCGTTTCGGGAGTCGCTCGAATCGCTGACATCGCACCTGAGCAAGCAGCGCCGCGAGCAGCTCACGGCTCGAGTCGACGGAACGCCCTTCGACGTGCCCAACTTCGTGGCCGGCAACCTCCTGCTCGTGATCCAGGAGGCGATTCACAACGCCATGCACCACGCCCAGGCGGAGACCATCGATGTTTCGGTGGTGTTTGATGCGGCGACTGGTTCGATCACCGCGGAGGTGCGGGACAACGGCCGCGGCTTTGACCGCGGCACTGCGGCGGGCCCCGCCCAGGGCCATTTTGGGCTTCAGGGTATGCGAGAGCGGATGGAACGACTCAACGGCCAGCTGTCGATCGAGAGCCGACCTGGCGGCGGCACAACCGTGCGAGCGCAGGCATTTAAGAGGGATTACGACACCGAACTCGACGGAACCGGCGGTTCGGAGCCTGTTTCGGCCGCTTGACCAGGTCTGCCGAGGCTCTGGCCACCTGGCCAATGGTCGTATTCCACGAGTTTTCGATAAGACTGGTGGGAGGGGAGGGCCGTTTCGCACACGGACTCAGACCCGCTTTTCCACCGGAACCACCTCAGGATCGTTTTTCGATGAGCCACTCTTTTTGCCATTACCGGACAGTTGCTCGCCGCCCCTTCGGGACGCGGTTTTTCGACCTGGTGCCGTGCCTGATCCTCGCGGTCGGCGGCTGGCTGGCGGCTCATCCCGCCGCTGCGGCCACCTACACCTACTCGAACGTCAACGGCGGTACGACGCAGTGGTCAGCAGGCACCGACTGGAACGCGGTTCCGGTGAGTGCCCCGACGACGTCCCTGCTGTTCACCGGGACGCAGGCCGTCAGCGCCGCCACGGTTTCCAATAACGACATCTCCGGGACGTTTGCACTCACTGGCGCGACCGTCACGGTCACCGGTACGACCGGCTCGACGTACGCGATCTCGGGCAATGCGCTCGCGTTCAGTTCCACCAGTGGCACGGCGACGTTTCTGATCAATCCGGCCGGCACCAAGCCGACTGTCCAGATCAACAACGCTCTGGTCGTGAATACTGGAGTGCTGCTCGTCTCGAACAACAACTCCAACACCACGTTCTACAACGTGAACGGCGTCGTGAGCGGCACGGGAATGCTGGCGCTCAAATCGAGCGGCACCGGCGGCTACAACAGCGCCAACGCCGCATCAGGCGCCGGCGGATTGAACTCCTCCAATAGTTTCAGCGGAGGATTCTGGTTTCAGCAGGGCACGCTCTACACGGGCTCGAGCACGATCGCTTCGGTGATCGGCATGACGGGGCAGAACAGCATGATGGGCTCCGCCGGCTCAATCACCCTGGGATCGACCGGTACCAGCGCCACGCTCCGCCTGACACCGACCGCGAGTGGCACGACTGACCGGACGATCATCGTGGGCGGAACCGGCGGTGCGACGATCTACATGAATCCGGTCAACTCTGGCACCACGACCTTCGGCATGGGGGCGATCACGTCGGGCACCGGCGGTGACCGTAAGATTGTCTTCAACACCTCGGGCAGCAACACCGACGTCTTCTCGGTGGCTGGCGTTGTCTCGGACAACGCCGACGGAAGCAGACTCGCCGTCAACATCGCCGGATCAGGCAACGGCGCCGTGATCCTCTCCAACACGGCCAACTCCTTCAGCGGCGGCCTTTCGATCCAGGGCAACACGTCCGGGCGGACCTATGACGTGTCCGTGCCGCGGATCGGCCTCACTGGATCGAACAGCCCCCTCGGCACCTCCGGCACGATCGGACTGGGCGGTAGCAATGGCTTCGCGATGCTGACCTGGACGGGCACCGCGAACGAGACCACCGACAAGGTGATCAATCTCATCGCCACGGCAACCACGGGCGTCGCCGCCATCGAGAACAACGGCACCGGCGTGCTGACATTCGCGAGCGATGTCGCCGTGACCGGGGCCACCGCCAAGAGTTTCAACTTCTACGGCACGGGCACCACGAACTTCGCGGGCCGGATCAGCGACTACGGGCCAGGCGCCGCCACGAGTGTCCGCAAGGGGAGCAACGGCACGCTGATCCTCTCTGGGTCGAACACCTACACAGGCAATACCGACGTCAATCAGGGCACGCTGCAGTTCACCGCCGGCGCCCTCGATAGTTCGGCCGCGATCATTTTCTCGAACGTGGGCATCCTCCAATACGCGTCCGGGAACACGCAGGATGTGTCGGGCAAGATTCAGTTCACGACCGGGTCGGCCACGGCGACCATCAACACGAACGGGAACGACGTCACGTTTGCCACAGCGATCGCTGCCGGAGCCGCGGGAACCGGCACGGCCAACACGTTCTACAAGTCGGGCCTGGGCACGCTGACGCTTGCTCCGGCCTCTGGGAGCAACGGTTGGACCAACGGCACGGTCGTCCAGCAGGGCGTGCTGAAGTTCGCCTCCTTGGGTGCGCTCGGCGGGGGCACGATCCGCGTCTCCAGCGGCACGCTGCAGTACGGCTCCGGCGTCACCGACGACATCTCAAGCCGGTTTACGCTCACCGCCGGCAGTTACGGCTCACTCGACACCAACGGCAACAACGTCACGTTCGCCAATCCTGTGGTTGCGACGGGCGCCGGCGACGGCGGGCTCATCAAGACCGGTGCCGGCACACTCACGCTGACGTCGTCTGCCAACTACACGCTCGGCACGACCGTGAACGGCGGTACGCTCTCCCTGGGCAGCAACGCGTCGTTGGCCAGTTCGTCATTTGTCTCGGTGGCGGCCGGAGCCACTTTCGACGTCCGGTCGGTGCCCGGGGGCTTCACGGTGGCGCCAACCCAATCGGTCGCCGGGCTGGGAACGGTCGCGGGATCGATGACGGTGGGCGGAGGTGCGACGGTCGCCCCGGGGACGGCGCCCGGCACGAGCATCGGCACGTTGACCGTCTCGCAGAACGTCACCATGGGATCCGGCGGCAACTACAACTGGCAGATGCTCAGCGGCACAGGGACGGCGGGCACGAGTGCTTCCTGGGACCTCCTGGCGGCCAGCGGAACTCTCGCCATCGCGTCGACCGCGCTTGACCCCTTCAAGATCAACCTCTGGACGCTCGTAAGCACCAGCACGGCTGGCGACGTCAGCGGTTCGGCATCCAACTTCAATCCCGCCCAGAACTACACCTGGAAGATTGCGAGTGCCACGGGCGGCATCAGCGGATTCGCTGCCAACAAGTTCCTTGTGAATACCTCGGCCAACAACGGCACGGCTGGATTCGCCAACGGCCTCGCCGGGGGTACTTTCAGCGTCGCCCAGGCCGGTAACGAGCTCGACCTTGTGTTCACGGCGGCCGCTCCATCCGCGATCACGATCAACGTGGCGAGCGGCACGCAGACGCAGACGCAGGCCGGTTATCCGACACTTTCCGGCACCGTGCCGGTTCTCAAGACCGGGCTCGGGACCCTCGTGGTCAATGCAGCCAACACGCTCACTGGCTCGACGACCGTGCAGCAGGGCACACTGCAGCTCGCCAACTCAGCAGCGCTCGCCTCGAGCAAGATGGTCCCGCTTGCCGGAGGCACGGTGTCGCTCGCGCCCTACCTGCAGACCACGGTGGGCGGCCTCGCCCCCAACGCCGGCGGCCTGGTGAACCTGGGCAACGGCCTGGTGACCGTGGCGAGCGGCCTGAGCCCCACCGACCTCGTGACGGCCATCAAGGCCGGCCGTGGTGACGGCTCCTGGACCGGCACGAGCGGCATCACGTCGAGCGTGGCCGCGACCGACGTGGCCGCGAGCATCCCGCGGTCGGTGGGCTGGCTCGACAACGGCGACGGCTCGGTGACGGCGGCCTTTGCGGCGCCGGGCGACACCAACATCG
>Ga0194055_10004094_pt1 | contig 11043 bp, 11 predicted proteins | sample SepL449m_MetaG_FD_155482 | JGI IMG/M metagenome (GOLD analysis project Ga0194055, IMG submission 155482) | Anoxic zone freshwater microbial communities from boreal shield lake in IISD Experimental Lakes Area, Ontario, Canada - Sep2016-L442-9m | ecosystem: Environmental > Aquatic > Freshwater >... | reverse complement strand
CCTGCGCCCCGCGATGTGACGCCCGAAGCCACCGAGAAGGTTTGCACAAAAATGATGCCTGGCTTCGGCGAACGCATGCGGCAGATCTCGATGCAACACGTGCCGACGGCGATTCTTTCGCGGCAAACCGCTGGCATCTGCGGCGGGGCCCTCGTTGTCAATCTCCCTGGCCGCCCCAAAAGCATCCGAGAATGCCTCGACGCGGTATTTCCGGCGATTCCCTACTGCATCGACTTGATCCACACCGGCCACCCGAGCCCCCCGCGGCTGGAAACCAGGACAGAACGCATGGTGGCATTCCGCCCTCAGGGTTCTGTCTAAGCAACCCGAGGCAATTGGCCGGAGGCTCGGTTCCAGTGGCAGCGTCAGTGACCGTCAGCCGTTCTTCGACATCCAGCGGGCCACTTCGGGGGCGAAGTAGGTGAGGATCGCATCGGCGCCGGCGCGTTTGATCGCGAGAAGGCTCTCCATCGTCGCCTTCTCTCCATCGATCCAGCCGTTGTCAGACGCAGCCCGAATCATGGCGTACTCGCCGCTGACCTGATAAGCAAAAGTTGGCACGCCAAATGTGTGTTTCACGCGATAGATGACATCCAACGATGTCATCGCCGGCTTAACCATCACCATATCAGCGCCTTCGGCAAGATCCAGCGACACTTCTCGCAGCGCCTCGGAAGCATTGGCCGGATCCATCTGATACGTTTTTTTATCGGCCATCCCAAGCGCTGCGGCGCTGCCCAGCGCCGCGCGAAACGGACCATACAACGCCGATGCATATTTTGCAGCGTAGGAAAGAATGCAGATGCCATCCCAGCCTGACTCGTCGAGCGATTGGCGAATCGCGGCCACGCGACCGTCCATCATGTCGGAGGGTGCCACGATATCGCAGCCCGCCTGAGCCAACACGACTGCCTGACGGGCCAAGAGTGCAACGGTCGGATCGTTGAGCACGCGGCCATCGCGAATGAGTCCGTCGTGACCGTGGCTCGTGTAGGGATCCAAGGCAACATCGCAGATAATACCAACCGAATCGCCAACGGTTTGTTTGACAGCGCGGACGGTGCGGCAGATCAGATTGTTGGGATCCAGTGCGTGCTCTGCATCGTCTGATTTGTGCCCGAGGGTCACCACAGGAAAAAGTGCAATGGCTGGAATCCCCAACCGCCTCGCCTCGTCGGCAGCCTTCACCACCCCTTCAATCGGCAATCGATCCACACCCGGCAGCGATGGCACCGGTTCACTGGCCTCGTGATCGTGCACAAAAATCGGCCACACAAGGTCGGCCGGGGAGAGCGTTGTTTCAGCCACTGCGCGCCGCAGCCACGCATGCTGGCGAGTGCGCCGCAAACGCGTCGTTGGAAAGGAGCCAGTGGGCGGCATAAAACTGTTCATAGGTGAGCGAAGGTGTTGCGGGTGGCCATGCTGCGTGATGTTCTACCGAGCATCCACCAGAACGGCTGATCCTGCTGGCTGTACGCATGCATCCAATTCGCCAACGAGCGTTGCCACGGCACAGGCATCGTCGGTCTCCCAGACGACCACTTGGCGGGCTACCACGCCCAGAGTGCCCAGCACGCCGGGGGCCACCACTTCAAGCAGGTAGCGGGCCATGTTTTCGGCCGTTGGGTTGTAGGGCATCACAAAATACTTCGTGGGCTGCACCATCTTGATGGCTGCCAGTGCATTGTCGTCTTCCTCACACAGGAGAAACGCATGGTCCCAATGCTCGTCCAGCCAGCCGAGCATGCGTTGCTTGATCATCGAGAAATCGATGATCCGACCGACGCTGTCCACCTCGGTGCCGCCGTTGGTGCCAACGACCTCGATGTCTACCCGGTAGTTGTGACCGTGGAAAAAAGCGCATTTGCTTTCGTGGCGGTAGAGCCTGTGGCCAGCACAAAAACGGAGTTGGCGAACCAGCGACAATTGCGTGATGGGCGTATCGGATGGGTGCATGGGAATCATTTTGGGCTGAGCGTGCGTGGGTTCACAACCGATGTGGGGCAATCATGAGCGGACAGGCTTGGTGCTGCCGGGAGCCACCGTGTCGATGCGGATCTGAGGAATATCAAACTTTGGGTTCTGGCCGAGGAAGCGGCACGGATTGTTGTGGAACACCTCCACGGCCTCCTGCAGCGAGTGGCCCCGGCGGCGGTATTCCAGCACGCACTCCTGAAGCGTGAAAGGGTCGCTGGGCCCCCAGTCTGCCGATGAATTGACGAGCATCCGTTCGGTGCCGTAGTGCTCGAGCAAGTCAACGGCTCGTTTGGGCGAGCACTTGGTAATGGGGTAGAGCGTCATGCCTACCCAATAACCTGCATCGAGGCAGGGGCGTATCGTCTGCTCTTCGACGTGGTCGATCCAGATGCGCTGGCGGTCCACGTTCATTCCGGCCAGCACCTCCAGCACGCGACGTGTGCCATGCGCCTTGTCGGCTAGGTGCGGCGTGTGAATCAGGACGAGTTGCCCGTGCTTCATCGCCAGATCGACATGGGCTTCCAGCGAGTCGCACTCGTTTTTCGTCGATTTGTGCAGGCCTGTTTCACCCACGCCCAGCACCGTGGGCTTTTCAAAAAACTCCGGCATCTGGCGAAGCACCTCGCGCGTCAGAATTGGGTCTTCTGACTCCTTGGGGTTAACGGCTACCCAGCAGAAGTGGCGGATGCCGTACTGCGCGGCCCTCGTAGGCTCGAATTCGCTGATCTGACGGAAATAATCGATGAACGTTTCTGGATACTTCCGGTCGAAACCAGCCCAGAAAGCGGGCTCGGCCACAGCCACGACGCCGCTCATCGCCATGCGCTCGTAATCTTGGGCCGTGCGGGCGATGGCATGGTAGTGAGGCTGGATGATCTGCATGATTTTCAATCTATGGATTTGGGGCTTTTGTTTCAGGAGCAGCAAAGAGTTCTAGGAGTGTCAGCGTGCGTTGCTTCGTTGGCTGGGCTTCAGACGTGATTGCCAAAGCCCGGCGAATCACGTCCAGTTTTTTTTCTGCGGTTGCTGCGTTGGAGGCCTTGGCATTGCCGTTCCCGTTGGAATGGTTGCCGCGGGCCACGGCCGCATCATAGCGGTCAAGGTAGGCGGCAATTTCCAGCAGCATGTGCCGGGATTCAAGAAAATAAGCCTCGGCGACCTGTGGGGGAGTGAGCATCGTGTCTCCGTTTGATTGAATTGTGCGATCAGCGGTCCAAGGGATTCTAGCCTCATTGGCCAAGACTGCGAGGCTCACAGTTGAGTGGGGTTTGGCGCGTCGCCGTAGACAGCCTTTGGGTCGAATATCTTTTCCTGTTCGGTGAATTCAAGCGAATCGCCTTGCTCTCGCTGGGCACCCACGGGCACCCTGCGATAAAAGCACGAACGGTATCCAACGTGGCAACTGGCTCCGCCATCGATCTCCACTCTCAACCAGACGCAATCCTGATCGTCGTCGATCCGCATCTCCACAACCTTTTGTACCAAGCCGCTGGTGGCCCCTTTGTGCCAGAGTTGCTGGCGGCTGCGGCTATAGTAGTAGGCCTCTCCGGTTTGGATCGTGTTGGAAAGAGCCTCTCGGTTCATCACCGCCACCATGAGCACCTCGCCGGAGTGGAAGTCGGTCGTGACGCATGGGATGAGTCCACTGGCATCAAACTTCGGCGTTAAGGCACACCCCTCCTCAACGTGCTCGACGGTGGTGCGACTGCCAAACAACGACGGCGATTCGCGCGTTGACGCATCGGCCTCGGGCGGGTGTCTTGCAGACTTTTTTTCCGTCATTGTTCAAAGCTTTCCGGCGGTGGCCAATGGACCGGCCTAGACCCGGTCTCGATCCGGTCTTGAGTCTACTCTGACGCCAGTGGCCGAATGAAGCGGGTCTGCGGCCCCCCCCAGAATCATTCGTTGACTGCAGTCGGACGTCATTTGTGAAATTGTGGCGGTTTGACTGGTCTGCGGCCCGCCCCGTACGCTCCAGTGTGTCACGCACTGCCCCGCGCACTTTCCTCAAGAGCCCACCAGATGCACGCCATGCTTTGTCGCGGTACCGCTGCGATCGCGATCCACGCCACCCAACTGGCCTTCGCCCTACCGCCCTTCATCCTGTTGGCCTTTGCACCAACCTGCTGTGCCGAAGACTGGCCGACGTTTCGTGGGCCGCATCGCACAGCAGTCGCCCCCGACACCAACTTGCTTGAGGCGTGGCCCGCAGACGGCCCGCCACTGGTCTGGCAAACAGCTGGTGCCGGTCGTGGCTACGCCAGCCTCGCGATTGCCGGCAACAGGATCTATACGCTCGGAGACGAGCCTTCCACCGCCACGGATGCCGATGAGTATCTCACATGCTTCGACCGCGCCACTGGGAAACAAGTGTGGATGACCAAGACGGGCCCTGCATGGAATGAAGGTCAGGAATCGTGGCGGAGTTCACGGAGCACTCCCACCGTGGATGGGCGACTGGTCTATGTGCTCTCCGCGTTCGGAAAGTTGTTGGCGTTTGAGACGAAGGACGGCAAGGAAGTCTTTCAAGTCGACCTCAAGGCTCAGTATGGCGGCATGAAAGGAGATAGCTGGGGTTACAGCGAATCGGTGCTGATCGACGGCAACGCGCTGGTCTGCACACCGGGCGGCGACAAGGCGACCATGATCGCGCTCAACAAGCACAATGGCACGCTATTCTGGGCCTGCCCAGTGGAGGGCGGGCGAGGCGCAGGCCACGCATCGATTGTAATTTCCTCGCTCAAAGGACGAAAGATTTACGTTCAGACAACAGCCAGCGGCGCCCTAGGGGTTGATGCAAAGACCGGCACGCTGCTCTGGACGTATCCGATCGAGCAGACCACGGCCGTGATTCCCACGCCGATCGTGCGGGATGATCTCGTCTTTTTCTCAGCCGGATACAGGCGTGGCGGTGCGTTGCTGCGGCAGGTGGCTGGGCCTTCCGGCAGCGTTGCCATTGAGGAGATATACGGACTCAAACAAGATCTCGCAAATAAACATGGGGGGGTCGTGCTCGTTGGCGACTACCTCTACGGCGACTCTGACGACAAGGGAATTCTATTTTGCGCGGAACTCATGACAGGCAACGTCGTGTGGAAGCAGCGCGGCAGCGGCAAGGGGTCAGCTTCGGTCGTGGCTGCCGACGGCCACATCTACGTGCGGTTTGCCGACGGTACGCTGGCGCTGGTGAAGGCAGCCCCCGAGGCTTATGCAGAAATCAGCGCCTTTCAGATTCCTCACATCGAAAATCGCCCAAGTTGGTCGCACGCAGTCGTCCTGGATGGGCGGCTCTATCTCCGCGAGCAAGATGCCATTGTGTGCTACGACATCCTGAACAAGTAGCCGTGCGTTGAGCCGTGTGCGGTGCGTTTGTGTGCCTGCCCTCGTTCAAGCCCGAAGCCAGCAGCCAGGATTCTCAATCGTAGCGGAGGTGTAGCACGGGCTTTAGGTGCGAGGAAGGGGCCGCTGCTTGGGTGTAAAGTACCGGCCAAGTGGGCCTGTCAGCAATGCGGGAAGAAAAATCAAATCGCCAGCCAGCGCAGCGGCAATGAGGAGTGCAAGCATCCAGGCAAATCGGCGGGTAGGGGCAAATGAACTGGCTGCAAATACCAGCATGCCGAGGCCGCAGGCGATCGCGCTTTGTGTGAGTGCGCTGGCCGAATGGTGGAAGGCACTGCGGACGGCGGCGGCCCGCTGAGCCGCGGCGTCGATGGCATCGTCGCCTGCCGCGTGAGCCAACCCCCGGCGGAAGAACGTGAGAAAATGGAGTGTGCCGTCGATGGCCATTCCCAGCGCAATCGAGGCTGTCATCACGCTTCCGATATCAAGCGACGTGCGAGTCCACCCGAAAAGCCCGAAGAGTAGGATCATCGGAAACACGTTGGGAAGCATCGAGATGAGTCCGGCCAACACGCCTCGCCCCACCACCATCATCACCAGTGTGATCGACCCGCACGCGGAAAGAAAACTCATAAAGAGGTCGTGGAGGAGCACGGCCTGGATGGATTGCACAAGCGGCGTCACCCCGGTGTAGTTGGCCGAGATCCCGCGTGAAACGCCACCGTGTGCCGCAACGATCGGCTCGACACGATCTCGCAAAAGATCCAAAAAGCCAGCGTAGTTGATGTCCGAGAGGACCGATGTGCGGGCTGTCACACGCCATAACTGCTCCCCTTCTATTTTACGCACGATTTTCATGTCGCTCAGGCGAACCAAATTGTGCTCGAGCTTTCTGGCCACAATGGCCTTTCGTGCGGCGCCGCGAACGCCCGAGTTGTCAGCCAATTCGGGCACGAATGTGGCTGCTGAAAGCACGCCTGTCACGCCGGGTATTTCGGTGAGAGTTGTGCCGATGGCGCGCACGAGTTCCAGTCGCTCTGCCGGACGCACTGGCGATGCGTCTGTAAAACGCACGACCACCTCGACCGGCGCGAGCGGCCCGATCATGCGTTCGAGCCAGCGGTAGTCTGCGATCACGCGGCTCTCAGGCGTGAAGAGCGTGTCGATTGCCACTGATGTGCGAATCCCAGGAACGCCAATGCCAGCGGCGATCATCGCGGCGGTGGCCACAACCACAATAGGAGTGGCGTGTCGAATGAGGTTTGATGCCAGGGGCGCATCATTGCCGGGAGTCACTGCCATAGCGCGCCGTCGAAGCGGCCATCGCTCAAAAATGCCTGGCACGATCATGAACAGCAGCACCAGCGTTGCCAACACCCCGAAGGCAGCGTGAAATCCAAACACGCGAATCGGCTCCAGTTCACTCACCACTAACGAGAAGAGCCCAACGGCCGTCGTTCCGGCTGAGAGGCTGCAGGGCAGCCAGCCCATGGCAATCGCCCGCATGGCCACACCCTGCGGCGTGGCTTGAGTCATGGCTTGAGTTGTGGATTCAGACATGCGTGCGAGGTTTTCAGATGGCTCGGCCTCCAGCGCGTCCACCAGATAGTTGACGAGGTGAATTCCCCCCGACACTCCGAGAGTGAGTACGAGGACGGGCATGACGATGAGCACCGGATTCATCCGATCGCCCCACGCGTGCAAAAATGTGAACGATAGCCCCACGCAGGTCAGCGAGACGATAAACACAAGCACCGCATATCCCAGCGAACGCAGCGACCACCACGTCAAGAGCAAGATCACCAGACCCGCCGGGGCCGCGTAGACTCGGAAGCTTGCAGCAGTCGCCTCGTCCACGGAGACATTGTCGATCACAGGTCCTGCCAGATGAAAATCGTCCGGCGATGTGGCAGCCGTTTGCAGCAGCATGCTGCGGATCCAAGCCACTGCGTGTTTACGGTCGGTGAGGCCCTCGCGGGTGAACGAAATAATCAGACAGGTAGTCTGGCCGTCGGGGCCAATCAGCACTCCCTTGAGCCGCTGGATGGCAGTCTTGCGGGCCAGCGACAGTGGCGGTTCTGTAAGTCTTTCCAGGAGTGTGGATCCACTGGCTACCGATTCAAACCATGGGAAGCCGGCTGTATTCCGGGGGGCGTTGGGTCCTGATGCAGCTTCGATGAATCGTGCGCACGCCTGTGAGTCGAGCGTGCAACCCGGCCACGAAGCAATCACAACATCTCCGCTTTCAAACTCCCGCACAAACTGATCGTAGGCCTCGCGGGGCGGAAATGTTGCCGGCACCCATTCCATGGGCGTCGTCGAATCGACGCCGAGTACTGCCAATGACCCAGACACAATCCACGGCGATGCCAGAGCAATCGCCAAGAGCGTGAGCAGGCTCAGCAGCAGCAGTCGAGAGGGAGTCTGGCCAGTGGTGAAAGGCATTGCGTTCATCGACTGTTGTGTGGCATGAGTGGCACGCGGGCCAGCGCCGCCTGGTGTCTCAAAGGTGTTAGGAATGTGCGTCAGGCGGCATCCTTCATCCAGCCACGGTAGTCGCTAAAACTTCCAAGCGATGGGCACAGAAAGGCCTCGTAGACCTTTTCAACCTGCGGCCGTTTGGCTGGGCTATCGGCATCCTCGGCCACCAGGCGCTCGTGGTGGCCCATCGCCGCTGCACGCCGTTGAGCGTGACACCCACCACGCGGCTGTCTCGAGACACATTCGCCAGATCGTAGTGGCTGCGGATGCCTGACTTTCTCACGCTGTCGCACAAGATCATCTTTGAATTTCACCGTTAGGGTTGTTGGTAGAGACTGGTGGCTGGCTCACCGGCTGCGGCAGGCCGTCCGGCAGCCAGACATCTCCCCAGATCGCGAGCTCGTCGGCCACACCCACGATCCCGCCAAATTTTGCGTAGGGCTTCATGCCGTAGTCGGTTTGTTTCACTCGAAAGCCGCCGCGGAGGCGGACGGCCGCACCGCGATCTTCGGCATCGGCGGTAAGGGTCAGCGGCCGCTGAGCGCCGTGAAGCGTGAAGATGCCGACGAGGTCGTAGCTGGATAACGCACCTGGCTGTGACTTTGCCGAGGCAAGCGATGAGCGAATATCAAACCTCGCTGTAGGATGGTGGCCAACGTCGAGTACCTCGGGGCTGAGCATGTTGGCAGTGGTCTGCTGTTGCGTCGCGGCATCGATTTGCCCATTGAGGCCGAGCATTTGCCGTGCGGCCGGCGTGTCGGCCAGAAACGAACGCATGTCAAACACCAGATTACCTGCCCGCTCGCGGGCCCCGAGCACAATACGACCCGATACGAGTCGTCCCTCAACGGCATGGACGTGCCCCACCATCCCGCTTTTGTCCACAAGCACATACACACGGCTGGCTGCTGCATCGACTGTGCCGGCAGGCATCGCTGGCGGGTGTGCCAACGCCGCAGTCGCTCCGAAGGCGACCATCCATACAAGTGGCCCGGCGAGCATGCACGCACGCGGTCGGATGGTTGAAAGAGGAAAAGGCATTGCGTGCAAAAGGCTATCCTCGGCAGAGGTTTTTCAGAAGGGCAACTTATTCCACTCAAGTGTTTCCAGAGATCGTATTTCCCGGTAGAGTAGAGGATTTGCAAGGAACCAACGCAGATGCCAAAGAAAACCGTTTCGGATGTCGATGCCAAGGACAAAATATTTCTGGTACGGGTTGACTTCAACGTGCCCCAAGACGACTCGGGCGACATCACCGACGACCGTCGGATAAGGATGGCACTGCCCACGATTGCATCGATTCTCAATCGGGGGGGAAAAGCCGTTCTCATGTCGCATCTGGGGCGGCCTTCCGGGAAAGGTTTTGAGCAGGCATTTTCGCTGGCTCCGGTTGCCAAGCGGCTAGGTGAATTGCTCGGAAAGCCTGTCTTGCTGGCTTCTGATACCGGCGGTGCGGATTCCCATTCCAAAGCCAAGGCTCTACTGGCCGGTGGCGTGGTGGTTTTGGAAAACGTCCGCTTCAACGCCGGTGAGAAAAAGGGGGACGACGCGGCGTACGTCAATGGCTTGGCAACCATCGCCGATGTCTACGTCAATGATGCCTTCGGAACGTGCCACCGCACCGAAGCCAGCATGCACGCGGTGCCCGTTGCCATGAAAGCAGTGGGCAAGCCTGTGGTGTGTGGATTCTTGGTCGAGAAGGAGATGCAGTATCTCTCAGAGGCGATCGCCCGACCCAAGCGGCCATTCGTTGCTATTCTGGGCGGAAAAAAGGTGTCGGACAAGATTGCGGTGATCAACAATCTCCTCGCGATCTGCGACCATGTGCTCATCGGCGGCGCGATGGCCTACACATTTTCGCTGGCTGAAGGAGGCAAGACAGGCAAGTCGCTCGTCGAGAAAGACAAGATTAATCTGGCCAAGCAACTCATTGCCCAAGGTGGCACAAAGCTTGTGCTGCCTGTGGATACGCACTGCGCCGATGATTTTTCAGCGAGTGCAAACAAGCACATTGTGAAAGCCGGCCAGATTCCCGATGGCTTCGAGGGGCTTGATATCGGGCCCGACACGGCCAAACAATATGCAGCAATCATTCGCTCTGCTGGTACGGTTGTGTGGAATGGTCCGATGGGTGTGTTTGAGATGCCGCCCTTTGACGCTGGCACCAAGACGGTGGCCGAGGCAGTGGCGCATGCGACTGCCAAGGGGGCTGTCACGATTATTGGTGGCGGAGACTCGGCGGCAGCCATCGAGCAGATGGGCTATGCCGAGCGGGTGAGCCACGTGTCGACAGGCGGTGGTGCATCGTTGGAAATGCTCGAGGGCAAAGCATTTGAGACGGTGGCCGTGCTGGACGACAAGTAATCCAATGGCTCATGGCTGACCACAGGATCCACCGTGTTCTACACAGGCTGGCTGCCCTTCTCGGTGCGAACCCACGCTTTGGCTCGGACGAAGATCTGAAAAGGTTTGGCGACACGGCCACCCGCCTGGGGTATCCATGGGCACTGCACGAGAATGACACCGACATCTATCCCGATGCCCCGTTGTGGGACCCGTCTAGCGTCGCACTCACATCAGAAGGGACGACAACTCGACAAATACCGCGCCCAGCAGAATGCCTACTGCCATGCCGGCTTCATCGGACGGGAGCAGATCGGCCACGTCGATTTCATGGTGCTTTCTTTGCCCCACTTCCTCCCAAGCCCAAGCGGCATGGAAGCGTCGAAGCATCGCATGCCGACGCTTGCAGCGGCAGGAAAACGTGGTGGGTGCTCACAGCCCGGCAGTGTCGGTGAGGCCTGCAGCGTCGGCTGGGGGAGGTGTGATTGCCTGCGATTCGACTGTGTGTCGCTCGGATGCCAGGCGGACACCGGTGGCTGCAACGTAGGTCTGATCCTCTGGGCTTAATCGTGCCAGCGGCACAGTCGAGTAACTGCCTGATTGTTTCAGGATGCGAATCCGATCTGCGTGCACCTCAATCAGCGTACCAACAGTTTCGTGCGTGCCGGTGTTATCAATCCATCGACGCATCGGCTCGGCTGGAGCCTTCGGCACACTGGCGAAGGGATCATCTTCCTTCGGTTCGACAGGCATATCTTCGGTTTTAGGCTCATCAGGCTCAACTGTTTCCTCGGTTTCCTCGGCTTCCTCAACGGCTGCCTCAGGATCCGAACTCAAAGCTGCACCATCTTGAACGGATTCCGGCACAGCCTCCTCTGGGGCGTCTTCAGGCAATTCCTCAGG
>Ga0194055_10004092_pt1 | contig 11046 bp, 15 predicted proteins | sample SepL449m_MetaG_FD_155482 | JGI IMG/M metagenome (GOLD analysis project Ga0194055, IMG submission 155482) | Anoxic zone freshwater microbial communities from boreal shield lake in IISD Experimental Lakes Area, Ontario, Canada - Sep2016-L442-9m | ecosystem: Environmental > Aquatic > Freshwater >... | reverse complement strand
GTTCTAAAGCGTTTGTTAAGGGTAATCGTTGGGCGTATTGTCCGTTTATTCTTGAGGACGCTAAGGCTCATCGTAATGGTTTGAAGATTATTAATAAAACAGATGCGCGTCCCGGTGATGTTGTGTTGTTTGATTGGAATCGAGATGGTACTCCAGACCATGTTGGGATGGTACTCAGCCCGGTTGTTAAGGGTAGTTTTAAGTCGCTTGAAGGTAACACGGGTGTTGGTATGGTTGCAACTAACACTCACGACCTTAAGAACGTTGCAGCATTTATCCGCGTGATTAACTAAAGGAAAGCATGATTACAGAGGCTCATAAGAATTGGTTTGACGTAGAAAAAGGTATCACAGGTGAGACTCTGGAAGCCTTTAATATTAGTAGTGACGAGGGTGACTGGGTTGTGTTTCCGTATGCTGCTGGTGATAAGAAGCGGTATATTGGTCCCGGTGATCGTAAGTTTGTCAGCAAGAAGGGTGTCAAGTTGGGCTTGTTTAATGGTCCTCTTGAAGAGTCTAAGGCTTACGCTTTTCTTGTGGAGGGTGAGACTGACACGATGCGTCTGTGGCAAGAAGGAATCAAGAATGTGTATGGTACCCCCGGATTGTTTGGTGCCGACAAAGCAGAGACAGACATTCTAAACCAGTACGATACGGTGTTTGTTGTTCTTGATAATGATGCGGATTATAATGTTGCTGCTAAGGCTGAACAGTCGTGGCGTAAGATCCGTACCCTTCTTGGTACTAAGGCGCGTCGTGTCATCCTCCCCGATAATGTGAAGGACATTGTAGAATTCTTTGGCGAGTACACGATTGATACGTTCCGTAGTGTCGCTAAGGATAGTGTGAAGGCTCAGTATCATTATAAGGCTCTGGATCTTAATGCTCCACCCCCAGAGTATCGTTGGCTCGTAGATGGGCTTATCTGCACAGGAGACACGACCCTTATGGTTGGTGAGCCTAATGTTGGTAAGTCGTGGGTAAGCCTAAGCCTAGCCGTTGCTATGTGTGACGAACACACCAAATGGCTTGGTTATAATATGGCTAATTATGGGAAGGTGTTGTATGTAGATGAGGAGAATCCGCACGACCTTGTGTATCACCGACTCAAGCAGTTGGGACTAGTTAATCATGATAACCTTAGGTACCTGCATCGTCAGGGCATCCGTCTAGATCGTAACTTTGATCACCTACTAGATGAGGCTATCACGTTCCAACCTAAAATGATTGTCCTAGACTCGTTGACTCGTTTTCATACACAAGATGAGAATAATGCTGGTGCTATGGCGGGATTGTTTAATGATTCTATTAATGTGCTTAGTCGTGAGACTGGTGCTGCTGTCATTATTCTTCATCACACAAACAAGAGTGATTCTAACTCTTCGTATGTAAAGACTCGTGGCTCGTCTGACATTGGTGCTGCCGTAGATGGTGGTATTGAGTTGCGTAAGACTGAGGCTGCGAATAACGGTTTCAATCTAGTCCACTTTAAGAGTCGCAGAACACAAGCCGGTGGTGTTACTAAGGTGCAGATCTGTGATACAATTAGTGGACAGGTTGAGTTAGTGACCACAAGCGAACCATTTTAAGGAGGTGAATATGAGTACAAAAAAGAAGGATATTATTGTTGAGCCTGAAGCCGAATGGCAGGGTGGTGATGAGGTTCCTACGCCAGAAGAGTATGATTCTGCTATGACAGAAATGCTTGCTACGACGAACATGGAACAGTTGGGACGTACTATTAGTGGTGTGCTAGAGTTTCTCACCATGCGAGCATTGCATGACGGGGCGTTCTATATCATGACTGATGACCAGATGGCAATTACGGTCTTTGCTGCTAATGAGGATGCTACTGCTCTTCGTGCTGCCCTTCCAGATAATTTTAAGTCTTGGGAGGAGGATCTTAGTAAGCCGGAAGTGATTACTAATCGTGACCCCGGAGATGAGCAGGATGGCAACACAGAGTAAACAATGGAAAGAATGGGAACGGGAAGTTGCTCGTGACCTTGGAGGTACCCGCACAGGACCCAGAGGGTTTGATGTTCCTGATGTGATTGATTTGCCCGGTGGATTCTCGCCGGAATGTAAGTATCAGAAGCGCCTAGCGTTGAAAACAGAAGACCTAAAACAAGCAGAGCATAATGCTAGAGGCTCAGAATGGTCTTTGTTTCTTCGTGAAGGTAAAACTGGTAGACGGTTCGTAGTAGTACCTTATAAAACGTACGTTAAAATGTGGAATGAAATCCACGCAGACAAGGAAGATAATCATGAGTGAATATATTACAGTTGCAGGACTCGTCCAGTTCGACCCTCGTACTCGTACGGCTGGTGACAAGCAGGTGCGTGACGTTGTGATTCGTGCTATTGGATCCAACAAGAATTTTAGTATCACAATGTGGCCTGAGAAGTCTCATATCACAATCAATAAGGGTGACTTTATTGTGTGTGACGGTAAGCACTCGCAGAGTGTTGGTCAGAATAAGGAAGGCGAGCAGGTGACGTATAATAATTTGTCTGCCACGACTGTAGTTCGTTTTGCTGGCGAGGCTGACGCTACTGGTGCGGCTCCTTCGGCTCCTAAGGCTGCTGCTGCTACCGGGGATGACTTTCCCTTCTAATGCTACGCCCCGACGAACATAGAATCGGGGAATACGAAAAAATTATTGCTGGTGCTGCTTGGCGTTTTAAAAGCGCTGCGGAGTACGACGATCTGTATCAGGAGGGCATGATTGCGGTTTGGAAATGTCCTTCTGATGCAGATCAGCAATACGTTAGTAGGGCTGTGTATAATCGTTTGAAGAATTGGGTCCGATATGTGAAGCGACTACGGCATCGTCAAAGCGTTTCTTATGAGGAGATGCTTGATGATGTACCAAAATAGTATTGTAGAAAACTTGCTACGAGCGTACTATACGCTTCAACAGCATCCAGACTCTACGTTTACTGTATACAAGTTAGACCTTGAAATCGCTTTGCGTAAAATAAAACAGCATAATAATGTTTTGTATTCTACGATTGTAAACGTACTTGTTAATGGTGTTCCTATACAAGAGCAAGCGGAAGTTGATAACGTGACTACTCGTCAGGTTAATCGTAGGCTTCACGATGGCATACATTTGCTTACAATGATTATGAATGGAGAATTATCGTATGAACAGGCTTGATGCCACAGATAAAAGTAGATTCGAGTTCGGGCTTGATAAGCCACTAGAGTTAAAGGGTGATTGGGCTGTTACTGCTGATTGGCATGTACCGTTGTATGATGCTAAGTTAGTTAACGAGTTTCTTGACGCATCGGATGGGTATGGTAATCTGCTGATTGCTGGAGACTTTCTGAATGGTGACTCGTTGTCCCAGTACTACCCTAAGCAGAAGAGTGCAGGCTACGAGAAAGAAGTAGAAGAGGCGCGTAACCTGATGGAAACATTGTGTCAAAACTTTAAGAACATTGTGTTCCTGAAGGGTAATCATGATTACAGGTTTACTAAGACGACTGAGTATCGTGAAACATTTGTTGAGACAATGGAGAAACTCTTTACGGGCATTGATCGTAATGGTGCTAGGATCAAGTTTAGTAACCTAGATAATTGTTACTTGACTAGTAATAAGCAGCGCTACTACATTGCACATCCTACTACTTACTCTCGTAGTCCACTAAATAATCCTCTTGCTATTTGTGTAACACAGAAGTGTCATACGCTTACGGCTCATACGCATCATTGTGCTATGGGTTGGGATCCTAGTGGAGCGTACGTTGTTGGAGAGTTGGGTGGGTTCTTTAATATTCAGCAGACAGAGTACTTGCAGGGTACGACTACGTTCCCTAACTGGTGTAATGGTTACTGGTTTATTAAAGCGGGTATCCCATACATGATTTCGTATGGTGCTAATAGTCTACGGGCTGTGAGTAGGGGTAAATAATAATTGGGGCTGTGGCGGAATTGGTATACGCAGCAGACTTAAAATCTGTAGCCTTCGGGTATGAGGGTTCGAGCCCCTCCAGCCCTATGATGGTTGTTGTTCACGTTTATCGTGTATAACGTTGATTTTGGTGCGACCATGTAGATAGGTACCCTGTTTATCTACATTTAATTGTATGAAAGGAAAAGAATTGATTGAACTACCAACAGATTATCAGACGTTCATTGCGACTAGTCGTTATGCTCGTTGGCTTGACGAGGAGAATCGTCGAGAGTATTGGGGTGAGACTGTATCCCGGTATGTAGAGTTTATGGAGGCTAACCTCCTACGGACACACAAGTATAAGATGCCTAAGACTCTTAAAGCAGAGTTGCTTGACGCTATCATTAACCTAGATGTTATGCCTAGTATGCGTGGTCTTATGACTGCTGGTCCTGCTCTTGCTAGAGAGAATGTTGCTGGCTATAATTGTTCGTATACTCCTATTAATCATCCTCGCTGCTTCGACGAGATTCTATACATCCTAATGAATGGTGTGGGTGTTGGTTTCTCTGTTGAACGTGACGATGTAAACCAGTTGCCTGTAGTGAATGAGCATTTTGAAGAGTCTACTACAATGATTACTGTGGATGATTCTAAAAGTGGTTGGGCTAGGAGTCTTCGTGAGTTGATTGCTATGTTGTATGCTGGACAGAAGCCACGCTGGGACACAAGTAAGATTCGACCTAAAGGTGCTAGGCTTAAGACGTTTGGTGGTCGTGCGTCTGGTCCAGAGCCACTTGAGGATTTGTTTGTGTTTACTACCCGTTTGTTTGAGAACGCTGCTGGACGTAAACTCTATCCGTTGGAGTGTCATGATCTTGTATGTAAGATTGCTGAAGTGGTGGTTGTGGGTGGGGTTCGACGTTCTGCCCTAATCTCGCTTTCTAATTTGTCGGACGGGCGGATGCGGAACGCTAAGTCGGGACAATGGTGGGAAGATAATCAGCAACGTGCACTCGCCAATAATTCGGTTGCTTATACTGAGAAGCCGGGTATGGATGCGTTCATGGAAGAGTGGTTGAGCCTATACCAGTCCAAGTCGGGTGAACGTGGCATTTTTAATCGTCAGGCTAGCGTCTTACAGGCTGCTAAGAATGGTCGTCGAGACTATAATCATAAGTTTGGTACTAATCCTTGCTCTGAAATTATCTTGCGTCCACAACAGTTCTGTAACCTTACTGAAGTAGTCGTACGGCATGATGATACGCTTAATAGTCTTAATCGTAAAGTACGTCTAGCCACTATTCTAGGTACGTTCCAGTCTACCCTTACTGATTTTAAGTATCTCCGTAAGATTTGGAAGCATAATACTGAGGAAGAGCGTTTGCTTGGTGTTAGTCTTACAGGTATTATGGATAGTAAGTTAATGAGTGGTAAGGGTAAGTCTCCACTAAGTAAGATCCTACCACAACTTCGCGCTCAGGCTGTATCGGTTAATGCTGATTTTGCTAAGCAGATTGGTATCGAACAGTCTACAGCGATTACATGTGTGAAACCTAGTGGTACTGTCTCACAACTCGTTAATAGTGCCTCTGGGATCCACGCACGTTACGCACCCTACTACATTAGGCGTGTACGCGGCGGCCTCACAGACCCCTTAACGCGCTTCCTGAGCGATGCTGGCGTACCAAATGAGGTTGACGTGACGAACCCTGATATTGTAGTGTTTGATTTCCCACAAGAAGCACCAACAGACGCTACCGTAACAGACGATATGACTGCCCTAGATCAACTAGAATTATGGCTTGCATATCAAGAGTTCTGGTGTGAGCATAAGCCTAGTGTGACTGTTAGTGTGGCTGAGGACGAGTGGATGAGTGTAGGAGCATGGGTATACGATCACTTTGATCAAGTATCTGGTATTAGTTTCCTACCTAAGAGTGATCATACTTATCGTCAAGCACCGTATGAGCGTATCACAGACCTAGAGTACGCTACACTATGTAACGCTAGTCCTATGAAAATTGATTGGAGTAGGTTGTCTGAGTACGAACTAGAAGACAATACTGATTCTAGTCAGACGCTTGCTTGTTCCGCAGATGGCTGCGAAGTAGTGGACATATCTGCTGCATAATCGCTCATAAATGCGAGTTAAAGGAGTATAATGACAACACTTACTATGATCATAGTAGCAGCAAGCATGCTACTTCCCATGCCCAGAACAACAACACAATACCCACCAGACTACAAGATGATCATAAAAATTGGTCAATGCGAACAACCCAGTCGTGACGGATCAGGCTGGCATCACATTGCTTGGCACCAAACATATAATTATAGTTTTCTCGGAGGATTAGGAATGACTAATCTTAACTGGACTAATTTTAAAAGAAAAGCGCAACCCGCCACAATGGACAAGGCTACCCCCATCGAACAATTATGGGCTGCATACCGATTATCAAAATGGGTAAAACAGAATTATGGAAAACAATGGATTGCTTGGGATTGTTACACTAAAGGTAATTTAAAATAAAAAAAGGGGAGCGGCAAAGCCGCTCCCCTTAATATACCTATTTAATTACATAATCGTTTTTAATTGGGTCCCAAACAGCACCATAATGAGCCGCAATATTATCCGCCTCACTTGCAAATCTAGCATCTCCAACTTTAATTCCCGCTTTTGCATGATGCGTTTTAATATCTTGAGCAGTCCAAACACGCATAGATTTTAACCAACCAGACGTTTTGCCCGTTGAAAACAAAGGTTTCTTACCTCTTGCAGAATTAAGAATTCCCGGCAAAACAATAACATTATCCATGTGACCAACCTGTACTTTTTTTCCAGATTGAACTGGATTTATATGTTCAATAGTAGCGCCCTGTACCCAAGCATAGTCTTTGTACGATCCGCCACTAGGTTTAGTTCTAGTAACCTCTTGCATAACCTGCCAAGGAGCATCTGGATTAGCCTTACGCCATTTAATAATAATATTATTTGCGTCTTTTTCTGTATAAATTGTTGGTTTAAATTTATGTCCATAGTTTTTTGCTCGTTGAGCAGCCTCAGCATCTGTTTTTCTTAATTGAGCAAGTACGTCTTCTACAGTAGGGTCTTGTTGTACATGATAAACACCGGGCCTAAACTCCTCAGAAACAATATCGTGTTTACCAATTTTAGATCCAGATAAACGACGTTTTTTGGTGTCAACAAATCCTTCGTTTTTTAACGCGGCATCTTCTGAGTCCATATGCGCTAATTGAGCATCAATACTAGAAGAATCAGCAGCGTGTTCAATAACATTCTCAACTGGATTACCAGTAAACACTACATCTCCTGTTTTTCTAGTTCTTTCAAAACTATGAATACCAAACAATCCACTAGATTGTCCCGTGATAGGGTCAACACCAGCAACCATAGCCCTAAAATCTTGTGGATTATCAATTTTAACTTCATGTGAACTTTGTTTGTGCAGTAAACGCCTTAACTCAATTGAATTAGAATCATGCACATCCAAATAAAGTTTATTATTTGCGCCTTTTTTAGTTGTTCCTTCTGGTTTAACGCCCTGCGCTCTAAGTTCTGCTAATTTAGTAGTTTCTTCTGAAGTTAAATTAGTTTTAATTTCTGACGCAATTACGCCCATTCTACTTCGAGAACCGCCCCTCCAATCCACAACACCAGCAATAATAGGAAGAAACTCTGCACCGCCAGCACCGTGATGCGCCAAAATAGCAGCAGCAGCACTAACACCAGCCGCCTTCATAGCAACAGGATGCATCCTAGCCACATCAGAAATAACTTTAACAGTCTTATTAGCAGCACGAACAGCCTTAATACTACCCTTAACAGCAGCACCCTCCAACCCAATACCAGCAAAATTAGAAAGCGTATCAACAATATCACCCCAATGAGCGTCACTAGTAAACTCTGGTGCAACAATGCCTTTAGCAATTTGATCCTCCAAAATTTGCCTTGTCCTATTATGATACCAAGCAGCATCATGCGTTTGATTTTGTTCCTTCGTTAACGTTTCAGCCGCTTTTCTAGCCGCAGGCAACCCGGCACCTTTAGAAGAAATTCTGCCAGAATTACTACTAGCAGGACCAATAGAATTTAAAATAGCAGCCGAATCTTTATTCTGAGTACTAGAATCACTGCCCGGAAACTGTTCATGAATTAAACCAGCCGTTTTAACAGGAGACTGAATAGAACTAGCCAAACCAACAGTACTCATAATCTCGGGATAATCTTTAGTAAAAACAGCAATATCCTTAGCCTGAGTAAGCAAAGAAGAAGAATTAGCAAGTTGAGGACTAGTATTATATTTTCTATTTCCCGCCTTAGAAGCGGATTTATTAGTACGAGTAGGATTAACATTAGCCGCTCTAGTATTACCCATTAAACCCTCTAACTTACTGCCCTGCTTAACAGCATTATCCCTATTACCTTTGTTTAACAACCCAGAAGCAATTAGACGCTGCCTATAATTCTTTGTATCACCTCCAACACCACTAGCACCTAAAATAAGATTTTCAAGATAAGAACCAGAATTACCATAAGGCATCTAAACACACCCCCTCAAACTACTTATTCTTTTTAAGATTAATAGCCCGACGTTTAGCAATAGCAGCACTAGTAGCAGCCTGCTTCTTACGTTTAAGTTGAGCCGTAGCAATAGCCTCTTCTTGTTTAGCGCGAGCCATAACGCCCGTACGAGGATTCGCATTCTTAGCAGGAGCCTTCCACGGAGGAGTACCTTGAGGCGTTTTCCACGGAGGGGTTGTTTTACCAGAATCAGTAAATGTTCCTTTAGGAAGTTTATTAAAAGACGACCTTGGATACTCAGCACCAGCACCCGTTTTAATATCAGAAGCAGTCATCTTTGCATAATTACTAGGCTTCCCCGTAAGCAATCCCGTAACATCACTTGCTTTACCCTCATTAACTAAAGAACGAATTGTTCCAGTAAGATCCCACGCAGCATTCCCACCCGCTTTTCTAGCCGTTGTTAAAGCAGTTTTAACTAAATCAATAGGAATAGCCATTACACACCATCCTTCTTAAGCATACCATTAACAACATTATAAACAAACGACAATAAAGCAGCAATAGCAGCAACAGCCGCAGGCTTCAACGACTCCCACGAATTAACATTCTCCACACCAGTCACCAAAAGCACAGCCAACCCAGCCTGAAGAAACGTAAGCAACGCACGAGTACCAATATTCTTCCAATTCATAACAACCTCCTAATAAGATGGTGGGATGACAAGTCCCGAATTTTGTCCCTGTTCGTTTTTATTAAAAGCCTCTTTAAAAGGCGCTAATCCTCCAGCACGACTAATCTGACGCTTAGAAGGAGTAAAAGACCACGAATCGGATTTACCCGCAACCCACACTCCACCCGGATTAGAAGGCGTAGAATACTTAGAATCACTACTAAACGTAGGATGATTAGGTTTCTTAAACTCATCAGTAAGATGCCCCTTAGAACCAATACTATTAGGAGACTTTAACCACGCACCACGAAGATCATAATTAACAGTATCATTCGTTCTACCCGATTTAGCAGCAGCCAACTTATATTTAGCCTCCTGCACAGAATTTAACTTAGTATCATACATACTCATACTATTTAATCTTCATCTTATACTCATCATCATTAAGAATACCACTCTTCATAAGAGTAAAAGGAACCTTTGCTTCCCACTTAGTAGCCTTACCCTTAACACCAACCTTATTAGGACCAGTACTAATCCTATTAATAAGTCCTGTTTTTGCACTACTATACTTAACCACAAGCACTCCTTAATTAATCGAATGAGTAAAAAACCACACAACACCAGCAAGCAAACTACCACTAACAACCGTAGTAGCAATAAACCTAAACATACGACGAGACTCCACGCCACCCTGCCACTTAGCCTCACTTATCTCCAACTCAGTCACACGACCATTAGTACGTTTAACTTCCTCATGAACCTGATCAAGCAAATCACTCAAATGCTCCAACTTCACAAGAATAACGCTAACATCAGAACTAGTCACATCACTCACCCTCCCATCGTAGTTAAAAGAAGGTTAGGATCAATAGCAGCGCCACCCTTAGGCTTCTCCATATTAAGTTTCATAATAGCAACCTGAATAGTAGCCTCATCCACACCAACCCTACGCGCCTGCTCAACCCACCAAGCAACATAAGCCTTCTTAGTCTGCCAAGACTGAACCTTACCAACATCACGCACAGCATTATCAGCCATCTTCTTATTATTATAAAAAGCAAGCGCCATAGCAGCAACATGCTCCTTACGCGACTGATCATTAAGAGACTCCATATTAAGCACACTAGACTTAAAACCAAGAGCATTAATAATATCAGTAGCACGAGTAGCAGGTTGAACGGTACGTTGATTAGGAATTTTAAGACTCCAACCAGTCATACCCTGACTAATAGGATTACCATTAGCATCCGTTGTATACTGCCCATCAATAAGTTTAAGCGCATCCGCCGCCGACTCAATAGCCGGATACTGATTACCTAAACTATCCTGTTCATACGAATTATCCACCGCATCCGCAACCTTAGCAGCACTACCAAACACAGTACTCTGACTAATTTTACCAAACATACCAATAGTAGAATTATAAATACCCCCACCATTCTGATCCTGCGAAGACAACCTAGCCCAATCAATACGTTTAGTAACAGGATCAATACCCAACTGGTCCTTAATAAGACCATTAAGATACGGATTAGCAAACTGAAAAATACTATTACCCATATCATCGCCTTGCAACACGCTATACAAACTAGACACAAGACTAGTAGCAGTACCAAACGGATTAATATTACTAGCATCAATCCTAAAATCCTTAGGAAGAAAACCCATTTGTTGTTTAAGAACAGTAGGAACAGGAATAGTCTGCCTCAAATAATCTGGAAGACCCTGCTCCGAAACCTGAGAATACCCTTGCTGACCAATTTTATACGCAACATTAGCAGTAATAGGTTTATCAACCGCCATACGCCAAGTATACGCCAATGAATGACGCTGCCAAGCATAAAAAGGCATAGCAAAATTACGAAGCATAGTTTCAAAAGCACTAAACCGATGATAATTACCACTCACAGTATTAGTAATAT
>Ga0194055_10004091_pt1 | contig 11047 bp, 10 predicted proteins | sample SepL449m_MetaG_FD_155482 | JGI IMG/M metagenome (GOLD analysis project Ga0194055, IMG submission 155482) | Anoxic zone freshwater microbial communities from boreal shield lake in IISD Experimental Lakes Area, Ontario, Canada - Sep2016-L442-9m | ecosystem: Environmental > Aquatic > Freshwater >... | reverse complement strand
AGACGAACCTTGTCTTCAGGCAGGCCCAAGCACTTCGCCATCTGTTTGCGATCTTCATGCAGCCATTGCGTGGCAACAAATACTTCGATTCCAGCACCATCATGGTCGGGAATAGCGAGAGCAGATTCTGTGCCAAGAAATGCCTGATCCTGCATGCCGATGTCGTACGTACCTTCTACAACTATGGGCGCTGTTGCTGTGACGTCGCCATACACAATGCGCTGGTGTCTAATGATGTTCCCATCGGGGTGAATATCGGAGTGTGAACCATCGATTGCGCGTTCAGGATTTGTGAGCGGTTCCAATACTTCGTATTCAACGCGGATCGCTGCCAACGCTCGTCGACACGTCTCAGGATGGTCTGCTGCCACGGCAGCTACTGGTTCTCCCATGTAGCGAACGAAATCCTTAGCGAAAACTGGTTGGTCCTCGCTGATTAACCCGTATGTCAGTTGACCGGGTACGTCGTCTGCCGTTATTGCGCATTCAACGCCTGCGATTTTCCAAGCCTCTGACACGTCAATAGAAATAATTCGTGCGTATGGGTGAGGTGATCGAAGCGTTGCGCCCCACAGCATGTTTTCAGCGTGCAAATCTGATGAGAAAGCAAAATCACCTTGCACTTTGGCTATGCCGTCTGGGCGAAGGGCGCTTGATCCAAGAATGTCACGTTGAATTTTTGTGATGGTCATGATGCAGTGCTCTTTCGTACTGAAATAACTGATTCAACAGCAGCAAAGATTCGGCCATAACCTGTGCAGCGACAAATATTGCCAGACAATGCCTCTTTCACTTCTTGTTCATTTGGTGAATCATTGTGTTCGAGTAGGTGATGAACAGCCATCACAAGACCTGGAGTGCAAAATCCGCACTGCACAGCTCCTTCGGTCACGAACGCCTCTTGAACATCAGTGAGTGAACCATCATCATTGAGGCCCTCGACCGTTGCTATGTCGGAACCCACTACGGTTGCCGCCAAAACGAGACAACTACAAACGGCAGCGTTATCGATGTAGACAGTGCAACTTCCACATTCACCTTGCTCGCAAGCGCCTTTCGAGCCGGGTAGTCCGAGGCGTTCACGCAACACATACAGAAGGCTCTCTCCGATCCATGCGTCTTGAACGATGTGTTGTTCTCCGTTGACGGTGAGGGAGTAGTACTCGTGTTGGCTCATGCGGATATTCCTCTTTGCAGCAGACGGGTTGCTAAAACGCCGACTGCATGTCGGCGATATTCAGCAGTTGAACGATGGTCATCGATGGGTCGTGATTCTTGACTGACGCGTTGACCAAATTCTCTGGCAGTGACTTCGCTGATCTGCGAGAGTCCTAATGAGTTGATCCATAATTCTGATTCTTTCGCACGAATAATTGTGGGTCCAACTGATCCGAGGGCAACGCGAACTTGATTGTCATGAATAGCGAGACACACAGAGGCGACTGAAATAACCATGGCGTTGCGAACTCCCACTTTTGCGTATCCCTGCCAACCTGTGGTCATAGGGATGGTTACTCCCGTAATTATCTCATTCGGCAATTTAGAGTTTCGTTTGGGGCCCACCATAAAATCAGCAAACGGAACTGTTCGCTGGGATGTTTGTGAAATGAGGTGGACCGTAGCGTTGAGTGCTGACAAAACCGGTAGTGAATCGCCAGCAGGGGAGCATGTACCTAAGTTTCCGCCGAGAGAACCTGCTGCACGAATCTGGGGCGACCCCACTGTTCGTGCTGCCTCTGCAAGCGCTGGGAGAGCAGTAGCTAACTCGCCATGTTCCATCGTTGCGTATGGAACGGATGCTCCGATGTGGACAAGACCGGATGAGTGGTCAATGTTCCATTCTTGTAATTCAGTCAGTTTGCGAAGAGACAGAACAGTATCTGGATGGCGATGATTGAAGTTGACTTCGACCATGAAGTCGGTTCCTCCAGTGAGCAACTGTGCAGAGGGGTGAGCAGCCAACAAATCGGTTGCCTCTGAAAGGGATGTTGGAATGAAGACTGGCATTGTGACCTTTAGGAGAGCTTCTTATGAAGGGTTGTGGCAGCTTCAGCTGCCTTTGCGCGAATTTCGGCGATGTCGAACTTTGTAGGTATGCCGTTTTTGACGACTGACTCACCAGCGACAACGACGTCTACACAACGAATGCCAGGAGTAAAGGCAGCGTGCCATGGGCTGTCTGCGTTGTCGTATGACCATGTGACAGTATCGTTTACGATTTCTGGAAAGAACTTTTCTGATGCATGTAGCCAGTTCCATACTGTCTCTGGCGTAGCGGTGATATCTGATTCACGGAGCCGCACATAGGCAAGGCGTGCTTCTTCCAACATGTCTGCGCCTATTCCATCAGTTCCTAGAACAATGTCGTTCGAAAAACGTTGCGGGTGTGCGTACCCAACTGCATTATTCATATTTGAACGTGGATTGTGGACAATGGTGCCTTGTAACGGGCGATCTAGGTGCACAGCATGGACAAGGAGCCAATCTTCGTCAGACAGATGCTCGAGACGCGCACCAGCATCTTTGTCGTCTGGGCCTTCCGCGACGTGAATATGCACACCAGTGTCGTATTTTTTGGCCAGCGCACTTGCTGTTTGAAGAGTCTCATCTGAGCATGTGAAAGCAGCGTGAATACCGACCATGCCGCGACCTCCGTTGGACAGGAAGCGTTCATTTTCCCGGATTCCTTTTGCCGCACCTTCAGTCATCTTCGAAATCGGGCTGACCCGCGAACGCAAAGTGACTGCATCCCATCGGTCAGTTATTCCATAGGACAAGTTGGCTTTTACGCCAACCATCGCACACGCATCGGCGATGACATCGAGACTCCCGTCTATTGCCATCGGTGATTCGTGGTGGTCAATGATGGCGGTTGTTCCACTACATAATGCTTCAGCTGCTCCGAGAGCCGCCGACCAATACAAAGTGTCAAGGTCGAGTGCCATATCTAGTTTCCACCAGATGTTTTGTAGAACCGAGATAAAGGAATCGGGTGTCGTTGCTGGCGCAGGCATTCCGCGAGCTAGCGACGAATACAAATGGTGATGCGCACAGACCATTGCGCGAGTCTCGAACGACATAGTTAATGCAGTTCTACTCCACGTTGAGCGGTGATACGTGTGTACACCTCGGGACGGCGATACCGATCAAAATCAAACAAAGTTTTGGTATATCGCTCACACCAATCCATATCGCAATGAGCCATGATCAATTCATCATCGGTAGTTAAAGATTGGGCAACAATTTGCCCAGACGGTGCGACAATCATGCTCTGACCGAGAGAATCAACGCCTTCTTCAACGCCGCCCTTTGCAACTCCAACTACCCAGGTTCCGTTTTGGTACGCGCCTGACTGCATGACCAGCGCATTGTGGAAACCTTGCAGAATGTCCTGGCTTGGATCAGGTATGTAATGGATAGGTGTGTTGTAGCCACACAAAATCATTTCGACTCCCTGAAGCCCCATGACTCGATACGACTCAGGCCAACGTCGGTCATTACAAATCATCATCCCGACTCGGGCTCCAAATGCCTTCCACACTCCGAAGCCTTCTTCCGATGGTGTGAAGTAATAGCGCTCTGCATGCTGAAAAGCCCGGTCAGGTTCATTGTGTTCATGACCTGGAATGTGCACCTTGCGGTATTTAGCAACGACTGTTCCATCTTTTTCAACAAGTATCTGAGTATTGAAACGTTCTCCCTCGGGAGTTAACTCCGCGTACCCCAAACAAAATCCAATTCCCAAGCGTTTGGCTTCATCAAACAATGGCGCCGTAACGGGGGAGGGCATTTCTGTTTCGTAATAATGATCTGTTTCTGAGATGTTCTCTACGAACCACCGAGGAAAGAATGTTGTCAAGGCAAGTTCTGGAAACACAACAAGGTCACAACCAGCACCGTGGGCTTGACGAAGAAGCGAGATGAGGCGCTGGACAACCATTTCACGCGAATCAGTTCGGTTTATGGGCCCTAGTTGCGCGGCTCCAATAGTAATCATGCGCGTCATTGTGCGAATTCCTCAATGTTTGATAGTTGCAAAAGCACTTGTAACAAAATATCTGTGCCCATGATTAGGTCTTCCGGCGCTGTGTATTCAGCTGGATTATGACTAATTCCATCAACGCTGGGCACAAAGATCATCGCAGATGGGCAAATGCGTGCGAACATCTGGGCATCATGACCGGCTCCGCTAGGCATTCGTGAAACTGGTTGAGTAAATGTCGATGCAACATTTTCAATGATGTCAATCACTTGAGAGTTGAACTCAACAGGTTCGAATCGTGCGAGGTAGCGCGTAGAAATTTCTACATCTTCAGCGATGGCTATGGATCGCAAAAACGCTGCAATCTCGGCTTCTGCTTGGGAGAGAAGTAGTTCGTCAGTATTGCGAACATCGAGTGTCATTATTGCTTTGGCCGGAATGACATTGACGAGGTTGGGGAAAAGATCAAGTTTTCCGACAGTGCACACTTGGTGTCCTGAATAACGATCGGCAATATCACGAAGAAACACGGCAATTTTGGCGGCCACAAAAGAAGGGTCCTTACGCATACTCATCGGTGTTGTTCCTGCGTGATTTGATTGGCCCGTGATGGTGATTTCCTGCCAACTAATTCCTTGGACGCCGTTTACTGCTCCAACTCGAACATTGGTACGTTCCAAAACAGGTCCCTGTTCGATGTGGAATTCAACAAAGGCATGAGGTGCGAAACCGGGACACGGCGTTGCACCGTTGTATCCGATCCTTTCCAATTCGTCTCCTACTCGTGCGCCATCTATACCAATGATGTCGAGCGCTTCTTCTACGGGCATACCGCCGACGTAGACAAGAGAGCCCAACATGTCTGGAGCAAAACGAGATCCTTCTTCGTTTGTAAAGAAGCCCACGCTGATTGGTCGTACCGGTATGTAATTAGCCTCTTGAAGAGTTGCGATGACTTCGAGTCCTGATAAGACGCCAAGATTGCCGTCATATTTTCCGCCTGTGCGAACAGTGTCGATATGTGATCCGGTCATTACCGGTGCACCAGAACCAACATTCCATGTTCCGACGACATTGCCAATGACGTCTGTTGTGACTGTTAGACCTAACTCGTGCATCCAGCCCACTACGAGGTCTCGGCCAGCTGCATCTTCATCGGTAAGCGCTAGACGAGCGCAGCCCCCGCCGTCAATTGCACCCAGAGACGCCAGATCCATCAGTTTCTGCATCAAGCGATCACCATTTATCGGTGGATAGGTCTGTTCTGTTGAGACGGGCACTCCCAAAGTGTACGAAATGTAAAGACCAAATGCCCGAATGATTGGGTGCAGGTGTCGGCCCCCGAGCCAAAAGCAAGGGAGCAGGCTCTCTAGATGCCTAGGGTTGCTGCGATGAGTGGAGCGGAACTGGCCTGGATTGCGGGCTGCATAGCTTTTGCGTCCTTTGCTCAGTCGCTCTCTGGCTTTGGGTTTTCACTGATAGCTGTGCCCCTGATGACTTTGGTGGTGAGTCCCCGTGATGCTGTTGTCGTGGCCACAATTATTGGTGCCATCTCAACGACTTCCCAGGCAGTGGTCGACCGGAAGCACCTCGATCGAACGATTGCTAAGCGCTTAGTGATCGCGTCGTACGCCGGAATGCCCTTTGGATTAATGGCCTTTATCTTGGTTCCCGAGACCGGACTGCGCCTAGTACTCGGAGCTGTTGTTGTGAGTGCGGCGATTCTGTTGATGCGTGGTTTTCGTTTGGATAGCGAATCGCATCATTTCGACTGGCTGCTTGGCATGGTCAGCGGATTCCTGTCGACATCCACTTCAACTAATGGACCACCACTCGTATTTTTGATGCAAGCTCGAGGCTTAGCGCCAGCAACTTTTCGCGCGACAATCAATACCGTTTTTGCGATAGTCAATCTGGGAGCGCTGGCGATGTTTATCGCTGCTGGAAAAGTTAACGCTCATAATCTGACTGGCGTAGGAGCTGCACTTCCGGCGCTAGGTATTGCAATTTCACTTGGTTATGCAACCCGACGTCATATAACTCAACAACGATTCAACACGTTGGTCATTATGTTGTTATTTCTTTCAGCTATCAGCGTGGTGATATCGGCTTTTACTCATTAGTCATGTCCGAACATCATTAACCATTGTTCGCGTGTGCGGGGCCGAAAGACATAATTATTCTCCTTCACGTCCGACAGGCGGGCTGCAGATGGCGCTGAATATTGATGCCCTGGTAAAACGACCGTGTCGTTTGGAAGAGATGCAAGCATGCTCAAACTGTCGTACATATCTGACACGTTTGAGCCTGGGAGATCAGTTCGTCCGCACCCGTCGAGAAACAATGTGTCACCCGATATCAAGCATCCATGTGTGAGGAAACATTGACTACCGGGAGTGTGTCCTGGTGTGTGAACACAAGTGATCTCAACATTGCCGACGCTCACGATGTCTCCAGCTTCGTGACTCACGATGTCGCTCTCAGATATGCCCGTGGTCTTGAGAACCCAAGGTGCTTCATGTTTGTTGACATGAATAGGTACCTGTACACGTTCTAAAAGAGAAGCAACTCCTTCAATTGTGTGCCCCATCATCGAGCCCCCGACGTGGTCCGGGTGATAATGGCTAGCAAGAACGCCTGTGACAGTCATGCCGTCTGCTTGCGCTATTGCCAATAAGTCATCTACTGCGTAAGCGGGGTCAACGAGGAGACATTCCTTCGTCAAGGAATCACCCACTAAGTAAGCAAAATTGACCATTTGGTGGGCAATGGGGTTCTGAGTGCCGAAATCACGGCCACTAAGAAGTTGTCGAAAATAGAAAGGATTGTCGTCTTGAGTACTCACACACAGCAGAATAGAACAATGACGAGTGACGGACGCCTTCAGGCAGGAGATTGGGTAGCGATTGGGCGGTCCCGTACCCAGGTGACGCAAGCCTTCGCCGACTCCCTCCAGGAAGGCGATGAAGTTCTGGCACTTTCTGCGTCAGCCGAGTTACGACGTCTACCACGCGAAATCGTGGAACTGGTGGAATACGCAGTCGATGATGCTGCGAACGCCTTCCAACTTTTGTCGGAGGTATCTGATGCATCAATCAATGAGTTCTTTGTCCTTGCTGCTCGTTCACTTGCTGATGAGGAGACCTTTGCCCACATTCAGATGATCAATGCCTCTGATGTTCAGTCGGCCGAAGCTCGTGGCCGGTCAACGACACGCTTGGTATTGAGTGAGTCGATGAGACAAGAGATGATTGAAGCGCTGTCCCTGTGGAGTGTTGCGCCAATGTCACGAGACTCGCTTGTCAACAGCACGCAACATAGTGGTTGGTTTGTGGAACAAAGAACCGCACCCCTTGGTGTTATTGGTTTCGTCTTTGAAGGGCGACCGAATGTGTTTGCCGATGCAACAGGAGTATTGAAAGGCGGAAATACGGTGGTGTTTCGCATCGGTAGTGATGCTCTCGGTACCGCTAACGCAATTATGGATCTGATTGTGAGGCCATCCCTTATTGCTGCTGGTCTTCCGGTCCATAGTGTTGTGCTGTTGAATTCTGTTGAACACGCTGCAGGTTGGGCCCTATTTTCACAATCTCGTTTGTCTTTGGCTGTAGCGCGCGGATCAGGGGCAGCAGTCGCTGAACTTGGTGCTATTGCGCAGCAAGCTGGAGTACCTGTGAGTCTGCACGGCACTGGCGGTGCGTGGATGTTGGTGGGAGACCATGTCGATGTGTCTCGCTTATCACTTGCGGTCGAACACAGTCTTGATCGAAAAGTTTGCAACACTTTAAACGTTATTTGTGTTTTGCGTTCACAGGCAGTTGACCATATACCCATTGTGGTGGAGGCTGCCGAACGAGCCGCACATCGACGTGATGTACGACCTCGTATCCACACCGTCAATGGCGCGGAAGACTTCATCGCAACGAACGAAATGGTCACTGTTAACAGATCCGAAGGTGCTGTCAGGGAGAGTCAAATAACAACAGCTGTCATTGATTCTCTCTCACACGAATATGAGTGGGAGATTAATCCGGAATTTTCTATCGTTGTAGTCGATTCTTTAACCGAAGCGGTACGGCTTTTCAATGTGTATAGCCCTCAGTTTGTAGTCAGTGTCATTTCTGAAAATCAAGCAGAACAGGAACTTGTGTGGGCCACAGCAAATGCTCCCTTTGTCGGCAATGGGTTTACTCGTTGGGTCGACGGACAGTTCTGTCTGTTGCGCCCTGAATTGGGTTTATCGAATTGGGAACAGGGGAGACTCTTTGGTCGCTCAGGAGTGCTCTCTGGAGATTCTGCCTTTAGTGTTCGGTTGCGAGTACACCAAGATGATGCCAACGTCCACCGTTAGGCAACAAACTTTTGTAACAACCAATTTATTAAACGATGCACACGCCCGGTTCTTTCTTCGTGTTCATCTGCGTGGGCGCTCAAGCGAAGAAGTGAATTGATACCGATCCACCGAAAGGGTTCGAATTCCCATTTGGGAGATACATGGTTTCTGATCGGTAGTGGAGCTTCCATTCGATTGTTAGTTACTACTCGAGCAACTTCAAGGGCAGCTACGTAGCTAAAGGCAACACCGTCTCCGACGTATCCACCCAGAGATGCAATCTTTGTATCGTGATCGATGCATGCCGAGGCGAACCAGTCTCTGTGGACCCCAAGCGCTCCACCCCAACGATGAGTGATAGCCGAATTTTCAATCGCTGGGAACATCGCTCGCATGGAGTGTTCGATCAATCCGTGAATGTGAGAGTTTGTGTCGAAGCGAGAATCGATCCGGCTTGCAAATTTGTACGGAGCGCCTCGTCCGCCAAAGGCAATGCGATTATCAGCTGTTCTCTGAGCATAAATGACCAAATTTCTGGCATCGCATACTGTCTCTCTGTTTTCCCAGCCAATCTCAGCCCATTGCGATTCGGTCAGAGGTTCTGTAGCCAGCATGTATGAATACAAGGGTGCACTGTTACGGCGATATTGCTGAATACGAGAGGTGAAACCTTCTGTGGCTCGAATGGTCCAATTTGTTGCGAGCGAGATCATCTGCTCGGGAGTCTGAGCAGTGACCATTCGTGGTTGGATATCGACGACGTGTGTATTACCGAAGAAGGACACGCCACGTGACAGAAGATTTGCCACTAAACCATCTACGAGTTGAGCAGGCTGAAGTGCCGCACAATGTGGGCTGAACGATGCTCCGATTGAGGCCGGAATCTTTACTGCTTGTCTGGACTCTTCTTGCGATAATTGTCTGATAAATGTTTCATCAAAACCAAAGTCACGAAATGACTGAATTGATTCTTTGATCCGTTGTAGTTGCGGGCCATTCGTGGCAAAAGCGAGAGTGCCACCTTTGTGCCAACCGCACTTGATCCCATTCGCCTCGACAAAGTTTCCAATGTCATCAACAGCGGATATCAATGATCTTTGTAATTGGATTGCAGACGACGGATTTGATTGTCTAGCAATACCCTCAAGAGACATCGGAGAAAAAGCACTACACCAACCGCCATTGCGTCCGCTTGCTCCGAAACCTGGTTGACGTGCATCAAGAATTGCAATTTTTAATGAAGACTGGGCGTCAAGAAGATGGTGTGCTGTCCATAATCCGCTGTATCCAGCTCCGATGATGACGACATCAAATATCTGACCCGATGTGACAGGTTCGAAATTGAACTCAGTAACTTGTGAGGACCACAGTGAACGCGGCCATTCAGCAAAGGCTTTATCCATGGACAGATGATAGGCGAATTCTTAGGCTATGGAAATGTTGTCGATGAGCCGCACGTCTCCGAACCACACAGCGACGCAAATCACGCTTGAATTGTCAGCGTCGGTCTGTTCTTGCAGCGTGACAGAATCAACTACCTCGAAATATTCAACCACTGCATCCGCAATGGATTCAATCGTCATAAATTTATTTCGGAGCGATGTGACATCAACGGTGCCAGTTCTTACTGATGCAACGATCTCTGTAAGTAATTTATAGATGACAGGGGCTTGAGTTCGCTGGTTGGTCGTTAACCGTACGTTCCGGCTCGATAATGCAAGACCGTCTGCATCCCGGATGGTGGGTACACCAACAATTCGACTGGCTATGTCGAGATCACGTACTACCTGACGAATAACGGCAAGTTGTTGGAAGTCTTTCAATCCAAAGTACGCAACATCGGGACGTACTGCATTCAATAATTTCACGACAACGGTGGCGACGCCGTCAAAATGTCCCGGCCGATGTACGCCTTCCATTGACGCAGAAATCTTTCCTGCACTAACAGATGAAGCGAACCCTTCTGGGTACATCGCCTCTGGAGTGGGTATGTACAAAACATCGATGTTTGCAACAGTGAGAACATTCATGTCGGCTTCAATTTGGCGCGGATATGTTTGCAGATCGTTCTGATTGTTGAATTGCAGGGGATTCACAAAAATAGAAACAACTGTTCTATCGTTATGCAAAAGAGATGTCTCCATTAAAGCAACGTGACCATCGTGAAGTGCTCCCATGGTGGGAATAAAACCAATCGAACGTCCCTGTTTAATCTCATGCAATGACCATTCGGTCATTTCCGATGGAGTTCGAAGAACCAACATCGCTATTGAAAGCTATGTGAGTTGTCTGGAAAAGTATGAGCCCGTACTTCTTCTATGTATTTCGAAACGGCAGTCACTGACTCTTGGCGTAGATTTTTGTAGGCCTTAGCAAATGTCAACGGTTTTTCAGAGAGCCCCAAGAGATCGTGAAGAACGAGAACTTGACCGTCGCAGTTGACGCCTGCACCAATGCCGATAGTCGGTACGGACGAGAGAGAAGTTATTTCGGTGGCAAGTTCCGCAGGTATGGCTTCTATGACAAACGCACAAACGCCTGCCTCTTCAACCGCACGAGCGTCTGAGATGACTCGGTCTTTACTGCCTACTTGTGAACCATCAGTTCGACCCTGCACCTTGTTGCCGCCCATGCGGTGATAGCTCTGTGGTGTGAGTCCAATGTGACCCATGACTGGAATATCTGCGCGGACGATTGCTTCGATTACCTGACGCACGAATACGCCACCTTCC
>Ga0194055_10004090_pt1 | contig 11050 bp, 5 predicted proteins | sample SepL449m_MetaG_FD_155482 | JGI IMG/M metagenome (GOLD analysis project Ga0194055, IMG submission 155482) | Anoxic zone freshwater microbial communities from boreal shield lake in IISD Experimental Lakes Area, Ontario, Canada - Sep2016-L442-9m | ecosystem: Environmental > Aquatic > Freshwater >... | reverse complement strand
GACGCAACGAGATCCTCAGAATGGGCTGCCCCGTCACTTGTTCTACGCTCAAGTCATTGCAGCCGGGAATTCCCGCAAGCACAGATTGAAGTTCCTGAGCCTTGGGGATCAACGTGTCAAAATTATCGCCGAACAATTTCAATGCCACGTCGGCTCGTACCCCCGAGACCATTTCGTTGATACGCAGTTCGATCGGCTGAGTAAACCATGTGATCTGGCCCTTCATTTCGTTCACTTCACGAACCATTTTGTCGACCAGAGCCGATTGAGTCTTCGCCTCTTTCCATGAGGAACGTGGCTTGAGTGCCACGAACATGTCCGTGACTTCGACATTGCCAGCATCCGTTGCCACTTCGGGTGATCCCACCCGGCTCCAGACTCGCTCGACTTCATTGGGGAATTTGTCCAGCAGCAACTGCTCCATCCGGGTATTCATTTCGGCCGAGACCTCCAGGCTCGTACCAGGAGCACGCATGACGCCAACGACCAGATCCCCTTCCGAAAGTCGCGGAACGAATTCTGAACCGAGCCCCAGTCCCACTTTCAGCGAATAGCAGAAAATCCCGATGGCAGCGGGGATGACGAGCCATCGGCAGGCCATCACACCCGTCAGTACGCGCCGATAAATCCACTGGGCAATCCGAACGGGCAGAACATCCTTTTCCTCGACTTCACGGGGCAGTACCAGGCTGGCCAGGACCGGAGTCAGGGTTAACGAAAGCACAAGCGAACCGATCAGGATAAAGATCACTGTCAGTGCCATCGGACGGAACATCTTTCCTTCAACACCTTCCAGCGACAGGATCGGCAGATAGACGATCATGATGATGAGTTGACCCATCACTGTCGGGATCCGAACCTCAGAGGCCGCCTGCCGCACAATTTCCAACCGCTCGGCCCCGGAGCATTTGCCGTGGTGAGCGAGTCTGCGAATGATGTTTTCGATGACCACGACCGAACTATCGACCACGATACCAAAGTCGATCGCTCCGAGACTCAGCAGTGAAGCCGCAATCCCCATGTACCACATCCCCATGAAGCCGACCATCATCGACAAGGGGATTGCTGCAGCGGCGATCAACCCGGCTCGCAATGAGCCCAGCATCAGGAACAACAGCACGATGACCAGGTAGGCCCCTTCGCACAGGTTGTTTTTCACCGTTTCGATGACGCGATTCACGAGTGACGTACGATCGTAGACGACATCCATGTGAACGCCATCAGGAAGTGTCTGCTGAACTTCGTGAAACTTGTTTCGCAGGCGATTCGTCACGGCATAGCTGTTTTCACCCATCAGCATGAAGCCCAGCCCGAGAACGACTTCCCCTTTTCCATTGGCGGTGACAACGCCTCGCCGCATCTCGTGCGAGACGACGACTTCTGCCACATCGCGCACGCGGATGGGCACTCCGTCGACTGCGGTGATGACAATTCCACCGATCTGTTCGACATCGACGGTCCGGCCAACACCGTGGACCAGCACCGTATCGCCCGATTGACGGATACTGCCGCCGCCGACATTCAGGTTGTTCGACGAAACTGCCTCCAGAACCTGGTCAAACTTCAAGCCATGCTTGACTAGCAGAACAGGATCAAGACGGACCTGATACTGCTTCTTCAAACCACCCCACGAATTGATTTCTGCGGAACCGGGAACCGTACGCATGGTCGGTTTCACTTCCCAGTCGTGCAGTGTCTTGGCACGAGTCAGATCACCGTCATCGGGAACGAGGACATAGTGAAAGACTTCGCCGAGTCCCGTTGAAACAGGTCCCATTTCCGGGCGACTGATTCCCGGCGGAACTTCGACACCGATCAGTCGCTCGTTAATCAACTGGCGGGCGAAGTAGACGTTCGTACCATCGCGAAAGGTGACGATGACCTGCGACAGGCCGAATTGTGAGACGGATCGCAATGATTCCAGACCGGGCAAGCCACCCATCGCCATTTCAACGGGAAACGTCACCTGCCGCTCGACCTCTTCGGGGACGAGTGCTTGAGCGACGGTGTTGATCTGAATCTGAACGGGCGTTGTGTCGGGGAAGGCATCCAGATTCAGCGACGTCAGGCTGAAGTAGCCACCGACACAGATCAGCATCGCTCCCAGCAGAACCATCCAGCGATGCGACAGAGACCAGGCAATCGTCTTTTCCAGCATGATATGAGCGCGGCTTTACTAAGGGCGGCATTGCTGCACGCAACCAGGGACAACACCGGTCACGGTTTCTCGCGATGAGTTCACGCACCATCGCAAACCCCGAATTCCAGGAATTCGGACACGAGAACCGTTACGAATGTTGAATCGGGCACAACTGTTGAATCAGGGCGTCACCGATGCGACGTGATTGAGAGTCCAGTCGGATTTCAGGATGTGTCCGCCACGGGCCACAATTTGCGTCCCCGGCTTCAACTTTTCGGATCGAATCTGAACGAGTCCACTGTGGCGAATGCCGAGTTCGACATTGATTCTTTCGAAACTCAAATCACCACTCCTGACGAACAGCAAGGGCTGGCGACCATCGTGCAAAACGGCAGAAGCAGGCACGACCAGTGCCGCATCGTGGCTTCGCAGGATGACGGTTCCGGTCCCAAAGGTATTCGCTCGCAACAGGCGAACTTCATGGCCTGACGATTCGTCCGAAGAGACGACCGGATTGTCAACTTCAGCTCGGACTTGCAGCGTGCGCGTCTGCTGGTTCATCTCGGTGCTGATCCAGGTAATCGACGCATTCAGAATTTCATCGATCCCATCGGGATCAAACGTCACTTTTTGACCGAGAGCGAGTTTGGCGGCATCTTCCTTGGGAACATCCAGTTTCAACCACATGCGACGGGTGTCGGCGATTTCGAGAATCGGGTTGCCAGCCTGAGCCGTTTCACCCAGAGCGACATCCTGCTTCAGAACAACGCCATCGAAAGTGGCTCGCATCGGCAGCAGATTGGAGCTGGTCGATTCACGATCCAGATCCTTCATGATTTCGTCAGGAAGACCGAGAAATCGAATCCGGCCAGCCCGATCTGAGTCCGGCAGCTTTTGAAACTCTTCCAACCGCAGACTGAAGCCGAGATTGACCAGATTCTGCTCCGCGTTCTGCAGTCGTACTTTGGCTTCGCGCAAGGCAACACGGGCTTCGCGAACCTGTCGCATCGGAATCGCACCCGTGGACAAGCTCTCCAGGTTCGTCAAGATCTCGGCCTTCGATTCCTCGGCAATCAAGGCACTGAGAAACTCTGCCTTCGATTGACCGACTTCTGCGGCGTCGACGATGACCAGAACATCACCGCGGCGGATCGGCTCGCCAACATGCTTGCAGACCTGCCAGACAGTCCCCGTCGTTCGAGCGGACAGGCTGGCGGTATGTCGTTCGTCGTATGTTATGACGCCTGTTGTTTGAACGCGTTCCGCGATCGGCTTTTGTTCAACAGTCGCCATCGTGATGCCGGACAAGGCCAGCGAATTTTCCGAAGGGAAGGTGACCTTCCATTCGCCCGTTTCCGCATGTTCAAGATCGACTTTTTCAGCTTTCACGGCTTCAACGGCGTGATGATCTGCGGGTTTATCCGAATGAGGATCATTTGCAGAATGCGAGCCGCCCAGATTAAACGTCCAGTGCGTCTGATGACCGAATGCCCCAACTGCAAGAAGCGCCGCAAGAATGCCCAAATATCGAGCACCTTTGAGGACCGGAGCAATCGCTGCAAATCCCGTTCGACCGGTGCTTGTAGTTGGTTTCAAATTCGACATAACCCATCCCCTAATTTAAGCTTCCGCCAACAAGAGTTGAAAGTCGACAGATCTCGAGTGTCAAGCTCTCGTGAGTCCTCAACAGCGTGAGGCTCTCGAAATCTTAAGAAAGCAACATTTGTGCCGAGCCGCACGGATACGTGTGGGTTGCCGAACTGAACCGTGTGTGTCGCCGAAATGTCACAACCTAATTTGTGAGAAGCAGTTCGGAGAACCGAAGAAGCACGGGGTTGCATGCGAACTCGCGACGTACCCGAGTCTTGCTCAACCCGAATTCACTGAACTTTCAAGTTGTAACCCGCTAACGTGTGTACCAAGTCAGGACAATCTCGATCTGGCAAAATCCGTGTCAGGAAATCCCTGACATGGTGTGGATTCATGCCCCCGGCAATGACACTTGCTTTCTGCTACTGGATGAACATCGCTGCCCGATCCGGGTTGTCCCCCGATCAATACAGGCAATCCAATCAGAATCAACCGTCTTCGCCACCAGATTCGTGAAACCGGGCATCTGCACGATAATTTGACATGACTCGTCGATGCCACCGTTCGGACCATTGTGATCTGCGATGTAGACGTTGACCTTGGTGATCCTCGGGGCAAACCGTGACAGGGCGAACAACAGTCCGTTCGAGATGTTCCCTGTGTTCCGCATTCCATTCCACGCCGCTACTGTGCAAGTTCCATAACACGCTTCTGCTCCCTGGGCGACCGATTCTCCTGAGATACAGCCACCGATTGTGAAATCCCACGTTGCACGGGAACCGAAGGCTCAGCATCGATTCCCAGTTGAATTCTCCCCCCGCGAATCCCCACGATCGTGATCAAAATCTCTGCCTGAGGCCCAATCGCGATTTTCTCTCCGACTTTTCTCGCCAATACCAACATGGCAATCTCCTCATCCATGAATTGCCCGCAGTCGTCGAATCCGCCGTATCCGATGAGGAGCTTCCATCACTCCATCGACTGCGTATCCCACAAATGATTTGTACCCTCCATCGAGATTCCGTACAAATAGATTGTTTGACGACAATACATCGCGTTTCTCGATGCTTCGATCCATTGGACGGTGATTACAACCGATGAATTCAGGACTGGGAGACGAGGTGTTCCGCAGAGCAGCACGCTCGTTGCGATGTCAACGGCAGCATGCAAGAATCAATGCAATTGAATCGTCTGCTGATCTGACTGCGGCTCCTTGGCCGAAACCAGTGACGCGATAATTCCCCGCAGCCAGAATTGCCACGACCTCAGTAATTGGGTGATGCCGCAGACGTCGTAGTCCGATCTCCCCGGCCGATTCCAAGCCGCCCCAATTGGATCGAAGTTTTCAACGAACCGCTGACGGAAAAGGAGTTTGCTCGCATTCGTCGCAGTGTTCAACGCGGGGCTCCCTTGCGTGACGACACCTGGGTTGAATTGATCGTGCAACGATTCGGGTTGGAATCGACACTTCGGGCCGCGCGACCGACCTCAAATCCGACCGTTCAATCCCCCTGTTGCCGACGCCGAAAACGACAACGAGTGCTGACCCGTTCACGCACACTGCCCCCTTCGATTTGCTCATTCATTCCAGATCAATACTTCCGAAACTCCGCTGCGCGACTGGCCACGATGGGTGAAGACGATACGAGTTTTCGATGACTTCACTGGGTCGAAGCGAGCTTCGTTCCATTGACTCCCCAGTGGTTGTTCTGGAGATTTCCGAACATTGACGACATCGCGCCACTCGGTGCCAGTCCAGTGCTGGATCACATATGACGTGGGAGGCTGCACGCCCCCTTTGTCGTCGTAGATGGCCAGCTCCAATCGACGGAATTCGACCATCCGACCGTAGTCAATCTCCAGCCAATCGGACTCTGACTTCGATTCGTAACTTGTCCAGCGATTCATTGGCGATGGGAGAAAGACTGTCTTGCCATCGATGGCGCTGGACGGCTTGCCGCCAAAGCGATCTGTGAATGATGCCGATGCCTTGGGAAAGCCGTCAGGCTTCGGGTTCCAGGCGAGATTGCCAGCGGGTGGTGGAGTCGCTTCCAGGGGGAGTTGGGCGTCACCCCAGGCCTCGATCTCAGTGAGACCAGACTTGCCGTCAGTCTGATGATGCAGGGTGACTCGAAGTTTCGACATCTCGGTCGGGTCAATGTTCACGACGTTGGCACGGTGACCATGCGGCTTGTCGAGCACGGTGCTCATTGACTTGATCGGACGCCATTCGTCGTCGGCCCACGTTTCCAGCTCAATCCGCTGTGGCGTACGGACGACCGAGTCCTTTTCGGAACGGTCGTCAAGTACATATAGCTTGACGGTATGAATTGCCCGCTTGAGTCCGAAATCGACGACGACCCAGTCCCGATCATTCGGAGAACCTTCACAGGTCCAGCGATTCGGTGGATGCGAGACGTACCAGTAATTGCCGTCGTTCAGTTTGCTGACAGACGTCTTCGGTGATGAGTACGACGCAGTCAGTCGTGGAAAGTAATCTCCGTCGTTGTTGACAGCGAAATTGACGGGAACGACTTTCGGATCCTTCGTCGCCGTTGTGCGAACCGACGGCAATGGAACTCCGTGCCGGATCGCCATCGGCTCAAGCGTTCTGGATGTCGCTAACTTCTTGCCATTTAAGATAACATGGAAACCGGCGCCAAAATTGTATCTAACGCCAGTTTTGTCCCACACGACGCTGACACGATGACCACGATACGGGAGATCGTCGAGTGCGAAGTAGTCCCAGTCATCAGGAGCGAGTGGATCTACAACGAGCGTATCGTCATCCCGCGGTCTCAGTCCGACCAGTCCAGTGATGACAAGATCGCAGAATCCCGAATGGAAATAATGTTCGGAGTGATTGTAACCGTCATGCCCCTCAAAAGAGCCCGTGTCGGGATGCAGGGCCTCGGCCAGATACGGTTTGCCGTTCTTCCGATGCGAGCGTGCATAGATCTGCAGCAGGTTGAGATAGTCGGCCTTTGTCGGGACGGCCTTCGCTGCTGCTGCTGCTGCTGCTGCTGGAAGTGACTCAGCGACATGGCTCTGCAGCACATTTGCCAGTCCCTTCAGCGTCTGCGTCGTTGCATAGGGCCACGATTGACCACTCCACCAGCAGCATGACTTCTGCAACAGGAACATCGGATCGTTCCTTTCGACCGTAGAAGGGCCAAAATCGGCATAGAATCCGTCGCGGTTCATCAGCTTCGACCAGGCGGCTTCATAGCCCTTCCCGCGATCAAGCATGTTGAATTGCCATGGAACGTAACCAATCAACTCGCGTCCGTGTGAGTCGCCAGCGAACTGACCATCTTCGTAGGTCTTCGTCATTGCCCTGATCTTGTGGCCATCTCGTTCCTCGTCGTTCTTGTAGACCGGAAAGAAGAATTGTCTCTTTTCGTCCCACAGCAGCTTCTGCATCGCTGTCTTCAGCGATTCGGCCTTCTTTTCGAAGCGATCGGCGATGTCGTTCTTCGACGCCAACCGGGCCAGCTTTGTAATGGCCACGGCATCGGCCCACATGTAGGCGTTGAACGAAGGCCGATAGCTCGGAGCACCACGTAAAATGTCCCTGGTCTGCCGGCTGTTGATATTGAACTCCATCCCGTCATCATGGCCCGTCTGCCAGAAGAGTCCGACGCCCGGAACGAAATGCCGTTGCTCCCAGCCTTCAAAATTCTTGATCAGATCCGGCAGCAGGTCGATCAGCAATGCGTCGTCGCGATGTACCTGATTGACGGCCCATGCACTGTCAGCAAGCCAGGTCGAATAGTTTCTCGGCTGAGCCCCCGGCGTACGAAACCAGTATTTTAAGTAGTCGCGAGCAATCCTCGGCTGCCGCAACCATCGAGCCTCGTAGAGCTGATGCCCAGCCGGGCAACTGATCGCACCGTAAGCCCCTGACCAGAACGGCCGGTCGATGAACTCGGTGAATGAGTAGCCACTGTTTGGCGAACCGTACGTGAGATGCTTCGTCAGCAGTTCCCATCGGTAATAATAGGTCGCCGTGATGTCCTGGTCGGGGCACTCGAAGAATGGAATCTGTTCGGCGTACCAATCCCAATCGCGGTTATCCCAGAACGCCTGGCTCTCAAGCATCTTCTGTTTGTCGAGTACTTGAGCCGAAGCCGTGTGCGACGACATAACGACAACGATGACAACGATCGCGAGTCGGACAATGTTCACGCGGTTACTCAATCCTGTGGGCTTCAATCGTTCCGTCGTCGACATGTCTATTCCCGTGCCAGAACAACTTGATCGAGAAGGGTGCACCAGGCCGCATTTTACTTGCGCGATGCAGGAGTGATGCTGCGAAGCTCGGGATGCGAGGTCGCGGCTTCAATGGACTTAATCGCTTCTTCGACGGCAGAAACTCGTCGATTGTTCAGTTCTCCTGCGGGAAATTCCCCTCGTGCACATTGCGCATTGAGTTCGACAATCAGTTCTTTCAGTTCCGGGATTGCGTGCTTGGCAGCCGTACCGTATTTGGCAATTTCCTTCATGATTTCGCCTGTTCGATTTTCACTGCCATGTCCCCCTTGAGTCTTGGCGAACAAGATCCCGACCTCGACCCCTTCCTTGAAGTGGTATTTCGTCAAGGCCTTGAAGCCCCCCATGCGGATTTCGTTGCCGAACATGGTGTCGGCGGGGCTTCGCGTTTTGACGGCAGCGTGGATATCCGGAGCCAACGCCTGAACATCCTCGAGAGAGAGTTTATTTTCGAAGAAGCCTCGCAGCGTTGCCCTTGCCATACCATCTGCATTTGATGCGATCGCTCGAATCGCGGGATAAAGAAGTTCGCCGTCAACTCCCTTCAAGGCATCCGCCATCGGGCCGGTGAACAGTCCGGCGGCAAGCTGGCCATGAGTCAGTTGAACAGGATCGTCCCAATGAATGGGGGCGACTGGCTCCGAGGTCTTTGCGACCGCCCTGAGGATCTCGGGAAGTGCGGGCTTTGCTTTCACGCCCAGTTTGCGGATGCCCTGTGCCGCTTTGAATCGCAGCCATCGGTCATCGTGCGAAAGTAGTCGAATCAGAACAGGAAGAGCTTCTGCGGTTCTCAGGAGACCGAGGGTCTCGCAGGCCCCCTGGCGCAGGTGCTTGTCTGGTCCTTCAGCCATCTTGATCAATTCGGGGATCAGCACATCTGTGTCGGGACGAGTGGCAATTTCCTCGGCGGCCCAGCTACGCACGACCGGCGACCAATCTCCAAACGCTGCCATCAATTCTGGGACGGTTTTCGTTTTGCGATCCGTGTCGAAACGCGCGCATACGACTGCCGCCGCGACCTCCTGCTTGCCGAGTCGACACGCCGGGTTGGCCTGATTGCCGGTGAGAACAATTTTCTTCAGCGGCAATGCATAAGTCAGCACGTAGGTCGCATTGGGGCTCAGGCCATAGTAGCTGCTCTTGCCGTAGTAGGTGTTGTCATCAGTCTTGCCGGGGCCGTATTGCTCGCCGCCGTCGTAAGTGAATGAGCCGTCGCTGCGTCGCACAAGGTCGAAATGCCATGACGACTCCTTGAAAAACGCCGCTGTTGCGTCCGGCCCACCGACGTCTGCTCCCAGTGCACCCCACAAATAACTGAAGCCCTGGCCCGTATGTCCGCATTCGCGACTTCGATAGCTCGCGACAGTCATCTTTGAGAAGAATTGAGCCTCGGTGACTTTGCTGTCTTGCAGACCGAACAGCACCGCACTCATTGCGCTCTTGCCGTTGTTATCATGAAACGGCCACGGTTCGTGCTCACCGTACGGGATTGTCCCTTTGTCGACGAAATAGCCGAAGAACTTCGCCGCGCGTTCGATGGCTGGATCAACCTCTTCGTCCTGCACTCCGCACTTCTTTCCGAAGAGAATTGCCAGGTTGGCTGGCAGTCCTGCCTGATTGACCGGGCCATAGGGCGGAATCGAACCATGCAGCTTTCCGTCAGGCGTGCGATCTGCAAAGCCGTGCCCGAATGTTCCATACATACTCTGTCCGCGAGCCAGCGCCACCGTGACAGCATGGATCGCCGGCAGCACCGATGAGTCACTGGTCGCGAGGTAGTATTCGCATAAGAAGAGCCCACGGTACCCGCTTTCCCATGTCCCCATCCCGATCCGCTCTGACTTCAGAGCGTTAGCGGAGATCTCCTCAGCCAGCTTCTGCAATCGAGGCCGATACGCTTCATTTCCCGTCGCCAGGAACGCGAGCCCGTTGATCGCCCCATGCCAGTTCGCTGGAAGCGGCTCCTTCTCCAATGCGACACACGCTTCTGCAAAAATCTTTTTTGACTTCGGACAGTCATAAGGGGCGGTCGCCGAATACGTCCCTATCACTCGCAACTTGAGTTGTACTTCCTCGGTCTTGCCGGCACGCCAGCGAGTTAGCTTCAGAATACCAGCATTCGATTCTTTCTCTGCCTCTTGAATGGCCATCGCAAAGCTCTTGCGAGCGTCATCCAGGAAAGGCTGCCCGCCAACACCGAGAATCACGTCATCGACCTGAAGCACCCCATCAGCAGGCGACTTGGCACCAACATGTGTGACCAGAATTTGCCGACTGGCAGCCGTGGTTCGACCTTGCAGTCCATCGAAGTGGGTTGCCGGTCGCGTGTGAATCCAGCCTCGCAGGCCGGTCGCACCGAGGTTGTATGTCAGAGAGCGATCCACATTGGAGTCTTGTGTGAGATCCGGTGGGGTCTTGCCCGGCTCTGCGGCGAAACTCAGGTTGCTGACAAAAATCACCGCGACCACGCTCGGGAGTATCAAGCAACAAATATGAGAAGATACAGTCTTCATGAGTGGTTTAACGATCCTTGAGTTCCGGGGAGCAGATCACGTTGATTGAGGCATTTCTCGAACAGATTGGACTTGCCCAAGAAAAGTGGGCGCGAGGAGAGGGATTAGACGGCCTGCTCGAGCATTATGGGAGAGAGGTATCCCAAAGTCGAGTGCTTTCGGACTGAGTTGTAGAAAGTTTCGATATATTCAAACACGCTGAGTTGCGCTTCGGCTCGAGTTTGATAATCACATTGATGGACGAGTTCCTTTTTCAATGTCGCGAAGAAGCTTTCCATGGGTGCATTATCCCAGCAGTTTCCTTTGCGGCTCATGGAACAAGTGACCCCGTGCTGTTTGAGAACCCGCTGGTAATGATCGCTGGCGTACTGCACGCCTCGATCGGAATGTGCGATCAGACCTTCTCCAGGAAGCTCCCGGTTGACGGCCATCTCCAGCGCGTCCGTCACGAGTCGACTGTCAATTCGCTCCGACATCGACCAGCCCACGATCTTCCGGGAATACAGATCCTCAACCGCCGCCAGATACAGCCACC
>Ga0194055_10004089_pt1 | contig 11055 bp, 12 predicted proteins | sample SepL449m_MetaG_FD_155482 | JGI IMG/M metagenome (GOLD analysis project Ga0194055, IMG submission 155482) | Anoxic zone freshwater microbial communities from boreal shield lake in IISD Experimental Lakes Area, Ontario, Canada - Sep2016-L442-9m | ecosystem: Environmental > Aquatic > Freshwater >... | reverse complement strand
GGATAGGCCTCCGGCCACTCTATGACGTGGACCCCAAAAACTGAACCAGCCCACATGAGAGTTTCCCTATCGGCCAGGAGATGCCCCATGAAGCGCAAACGCCACAGCCCCGAGCAGATCATCCGCATGCTGCGCAGTGCTGAGCAGCTGCTCAATCAAGGCCAAAAAGTTGCCGATGTATGCCGAGCCCTGGAGGTTTCCGCTGCCACCTATCACCGCTGGCAGCAGCTATACGGGGGGATGAGAGCCACCGAGGCCAATCGCCTGAAGGAGCTGGAGCAGGAAAACTCTCGGCTCAAGCGTCTACTCGCCGATGCAGAACTCGACAAGGCCATGCTCAAGGAGCTTGCCGAGGGAAACTTCTGAGCCCGGAACGTCGCCGCAGAGCTGTCAACGTTCTGCTGGACCGATTCCGGGTTTCCCAACGCCGTGCATGCCGTTTAGCGGGTCAGAACCGCAATACCCAACGACGCCCCGTGCCGCTGGCAGACATCGAGGAGCAGAAGCTGCGCAGTCGCATCCGGGAGCTGGCCCGGAGTTATTTGCGCTGGGGCCGACGGCTGGTCTACAGGCGCCTGCGAGTGGAGGGCTGGGAGGTCAATCACAAGCGGGTGCAACGGATCTGGCGTGAGGAAGAGCTGCAGCGTCCCCTACCGCGCAAGCGGAAACGCGCTCGGCCATCGGACGGCTCCAGAACGCTGCTGAGAGCCGAGTACCCGCACCATATATGGGCGATTGATTTACAATTTGATCAGACAAGGGATGGCCTAAGACTAAACTTCCTGAACATTATCGATGAATACAGCCGCGTCTGCTTGGCGATTCGTGTTAGCAGGACGTGCAAGGCGGTGGATGTGATTGCTGCCATTGAAGAACTCCTTGGGCAATATCCAGTCCCCACCCATCTACGGATGGACAACGGCCCTGAGTTCATTGCCCATGCACTGCAAGAGTGGTGCATGGGTAATGGATCGGGCACGGCATACATCCCCCCAGGCTCAGCTTGGGAGAATTCAATTGTGGAGTCATTCAACGGCAGGTTTAGAGATCAGTTCCTGAATATTGAGCTGTTCGCATCACTGGCTGAGGCCAAGCTGAAGGCAGAACGGTACCGAATCGAGTACAACGCCTATCGACCGCATTCGGCTCTCCAGGGGCGTACGCCCCTGGAGGTTCTCCAGCAATGGAAAGCGGCCTGATCACTGATACAGCTCTCATAAGGACTGGAGCAACAAGAGAGATCACGTCATCTAGATGTGCTGTCTCAGCAGGTTGGTCATCGAAAAGCGGATGAGAGGCCGCTACGGGTTGTGGGGCGACCCACCAACCCCGGCTTCAGGCCCCATGCTTAGCCGCCCAACGCCCGCCTGGCCCAGCGCGGCCGGCTCCGGCTTATGAACCAGCATCTGGAGCCTCTCCAGCAGGCCGAGGACCTCCACATCAGAGCACAACCGGGGCTCGGGGCAAAGGTTTCTCCTGGAGCGCCATGCCCATGACGAGCATTCCAGGCCAGTAGAGATAGACAAGGATCTCAAGGTTCTCGCCAAAGGTATACATAAACAAAATGATGATCATTCCTAGTCCCGTTGAGCCCAACCGATACCTTGGATTTGCAGCCCGGCGCAACAGATCAAGTGCCGTGACCAACATGGGAACAGCCAACGCAACAAAGCCAACAAGTCCTTTTACGAACAGAACTCCAGCCCAGGTGTGATGAGAGCCAATGGCCATGTATTCGACCAGATGCGGTCCACCCTCCACCACACCATGGCCCCAGATCGGTGCTTCTGTCTCCCAGCGGTGGAGGGCAATTCGCTTTAACGCAAAACGTACACGGGTAGAGCCAGCCCTTGCCCCCTTGAAACCTTCCCAGTAGTCGCTGATGGCAGTGAGAATCGAAGTAGCAAAGATGCCGCCAAGATAGGATACAATTCCAAGAGCGATTAGCATGAATGGCTGTCGAACTCTTGCAATAATCGCAGTAGCCAACGGGATCAAGATAATGCTGAGTTGGGCAAGGCGTGACTTACAGACAAAGCACATCAGAATGGATCCAATGATGCCAAGGATCTTCCATTTACGATCCTTTTCCTGCAAGCAGATCATAAAGTTGACGTTGCCAACGAAACCCAGAGCTGGGCCCCATGGAGCGAAGAGACGCCAACGAAGATCACCAGTGCTTCCATCAATTTCATAGAGAGGCACATCAAAGAACTCATTCCCGGGACCTCCAACAGCTCTTAATGGCGATACATAAAGGACCTCTGGCAGATGAAGATTAGGGGTAATGAGTAGAAAGGGCATAATCAGGAGAGTATGAAACCCCACGATACATATGGCTCGCGTAAGGATACTGCTGCGGATCGGAAGAGCTCCTGCCAGGGGATAAAGTGCGAGGGCCGCCCAGCCCTTGGCCCACCCGATCGTTGACTTGATCATCGTTCCGGTGCCTAGATTGAAGTTCACATGCCCAGCAATCAAGGCAACTTGCATGATGATCATCCCGATGATCCATAGCCAGATCACGGGCGAGATCGAAATCTCCTCGTTCTCCTCTGGGTGATCCATGCGGGCGAGGATCTTGATCACCAGGCAAACCAGCAGCAGCCAGCATAGAAGTGATCCAACCACATACAGACCACCAATGATCCAGATGGGATAGGTTAAAACAATCGACCACCAGACTAAGCGCTCAGGCACATTCTGGGGCTGAAGATTGTCTTCAGATTCAAATACCTTCGAAAGAAGTGTTTTTAGTCCCAATTCAGTCTCCCGACTAAGTAGAAATCCATTTTGAGATCCGCTTGATCCAGGGCTTACGAATCCAAAGGATCCAAAGACCTGTAGTGGTGAGAATGGAACCAAAAGCTGAACCAGCTAGAACTAATGCTCGCTTTGGCGATGTTGCCTTTTCAGGAAGACTGGGCTCTACAGCAACCTGGATCAGCGGAAAAGCAGCAAAGATGTTCGCTTGACCAAGATCTAGTTTGGCCAATGTGGAGGCAAAGACTGCCTCTGCTATCTGTTCATTTCGCTTCAGGTTTTCCAAGGTAGACTGCCTCTGTGTCATCCATTTGAGCCGACCCTCCAGGGAACTGATCTGTTGATCAAGCTTGCCAACCTGAGATGCTGCGCCTGAAGCTTCTGATTGGTAGTTAACCAGGTTTTGAAAGAGAGAATCTCGCCCCGAACTGTTCCCTGACAGAGCAAGACGTATCAGGGTACTGGCAGATGCAGGACGACCAAGTAAAGCTATCGCTCGTTGGTTCATCGCTTGCTTGGCAGCATCTTGCCGCTTGATCTCTTTAAGGATTCGGGGATTGTTGCGACCAAACTTTGAGAGCTGAACGTCTAGGATTGCGGTAGCTTCGCTATAATCTTTTAAGGTCTGCTGAAAAATCAGATCGACTTGCAGCTTAAAGGCATCAGCGGCCTCGGATGGAGAAAGACCTAGGCTGCGGCTCAGTTTCTGCAGTCGACTCTCAGCCAGTGCTTGCTGAGCTGCAAGTTCAGCCCGCTGCTTGCGAAGTTGTTCAATATTCGTAGACAGTGATTCAACCTGCTCTATAGAAGTAAGTCCTGATTTTTGCTTATATGCAGAAACTTTTCTCTGTGCCCCTTCAAGCTTCTTCTGCGTTTCAAGCAGAATCTGCTGTGCTGGACCTTGTCGCTGTTCAATCTCACTGACACGCAGCTCATTGAGGCGCTCCACCATAGCGTCATACAATGCATGGGCCCGCTTCCTTGCATCCTCAGGCGAAGGTCCAGTAACATCGATTTGCATCAGGGTTGTATTATCAATATTTTTGATGCGGGGCTTTGCAAACATTTCCTTAGGAATCCTTGCTAGCTTAGCGGCACGAGCCAGAACCTGCTCACTTCTGAAGATGTATTCGTAGTTAGCGCGCGGATCAAAAGTCGCCAAGCCAAGGGATTCATTTGTTGCCGTGGCTTCACCAACACCGGGTAAGCTCAGATTTACAGCATTAGCACTTCCAGGCAGAACCAAGGCCCAAGAACTGGTATAGACGGGCTTAGCAAGCAGAAGGTATAGAATACTGGAACCCCATATCAGAGCATTGGTGCACGTGCTTACAAGGAGATAACGACTCCAACGAAGCTTATCGGTTCGACTCAGCCCTTGCCACCATCCTTTCGGATCGGGAACCTTGAGACCTGGAATGTTTCGTGCCTGCTCAGTGAACAACCGAGCCGCCTTAGACAAGGGCTCAGGCACAGCCGGCATTCGCGGCCTGATTCGTTTAATGAACTGTGCTGGTTTTGTCACTAGCACTTATCGAATAGACCGATCGTAGATCAAAACGCTCGGATTCAGGAATTGAGTGATAATGCCCAAAACGGCCTGGAAGTTTGTTACACCAGAATCATAACAAGCAACCCCATCATCGGCCATAAGATAAGGGTTGTTTGCGTTATTGGTGGAATTGCGGAGTGCTTGTTCAACTCCCCGATCAAAAACAGTGGTCTTCCCGGTGGCTGTTTGTGTTCTCACCAAAACGGCTCGGCGTCGTGCATTGGTAATCATCGTTCCACCAGCACAGTTGGCCGAGACAACAGCATGAGAGAAACGGGAACCATAAGGAAACTTCTGGGCTTCAGTGCCGATCCCGGAAACTGAATTGCCGGACGCTGGAACGGTAAGATTAGAGATGTTAATCATTATGTCTGATGGCGTGATGTTCGAAGGGCGGACTAGCAGTGGATTCACGGTGCCAGTGTCGGGAACAGTCACCTGGTCGCCTGCAATCAGTGGAATGTCATTAAACGGTTGTCCGGTGAAGACACCTGTCAAATCAACGACTCGCTTGCGTGATCCGCGTTTTAGTTCCACAGCTGCAACATCTGCTGTGGGTGTGATGCCGCCGGCACTTCGAAGTGCCGTTGTCAGCATCCGATTCAGCCGAGCCTGCCCAGAGAGTTGAACGGGTGTCTGGAGTTGCTCGGCGTCACTCAGTTCATTAATCAAAACTCGGCCGGGCTGAAAGATGGATCCTGAAACGAAAACGGGAATGGGTGCCCACTGGATGACACTTAAACTGACCCTGAGAAAAGATGGTTGAAAAAAGCCTTGCTTTACTAGGGCTTGGAAAACACGCTGCTGCAGCTCTTCAGGCTCAAGACCAACCGCGTGTATTCGCTTGGCAAAGGGAAGCTCAAGCTCTCCGCTGAAATTGATTTCAAAGATGCCGCTAAACTCTTCCCCTTCTGGAATTGTAATTTTAACCCGATCCCCTGGCGATATCGGCAAAGCCATACACGCTCCGGCAGTGCCTAGCAAGCAGGCTATTCCTGCAAGGCATAACAGGAATTTCGACATATGTGTCGATCTGATTGTTGCTTTGAAAGCCATTCTCAAGCAATGTTAGCGTATCTGAAGTCATTGGGCCAGCAGGTTGGCGCGCGTTGCCATGGGCCGAGCAGGGCGTGATCCATCCCTCATCAGAGCAAACTGCATGATTTCAGGGTACACGCCTGGATGTCCCTAACCATCGGGCCATGGTCAGTCTTGTTCCGATCAACCTGAGCAGCCTGTCGGTGGTGACCATCACTGACCACTCGCCATTCGCCTGCCCGGCTGTGATGCATTGGTCTCCCACCATCGGCCTCCGCAATCCAGATCCTGGCAAGGGGACTCCCGTGAGGGCCTGGGCAACTGATCGGTTCTGGAGAATTGGGGTTCTGATCGATCTGCGACACGCCTCCAGGGGTTTGATTGCTGCGCAAGACTTGCAAGCGACCACGCGGCTTGCTTGTAATGGTCATCGTCTGCCGGAGCCTGACCTGGCTTTCCAATCTGGCAAGCAGCCGGCAATAGCACTGGCGCCTGAACCCTTTGGCGGAATGGGAGGAGTTGTTTCTAGCTCAGCCAACGATTCCAGAATCATGGCAGGCTGGCGTTTAAAGTGAACTGTCGGCTCACTGAACACCCCTCGTTTACGAAGGTTTATGGTGCAAATCGGCTTGATCAACGCCTATAGCACACTCAACCTTGGGGATGCTGCGATCTACAGCGCTTTTCGCAAGCTCTTGCCACAGATTGATCTGGTGGCCTGCGTGCGAGACAAGCATCCAGATCCAACACTAGGAATTGACTTTCGATCGCAACGCCCCAGTGACTGCGCAGCATTTATCAGCGTGGGCGGAGACATCTTTAACAACTCACGGGAGTGGCTCGTTACCAAAGCCTTTCTTCAGAATCTGGCTGAACTGCGTAGGAAGCCTCGCCATACCATTCTCTTCGGACAATCAATACCTCGATCTTGCCACGGCCTCAGCTTCTTCCTTCTAAGCCAATCTCTTCTGAGGCTGCCTGCTGTCTGCGTAAGAGATTCAGAGAGCCATCAGCGATTAAGCCAGGCTGGTGTTGAAGCGCGGCTCTCCTACGATATTGCCTTCGTTTTGGAATCTTCAGTTCCAGCAGTTCAGAAAGCCCATACCATTCTCAGCCAGAAAGGTATCGATCCGGCGAAAGCAGCAGTCCTTTCTGTTCGCGGCTTTGATAGCATGTACAGCCATAGCAATGACCAGTTTGCCAAGAGAATGTCACAACTCTGTTTAAGCCTACTGCACAACGGTCATCAACCACTCATTCTGATCCAGTCTCGTGCCTACGGTGCGGATAACGACCTTGATGTTGCCCAGGCAATCCAGAGCGCTGCTCCAGGAACAGAAATTTTTGATCCATTTCTGGAGGACCGAAGTGTCCCAAGTTGGCAGCTCGCCATGGCACTGTTTACTCTCGTGGATCTCGTTATAGCCGTTCGATTTCATACAGCTGTCCTGTCACTGGCTGCTGGCCGTGTGCCTTTCCACCTCCACTACTCAAACAAGGGCCGCGACCTCTGTAAACGGCTTGAACTTCCAGGATGTGACTTGAGCCAATTCAACCCTATCTCTGATCTGTCTGCAATAATGGCAACGTCTGGGCTTACGTTTAACTCATCACCTATCCGGCAGCAAGTCTCACGTGATTTTAGGTGGTGCCTTGATCAGCTTCCTGGAAGGTTGATGGACGATACCATCGCAGGTGGCAAGGCGTGAGGCTTCCACAGCTGCCTCAAATCTTCGGCGAGAGGTGGCTCTTTTGCGTTGATGACCTGAAGGGAGTAGCTTGGTGGTGCAAGCAGTTGGGGTTTAAATGCTCGCTGAAGAGCTCTGCATCTAACCATTCAGGCTGCGGATTGGCCCAGATCGCACCAATCGCTGCTTGCAGGATCATGGATTCGCACTAGCCTTCTGATGATCATGTCATGCCCGTACCACTACGATGGCAAATGGTTGCACAGCAGAAATGGACATCTGTCTTCATGGGATGGCTGAAGCAACGATGAGACTCTCCCGGATCATGCAGAGCTGTGTGCGGGCATCGATGGCATCTTGGACCGGCACGATGACAAGAGATCAGCCGCAGCTGCAGGGTGGTGGAGATTTCGATTGGACTTCATTTCTCTACATGAGTGCGGTACACACTCTTCATGTTCACCAACTGCGCCCATCCCGTCGCTCAGGAGATTCTTGATGGGTTTCCTCAGCAATCTGATTCCCAAAGACCGTTTCATCCGCAACATGGGATGGATGGGAGCGGGCGAATTGGGCATTCGTGTCTCCCGCCTATTGGCTACTGTCATCCTGGCGAGGCTCCTGAGCCCGAAAGACTATGGACTTGCGGCCATTGTCTTGATGACCAATGAGTTCGTTCGGGTGTTTACTCGCAATGGTATTGGCGACAAGATTGTTCAGGCTGATGCCGAGGAACTCAGCGAGGTATGCCAGACAGCATGGAGTCTGAATTGGGTCATCGGGGCCAGTCTTTGCCTGATTCAGATTGCTGCTTCCTTCGTGATCGGCAGAATCTACAATGATTCTAGCTTGATTCTGCCCATCATATTGGTGAGCTTCAGCTATCTGATCTACCCGTTTGCGATGGTCCAGACAGCTTTGATCCGACGTGAGAATAGACTCAAAATCTTTAGTCTTACCTATCTTGTTTCAGTTGTTAGCGATAATCTGTTAACTGGTGCGCTGGCTTTGCTGGGCTGGGGGATGTGGGCGATTGTGCTGCCAAAACTTCTAGTGGCTCCAGTCTGGGTCGCCATGATGCTGAAGTTCGAAGCATGGCGCCCAGCCCGCAGGTTCACATTGAAGCGCTGGTCTAACGTCATCAGCTTTGGCAGTCGCATCCTTGGTGTGGAGTTGCTCAATACCTTCCGCGAGAGTGTGGACTACCTTTTGATTGGACGCATGATCGGCCTGAAGGCGCTGGGAGTCTACTTTTTTGCCTTTAATGCTGGCCTTGGTCTCAGCATCAGTGTGATCAGTGCCCTTTCTATCTCTCTCTATTCAGACTTTTGTGATGTTCGAACTGTGCCGGCACAGTTAAGGCAGAGATTCAATAAGAACCTTTTCACAATTGCTAAAGTGATGGTGCCATTGGTCTTTCTTCAGTGCAGCCTGGCACCCATTTATGTTCCGATTATCTTCGGACACAAGTGGGTCGACGAAGGCGCCATACCAATACTCATCCTGATCTGTATGTCGGCATTGTCGCGTCCCTTTGCCGTTGCGTCGTCTATGCTCTACCGTGCAGTTGGGCTGCCGCAGGTTGATCTGAATTGGAACATTGGCTTTACGATTGCATTAACCATTGCCATCTTGGTTGGTACTCACTGGGGTATCCTTGGCGTTGCAATCGCCGTTGTTGCGACTCACCTAACCCTCCAGCCAATCTATGTTCTGATGGCCAAAGGTCTTCTCAATCGGCGAGAACATGAGCTGCCAGCTTGACGCTGATTTAAGAGATAAGAAAATTGCAACTGCTTCCCTTCACCACCATGAGTCCTTGGTCGGGTGTTGGCTGATCTGATCTGCTTGCTGTCGGCATGGTCCCAGCAGCCACTGTTGGGACCCGCGTACCCAGCCGCACGGGCATGGAAAGCACAGCTGTTAAACTTATAGAATTCTTAACACCTGCCAAGCATTTGCTGTCAAGTGGTCATTCTGCCTGGCCTGCATCAACTCGCTGGGCTATGGTGAATATGTACGACTGCGCCTTGCACAATGGTTAATATAGTAATCGTGGCAACTGCTAATTATCTCTGGGGCGCAGCAGTTACCGTGCGCTCTGCTCTTGAAACCTGCAGTGAAACCCTGAATATCTACGTTATCAGCGTTGACTTATCCACGGAGGATAAACAGCAACTGGTAAGCTCTTGGCAGACATCTAATCTCGGCCAACTTAAGTTTTTTGATTTTAATCTTGACCAGTTGACTGGCTTTCGGACCACGATGCTTGTCAAGAGCACATCCTCTTATGCACGCTTTTTCATTCCCGATTATCTAGAAGGCGTTTCCCGTTGTATTTACTTGGATACCGATCTGATCATTTGCTCAGATCTTACCGCCTTGCAAAACCTTGATCTCCATGGTAAGTCCACTGCTTGTGTAATTGATGGGGGCATTTCTACACCTGATCAACAACAGCGGCTCCAGAATAAGCTAAAGCTGGCTAACCCTCAAAGGTATTTCAACTCCGGGGTGATTGTAATCGATCTCGACGCTTGGCGTCTTCGTGAGATCCAATTCAAGGTCCTTAAGATTGCAAAAGAGCAGCACGACTTACTCGACCAGATGGACCAGGATGCCCTGAATATGGCCCTAGCGGACGACTGGTTGACCCTTGATCCGAAATGGAATACCTCCAAGGGCAAAGCAAGTGCTGATTTCTCAGATGGTATCATCCATTTCTTGGGTAAAGTGAAGCCCTGGCATGCGGACTATGCTGGAAACTTCAAGGAGAAATGGTTTGAGATCTTAGATCGAACTGCATTCGCTGGTCAGTGTCCCGCCAAGCTCATGGGAATAGCAGCTGCCTATCAGAAATTTTCCCGTTCTATCCCTACCGTTGAAATCGTTCGAGGCAAGCTTCGGCGCCTTATGCGATCAACCTGATGCTTCACCCGTATTGTCTCGCCTTCACGGCTGACCACCCTGATTCTTTTTCACTGCCAAGCCAGTGCCTGTGAAAATCTACGCAATCTGTCTGATCAAGAACGAAGCGGATGTTATAGCGGACTGCCTTAGGCATGCCATTCAGTTCTGCGATCGTATCTTTGTTCTCGATAACGGCAGCACGGATGGCACCTGGGAGATTGTTAACTCCTTGGCCTCCATCCACGAGCAAATCGTCGTTGAGGGGCAGCTCACGGAAACATTTCGAGATGGCATGCGCTCCATCGTGTATAACAACCACCATCGTGAGCTATCTGATCACGACTGGTGGCTACGGCTGGATGCGGATGAATTCCTGGTCGGAGACCCGCGACCTGTTCTTGCGAAGGCCAACCGCGAGCATGCAGATTTTGTGACTGCATGGCAGCTTCAGTTCTATTACACGGACGCTGACTTCAGGCAGTGGGAAACCGAAAAATTATCTCTTGATCTTCCTATCACGGAAAGGCGCCGATTCTACTCAATCAACTGGAGGGAATTCCGTTTCTTCCGCAATCAATGTGACCCTGTATGGGTGGAAGATCAGGCTCCTCAATGGCCCAATGGGCTTTCAAGGGTTTGTTCGGAGAGAATCTTCAATCGCCACTACTCCTATCGAACCCCCGATCAGATCAAGGGGAAGCTGAAGTCGCTTCTGGGTCATGCCCAGTTCAGGCACGTTGGCTCCGGGGACTGGACAAGCAGGATTGTTCCGGCAAAGGGCTTGCATTTCTACCATGAAGGAATCCCTCCAAGGTTGAATCAGTTCAACTACTATCGAAAGCGTCTGCGTATGGTACGCATCACACTCTGTGGGCGCCTGAAGCGCATCCTCCGCAGGTCTCGCTGACAACCACCGCAGCCCAGCTCCTGGAACTCATGACAAGTTATCCGATCTAATTGCGCCGTCGTGACAGCACCAGCTCTGAAACCTGACGATCCCGACATCTCAGTGGTGGTACCAGTTTTCAACGCGGCTCCCCATCTGCTGGCAACCCTCCGCACCGTTCAACAACAAACTCTCAGCAACTGGGAACTGATCGCTGT
>Ga0194055_10004088_pt1 | contig 11055 bp, 2 predicted proteins | sample SepL449m_MetaG_FD_155482 | JGI IMG/M metagenome (GOLD analysis project Ga0194055, IMG submission 155482) | Anoxic zone freshwater microbial communities from boreal shield lake in IISD Experimental Lakes Area, Ontario, Canada - Sep2016-L442-9m | ecosystem: Environmental > Aquatic > Freshwater >... | reverse complement strand
TGTGTTAGAGCAAGAAATCTCGATCAATCGCCAACCATGGGTCTCCGTACCGATGGACTTGCCCACGCAGCCCTGGAACGATGAGGGAAAGGACCAGGCACGGGACTTGGTGACGTGGGCGAGCTTAAACGGAGTCGAGAATCCAAGTCGAATTGCATCGCAATGGAATTGGGATGTCCTGACCGCCGGTGCCACTTCCGGTGATTTGATTGCAGTGCGCGTCGCGGCCAAGGATTCCCTGGGCCAAAAGGCGTACACCCCGACGATTCAGTTCAGCGTTGCATCCGTGGGCTTTGATCGCCGAAGGCATGAGGCACTGTTTCTGAAAGCTTCCTTGGCACCCCAACTCAAAGAGTTGGCCGAATGGATGAAAGCACAAAAAACAGAGTTGCGACCCAAGCTAGTAGCGATCAAGGAACGGAATGTGCCAATCGAACAGCGCCGAGCTACGGGCCGAGAGATCGAGAAGTTTGTCGAGGAATGGAAACGTCAGTCGGACCAAATACAGCAGCGAGCTTCTTCTGTTGTTGGTTCACTCCCAGGTGTGTTGGATCAAAGCGAATTGGAGATTGTCGAACGAATCCTTGCCAAATGGGATAAGGAGTCGATCTCGAATGTTGCATTGCTCACGCATCCGGAGCATTGGGAGGGGCTCGCCGAATCTGCACAACCGAATCCCGTTCTCGTGGAAAAGTTGCTGCCGCTGTTGCAGCAGCAAGTGGATCAAGCCGCCGCTGCCCTCGACGGTCTCGAGGCGTTTACAGCCCAGCTCAATGAACATTATCGTCAATTGATTGGCCATGATTGCTTGACGGCGCTGACGAAGGATCTGATGTTTCTTTGGCAACACCAAAAGGAACAAATTGCACGAGCGGACAAGCTGGATTTCACCATGTTGGTGCGCTCGCAGGTCATTGCAGAGCAATACATTGATGCCGTAGTGCAATTGGCGGAGCAGATGGAGCCATCGGTCTCGAATCAATTGAGAGATCAGCTGAAGAATTTATATCGCTTCTTGGATCAGACGCGATTGGAATTGCGGGATCTAACGCAAGCCGAGCCATCGTCGCAGGCGCACCAAAATCTACTGCAGCGCATTCAGCGATCCGCATCCGATTTGCAGGGTCAGCATTGGGCATTCAATCTTGACGGAGGCTTGTGGTGGAGTGTGGCCGATTATCGCCGTAACCTTATCCAATTAGGACATGGAACAGGGAATGCCATGACGCGCGTGCTGGGGACCGTCATGAAGCAACCCGAATGGCTAAGGGATTCGCGTTTGGATAGCGAATTATTGCAGAAGCTACGAGGAGCCCTCCTGGACGAAGTAGCGTTCGCTCAGCTTCCAGCGACTTCGGTCATGATGGACCGCAGGGACTTCCATTTGCGACGACAACCCGTGGATCCAATGTTCCCTGGAGATATGGGGCTCGCCAACCGCGCCTGGAGCGCGGAGATCGAGAAGTGGTTCGCCGAACAACCAGGTACAACCGCTTGGAGCGAAACGCTGACCGAATTGCAGTCGATCGTGCAGGCATATCGCGTATTGGAAGCGGCGCATGAGATCCAGGATATTCGAGCGAACTTGGAGTCGCTCCGACGGCACGAACAATACGACTGGGGCTCCCTGGAAGGGCAACTGAGTCATCTGAAGCAATGGGAAAGTGTGAATCATCGGATCGATATTACCCAGAATTGGATGCGCGAGGCTGGATTTCCCAATCCGATTCCCGATAAGCTCAACGCGCTGCGATGGTCGGCCCCTGCCAATCGAGTACGCCAGGTCCTAGAGCCCCGCCGAAACGCTGGCAACGCCTCACTCCGAAGCGCTTCGCAGGAACTCCAAGAACACCTTGCTGAATGGAGTGATGTCGAACGTCAAGCCCAACCCACGATCGATGCCGCACGCAAGCTTTTGGCTCGTTATGCTCCTAGCGTGTCCGCACTCGCACAAAAGGCCGCGGCCCAAACCAGAGAGTTGCAGAAACAGACGGAATCGCTGACGTCGGCCAATCCGCAGGAGGTTCGGCCACCCGCGGAGGATACGGAATCATCGAAAGAGAATGCGTCGACGGAATCGCAGGATGCAACCTTGCCGCGAGAAACTTCGGCTCGAGAAATCGCCCAGCAGCAGAATCGTGTGGAACAAAGCATCGCACAACTACAAGATGCCTTGCTCGATGCGGCAATGAAGCAAAATATCCTTGATGCGGCGCAATTGCAGGCAGCCAAAGACAGTGACCGCGCACTCGATCTCCTCGATCGTGTTCACGAACCCATGACGGAGGCCAATCAAGCCCTTTCCAATTTGCAAAGGAATTCTCAACAGGCAGAGCAGGTGTCCCAAGCCGCGAGCCAAGCCGCGCAAAAACAAAACCAAGCTGCGAAAGCCCTCGAAACGATCGCCAGTCACTTTGATTTACTCGAGCAATCGCTCGCAGACCCGGACCGGAGTCAGCAAGCGACTTTGGAAAGCCAAGCCGAGTTGGAACGGTCCAGGCAAAATCTAGCCCAGCAGCAACAGTCGCTGGAAGGGTTAAATCAAGAGAACCCTGGCGAGGATAGTGCAAAAGCAAAACAGGATTTCCAGGACGCTGCCAAGGATCCGTTGGAGAGTTATCGCAAGGCCGACCAACTCAACGACATGGCCCGCAAATCACCTGATGAACTATTGAAAAAACTTGAAGCGGAACTGCAGCGTAACCGTCCCATGCAGAAAGAGCTTTCCGAAATTTCGAAATCCAATCTGGCCGACTCGATTTCTCAATTGAAGAATGCAGCCAATCAAGAAGCGAACCTCGCGCAGAATCTTGAGAACTCCGATGCGCAAGCGGCCGAGTCGAAAGAAATCCAAATTCAGCAATTGAAAGCACTTGCCGATTCCTCGGATCGATTGGCTGCCGATTTGATGAATAAAGCAACGCAAGCCATCAATAGGATGAATCAGCCTGAAACCGTCCGTTCCCTGAATTCGACAGCGGAGGGTCTTCGATCGGCTGCGAATAAAGCTCGCAATACGGATGCCCGCGCGACCCAAGAAAGTCTCAATCAAAAGCGAGACAAGCTCATGGAGTCGGTCCAGAAAGCGCAAAAAGAACTCGGGGAAGCGGCCCCTCGCATTCAACAGCTTGTCGATCAAAACGCGTTCAAAGAGGACAAGCAACGACAAGCACAGTTGACTGAGATGCAGTCGTGGCAGTCCCTCATGCGCGATGACATGGTTCGTCGAACGAAAGACCAGACCCGCGAACGGGAACAGAATGCCGACCGGCTTAAAAAGGAATCGGAGCAGCGCGAGAAAGAACTCGAGCAAAAAAATAAAGAGCGCAATCAAGTTGTAGAAAATGCTAACAAGCAACCCGAAAATGAAGGGCTGAAGACTCAAATCGATCAGAAGACAAAAGAAGCTCAGCAGGCCGCTCAACGTCTTGAATCGGCAAAGAAAATCGCGGAGACCGCACAGAACATCGCGAAGCAAGGACAAGAACAGCAACAACGGGTTGAACAAGCCCAGCGTGCCAATTTGGATGCTCAGAATCCCTTGGCAGCACTTGGGCGAGAACAATTGACGATGGCAAAAGATCAACTCGATCAAATCCAATCGGGCTTGCAGAATCTTCAGGGAAAAGCGTCCCAGCTTGCGGAGCGAGCTCCTACCTCCGATGCTCTTGCCCAAAGTCAACCGCAGCAACGATCCGTTCAGGAAACTGTTGAACAGGTTGCAGAACAATTGTCACGCAGCGCTCGCCATGAACAACGGTTGAAGAATGAACCGGGCCAAGACGCGTTAAACAAACAATCGGAGCAGATCGCTTCCAATACCCAACCGAGCGTCGATCAAGCCGCGCGGCAAGTCGATCAATCGGCGGAGAATGCCAAGAAGCAAGAGTCGGAACAGCTCAAGCAGTCTCGGGCTGAAGCCAATCCGCGACCCAATCGAGGGCCTTCTGGTGAACCCGCGCTCCAGAATTTGAAGCAAGCCGAAAATGCGTTGAAGCAAAGCGCGGATGAACTGCAGAAAACATTTACAGAACTAGCTGATGGCCAACCCCGTTCCCAGGATGCCGCGGCAAACATGCCTCCGAGCGGACCTAGTAGCAACAGTTCTCCCGTGCAATCCGCCAAGCAATTGGCTCGCATGCTCGATTCCCTCGATCAGCAAGTAAACTCGGGTGCCGACCCAGCATCGCTTGCGAAATCGGATGCACCCTCCCCCAACGCTCAGAGCGAAGGAGCGACTCCCAAGCCTACAGCCGACGGGGATCCTTCTCAAGGAAACCCAGATCCACAGAAAGGACCACCTGGGGACAAGCCAAGCGGGCCATCGGCCCCAAACGCACCCAAGGATTCCTCTTCCCCTGCCGTCCAAGACGCTTTGCGTGAAGCCGCCGAGCAAGTTTCATCCCAACTCCAAAATGAACGCTTGGCCAATCGACAAGCGAATAAGCAAAAGAGCGGGTCGTCGAAGAAACCTTCGAGTCAGCCGGGAGGACAACCGGATGACAAGGGGATGACACGAGGCCAGCCGACCGGAAATTCGGCCCTCCCCCCTGCTCTATTGGAAGCCGGGAATCAATGGGGAAGGCTGCGCGAAAAGAGGGCCGACGATGTCATCGAGGGCCGTCGCGAGATCTATGATCCAGAATTCAGCGATGCCATTCGGGCCTATTATCGGGCGTTGGGCAAACAAGCTTCATCCCTGGGCTCAGGTAAAGAGTGAGTGGAAAGCGGTCAATCGCTGACTTCGCATTCAGCCGGAACGCGTTAGCGTCCGGTCTCCGCATGTACTGCCAACAAGAACGGGTTGCTAACGCACTGCGGCTGATTGTTTTTTGTGTTGATGAGAGCCATAGCCACCCACTCTAAACATCTTTTCATCGGCCTTGCCCAATCAAATCATTGGTAGGGAGGGCGACGATCGGGAGGGCGACGCTTTGGGAGGGCGACGATTGGGAGGGCGACGCTCCTGCGGAGCCAGGACAGCTCGGCAGGAGCCTCGCCCTCCCTTTTTGTGTTCTAGACGGTTCAAAATCCTGTAGGATGTTTAGAGCTGTGGAGCGACGCTCCTGCGGAGCCAGGACAGCTCGGCAGGAGCCTTGCCCTCCCTTTGAATTCTAGACGGTTCCGCGTCCAGAGGGATGTTTAGAGATGTGGCCATAGCCCTTCGTCATTTACTCAATGACTTCTGGGGGCATATCGCTGGGCAAGAGGGAGTCCTGGCGATCACTTGATAGCCAGGATCGCGTCCAGGGGGACATCGGTCGTTGCGTGTTGGATTTCGGTGAATCCTGTTTCGCGAAGGAGTTCCCGATACTCACTGAAGCTGCGCTCACGGCCTTCCGTGCAGACGAGCATGTTTAGGCTTTGCATGAGTGCCCAGCGCGGACCGCTCCGATCTTCGGCGATGATCTTTTCACCGATCAGTAGTCCACCCGACGCAGGGAGCGCTTCATAGATTCGTTGAAGCAGTCGACGTATTTTGGTTTCATTCCAATCGTGAAGGATCCGCCCCAACGCATACAAGTCGGCCCGCGGAAGTGGATCGACGAAGAAGTCTCCCCCAACGACCGAGATGCGCTCGGCGACAGAGGAAACTCGGATGATTTCATTTGCCAATCCCAGTGCATGAGGCAGGTCATAGACGGTGGCACGAAGATGGGGGTAGCATTCACAAGCAGCCATGGGGAGATGACCGGTCGCTCCACCTAGATCGCAGAGGTGATGGAACCGACTCAAATCAAAGCAACGAACGATTTTGGGGGAAGTTATCATCCCAAATCCGTGCATGCCCATCAGAAACTCATGCATCGACTCGGGGGTACGAAAAAAGGAGGAGAAGATCGGTCCATCGAGTCCATACGTTTGATTCCAGCGATGTGTCCCTTCGCGGATCGCATCCTCAAGATGTGCCCATAATTGCCAGATGACTTGATTGGAGTACTTGATGTATCCTGTCATTCGCCGCTCGCTGTGGCTACATAAATAGGCTGTGGTCGATTCTGTATTCGCAAATTGATGATCCCGGAGCACGAGCAATCCCAAAGCCACGCAGCTTTCCAGCAGAGTTTGAAGCGAGGGAGTATCGGTTTGCAATCGGGCTGCTAGGGCTTCCGCTGAATCTGGCTGCTCATGGATCGCGTCAAAGACGCCGAGTTCAACGGCCGCAAACATCGTCTTTGAACGTCGGAACGCCTCCAAAAGATCTAGTACGAGCGTTGGATCGGGTGGGTTGGAAATAGACATAGGGACGCCATGCTTCAAAGGGGTCGGAATTACGGGGGGAAGGCAGGTTTCCGACTAGTTTCGCAGATCGGAATCAACATGAATGGTTCACGTTCGAAAAATCCGATGGGGGGCATCCATTCCATGCAGTCCGTTTACGAAAAATCCCATGGGGCACGCGAAGGTTCACCATGGGATATGCAAAACCATCCAGTGGCACAAAGGACCGTTACGTCGATTGTGTCATGTATTCTTAACGTCGCCCGAGGATGGAACCTGCATAGATGCGAGAAGTCTTGTAGCGCGGAACGGCCATGGGTGTTGGACGCATATCAAAGCCGATCGAGAGTTTCCTGAAGTAATCAAGTTTCTCTTTCTGCGTGCCTTGATTGAGTTCGGGGATGAGTTTTTGATCCACTAGATCGTATAGTAGGCGAGGTTGCACGGCCGGCCCGAAGTTCACACCATAATCATTGGTGTTCTTCACCACCGAGGATGGACCAAACCGAGATACGATCTCTTGGATGCCTTGAATGAAAACAAATTGGTTGCTGGCATCGGTCGAGCCGAGCTCATCAAAACTGCCGACCGCTACGATGCTTTGATTGACGTCGTGAAATTGATAGGCCTCATATCCCGCCGCGCGAAGGGCTTTTACGGTCATGTACGCGCGTTCGGCAGCCTTTTCCAGTTCCGTCATTTCTTCGCCGCTGTTGCCTGATTTGTTTTCATTGGCTCGTCCCCACGAAACAAAGGAATCTTCGCCGCGAAACGTTGCAACGCGGACCGAGTATTTGCCTTTGCAGTTCAACAAAGAGAACTCGCTGTAGCCAGGTTCCTGATTGAGTTCGTAGACGAGCTTTTCCATTTCAGGTGCTTGGAAGAAATCGGCTGGTAGCATTGGATTACGCGTTACAAACGCTGTTTGAAGCGGACCGGGAGTTTTGTCCTTGCCGATGCTGCGCATGCTGTTCTTAAACGCTTTGATGGGATCGGTTTCAGCTTTCTCAGCAGGTCGATTGGGATCACTCAAGGATTTGGGTTTGAGCGATTTGACACTTTCAAGGGTTGACTTCAGGGAAGGAGAATCGGTGGAATCAAATTCACCGACCAGAACGGCATAGCCTTCTTTGACCTTGGAATCGCGATACTTCATTACCTTTTGACGCCCATCTTCACGGATCCCAGAACCCGGAACCAGTTCAGTAAAATCAAACTTTTTCGGCATGACGAAAGTAGTCAGGCCGAAATCTTTTTGAAGATCATTGGCGAGTTCGTATGCCTTTGTTTTGGCGTTGCTCCCTTCAAAGGAGGAGGCAAAGATTAGCCATGGACCATGTTCAGGTCGAAGTTCTTGGACTGCTGGAGCACTATGCCCTGCCGTGCCGCGCTTGAATAGATTCCCGAAAGGAGGATCCGCCAAGGCGGCTGATGGTCCGAACAGAAAAGCAGCTCCTGCAATGACGGAAGCGGCCATCGCTCCTAAATGAAAAGACGGAAGAGCGCTAAACAGAGAATGGTAGTTTCGCATTGATCGCATCCTTGCCCAATTGAATCGCCGACATCGCGGCCTGCGGGTTGCAGATAGAGCCCGTGATTTGCTCCATCCAAATGTCTCGACCGTCGGCGACGAGGCTCCGCCTCGCTGCAATCCGTGACGATCACACATTCAACGCATCGAGAATTAGCATTTTTCCTTGAGGCGATCTAGGGCGATTTATCCAATTTGCCCGCCGCCTTGCGAAATGCTTCAAATTGTTCGCGAAGCGACTCGGGTGGACGGAGACGCCCTCCCTGCTCTTGCATGCCTCGCAGGTTGTCATTGCGATCGGTCAAACGATCGGCCGAATCCTTGGTTCTACGCAGTCCGAGGGATCGGAGCGATGCTTCCAATTCGGCTTGCTTTTCAGGAGTTTGACGGGCTTGCTCTTTCGCAGCACGCCAGCGGTCCGAGAATTTTCGGAGGTCGTCCGCGGACCACTGAAGTCGCTTTAGAAGTTCGGGATCCGGCTGATCTTTTTGACGATCGATGTAGTCGAGCAAGAGGTTCGTAGTCTTATCCGCATATTCAATATTTGCTTTTTCAGCACCGAATTCTTTGCCCTGGCTCTTTCCTGCTTCCCCGGCGGCGCCTTGAGGAGGAGTCGATCCGGATTGATTCAGTCCCGAGCCAGCGACTTGGGAAGGTGTATTCGAGGGTTTGCCATTGGAAGGTTTGCCCTGCTGTCCGCCACCTCCATTGGAATCCTGACCATTGAGTGGATTTTTGGAGTTGCCCTGTTCTTTGGCTTGAGGAGGAATCGTTTCGGGACGACTGGTAGGATCGGTGCGACCCTCTGGCTTCTTATTGGGTTGTCCCCCCTTCGAGGCATCCGTTGGTGAGGGCTTTTCAGAACCATTGGCTGCACCGGAGTTTCCTTCTTGCCCGGCGTTCGAGGGGGATTGTCCCGGCTGTTTCGAATCGGTGCCGCTCTTCGAGGGCTTTTCAGTTTGAGATGAGTCTCCAGTCGACTTCGGTGACGAGGAACTGGCTTCCTCTTTGGAATTGCCGGCATCGTTTTTACCAGATGGACTGCTCTGGCCTGGGTTGCCTTCCGCCGACTTGTTTGCTTTGTCGGACGGGTTTTGCGAATCGTTCGATTGGCTGGGGGACGAAGCATCATTCGATGAACCCTCATTCGATGCCTTGTTACCGCTAGATGGTTCTTGTTTGGGATTGCCGTTGTTTGATTTTGAGTTTTCCCCTTGCTTGCTCGAAGACTCTTGATTGTTCGGATTACCTGTTTGGGATTGCCCGTTCTCTTGCTTTTGGGGCCCCTCCGATCCTTTATTTGACTTCTGTGAACTTGAATTGGACGCGTTTTTCTCATCCTGGCCTGAGTTCTCTGCATGGGAACTTTCGTCGGACGATTCCTTTCCGGGCTGCTCCTTCTCACCAGGATTTTTTTGCGGTTGCTTACCCTTGCCGTCATCGACTGTCTCCGGGTTTGAACCTTCATTTTTATCGGAGGTTGAGGGAGTGCTCGGGTCCGACTCGCTGCCTGTTTGGGTTCCCTTTGGCTGGGACTTGTCTCCCGAAGATGCGTTTGCATCGGAGGGTTTTTGAGACGGGTCCTTTGAGGACTCTTCGTTCATTGACTGTGGATTATTTGACTGTGGATTATTTGACTGGGGGCCCGTGGGAGACTGGTCTCCGGGTTTCTGTTTCCCGGTCGCAGACTTGGGTCCTTGGGGTTCGCGAGCGTCGTCTGGAGTTGGTTTGCCGTTGCGATTTGGACTGGGATTGTTTTCACCTCCCTTGTTGCCACCCGCAGGAGTTTCTTGGGAAGCCTTCGAGTTGGTTTCAGGGTTTTGGGCTTCCGTCGAATTCTGTTTGTTAGCCCCGTTCTCTTTGGAATTGGGTTGGGCTGTATCGTTAGAAGCCGACGACGAAGATGGATCTCTCGAATTGCGATTGTCGTTTTGCTTTGAGCTAGTTTCCGAAGAGCCTCCTTCTTTGCGAGAGGTTGCACTTGATGGTTCGCGTTCGGATTTCAGATCGTTCTCTCGGGAATCGCTTTTGTCATTGGCATTGGACGGATTGCCCGGGTCGCTTGGATTCTGTTTCTCCTGTTGCTCTTTGAATTCCTCGATGCGTTCAAAGGCTTCACCGTCATGGGATGGAGCGGTATTGGGTGTGTCAGTTCGGTTGGTATTGTTTTTGCGATTCGAATTGGAACCTCCCTTGGATGGCGAACGGTTGGAGCTGTTTTTGTTGTTCGAAGAAGTATCTCCTTCGGAATTCGCGCCGGATGGGCCTTGGCTGGAGGATGAGTTTGATCGGGGTGATTGGTTGGCTCCCGATGAGTTGCGACTGTTTTGAGGATCGTTGGATTTATTAGCACCCTCGGGGTTCGCACCTTGGCTGCCTGCGTCGTCTGCATCGGGATCTTGCGCATTGCTGTTTTGCGCATTGGAGCTCTTTGGGTTCGCGTTCTTCGATCCTGAGGACTTCGAGTTCGTCGCATCCTGTTGCGATGCGTCAGAACTGGAATCAGTATCGTTGGCACCTTGGTTTCCTGAGGAAGAATCGCTGGACTCGGATCCTTGATCGGATCCTTGGCCCTGGCCGTTCGACTTGCTTTGGGAATTGCCTGACTGTTTATTTCCTTTTTGCCCAGAGTTTTCCGACGATGCTTGGCTTTTCTCAGACGCACCTCCTTCTTGGCCTTCGCCTCCCCCCTGACCTTGGCCACGGGAACTGTCGCGGTTTTGTCCTTCCTTGGGTTGATTCTTTTCGTTTTTGTCTTGTGGGCTCTTGGAAGAGTTGGAGGGATTGCGGTTTTGCCGGATTGCAGGATTGGTTTGCGGTTGCTGAATGGAGTCCTGTTGACCGCCTCCGTTATCTCCTTGATCCGAGTTGTTTGGATCGGATGGTTGTTCTTTTGAATTGTTGCTCTTGTTGTTTTTGTTGTTCCCTTCGATGTCGTTGGACTGCTTCGCATTATTTGCCGCTTGGTTTCCATTCTTGGAAGGATTCGGATTGGACGCGACGGAGTTGTTGGTGTCGCTATCACCGTTCTGGTTGTTCGCTTGCTTGCCTGTGGCATCCGATCGGTTCGCTTCGCCGGCAGCGATTTGTTCGTCTTCCGAATCTCCGAGCGCTTCCGCTTCCGTCACGCGAATCCGAAGGGTTTGCGTGCTCGATTGGTTGGGGCGTAATTGTTGGGTTTTTGGATCATGTTTGTTGTCGATGGCGATGGCCGTAAAATCGATTTCCTCGCCCGGTTTGAGTCCCAGCGATTTTGGATCCAACAGGAACACTTCGGTGATTTGACCGGTGTCCCCTTCCTC
>Ga0194055_10004087_pt1 | contig 11056 bp, 8 predicted proteins | sample SepL449m_MetaG_FD_155482 | JGI IMG/M metagenome (GOLD analysis project Ga0194055, IMG submission 155482) | Anoxic zone freshwater microbial communities from boreal shield lake in IISD Experimental Lakes Area, Ontario, Canada - Sep2016-L442-9m | ecosystem: Environmental > Aquatic > Freshwater >... | reverse complement strand
CCCGGCCACCCGGCCACCCGGCCACCAGGCCACCCGGCCACCCGGCCACCCGGCCTCCGGACCGAACCGGAGCGAACCGGAGCGAGGCCGTCGGCGGGGCTCGGCACGAATCGTTCCGGCCGAGCCCGTCCCGGGGTCGGCTCGACGCCTGCGCAGGGTCAGCGCCACCGCGTGCCGGCGATCACGGGACGTGGCCGACGTCGAGGATCCAGTACGCGAAGGCAACCTGGGCCACGACGAGGGCCATGAACACCATCGCCCGCGTGGCGACCGATCGGCGCTCGAGCAGGGTGCCCGCCACCGCGAACGGCGGGAAGCACTCGTTGGCGTAGCGGCCCGCCCCCACGATCCCGAGCACGAGCGACGGCACCACGTAGAGCACCGTGAACGCCGTCCACGCCCGTGGGATCCGTGAGCGACGGGAGAGCACCAGCCCCACTGCCAGCGCGGCCAGGGCCAGGTGGACCAGTGCATCCAGGTGCACGTGGCCGAACAGGCCGAGGAAGGTCACCTCGTGCCAGGCCGCCTTGGCGTCCCAGAAGCGCAGGGGGTCGCCGGTGCGGAGCTGGTTGTAGCCCAGCCACGCCAACAGCGCGACGCACGGGGCGAGGCAGACCCGCACCAGGCGGGCACGGTCGAGACCGACCACCAGTGCGAGAGCCACCACGATCCAGAACCCGTTGGGCCGCGCCATCGTCGCGAGTGCGGCGCACCCGCCAGCCGCCAGGTCGCGGTGCTCGTCGAGCAACACGAAGGCCCACACCGACGCCGCGAAGAACATCGCCGAGGGGTAGACCATCGAGAACACGATCGACGCGGGGAACAACGCGAGCGTCCAGACCGCGAGGCTCGTCGCGGTGGGCGAGCACCGGCGGCTCAGGAGCCGATGGAATCCGACGAGACCCACGAAGAAGGCCAGGTGGTTCGCCACCACCCCGGTCGCCACGAGGTGCGCACCGAGCGCATGACCGATCGACATCACGATCGGCAGCAGCGGGAAGAACGCCCAGCCGGTCTGGTGGTGATGGCCGATCAGCCCCGGGTAACCCGACTGCGCGATGTGGCGGTACCACCGTCCGTCCCAGACGCCGAACCGGCGCCAGAACGGCCACTGCATGTGACGACTGAGCGCGACCACGAGCACGTCGGCGAGCAACCGCGACACGACGAACGGCACCAGGACCGCACGCGCTCCCGAACGGAGCGGATGGCGCGGACGGGCCGGCGCCTCCTGGTCGTCCACTCGTTGCAGAACGGCCATGCAGCAGGTCCCTCGTCGACCCACACCCTGGGTGCAACCAGTGAACCGCTCCCCCGCTGAAGGCGCTCTGAACGCGCTCGGCCGAGGGAACGCCCTTCGGTCGTCAGGCGACGGGCGGGCCGGTGCGCTCGCTCCGACGGCACACGGTGCGCTGGTACTGCTCGAGTCGCAGGTAGACGCCGGTGAGCTCGGGGCTGTCGGACAGCGCCACGAACTCCGGGTCGAGGTTCGTCGGCTCAGGACGCCAGGCGTGCCGGGCGTAGATGGCGTTGAAGTGGGCCTGGGCGTCGGCCGAGGCCTCCGCGTCGGCTCGGATCAGCTCCGGGGCGACCCGGGCGGCGTGCCGCGAGAGACGCAGCAAGGCGGTGAGATCGGCCCGCACCCGCGACGGTCGGGAGCTGGCGAGCAGATCGAGATCACCGATGCGGGTCTCGACCGCGCAGTAGGCCCGGCCGGACCGGACCAGCGGTGCGGAGCTGGACCGGGTCGCCGCCGACCGGACCAGCGGTGCGGAGCTGGACCGGGTCGCCGCCGACGCCCAGATCGGTCCCGCGACCGACACGACCGACACGACCGACACGACCGACACGATCGACGCGATCGACAACGCCACCACCGCGGCAGCCACGCCCCGAACGCCCCCGAGGCCCCGTGCGATCCCGCCGCGACGAGGCTCTTGTCGGGGGGCGGAGGAGAGGAAGAGGGTTCGCGGCGGAATGACCCGTTCCTCAGGCGAAGATGATGAGGCTGAGCGCGCCGGCCACCAGGCAGTACACGGCGAACGGCCAGAGCGTGCGCGTCTCGAAGAACCGCACCAGGAACCGCACCGTGAAGTACGACGCGATGCCCGCCACGACCGCGCCGACCAACGCCTGGCCGCGCACACCGTCGCCGTTGTGGCCCAACAGGCCCGGGATCTTGTAGAGCCCGGCGAGCAGGATCACCGGGGTTGCGAGCATGAACGACAGGCGGGCGGCGTCTTCGTGGTCGAGGCCGCGGGCGAGCCCGGTGACCATCGTCACGCCCGAGCGGCTGATGCCCGCGAACAGCGCGACGATCTCCGACGAGCCGACGATCGCGCCGTCGGTGAGCTGCAGCGACTCGAGGCTGCGACCCGGCTCGGGATTCACGTGCTGGGGGTGCGCCGCCGCCAGCGCCCGCACCGACGCCCGGCGGCGGTAGAACTCGCCGGCGATCAGGATCAGGCCGTTGATGCACAGGAACACCGCGGCCGCGGTCGGCTTGGCGAACACCGTGCGCAACTTGTGCTCGAAGACCAGCCCGACGACGCCCACCGGGATCGTGCCGACGATCAGCAGCCAGGCCATGCGCTGGTCGGGGGTGTCGATCCGCCGGGTGCGCAGGGTCTGGAAGAACCCGATCACGACCCGCTTCCACTCGTCACGGAAGAACACCAGCAGCGCGAGCGCGGTGGCGACGTGCAGGGCGACGAGGAACGCCAGGTAGAACGACTCGTCGGCCGACTGCGCCTGCACCACGTTGTGCCAGCCGAACCACTCCGGCACCAGGACCGAGTGCCCGAGGCTGGAGATGGGAAAGAGCTCCGTGACCCCCTGGATCAATCCGATGAGGATCGCCTGCAGGTAGGTGATCGGGGCCTGAGCAGCGGAGAGCACGGAGAGAGTGTTCACCCGGGGATTCTCGCAGCCCCGGAGCCTTCAGCTCCACACCCGGCGGGATCAGGCGGCCTCGGGCTTCGCCTCGTCGTCGGCGCCGACCTTGATGCCGTCGCGGAACTCCTTCGAGGCCTGCCCCATGGAGCGGGCCAACTTGGGCAGCTTGGCGCCGCCGAAGAGCAGCAGCACGATGAGCAGGACGATGATGAGTTCGGTGGGTCCGATGTCCATGGGGACTCCTGAGGGTCGGATCACCGGGGCGGCGCCCCGGCGTGGGTGGTCGGATCAGTCGCCGAGGCGACGGGGGGCGGGCGTCGGGCTGCCGACGCTGAACGAACCGCGGGTGGTGGCCGTGCCCAGCGGCGTGGTGACCGAGACCGCACCGGTGCGAGCACCGGTCGGCACCTTCGCGGTGATCTTCGTGGCGCTGTTCACGGTGAACGGCGTCGAGACCCCGCCGAACTTCACGGCGGTGGCGCCGGTGAAGTTCTTCCCGGTGATCACCACGGTGGTACCGACCCTCCCCGACGACGGGGAGAAGGTCGAGATCGTCGGCGCTCCGCTGGGCGGTGCGGTCGTGGTGGTCGTGCTGGGCGGCTTCGTGGTGGTCGTGCTGGGCGGCTTGGTGGTGGTCGTGGTCGGGATGCCCACGGTGTAGACGGTGGCGCTCACCACGGTGCCGCCGGAGGTGGTCACGCTGATCGATCCGGTCGCGGCCGCGGCCGGAACGGTCGCGGTGATCCGGGTCGAGCTGTTCACCGTGTAGGTGGCTGCCACCCCGTTGAACAGCACCGCCGTGGCGCCGGTGAGGTTGGTGCCGGTGACGACCACCGAGGTGCCGACCGCTCCGGTGGCCGGCGTGAACGAGGTGATGGTCGGAGCCGACGCCGACACCGTGAACGGGGCCGGGCTCGTCGCCGTTCCCCCCGGACCGGCGACCGTGATCGACCCGGTCGCGGCCGAGTTCGGCACGGTGGTCGTGATCTGGGCGGCATGGTCGACCGTGAAGGTCGCGCTGACCCCGTTGAACTTCACGGCGGTGACGCCCGTGAAGTTGGCTCCGGCGATCACCACCGACGTGCCCGCCGTCGCCGCTCCCGGGGTGACGGTCGAGATCGTCGGGGCGGCCGGGCCCGCCTGGGCCGCCACGGGCAGCGAGCGGATCCGGAAGCCCGTGAGCTTGGCGATGGCGTTGACGATCGCCGGTGCCACCGGCGGCACCCCGGGCTCGCCGACCCCGCCGAGCGGCGCGCCGCTCTCGACGATGGTGACGACCACCTCGGGGTAGTCGCGCATGCGACCCATCCGGTAGGTGTTGAAGTTGCGGTGGTTGGGGGCACCCGCCGTGAAGGTCATCTGCTGCCACAGGGCGGCTTGGAGACCCTGGTGGATCGCCCCCTCCATCTGGGCCTTGACCGTGTCGGGATTGATGGTCGTTCCCGGGTCGACGACGGCCGTGATCTTGTTGACCCGGAAGCCGGAACCGAACGAGCCCGACACCTCGGCCACCATGGCCACGATCGTGTTGCCGAACCCGACGCACAAGGACATCCCCCGGGCCCGACCGAACGCCGGCGCGCCGGCCCAGCCGCTGTCGGCCGCCAAGCGGTCGAGCACGGTGAGGGTGCGCTTGTGGAGGTCGGTGCCCTGATTGCACAGGTTCCGACGCAACTGGAACGGGTCCTGGTTGGTCTGCGTGGCGAGATCGTCGAGGAAGGTCTCCAGGATGAAGCAGTTCTGCGACACGCCGATGGACCGCCACCACCCCACCGGCACCTGGATGGTGTCCTGGACCCACTCGACCGACCGGTTGGGGAAGTTGTAGACCGCGTTGACCAGCCCGTCGGCGGCGGCGGCATCGGCAGTACCGGCGGCCAGCGACCCCTGGTAGGCGCGCACCGACGGACTCACGATGCGGGCCTTGAGGGCCGTGACGTTGCCGGAGCCGTCGACGGCGGCGTCGAGCTGCGCCAACGAGCAGGGGCGGTAGACGTCGTGGGTGAAGTCCTCTTCTCGGCTCCAGACCAGTTTCACCGGCGTGCCCTTGACCGCCATCGCCACGGTGACGGCCTGCTTGACGTAGTCGGTCTCCAGACGCCGTCCGAGGCCGCCACCCAGGTAGGTGGTGTGCAGGGTGATCGCCGAGAGGGGTAGCCCCGTGATGACGGCCGCCGCCTGGACGCACTTGGTCTGCACCTGCGTGGGGGCCCAGATCTCGCACGTGGTGTCGGTGACGAGCGCGGTCGCGTTCATCGGCTCGAGCGTGGCGTGCGCGAGGAACGGCGTGGAGAAGGTGCCGGTGAAGCGCTGGTTCGCCGGCGCCGCCGTGAGCGCAGCGTTGGCGTCACCCACCGTGGGTGAGACCGGCAGTGCGGTGCCCGTCGCCAGCAACCCCTCGGCCCGGGCCTTCATCGCCACCGAGTCGATGGCGCTGGTGTAGGGCGCGTCGACCCAGGTGACCTGCAGCTGCCGGGCGGCCTGGATGGCCGTCCAGGTGCTGGTGTCGGTGATCACCGCGACGCCACCGGGCACGGTCACCACCTGCGCGCCTCCCGGGGCCGATCCGACCGAGCCCACGGTCTGGCCCACCTTCGGCGCCTGCTTCACCGAGGCGTAGCGCATGCCGTCGAGGCGGACGTCGATGCCGAACACCGCCGAGCCGTTGACCTTCGGACCGAGGTCGAGGCGGGTCATGGGCTGGCCGATGAACCGGTACGGAGGCTTGACCCACGCCACGTCGTTGGGGGTCATCGTGACCGCCGTCGCCGCGAGGGCGCCGTAGGTGCCGACGACCGTGCCGGTGGAGATCTGCACGACCTTGCCCTGGTCGGCCTTGAGATCGGAGATCGGGATCGAGGGGTTCAAGGAGTTGGCGGCCCAGATCAGCTTCTGCCGGGCCGTGGCGCCGATGGTGCGCAGGTAATCGTGGTAGCCGCGCACGGCGGTGGACCCACCGGTGCTCTGCGACGTGCCCAGCGTGGTGGCGTTGGTCGGACGGTTCAGGGCCGGGTCGTAACCCCCGAGCACCAGGCGGACCTGGGCCCAGTCGACCATCAGCTCCTCGGCAACCATCATCGGCAGCGCCGTGCTCGTGCCCTGCCCCATCTCGGAGTTGGGGCAGGTGAGCGTGATGGTCTCGTCGGCACCGATGGTGACGTAGACCCCGAGGGGACCACCCGCGGTGGCCGCACCGGCCACCTGCTCGAGGAACTTCAACCCGGGCGCGAGCTGCATGCCGACCACGAGCGCACCGCCCGTGCCGAGCGCCGACGTGATGAACCCGCGTCGGCTGACCGCCTTGCCGGGACCGGTGAGATCGGTGAAGAGATCGGAGGCCGGGCTCACAGGAGACCCGCCGCGCGCTTGATGCCCCGCTTGACCCGGGGGTAGGTGCCGCAGGCACAGAGGTTCCCGATGGCGTCGTCGATCGCGCCGTCGCTCGGCCGCGGGTTGGAGTTCAACAACTCGGTGGCCGCCATGAGCATGCCCGACTGGCAGTACCCGCACTGCGGCACCTGCTCGGTGATCCACGCCTGCTGCAGGCGGTTGGTGAGGTCGGGCGAAAGCCCCTCGACCGTGGTGATCGAGCGACCCTGGGCCGAGCCGGAGTCCATGTCGCACGCCTTCTCCGCCTGGCCGTCGACCAGGACGGTGCACGCCCGGCACTGCTCGATGCCGCACCCGTACTTCGTGCCGGTCAAGCCGATCACGTCACGCAACATCCAGAGCAGCGGCATGCCGCTGTCGGCGGTCACGGTGTACGGCTTCCCGTTCACCGTCAACGAGATGGTCGATGCCATCGCGGCCTGCCTCCCCGATCCCCGGGGCACCCACACCCCGGCCCGTTCCGGCCCGCACGGCCGCTCGGGATGTCCATCGGCCCGACCGGCCACCTGCTTGAGAGGAAATCGCGGGGTCCGCGCGGCCCGCTCAGGGCCGGGGGTTCGACCCGCGCCGCCGCCTCAGGGCTGGGGCGTCGGCTGAGGTGTCGGCAGGGGTGCGGACAGGGTGTCGCGTAGGTCGGTGGTCGCGGCGGGGATCAGCGCCTTGGCCACCGCGTCGCTGATGTGCACCGGGTCCCGCCAGGTGAGCGCCCCGTCGCGCAACGCCGAGCACGTACCCCCCGGACAGATCTGGTCGTTGAAACCCCAGACCGTGCCACCACCGAGCTTCGCGGCGGCCGCCTGGAGGGTGTTGGCCCGGACCATGTCGGTCCGGGACCGCAGGGAGAAGTCGGCCGGGAGGCAGCGCTGCGAGTCGACGAGCACCGCCAGGTTCGAGCAGTCCCGGGGATCGAGCTGGTACGGCTTGGGCACCACGTCGACCACTGCCACCCGGATGCCCGCACCGCGGAGCCTCGCGACGATCCGGGTGATCCCGGCCTGGAAGATCCGCGCCTTCTCGGCGACGTCGGAGGTGAGCGTGCCGCCCGGGTCGGCCATGGGAACGGGGTTGAGGTAGACCCACTGGTCGGTGGCCTCGGCCAGCACCACCAGGCTGGGGCGCTGGGCGACCAGGGCGTCGACGGTGCCGGTCACGAAGGCGTGGCAGTCGGTGGGCGAGGTCTCGGTGGTCGGGTTGCCGGGCAGCTCGTAGGTGATGTCGGCGAACGGACACGCCTGGAGCGTGGCGATCTGGAGGCGGGCGCCGTCGGCTTCGGCCGCCCCCGCCAGCGTGTCGCTGAACTGCGCGGCGTTGGAGTCACCGACGAGCACCACCGCCGTCCGGGACGACGCGCTCCCGGCGGTACACGATCCGGCCGGACGCTGACCGAGCGGCGTGGCGTTGTTGCAGGCCGGGGTGTCGCCGAGTTGGTTCCCGTGCGCGTCGAACAGCGCCGCGAAATGGGCGGTCGCCCTCTGGTCGACGTAGGAGCGCACCGGCTTGGCGATCCCCACGGCGACGATCGGCGCGACGATGCACACGACCGCCAACACGACGGTGGGCCGGGTGCGCGTCCGCGGAGTCGCCCGCAGCGGCCGCTCCAGCAGCCGGTAGGAGAGCCAGGCCGGGACCAGCGACAGCACCGCCGCGATCAGAAGCGGCGTCGAGCCCCCGCCCGGCCAGAAGCCGGCGGCGAACACGATGAACGGCCAGTGCCACAGGTACCAGCTGTACGACACGTCACCGAGCCAGGTCGCCGGACGCAGCCAGTCGGGGGTCCGGGGGTCGGCCGGGGCCCCGCGCCGCGTCCCGGCGTGGATGACCAACGCCGCCCCGACCACCGGCAGCAGTGCCGCGTACCCCGGGAACACGGTGCCGTCGGAGAACGCGAAGGCGGAACCCAGGATCATCGCCAGTCCGACGACGAGCAGCAACGGCCGCAGCACCGCACTGGCGATCGCTCGCGTGGGCAGCACCACCAGTGCCAGGCCGACGGCGAACTCCCAAGCCCGGGTGAACGGCGAGTAGAAGGCGAAGCGACGACCGTCGACGTGGAGGACGGTGCCGGTGGCGAGCGTGAGTTTCACGCACAGCGCGAACGACACCACCAGGATCGCGGCGAGGAGGAGCCGCACCACGGGCAGGGCCCGCCAGTGGCGGCGGCCGAACCACCAGGCCACGAACACCAGCACGGGGATGACGAAGTAGAACTGCTCCTCCACTGACAGCGACCAGGTGTGGAGCAGCGGGTTGAGCGTGGCGGCGGCGTCGAAGTAGCCCACGGCGCTGGCCTTGTAGAGATAGAAGTTGGCGCTGAAGAGCGCGGCGGCGATCCCGGTGGACGAGGTCTTGGCCACACCGCCGATCGGGGCGAGCAGGGGCGCCGCCACGACGACCACGACCAACATGGCGGCGAGCGCGGGCAGGATCCGGCGAGCCCGGTGGACGTAGAACTCGACCAGGGCCGCCCGCTTCTCGCCCCGATCGGCCCGCCCAGCGTTGGCGCGCGCCACGAGTCGGCGACCGATCACGAACCCCGAGATCACGAAGAAGACGTCGACCCCGATGAAGCCCCCGTGGACCCCGAACTTGGCGTGATAGAGCACCACGAGCAGCACGGCCAGTCCGCGCAGCGCCTGGACGTCGGGACGGAATCCCTGCAGCGGTGCGACGTCGAGCTTGCGCCGGGCCGCGGGCGGCGCACCGTCGGCGCGGGGCTCGTCCTGGGGCGGCGCGGTCGTCATGGCGCCGGTGAGGCTACCCGTCGCTCCCGGGGCCGACCGGACCCGACTTGGGGGGCCACGGCACCAGCGCCGACGTGCGGGCCGCATAGGCGGCGAACTCCGGACGACGGTCGCGGCTGCGCTGGTCGAGCATCGGGATCGACGCGGCGCAGAACATCCCGAGCATCGCCAACGGGCCGACCACCGTCCACCACCAGCCCGGGGTGGCGGCCAGGGCGAAGGCCCACAGCGCCAGCCAGAAGCAGAGCTCACCGAAGTAGTTGGGATGGCGTGACCACGCCCACAGCCCCTGGTCCATGACCTGCCCGGGCACCTTGGTCCGTCGGAACCGCCGCATCTGCTCGTCGGCGACGAACTCGAGTGCCGCGGCCCCCAGGCCGACGACGACGGCGACGACGTCGAGGACACCCAACCCGCGCGTGCCCTCGACCAGCGCTGCGACCAGCGGCAAGGAACCGAGGAACACCACCAGGCACGGGAACAGGTGCACGCTGACGAGCGAGACCACGACCTTCGGGCCCTTGTCGTAGAGATCGAGGTAGCGCCAGTCCTCGTGGTGGAGGCCGGGCCAGTCGCGGGCCCAGTTCGTGGTGAGCCGGACGCCCCACACCCACACCACGACCAGCACGAGCACGGTGCGCAGTCCGGAGACACCGGCGTGGTGGTGGATGGCCAGCCACACGGCCGCGCACGGCGGGAGCACGCTCCACCAGGCGTCGAACATCGAGCCGTTGTCGACGGCGGTCGACCAGACGAAGATCAGCAGCGCAGCGGTGAGGTACCCGAGGCCCAGGGCGAGCACCGGGGATCCCCCGCCGACCACCTCGGCGACGAGCCCGGCCCCGACGAGCGCGGTGAGGTAGGCGACCGCGACGAGCGCGAACGAACCGCCCCGGCCGATCCGCTCCCCCAGCCCCCGGCCGCTCGGCTGCTCCATCGCTCAGGCCGTCACGAAGCCGGCGTAGCCGTCGGTGGCCACGGCGTCCGCCTCGGCGATGTAGCGGTTGAGCCCTCCGGCATAGGGCAAGAAGACCCGGGGCTTCCCCGGGATGTTCGCCCCCAGGTACCACGAGCTGCAGGTCTCGGCCGTCATGGACGTGCCCGCGGCGATCGTGCGCACGTGATCGACCCAGTCGTCCTGGGCTTCAGGGGTCGCCTCGATGGCGACGAGGCCGCGCGCCCGCAGGTGCTCGAGGCAGGCACCGATCCACTCGACGTGGTACTCGATGCCGGTGACCATGTTGGCCAGCACCGATGGGCTCCCCGGTCCGGTGACGGTGAAGAGGTTGGGGAACCCGGCCACCGCCAACCCGAGGAGCGACCCCGGACCGTCGTGCCACTCGCCGCGCAGCGAGCGTCCCTCGCGGCCGCGCACGTCGATGCGGGTGAGCGCGCCGGTCATGGCGTCGAAGCCGGTGGCGAAGATGATGACGTCGAGGTCGATGTGGCCGCTCACGGTGGTGATGCCGGTGGCGTCGATCTCCACGATGGGGTCCACGCGCAGGTCGACCAGGGTCACGTCGTCGCGGTTGAACGTCTCGAAGTAGTGGCTGTCGAGGACCGGACGCTTGCACCCGAGCGGATAGCCCCGGGGCGACAGCGCCTCGGCCACCGCGGGATCGCGGACCGTGCGGCGCACCATCTCGCGGTAGAGCTCGCACGCCATCTCGTTGGCCTCGAGGTCGAAGGTGGTGTCGTTCCAGGCTCGCGACGCGCTGAAGCCCTTCTCCTCGAGCACCGCCGCCCGCTCCTCCGGCGTGGAGGTCCGGATCGGCCGGTCCTCGGCCGCCTGCATGATGATCGCCCCGGTGGAGCCGGCCACCCCACCCGGCGTGGCGCGCTGGGTGCGGCGGAGCTCGGCGTAGTTGGCCTTGGTGGCGCGTTGGACCTCCGGGTCGAGCGGCCCGTTCTGCGACGGCCAGGTGAAGGTGGCGGTGCGCTGGAACACGAAGAGGTGGCCGACCTCCGGGGCGATCTCGGGAATGGTCTGCACCCCCGACGAGCCCGTCCCGATGATCCCGACCCCCTTC
>Ga0194055_10004082_pt1 | contig 11064 bp, 9 predicted proteins | sample SepL449m_MetaG_FD_155482 | JGI IMG/M metagenome (GOLD analysis project Ga0194055, IMG submission 155482) | Anoxic zone freshwater microbial communities from boreal shield lake in IISD Experimental Lakes Area, Ontario, Canada - Sep2016-L442-9m | ecosystem: Environmental > Aquatic > Freshwater >... | reverse complement strand
CGCCCACACCAATCATTCCTGCATACAGAAAACGGCGACGATCCATTACGGCCTCCTAGTTAGTCAACGTGGCTGGAACCAAGGACTTGTACCTGACCGTACTTCAGAAAAACAATGGCTGGGGAGCAAGGAATCGAACCCTGAATAACAGAACCAGAATCTGCTGTGTTGCCAGTTACACCACTCCCCAATGAACCCGAAGGCTCATAAGAACCACAATGCTACGGGCGCAAGGGCGTAGGCAAAACCTGCGAACTATTCGCCCAAAAAAGTTTCGACACGTAACGATTCAACCCAGTAAAGATTCGACTCGGTCAAAACCAAGGATTCGTCCGAGCCCAACGCCGGCGGCCTCTTCAACATGTCGTTTCAAGTTGTTCCAGCCATGGACCGGACTCGTCGTCGTTGAAGATGAGTACGCCCGAAAGCCCAACTCTTCGGCCATTAAGCGAATGCGCAGGCTGTGATACGGATCGCTCACTAACACGATGGTGCCGATTCCACGATCGCGGGCCAAGTCGGCCACATGCTGCAACGACTCCCACGACGAATGTCCCGAGTCTTCGCCGATAATCACGCCTTCAGGGACTCCGTTTTTCACAAGGTATTTAGCTGACGATTCAGCTTCGGTGAAGCGGTCGCCAGGCTGATTGCCACCCGTCACGATGATCGTTGGCGCTACGCCCTCGTACCAAAGTTCAACCACATGGTCGAGTCGTGCTTGCAACTGAGGAGACGGACGACCGTCATACTGCGCCGCACCCATGACGACGATCGCGTCAACTTGACCATGGTGATGGCTGCGACCCGTCGACCACACTTGAAATAGTGAGATCGCAAAGTACGCAAAAATCAGCGATAGAAAAACAGCGACACAACCAAAGGCCCGTCGCCATCCGCCACGTCGCCACCATTTCGGTGCCTTGAATATGCGACGTTGCAGCGTCGCTGCAACAGTTCCTCCGACCGGAGTCTCATCGCGAGACATGTTCGGAGATTCGGCGCTCTCGGAACTCAATTCGGTCATGCCGACGCGAGTCGCTCCGCAGCAGCGCGTAAACGCTTCATCACTTGCTCTTCACCCATGAGCTCGAGTGCCTCAAACAATGGCGGCCCAATTGTGCGACCAGTCACCGCAACGCGAATCGGTGCTTGTGCCTTACCTAATTTCAAACCGCGTGCCGCACCAGTTGCCTCAACGCACAACTTCAACGAGTCATGATTCCAGTCGAGCCCAGTAGACAACGCAGCAATCGCATCGTTCAACATTTCAACGCCATCGGTTGAGCCAAAAGTTTTATTCCACGAATCTTCGTCAATCACTGGCTCGTCCAAGAACAAAAAGTCAACCAACATCGGTAATTCGGTCATCAAAACCAAGCGAGTTTGGGCCAAAGGAGCCATCGCCCGAAATTTTGCTTCATCAAATTGACCAGGCGTCCACGGAATGTTTTCGCCTACTAGAAATGGCTGTGCGGCTTCGAAGAATTCATCAGACGACATTGCTCGAATGTATTCACCGTTGAACGCTGCCAATTTCTTTAAGTCGAAAAATGCCGGCGAATGATTCACATCTTCAAGCTTGAAGTCACGCTCAATGGTTGACCACGGAACGATTTCGGTTTCGCCTTGCGGCGCCCAACCAAGTGTCATCAAATAGTTAATCATTGCTTCGGGCAAGTAGCCCTCGTCACGGAATTGCTCAAGTGCAACCTTGTCGCGACGCTTTGACAACTTCTTGCGCTGCTCATTCACAAGAACCGGAACATGCGCCCACACAGGTGGACTCTGACCGAGCGCATCCCAAATCATTTGCTGCTTTGGTGTGTTGGGCAAATGCTCTTCAGCACGAACCACATGACTCACGCGCATCGTGATGTCATCAACCACATTTGCCAGCAAGAACATCGGCGAACCATTTCCGCGCAACAACACAAAATCTTCAATTGTTTCGTTGGCAAATTCGACGCGACCGCGAACTAAGTCGTTAACAATTGTTTGACCCTCAGGAACTCGGAAACGCAACACTCGACCAGGTCCGGCTTCAAGACCACGATCACGCGAGTAGCCGTCGTAACCCTGCTTGCCATTGGCCTTTGAACGTTCTTGAATCTCCTCGCTTGTGAGGTCGCAGTAATACGCCCCGCCGTCAGCGAAAATTTTCTGAGCCGCGTCTATATGAGCTTGGGCGTATTGGCTCTGAAAGTACGGTCCTTCGAAAGTGGGGTCGTCCCTGCGAACCCCAATCCAGGCCAAGGCGTCAATGATTCCCTGAGTCCACTCGGGCTGATTACGGGCCTCATCGGTGTCTTCAATACGCAGCACGAATGTGCCGCCGAGACGTTTAGCCAAAGCCCAGTTGTACAGCGCCGTGCGGGCACCACCAACGTGAAAGAAACCAGTGGGTGACGGAGCAAAACGGAAACGCGGAGCAGATGACATGACCCTGACACGCTATCTCGCAGGGATCAGGCACATATGGGCAGCATCTCACACGAACCAACATCCACGGGTAGCGTTTCCCGCATGTCCCAACGCAATGTTCTCGGCGGCGAACTCGCCTCATGTTCTTTCGACCCCATGACTGGCTACTACCGCACTGGATGTTGCGAATCGCGCGGCGATGACCCTGGCGTCCACGTCATATGCGTGCGGGTCACCGAAGACTTCTTGGCTTTCAGCCAGGGTCAGGGCAACGACCTCAGCACTCCGATGCCGCAATACGGATTCGCTGGGCTGAAAGATGGCGATCAATGGTGTTTGTGCGCCTCACGCTGGCAAGAGGCTTTTGAAGCAGGCGTCGCACCAAAGGTCGTACTTGAGGCCACGCACATGTTGGCCCTTGAGTTTTGCAATCTGGCCGACCTACGTGCCCACGCCATCAGCTGATCAACCCAAAAAAGCGCAACGTACTAATTGAAAAATTATAAATAGGGACGATAGTTACCTATACTTCTTGCATATGAACCAATCTCGTCGTCGAGCCGACGCCGCTCGCAACGACGATCTTCTCCTTGACGCAGCCCTTGAGTTGCTGCGTGAAAAGGGTCCCGACCGCATCGCTGCCCTCGATCTCGCACGATTAGCCAAACTCACGACCGGCGCGGTGTACGCCCGTTACGAAAACAACGAAGAAATCTTGGTTGGTCTGTGGCAGCACCGCATCAGTGGTCCGATGCGCACATTCTTTGAAGCAGCATTACCTGCCCTCACTCCTGGACTCCACCGTGCCGATGCCCAGGCAATCATGGCCAAAGCAATTAGCAATCCCCATGGACCATTGCGTCCCGGTGTCTCATTGCTGATCGCTTCGGCCCGCATTCCCGAACTTCACGAAATCATCGTTCCCGAAATTCAGGGTTGGTTGCGCGAGATGGGCATCTCTGACGATCGATCCGATGTTGCATCTCTATACAAACTCAAGATCATCAGTTTCGTACTTGGATGTTTATATTTCGCCGCGGCCGACATGTTCGACTTTGACGATTGGGAGACCATCAAACCACTGGCGCACTACGTCCTCGAGCATCAATCCATCGAAGGCGTCCCCAACATTCCAGAGGTATCTCCCCCGTCGATTGTTGTCACAACCGACAATGAGATCCGCGATGCACTAGTGAACGGTGCCGCACGCGTCATTGCTCGTGGCGGAGTTGAACGCGCAACAACACAACGTATTGCCCGTGCAGCCGCGCTGCCACCAAGTGCACTCTTTTCTGAATACCGAACCCGACAAGCACTTTTCGGAGACGTTGCCGAAAAGTTATTGCACCTGATTTATCGCGGAGCTCGCGCCGAAGATATCTTGCCGACTGCAGATCAAACATCAAGCGCAATCGGAACACCAACAGATTTCAATGATCCCCGACTTGTGATGCACCGAAAATTTCTCACGCAACGAGGAACCGCCACCAGTATGGCTTTACTCTCACCAGCAGGGAAAGAGCAACGACGAATCCGACTTGAATTTCATTTGGCCGCAATCACTGATCCGGTGATTAAAGATGCTCTGCTCAAGGCCGACGCCCTGGCGACAGAACACGCCACCAATCTGCTCAATTCTTTGTTCGGGATACCCGACTTTCTCGCCGCACCTACAGTTCGCATGGCTCGACTCTTGGTGCAAGGTTCATTACTTCTTGAAGAAATTTCGGATTCGCTCAACGGTCGCGACCTGAGGTATGTCTACAAACCGCTCGCTGATGGCTTTTCACAGATGGTCATTAATCAACCGCTCAGCAGTATTAAATAGCTGACATCAACAGCGCAGAATCGCCAGTAATTGCTGGCAAAAGTCCATCAACTGGTGGCATCAGTTGTTCACAGAAGAATCGTGCCGAGGCAATTCGTTCAGCGACACACGCCGCGCCAACTTCGCTCGCAGCGTCTTGAGCAATGACCGCCGAATCGGCCAATAAGAAACCGGCCGTCAACGTACTGATCAATCGCATGTACGGAGTTGCGCCCGACAGTGAATCAAGCGGATTGCCTGAGTGTTCGGCCAACCAAGTCGTTGCGGCGCGTGTTGCAACCAAAGTCTTTGCCAGAGCTGCACTGACTCCAGAAAGTTCAGCATGACCTTCAAGCTTTCGACTGAGCGTTTCAACCGAATCAAGATGACGCTTCACAACTTCGCCACCACGTAGACCAAGTTTGCGACCCACTAAGTCGATGGCCTGAATTCCGTTGGTTCCTTCGTAAATGGTTGTGATGCGCGCATCGCGATAATGCTGCGCGACACCAGTCTCTTCAACGAATCCCATACCACCGTGAATTTGTACAGCGATACCCGTGAGCTCAACACCCATGTCGGTACCCCAACCCTTCGACATCGGCGTCAGTAACGCTGCAAGATCTGACGCTGATTCGCGCTCAACTGCATCGGGGTGATGCTTGGCAACATCAAGACAAGCCGCATTCCAATAGGTCATACGACGCAATGCCTCAAGCGTTGTCTTCATGGTCAGCAACATGCGCTTCACATCAGGATGGTCAATGATCGGCGAGCTTTCACCAGCCGGCGCACCTGGCGCACGTCCTTGACGACGATCTTTGGCGTATTGCAATGATTGTTGATACGCACGATCACCCAACGAAAGTCCTTGCAGACCAACTGACAGGCGCGCCTGGTTCATCATCGTGAACATGTACTGCATGCCGCGGTTCTCTTCGCCAATCAAATAGCCAACCGCACCACCGTTGTCGCCATAGGTCAGAACACACGTGGGGCTGGCGTGAATACCTAGCTTGTGCTCGACCGAGACACACTTGACATCGTTGTGGCGGCCAAGCGAACCATCGTTGTTCAAAAGATATTTCGGAACAATGAAACACGAAATTCCTTTTGTTCCTGGGGGCGCATCAGGTGTGCGTGCCAACACCAAGTGAATGATGTTTTCAGCCATGTCGTGTTCGCCAAACGAGATGTAAATCTTGGTTCCGGTGATGCTGTACGTGCCGTCGGCGTTTTTAACAGCCTTGGTGCGAACCGCGCCGACATCGCTACCCGCATCTGGTTCGGTGAGGTTCATGGTGCCCGACCATTCGCCGGTGATCATCTTGGGCAAATAAGTCATACGTTGATCTTCACTGCCGTGATACATCAACGCGTCAATTGCACCTTGTGTCAACAACGGGCACATTGAAAATGCCATGTTGGCCGCAGTCATCATTTCTTGAATGGCAATGCCAATCATCCACGGAAATCCACCGCCGCCGTAGCCACTTTCGAACGGAACTGCTCCCCAACCTGCGTCAACGTAAGCCTTGTACGCAGCCGGGAAACCAGGCGCAGTTGTAATTGTTGAGTCAGCATTGAGTTTGACCCCAAAGTGGTCGCCCACTTTGTTGAGCGGCGCAACTTTGTCTTCCATGAAACGCCCTGCTTCTTCAAGTAGGTCACGCACCATTGATGAATCGGCATCAATAAAACCTGGTAATTGCAAAATGCGGTCAAGACCGCACACGCGGTTCAGAACGAAATCAATATCGGCGAGAGGTGCACGGTAGTCAGTCACACACCTAACACTAGGTCGCGACGATCAGGCACCGGCGAGCGTGCGCCAAGTTGTTGGGTAGGCAGAAGTCACTTGTGCGGGGGTCATTCGTAATGTTGCTTCGGGGACCATGTCAACGATCGAACGACCTTCGGCGTAGTGATGCACGTTGCCAACACCCTTAAACAGATCGGCGCGAATTGTCACCAGATCGGCCGGCGGGTTGGCATCAAAGAATCCCCACATGGTGAAGGCAATCGTGAGGTCATGAATCACTGGGGCGCGGCTGTACAGCGAAGCCCGCCGTAACGCGATATTCAGACAGCCGCGTATGGCATCGGCGATCACGAGTCCACCGACCAGGTGCAAACGATGACTCAGACGGTTAGCCAGCAACAGTGCGTACCCCTGATCAGGACCCTGAAAACCCAAATGCTCACCGACGGGCTGGAATCCTTCAATATCGGTCGGGCGATTGTTGACCCATGATTGCGGAGCCACATCGGGCGAACCGTAAACACGGACATCGTTGAGAACTGGGGTGGGGGCAAATTGTGGTGCTGACATCGCTTACTACCGTATTCGCTCAGACGCCCGAATGTAGGAGTCCGTAGATCAAAGATTCTTCTAAGGCCCGCCACGAGGCCTCGATGATGTTTGAACTGACTCCGATTGTGGTCCATGAACGCTCACCATCGGTGGCGTCGATGAGCACTCGAGTCACCGCACCAGTCGCGGTGGCGCCATCGAGGATGCGCACCTTGTAATCGGTGAGGTGGATGCGATCAACGTTGGGGTACGCCTGCGACACTGCGGCACGAAGCGCGGTATCGATCGCATTGACCGGACCATTTCCTTCGGCCGTATGAACATGACGCGTCGCTGTGCCTTCAGGTCCGACCCATACCTTGACTGTTGCTTCGGTCGTGAATTCGCCATTTGCACCTTCATCGGTGATGACTCGCATTGACTCAACCTTGAAGAATGACTGCTCCCATCCAGTGGCCTTACGCATCAGAAGTTCAAGCGATGCATCGGCGGCCTCGAAGTGATAGCCCTCGTGCTCGAGGCGCTTCAAGTCATCAATGACTTGATTGATTGCGGGACCATCAAGTTCTAAACCAAGTTCGTCAGCCTTGATATTGATTGTGGCTTTGCCAGCCATTTCGCTCACGACAAAGCGCGTCCCGTTTCCGACCAACGATGGGTCAACGTGTTCGTACGCATCTTTCGCGCGCACGATTGCGCTCACATGCAGCCCGGCTTTGTGGGCAAATGCACCAGTGCCGACATACGGTGCTTGCGGATTCATGGGGCGATTCAATACTTCAGCGACATGATTGCTTACTGCGGTCAACCGATCAAGACGACCCTCTGGCAAACACTGATAGCCCAACTTCAATTGCAAGTTCGGAATGACAGTTGTGAGGTTGGTGTTGCCGGTGCGCTCGCCAAGACCATTCAATGTTCCTTGCACATGGCCAGCACCACTCAACACTGCGGCCATCGAGTTTGCAACGGCGCAACCAGTGTCGTCGTGACAGTGAATGCCGATCGTGACGTCGTTGCCGACGTGGCTCTTGACTTGCGCAACGATGTGCTGAACTTCGTGAGGAAGGCTTCCACCATTGGTGTCGCACAAAACCAAGTGGCTCGCACCCTTCATCACGGCCGCTTCAAGGGCACGTAGTGCAAATTCTTCGTTGCGCTTAAAGCCATCAAAGAAGTGCTCCATGTCAACAAGCACGCGACGACCATTGCCTTTCAGATACTCAACCGAGTCAGCGATCATGGCGATGCCTTCTTCAAGTGTGGTCTGCAACGCGTTGATGACGTGATAGTCCCAACTCTTGGCAACGATGCACACGGCGCTGGTGTTGGCGTCGATGAGGTGACGCAACGTGGCGTCGTCGTCAACCTTGCCCTTGGGGCGACGGGTTGAACCAAAAGCAACCAAGGTGCTGGTCGTGAACTTCAATTCGTTCACGGCACGAGCAAAGAACTCGATGTCTTTCGGGTTAGCACCAGGCCAGCCGCCTTCAATGTAATGCACACCCAAGTAATCGAGTTGTTCAGCAATACGAAGCTTGTCTTCAACCGACGCCGAGACGCCCTCGACCTGTAGGCCGTCGCGCAAGGTGGTATCGAATACTTCGATCATGTTTTTAGTCATGTTGCTCATGGTTTTTCTCTCTGTGGTTGAGGTTCATTCCGAGAAACAGAAAAGCCGCCCGGTGGGCGGCTGACTGCGCACGAGAACGAACCCGTGCGCTAGCGAATAATGATGATTGCTGCAGTGTTACGGGGAGTAGTCACGGCGTTCATTGCTTCTCAGTCAACAGGATTCTGCACCCAGTGTCAACGCCAAGGAGATATTTCCTGATGCTTCCGAGATCGGGGTCAATCTCGGTAAGGTTCGGGAATGGCCGAACCAAAGCGCGAACTCTCCCCCGGTATGCAGGAACAACTTGATCTTGGCTACGTATTCGGCGGACTTGCCACCTTTGGCCAGCGCCCTTTTCTGACCGAGCCATCACAACTCGACGAGTGGCAACCTCACGTCGCAATTGTGGGTGCGCCTTACGACAACTCGACCACCAACCGCCCCGGTGCCCGCTTTGGCCCGCGCGCTATTCGCTCGCAGGCGTACGAACCTGGCAGTTATCACATGGACTTGGGCATTGAGATTTTCGATTACCTCGAAGTTGTCGACTTTGGCGATGCGTATTGCCCCCATGGTCAGACCGATGTCAGTCTGGCCAACATCAAAGCCCGAGTGAGCGAAGTTGCCAGCCGCGGCATTATCCCGATCACGCTCGGTGGAGACCATTCCATTACTTGGCCCGCTGCAACTGCCGTTGCTGAGGCGAAAGGATTTGGCAACGTGGGCATGGTTCACTTTGACGCCCACGCCGACACCGCCAACATTCTTGATGGCAACTTGGCAAGTCACGGAACGCCTATGCGCCGACTCATTGAGTCGGGTGCGATACCGGGCAAGAACTTTGTACAAGTTGGTTTGCGTGGATACTGGCCACCAAAAGAAGTTTTTAACTGGATGCGCGAGCAAGGAATGCGTTGGCACACCATGGACGAAATCTGGCAGCGCGGATTTCAAACCGTTATGAAAGATGCTGTTGCCGAAGCATTGAGTACAGCAGAGAGTTTGTACATCTCAATTGATGTTGACAGCCTTGATCCGGCATTTGCTCCTGGAACAGGGACGCCCGAGCCTGGCGGCATCATGTCAGCAGATCTGTTACGTATGGTGCGCACGTTGTGCCTCGAACACAATGTTGTTGGCATCGATATTGTTGAAGTCGCACCGGCCTATGACGTGAGCGATCTCACCGTCAATGTCGCGCACCGCTTAGCGTTTGAATGTCTGGCCGGTCTTGCCGCCCGCCATCGCAACATTAATTAGTTTTTCTGGTGGCGAAAATGCCCGGTTTACCGGTCATTTTCGCCACCAGTTTCACCAAGGATTATTTGGCGAGTTCACACCAGTGGGCGTACTTGGCTTCTTGGCCGCGCACGACTCGCGCATACATCTGACCAATTGCAGTCGTTGCCGGGCCAGGTGCCGGAACTGAACGATCGTCAACCGATGCGACTGCACTCACTTCGGCGGCTGTTCCACAGACAAAGATTTCATCAGCAATGTAGAGATCGCTACGGGCAATATTGTCAACACGAATGTCGATGCCAAGATCGCGTCCGATTTCCATCACCGAATGCTGGGTGATGCCTTGAAGTGCACCGGCCGACATTGGCGGAGTCAAGACGATGCCATTGCGTGAACAGAAAATATTTTCTCCCGTGCATTCGGCAACGAGACCGTTCGGAGCCAACATGATGGCTTCGTCGTAGCCGGCGCGCAATGCTTCAACTTTGGCCAACGATGAGTTGACATAGTTACCAACAGTCTTGGCAGCAGGCGGCATGGTGTTGTGATCGTGACGTGTCCACGAAGAAATCTTCATACGAACACCCTTGGTTAACGCATCGTCGCCCAAGTAAGCGCCCCATGGCCAGCAAGCAATGGCAACATCAACTTTGCACGGCAAAGTGTTGAGTCCCATTTCGCCGTAGCCGTAGTACGCAAGCGGACGCACGTAGCACGACGGCAAACCAGTCGATGCAACGGTGTCTTTGGTCGCCTGAACGAGTTCTTCAACGGTGTAGGGAATTTCCATACCCAAAATGTGTGCGCTGCGGAACAAACGCTCGATGTGCTCAGTGAGACGGAAAATTGCCGTACCCTTTGACGTTTCATAGGCACGGATTCCTTCGAAGACACCGGTGCCGTAGTGCAAGGTGTGGGTGAGCACGTGTACTTGTGCCTTATCCCAATCGACCAATTCGCCGTTCATCCAAATTTTTGGGGTGGGGATCAATGTGGGCATTGCGTACTCCGTTCGAAAGTTCTGTTAGTGAGATTAGTTGGTAACGAGTTGGGCTTAGCCCTTAATTCGGGCCGCAATCGCGTCAGCGATCTCGACTGTGTTGCCGGTAACCGGATTGGCGCAAGCTGCACGAATGCGATCAGCAGCCTGACTTTCACCCAAGAAATCGAGCATCAAGGCGGCCGACAAAATGGCTGCAGTCGGATTGGCCTTGCCAGTTCCGACAATGTCGGGGGCCGACCCATGCACAGGTTCAAACATGCTGGGGCCAGTTCGAGCGGGGTTGAGGTTGGCCGATGAAGCCAAGCCAATTCCGCCAGACACTGCGCCGCCGAGGTCGGTCAAGATGTCACCGAACAAGTTGTCAGTGACAATCACGTCGTAACGATGCGGGTCTTGCACGAAGTAAATACATGCAGCATCAACATGGTTATAGGCAGTTCCGATATGTGGGTACTCGGCGGCGACTTCATTGAAAGCGCGTTCCCATAAGTTGCCAGCGAAAGTCAACACATTGGTCTTGTGCACCAAAGTGACGTGCTTGCGCTCGCGCTTGTTTGCAAGTTCAAATGCGTAACGTATGCAACGCTCAACACCCATGCGCGTGTTGACGCTGCCCTGTGTCGCAACTTCGTGCGGTGTTCCCTTACGCAATACTCCAC
>Ga0194055_10004079_pt1 | contig 11069 bp, 12 predicted proteins | sample SepL449m_MetaG_FD_155482 | JGI IMG/M metagenome (GOLD analysis project Ga0194055, IMG submission 155482) | Anoxic zone freshwater microbial communities from boreal shield lake in IISD Experimental Lakes Area, Ontario, Canada - Sep2016-L442-9m | ecosystem: Environmental > Aquatic > Freshwater >... | reverse complement strand
ACTGCTACAAAAACTGAAAAAGCAACTGCTGAAAAAGCAACTGCCCCAAAGGCTGCTGCTGTAAAAACTGAAAAAGCAACTAAAGCGAAAGCTTAACACTTTGTAATAAATACCCCCTCAAGGGGTTTTTTATTAGCCTTTACTGAATACAGAAAATAAATAAGTATTTATGAAACGCATTACGTTTTTAATACTCTCTCAATTATTGGTAGTAAGTGCTATGGCACAATGCTCTATTTGTACCAAGACCGCCGGTCAAATTGGTCAAGAAGCCGGCAAGGGTTTTAATGCGGGTATATTATATTTGGCAGCCATGCCTTTTGCTATTGCAGGCTATATCGCCTTTAAATGGTGGAAGCAGGATAAACCATAACCCCCTTAATGAAAATAGTTGAATCTATTAAGCTTTTACACAGAGTTTATAAATACAGTAAAAGTGATAAGGGCGAGTTTGCCTATATCAAAAAATCTATTAAAAAAGGAGACCTCGTTTTTGATATCGGTGCCCACAAAGCAGGCTATTTATACCAAATGTTACAACAAACGGGTAAAGGAGGAAACCTCATTGGTTTTGAACCCCAACAAATTCTTTTTACTTATTTAGAAAAAATAAAAAATCTATTTCATTGGGACAATCTAGTTATTGAACATATTGCGCTGTCCAATGTAACTGGCCAAAGCAATTTATACCTACCTGCCCTATTACATGGTAAACTAAGCTCTCCTAGCGCTACGATTGTAGAACATGAAAACGATATTAATTTTCAAACCACTGAAAAAGTAATCATCACTACCTTGGATGCATACTGCGAGAAACATCAACTCATCCCTCAATTTTTAAAAGTAGATGTCGAGGGCAATGAATTAAAAGTTTTTAAGGGGGCAGAAGCTATACTAAAAAAATATAGGCCTAAAATTTTAGTAGAAATTGAAGCGAGGCATATTGGTAAAGAAAAAGTAATGGAAACAATACATTATTTAGAATCGCTGGGTTATCAAGGAAAAATTATTCAAGGAACTCATTTTATTCCAACTACCGAATTTAGTTTTGAAAAATTCCAAGACTTTAGTAATAAAGCCACTTACTGTAATAATTTTATTTTCGAATAAAGCTTTTAAGATGAATCTGTCTAAAAAAATTATTTGATAAAAATGAGTATTTAATAAAATGTTTGTGCAAATTTAAAAATATTAAAATTGGGTTTATCAGATTCCAAAGCTAAATTCAATTTAACTTTTTCTATATCTACCCCATTCATTTTACTTGCTATAATCAATTGAACCACTTTATTAAAAAGCATTTCCTTTTGTTGCAAACCATCATGAATGGATAATTGGTGCGCATCCACCGCTTTTAGTAATTCCGTAATGCCTTCTCTCTCTGTAGCAATGGTAGTAACTACCGCTGGCGCCAATTGAATCAATGTGTTTTCTGCAATCATTTGTTTTAAATGATTCGTAAATATTTGTGCATTGGGTCGGTCGCTTTTATTCACTACAAATACATTGGCAATCTCCATCAGCCCCGATTTCATCATTTGCACTTCATCCCCCGCTTCTGGTACTAAGACCACCACTGTAGTATCTGCCAGGGAGGCTATCTCTACTTCCGATTGCCCTACCCCCACTGTTTCTATTACTATATGATCAAAGCCTGCAGACTGCATTAAAGTAGTCAAGGATAGCATGGCACTATTCAATCCACCCAAATGTCCTCTTGCAGCCAGCGACCTAATATACACTTGAGGATGCAAGTACCAATCTTTCATGCGAATACGATCTCCTAAAATGGCACCTTGATGAAAAGGCGAAGAAGGATCCACGGATAAAACAGCTACTTTTTTATTTTCATTCACCCATGTTGAAATAATGGCATTAATTAAAGTACTCTTTCCTGCACCAGGAGGACCTGTTATGCCCATAATAGGAACTGTTTCAGGTACTAATGCTGCTAAAAAAGTATTGGCGCCTGCTGCACTATTTTCAATAAAGGATATAGCTTTTGCTAATAAAAGAAAGTCTCCCTTGGTCACTGCTTGTTTAATATCGGAAATTGAATGCATATTTATTTTCTAATAATTTTATAATTTTTAAAATCAAAAGGTCGAATACCTGTTAATTTTTCAAAATAATACAAGCATTTATTTTTGAAGGAAAACTTTTTTTGAGAAAGGTCTACATCAATGACCCAGTTCTTTTTTTGTATTCTATCAACCATGACCCTAGGATGCGTACCTGTGAATTTTTCTAAAGAATCAAAACCTGTAAAATCATAATCTTCGGGGCTTAATTTTATTTTTTCCATTGCTGTATCATCGTTCCAATAAACGCTACTTTCTTTTAATTTTTTTCTCATTTGTGCAGGACTTTTTACCCAGCCATAATGATAAATGCTCGCATCCACTTTAGCCACAGGTAATTTGGTCCTGCCTATTCTAAAACCTTGCGCATCTCGATAAGCGGAAATAGCTTTATTATTTCTAATAATTCTAATTTCATTTGCATACCATTTTCTACTATCTCCTACATAATCATAAGTACCATAAAAATGTTTGTATTTAAATAAAAGCCCCTGTACTTCTGTATCAGCAGCATACTTTTCACAAGCTGCTCTTATCGTCGCATGATACTTTTCATGCACCAGTTCATCTCCTTGAATATAAAATGCCCAAGTATATTCGTCACCAACCAACGCAAAGGCTTTATCGGTTTCGTCTGCTAAAACAACACCCCCCTTTCTTAAATTTTTATTCCAAACAGAGTGATGAATTTTAATTTTAGGATCTCCGATGGCTTCAATAAGCGCAGTGGTTTCATCGCTAGAATCTCCAATTAAAACAATCATTTCATCCACCACGGGTAGTATGGAACCAATAGCTTCCACAATGGGGAAGTCATTGATAACCGCATTTTTTATGATCGTAAACCCCGCTATTTTCATGCCCGCTTAATTTGTACTTCAAATAACCGAAAACTTTTGCAACTTGCCTATTGTTTTATCTAAACTTTGGGGCAAAGAGATTATTTTTGAACCCTAAACAAGTTTATGTCTACCACCATCTGTTTTGATTTTGGCAATACACGATTAAAAGCAGCCATTTTTACCAATGCCTCCTTGGTAGAATTGCGTGTTTTAGCAACTGGCTCTATTCAAGAAATTGAAAAATTATTGGCTGAATTTACTCCAACAAAAACCATTTTGTCTTCTGTTATACATCACGATAAAGCCATAGAAACACTACTTTCAAAAAATACAAAATTTCATTTATTGGGACCCAGCACCCAAATTAACTTTACCACTCCTGTGGGCAAGCCTGAAACCATTGGCGCGGACCGTTTAGCCTTAATCGCTGCCGCTGTAGATCAGTTCCCCCATGCACATAATTTAGTTATTTCTTTAGGCAGTTGTATTACCTATAATTTTATCAATAATACCCATGCTTTTTTAGGAGGAAGCATATCCCCAGGCATGCAAATGCGCTTTAAGGCAATGCATGAGCAAACGGCCCTTTTACCCCTTATTAGCCCCTCCAACGATTTTCCACTAGTGGGTTATGACACTAAAACCAATATTCTAAGCGGGGTTATTTTGGGCATGGCAGCCGAAATAGATGGCATTATTACAGCATATGAGCAGAAATATAGCAACTTTAACGTGCTATTAACCGGTGGAGACATTTCTTATTTTGTACCTCATTTAAAAAAGAGGATATTTGCCGACCAAAATTTAATATATAAAGGACTGTATGCTATTTGCGAAAAAAATAATTAGGTTAACCCCCTTTCTAGGTTTAGTTTGTTTTATCACCCCAACTAAGGCTCAAATCAATTCCCCTTTTTCTAGGTATGGATTAGGTTCTGAAATAGTGAATAGTCAAAATGCAACCAGCCAGGCTTTGGGTGGTTTTTCTGCTGCTTATACCTCTTCAATGAATGGTAGCTTTGGGCAAAGTATCAATTTCAATAACCCTGCATCTTATGGTTCTATTTATATGACCACTTTTGATTTAGGCATGAACTTTAATAATAATACTTTAAAGAAATTGTCTGCACCCACTGGCAGAGAACAATCAACTTACTTAAGCCCCAATTATATAGCAGTGGGCGTGCCTGTAGATAAAAATAAAAAAATAGGAATGGCTTTTGGCCTAAGACCTATTTCACAAATAAATTATGCTGTAACCGAAACAAAAAGAATTTCTTCTGGTGATACCATTTTCAATAATTATGTTGGACAAGGTGGATTAAACCAAGTGTTTTTAGGTTTTGGTAAATCTTGGAAGTACTTAAGTTTGGGAGTGAATACAGGTTATAATTTTGGACGTCGAAAAATTGATAATATAAAATCATTTCAAAATAGTACCGACTCCAATTATTTTTTCCAATCCACTTCCAATACCAATACTGTTTTTAGTGGTATCTTTTTTCAAGGGGGTTTATTAGGAGAATTTCCTATCTATAAAATACAAAAAGGAAAGGGTGTTCAAAAAACAGAATACTCTTTAAGTTATGGTGCTACTGCTAGTATGGACCAAACCATGAAAGGGAAACAAGATTTAGTACGTTCAACCGGAAGTTTTACAGCCACTACTTCTACTCCATTAGATACAGCTATCTCTATTCGAAATATGAAAGGCAATGTTACTATACCTGCTAAGTATACTTTAGGTATAGCATTGCATAAAAAAGAATATGATACAAGAGGAAATTACGACCAATGGGTATTGGGTATTGAATACAATAGCGCTGCTTGGCAGGACAAGTATAGTTTCTACGGACAAAAAGATGCGCTGTCTAATTCTTGGATGTTTCGTGTTGGTGCGCAGTTCTGTCCTAATCCTTATAACTATCAAAGTTATTGGTCTACTGTCACTTACAGAGCTGGTTTTTATACAGGTAAAGACTATATCAACATAGACAATAAGGGCTTGAAAATTGCTGCCATGACTTTAGGAATGGGACTACCTATTAGAAAATATCGTTCATATGATTACCAATTTACTTTACTAAATTTAGCATTGCAAGCTGGCCAAAGAGGTTCTGGGGTTAATGATTACAAAGAAAATTTTGTACAATTTACTGTAGGCTATAGCTTGAGCGATGTTTGGTTTAATAAACGCAAATATGATTAATACTTTTTTACATAAAAAAACTAAACTAGCAGTTGCTTTAATAAGTAGCTGCTTTTTTATGCTGGCCTGCGAAAATAATGTGAATGAAGTACAGGCCTTAAGTGCACGCATTGGAGGCATTGATGTAGGAAAAGAGGTATCCATTTTTATGAGTACCGACGGAAAGATGACAGCCAAATTAATGGCCCCTTTGATGAGAAAATACTTAGTGGATAGTGGTAAAATGGTAGAATTTCCTAGTACTATTAAAGTAGATTTTTATAAAGATAGTTTGCATATTGAAAGTAAACTTAGCGCCGACTATGCCAATTATAAAGAGGCAGAAAATAAAGTATTTTTAAAAGACAATGTAATTGTATATAACGTCTTAGGAGATACTTTATGGTGTAAGGAAATGATATGGGATCAAATAACCAATAAGTTTACCACCGATAAAGAGGTGATTGTAAAGCAACATAACCCCATTGCTAAAATTTATGGTAAGGGTTTTGAAGCCAATCAGAACTTAACAGATATACATATTTTTAAACCACAATCAAATAGTTTCGCCATACTATCCGATAGTAGTGGCAGCCATCCTAAATAATTTTTATGGAATACAGAAAAATGGGTAAGACAGGCTTACAATTAAGTACACTTAGTTTTGGAAGCTGGGTCACTTTTCACAAACAAATCAACGACAGCATTGCCGATGAACTAATGGGTATTGCCTATGATGCAGGCGTGAATTTTTTTGATAATGCCGAAGTGTATGCTGCAGGCGAGAGTGAAAAAATGATGGGCCGTGTATTGAGTAAAAAAAACTGGGATAGAACTTCTATTGTACTTTCTTCCAAAGCTTATTTTGGATGGAGAGGAAAAGCAAATAAACCCAATCAAACTGGACTTAGTAGAAAGCATTTGACCGAAGCTTGTCATGAAGCTTTGAAAAGATTACAAACCGATTATCTAGACCTTTACTATTGTCATAGACCCGATAAAACGACCCCTATTGAAGAAGTGGTGCAAACCATGAACACACTTATTCAACAAGGTAAAATTTTATACTGGGGTACCAGCGAGTGGAGTGGTGTTGAAATTATGGAAGCCCACCGTGTAGCAGCTGCACAGCATTTAATAGGTCCATCGGTTGAACAACCACAGTACAATTTATTTGAACGTGCAAAAATGGAAAGTGAATACCTAGAAATTTTTAAAAATGTAGGTATGGGTACTACTATTTGGAGCCCTTTAGCATCAGGCCTTTTAACGGGGAAATATAACGATGGTATACCAGAAGGATCTCGTTTTCACTTAGAAGGTTTTGAATGGTTAAGGGACCGCATGTTAATGCAAGACAGCATAAAGAAAGTAAAGCAATTAGCTGCGATGGCCAAGGCATTAAAAGTAAGTACCGCTTCATTAAGTATTGCTTGGTGTATTAAAAACCCAAATGTAAGTACCGCTATTTTAGGAGCTACCAATAAGGCACAATTGTTAGATAATTTAACAGCTATTGATACCGCCGCCTTATTGACTGCTGAAATTATGGAGCAAATTGAAGGGATTGTTGAAACAAAACCAAAATTACCTGAGTGGTAATGAGTAAATTTGAAATTGAATAAATACATTTTATGCTTTTTGCTATAATCGCCTCACTTATTTTAATTGGATTTTTTTCAGGTTATGAAATTGGCTTTGTGAGTGCCAATCGTTTAAGCTTAGAGCTTAAAAAAAAGCAGGGTAATAACGCAGCAAAAATTATTGCCAAGTTTTTAGAAACACCTACGCAATTTATTGGCACTTGTTTAATTGGTTTAAATATTTCCTTAGTGGTTTTTGGTATTCAATTCGAAGCCTTGTTAGATAAATTCGTTTGGGAAAGATGGCACTTAGGTCCCTACTCCATTTTACTAGGCAACACTATTTTATCTACGCTCGTCATTTTACTTATTGGAGAGCTAGTACCCAAGGCCATCTTCAAAGCCAGAGCCGCTTCCATGATTACGCTCTTCGCCCCTTTGGCACAATTTTTTCATATATTATTTAGGCCCATTACTATCTTACTCGTAAACCTTGCGCAATTTGTATTGAAATATTTATTTCAAATGCGTATTATTCATAAAAAAGAGGGTTTCACTAAAGTAGATCTGGCGCATTTTGTACAACAAACAAAACAATCAAAAGAACAGCAGGATTTAAATACCGATTTATTTGAAAACGCATTAAGTTTACCAGATATAAAAATTAGAGAGTGCTTAGTGCCTCGTACAGAAATTGTAGGTGTTGAATTAACTACTTCTATACAAAGCTTAAGCGAAATATTTATTGAAACTAAATTAAGTAAGCTCATTGTTTATGAAGAAAGCTTAGACGCCATTGTCGGCTATGTGCATCAGCTAGATTTATTTAAAAAGCCAACTAATATTGCTTCCATAATACATTCTATCCCTCTTGTTACTGAAAGTATGAATGCAGCAGACCTTATCAGTTTATTCTCCAAAAAAAGAAAAAGTATTGCCTGGGTGGTAGATGAATTTGGAGGCACCGCCGGTATAGTCACCATGGAAGATGTGCTCGAAGAAATTTTTGGAGAAATTGAAGATGAATATGATGAGCAAGAATTAATTGAAAAAAAGCTTTCAGATACCGAGTTTATATTTAGTGGGCGTCTAGAGCTAGACTACTTATATGAAAAATATGGTATAGATTTTTCAGCCGACAGTTCAGAAACCCTTAGTGGCTATTTAATTCACCATCACGAGTCCATTCCTAAAATGCGCACTATTATCCATTTGCCTCATTTTGACGCCGAAATATTGGCCGTTAGTGATACCCGAATTGAAAAGGCAAAAATTAAAATCCGCTAGTCCTTTTTTTGATATTTGGACCCCCTTTTTCCCCTAGAAACCTTAACTTTAGCCCTCATTGAAAATGTACTATGGCACTATTTGACCGATTTAAAAAAACTGATGAATCAGAGATGTCTTTCATCGATCATTTGGAAGTATTAAGGGGCACGATTGTACGTTCATTAGGTTCTGTATTAATCACTTCAATTATTATATTCATTTATCGTGATTGGATCATGGACAATGTTATTACAGGTCCATTGAATTCAGATTTTATTACCTATAAAGCATTTTGCAATTTAAGTCATTGGTTACATTTAGGAGATTCACTTTGCATGCCGCCTGTGAAAGTATCCTTACAAAGTACCACTTTTGGAGGTCAGTTTTTAAGTAGTATTAGTATGGCCTTTGTGGGGGGTTTAATTATTGCCTTCCCTTATATTTTTTATCAAATATGGGCTTTTGTAAAACCCGCCTTAAAAGAAAAAGAAGTTAAGAATACAAGGTTCATGATTTTTTGGGTATCCTTCTTTTTCTTCATGGGTTCCGCCTTCGGTTTTTTTGTATTAGGCCCCTTTACCTTTAATTTCTTGGCTGGCTTTCAATTAGGTTCTAAAGGAGCCATCACTACTATTCCTACATTTGCCGATTACTTAGACAATTTAACCAATTTAATTTTAGGCTGTGGTATTGCATTTGAACTACCTGTCATTGTTTTTCTGTTAACTAAAATTGGTTTAATTACACCTAAGTTTTTAACTACTACGCGTAAATATGCAGTAGTCATTATTTTATTTGTAGCTGCCTTTATTACACCAAGTCCAGACTGGTATAGTCAAACCATTGTATTTATTCCTTTATATACTTTATTTGAGTTTAGTATTTTTGTTTCAAGATGGGCACATAAGTCTGTTAAGAAATCAGAAGACGAGCAGTGGGATTAAGAAGAACGCTATTTAAAAAATAGATAAGAATAAAATATTTGTAATAAATTTTTATCAGAAAAATTAAAATATGAATTACGTTTTTGATGCTACTAAACCCATTGCCTTAGGCGCCGACCACGCAGGTATTGATTTTAAAAATACCATCAACGCTTGGTTACAAGAAAAAGGCTATACCACCAAGGACTTTGGCACCTATACTACCGATTCTGTCGATTACCCCGACTTCGCACATCCCACTGCCACTAGTGTTGAAACGGGAGAAGCTGCTTTTGGTATTTTATTTTGCGGTAGTGCCAACGGTGTAGCCATGACAGCCAATAAGCATGCAGGTATTAGAGCGGGCCTTTGTTGGCAAACCGACATTGCAGAACTAACGCGCTTACATAATAACGCCAATATGATTTGTATTCCTGCACGTTATGTAAGTATTGAACTTGCTAAAGAAATGATAGAAAAATTTATGTCTACTGCTTTTGAAGGAGGCAGACATCAAAATAGAGTTAACAAAATTACTTGCGCATAAAAATTAAATAAGTCAAATGAAAAAACTAGTATGGATTTCTTTGCTTTTGATAAGCACTATGTCTTTTGCACAAACAACAAAGGACCTCACCAAATTCGTTAATGTCATTACTGCTAAAGCAATGAAAGAAAAACTTTCTATTGTTGCAAGTGCTGAAATGGAAGGCCGTGAAACAGGAAGCCCAGGTCAAAAAAGAGCTGCGGCTTATATTGAATCTGAGTTTAAAAGAATGGGATTATTGCCAGGTAATGGGAATAGCTACCAACAAGTATATCCTGTTTACCAAGATGCACTTACTGAAAAGAAATTAACAGTGCAAGGAAAATCATTTGTATGGGACAAAGATTTCAACTTTAATCTTCAAGGGATTACTAATACAAACTTGGATATTAAAGAAGTTGTTTTTGCAGGCTACGGCATTGTAGATGCTAGCAAGTCAATCAATGACTATGAAAACATAGAGGTAAAAGGAAAATTAGTTATTGTTATAGAAGGAAATAGCGAAGGTCCCGTAAAAATGGGAGCTGGAGGTAATCGTGCTTATTACGCTAACCCTGCATCTCCTATGGCTAAAATGCGTCAAGCAAGCAGCAAAGGCGCAGCTGGTTTATTTATTATATCTGCCGATTTTCCTAGTGCTACACCCTCCCTTACAAAAAGCAATGTCTACATGAAATCAAATGCGAATGCAAGTGCAGGTTTTATCATGGCAAATATTTCTATGGAAGTAGCTGCTGCTATACTAGGTGGTACTGTTTCTTCTTTAACTAGTTTGAAAGAATTAAAAAAGGGAATCTATACAACCAACGCCTCGATGGTGGCCACAAAGACAACAGAGAATGTAGAAAGTAGTAATGTTATTGCAATGCTTCCAGGTACTGATAAAAAAGAAGAATATCTAATGTTAACGGGTCACTACGATCATTTAGGTAAAAGAGGTGATGTCATTTGGTATGGTGCAGATGATGATGGTTCAGGTACAGTAGCTGTAATGCAAATGGCTGAAGCTTTTGCTGCAGCAGCCAAAAAGGGTTTTAAGCCGCGCAGAACTATTGTATTTATGACTGTAAGTGGCGAGGAGAAAGGCCTATGGGGTTCAGCATATTATGCAGAGCACCCTATTTTTCCTTTAGATAAAACCACTGCCGATTTGAATACAGACATGGTGGGTCGTGTAGATACAGAGCGTCAATTAGGAGATACACTTAGTTATGTATATGTAATTGGTCACGATAAGTTAAGTTCTGAATTAGTAGGTATTAACGAAGCAGCTAATAAGGCTTCAAGTAATATTACCTTAGATTATAAGTACGACGACCCTAACGACAAAAATCAAATTTACTACCGTAGCGACCATTATAATTTTGCTAAAAAAGGAGTGCCGGTTTTATTTTTCTATGATGGCATGTTATTAGCCGATTATCACCAACCAACCGATACCATCGAAAAAATTAATTTTGATTTGATGCAAAAAAGAGTATCCATGGTTTTTCATACTGCTTGTGAAATTGCACAAAGAGAAGAAATGTTGAAAAGAGATACTCCTTTGAATATGCCAGGGAGGTAATTAAATATTCATTCAAAATATAATTAAAATGGGTCTAAAGAAAATTTAAGACCCATTTTAATTTTTCTC
>Ga0194055_10004078_pt1 | contig 11071 bp, 9 predicted proteins | sample SepL449m_MetaG_FD_155482 | JGI IMG/M metagenome (GOLD analysis project Ga0194055, IMG submission 155482) | Anoxic zone freshwater microbial communities from boreal shield lake in IISD Experimental Lakes Area, Ontario, Canada - Sep2016-L442-9m | ecosystem: Environmental > Aquatic > Freshwater >... | reverse complement strand
CTGCACGAATCCGACGCCGGAAACAGGAAACTTTCGCGTCGGGTGAAAATGACACAGCGCCTGGAGACGAGGGTCCTCAATTCGCACGTCTAATGGCATGGATTTCAGATACGCAGACACAACGCGGCGCGCGGCGGTTTTCGTTTTCCCCAGCCACACAAGCAAAGCTTCTTTGTTCATTCGCTGGGATTGCGACTGCTCGCCACGTCAGAGGGGAGACAGAGGAAAAAAGAATTCAGATCGCCTCTCCTCCGTGAGGGGTGACGGTTGGCTTGATGGTTCGCGCCTTTTTGGCTGCGGGCTTTGGAAGCACCACCTCGTCGGGCTTTGCCACCCTGTAGCTGTAGCACGACTTGTCCGGGTGCTTGAGGATATGATTGATAACGTAGAGGTCCTCAAGCTCCCTCGTCTTTTCCTCGAAGTCGGAATAGGGTGCCTTGGCCCATTCCTTGTTGTCCTCAATGTTGGCGCAGCTTTTTTCAAGAGTAATTTTCCTGGCAGCATCAGAGGGCACTCCAATCAAGTCCAATTTGACACTGTCGGCGCGAACGTCAAAGAACCGATGAGCTTCTTGCACAACTCGCTTGCCAATGGCGCTGAACTTGGGGACTTCTTCGGCCTCGGCGTCCTTATCAAACGCACCCCTGAAACCTTTGACTGAGGCGTCCAGCATGTCACCAATGGCCTGCGCGACGTCATTCTCGACGTACTCGTCTTCACTGTCAGTGAAGTCACAGGACTCATATGCATTCATGTTCGCATCTTCAAGTTCTTCGTCGTCTTCACAGTCGCCTTTGTCTTCTTCAATGTCTTCTTCTTCGTCCGAGATCAAATTGAGTTCGTCTTCAGAAAAACGAAGCGTAAACAACACCTCGGTGTCCTCCCTTTCCTTGTTCACAAACAAGACAATTTCGTTGCGCGACACGTCAAAAGTGTCTGACACTTCTGTCCTCTCCTGGCCACCCTCAGGAACTAGGAAGCATTTGAGCTTCATAGTTATCATCTGAATCTTGATCTTCTGCCCGCCGGGCTCGACATTGTCTATTACAAAGACCTGCCTTGGGATCTGTATCTTGACACGATCAAGGGACACCTCAGAAAATCGTGCGCGTCCGAAATCCCAACCGCGCTCCACGGCATCGTATGGCAGTTCAAATTCAAATTTTGGGAAGCCAATGTGAATCTGCACGCTCTGTTCGCCGTCCATAACTTCACATTCCTCTGACTTGACAAGCACTGGAAGCGCTTCGACGACAGGTTCGACGTTTTCATAAACAGGCTCTGCTTTGACCATAACTGCACGGGGCACCTCTTCGGTCTCCGTTGCAGCAGGTGTTATTTCTTTTGCAGCAGGCGTTACTTCCTTTGCAACAGCTGCTTCAGCTGACGCCTCTTCCATTTCAGCATCGATTTTTTCGCATATGACTGAAACAGGACCACTGACAGCCACTGGCTCCGGCTCTGCTTCATGGTCATCCGAAGGCTCAGCCCCCTCTTCGTCGTCTGGTTCCTCTTTCACCGATGCCAAAAGAGAAAAGAACTCGAGACTAACCGTAAAACAGTTCCTCAGCTCAACATCAGGGAAATCGATCTGCATGACATCCCTGTCAATTAAATTGCTCATGAATCCACTAAACGCAGCAGTCTGTCCGTTCTTCAACTGGAAGACGTTTGTTTCAACAGGCGTAAATTTGCCTTGCGCGTCCAAAATCCTGCATCGCATATTCGGCGTGAGCTTCTCGCACACCACACCCTCTCTGCAAGGTCCTCTGATCTTAAACACCTGTCTCGAAACAGCCAGCAAATACCTGGGCTGTGTTCCACCTGCCAATGCCTCAACCAAGTCGCCCCGACCAAACGTTTGGCCATACTGGGCGGACTTGTGCACAGCAAGGTCCTGGAGTTTCAGTTGGATATTGACGAGAACAGGGACAGCAGAAGACATCTATTCCCTGTTGATCCGTCGCGCCAAACGAGTCTTATATATGCTTTTGTATATAAACAGAGCACATTGGTAGACCAGAATGAGCAACGGGCCAAATGTAGCCAGCGCAACCGGCACGCGTCTCGACTCTGCTGCAAAGCACCAGATCGCCGTACGCGCCAGCTATGAACACCTGCTGTCGTGGGTTGGATACGAGCAGGTTGTCTTGCAAAAGGAGAAGCACGCGTTTTCCATCGCCAAGGACGACATCACCGTAGGAGTGTCAAGACCCGTAAGGAGAAACGAGTCCTCCAGGGGAAACACGCGCAACAAGGCCCAACCGTCAGTGGTCACCACCCTGGCAAGAATGGAGCAACCCGCCAAGAACTACCTAGTAGCCCTCTTTCACAACCCGAACAACTTTCAAGAGCGAGATCGATACATCGCGCACGTCGAGCGCCGGCCCGAGGTCTGGGACCCGTGCATGTCAGAGACAGCCAAAAAGCAGATCGCCGAGATGCCCGAGTTTTATTTCGTGGGCGTTAGCGTCGGATTCGCGTACCCCCATCCGCTCAGCGGCGACAATGTGTGCACAACCATGCTGGGAGGAATGCGGACCATGACAAACGGCGCGTTCCCAATCGACCCGGGCGACATCATCCAATGGTACTGGGAGGCAGAGACCAACTGCTTCGACGCCGAAGGCAGGCGCTACCCGGCGATTGCAGACGTGCGATCCGAAGGGGTGTCCGCATTCCTCCAAGGCCACTCGCAAAAGCTAGCAACAGACAGCGCAAGGCGCAAGGCTACATTCGAGCGAGGAAACGGGGTGTTTACTGACTCCCATACCGACGGAAGCGTCAAGTACAACGGCAAAAAGGACGTGGCGTATCCAAAGGCCCTCAAGCCCCGGTGCGACGGGAAGAAGGTGCTTGGAGACGAGCTCCGGGCGTTTGCAAGGGCCGTCAGCGGCGGAAGGCCGTTTGAGAAGTTTGATGTCCTCATTGGCCGCCAGTCGATGTAAGCACGCGCTGTGCAATCATTGCAAAAATCTCGTAACAAATGCACCGCGTGTCTAGAATCTGCCTAAATGCTGCCAGCTTGCCCCTGACGGCCCTGCTCTCCCTAATCCCCCAGACCAAACGAACGCGGCTCTGCGCGCTGACAAACGCCCTCATCACAACCGGCGCTTGTTTCACGACTCGCAGCATCCTGCGCATCTCCTCGACTGCAAGAAACCCTTTCTGCGTATGATCCATCTTCACCATCTGCGTACGGAGGCCGACTATCTGAGCGTCGATCAGTCCCAACAGCTCACCCCTTGCCAAGGCTGAGTACAATGCAGAGAGCGTCCTCTTGGTCCTCTCAACCAAGCGACGCGTGTCAAACACAGCCCAGGCATCATGCGAGGCCGCGAACGCAGACATTGTCTCTAAAAGGGGCTTCGTCAGGCTAGTCGGAACATTTGCAAACCCATTGCGCCCGTCGGCCAACGCCATAATCCTATCAAACAGACTGGCAAAGGCACAGGCGGACGCGACAACATGGCGCTTCAGCGGATTTTCAAAGCCTAAAACAGGGTATGCTGCTACAGTGTAGGCGTTCACAACGATAGTGGTCCTCCGAGTTTCAGCGTCGTTCTGGTGACGGACTGGCAAGCAAACGGTTCTCAGACAAGGGACCAGACCACTCGAAACCCCATGTCGAACTTGACATTCGAGAATCAGCTCAGACACCACACAGCTGACTGCCGTTGCCTTGGCAGTAGCAGCGATTCTGAACTGATCCAGATCATGGGTGCGTGTTGTTTCCATCGACAGACCCCCGGCGTCACGAAAGCCTTGGATCGCCTGCAGTGCCATGTCAAACCCGTTCAAACCATTCTATGCCTTCTTGGCGGCAATTGGGTGCACCGGGCCCTCGGATAGATCAGCGACCGCCCTTGATACAGCACCAGAGTCTCAATCAGCGCCCGTGGCGTTGCTTCGATTCTGACGACAAAATCAAACGGGGCGATCGGGGTTGCTTGAAACGCCACAGCCAGGGAAGTCGGAGACAGAATCTCCAGATACACCCACGACACAGAGCTGGAGTGACGACGCTCCATCTTCAGCCGCCTCACATCAACATGCCTTGGTATCATCATGTCAAGATACAGATACCTGTCCACGTACTCGCACAGCTCGACTGACACCCCGTAATCTAGAAACAACGGAGTAAAATGATCGACCCCAAACGGATGTGCCGATTCGAGGGCGTCCCATGCGCACACAAATGCACTCATTTCCACTGGCATTTTACTTGAACCGATCAATGACCGTTAACGGATTGTCGCAATCAAACACATTCCGAACCAACAGGCTTCGTTCTTGGATTCGATGGTCAAAGTTCAAGTGCAAATCGAAGTTTTTTTCCACCTCCATCTGCCCGTCAAACACAACATACACAGAAAGCTCATCCTGATTACGCATCGCACCCAAAAACTGCATGGCCGTGGTCATGTCGGCCTTGCGCTGGTTCTTGGACGGCTTTGAAGCATCTGACGTCCAAGCTTCGCCCCGAAACAGCCTCAGCGTCCCGTCGCTCGTTGACGTATAGTTCATCAGCACAAACACGCTATCGTCACACTCAAAGCACCCCATTCCAACCCCAAAGGCGGTATGGTCCCAAAGCAAAAAATTGAACCTCACTGCCTTGTCATACAAAACCTGCTCGTCCTCAAAATCCGCCTCGAATCCTAGTTTCCAGATACGATCAACAAGACGCTCCACAGTGCGCATCAACCGCCTGCTGTCACGATGCCTTTATAATAACCCAATTGAAATGGAACGCTCTCGACTCTTAGATCGCCTCCGAAATGCAATGGCCTCCATTCGTCCAGAATTCAGCGAAACACGAGGGTTGCTGTGCCTAGAAAAGAATGAATCTGCAGAGGATCCACAGTCTCGCTTGTCGGCATATTCATTCAGGTCGAAACATCTCTTCACGCATGCGATGCATACCATGCAACAGGCACACGACACAAACGACAACAGAGAAACCAATAGAAGAAAATACCAAAAACTAATCCACGGATCCACCGGCTCAGATACAACATTGACGGTGGTAATTGTGGCAGCAACGGTCCCCACAAACAGCACAGACGAAGAGAGTGAACGGACCAGCGCATCCTTGAGAGACGAAGGCGACAGCATGATAGGCTCTGCTGATTTTAAAGGCACAGTGGACTGGCTCACGACGTTTATGGATATAGTAGACAACAGCCTGCGACTGGACACGTTCTGAAAGGAGCACTGTGGACATACATTTGCCGTGCACCGCTCACCGTCCAGCATAGTGACATCAGTATGATACTCCACCGTTCCGTTGCTCAGCATGCCCAACACTTGACTCATTGCGAGTATCAGAGTGGTCACATCGCTGCAAATCTCACTGACTGTGTTTTGCATAGCCATTTCCGTGTTCACCACAGAGAAAACCCTAGGCATCGGCGTGGTCATAGGGGCTTCCTGTTGCTCACACCGACCCGAGGTCAGCACATATCCACTTGCACAGCTGAATTCACAGCCAACACCCCACACCACGCCAACTCCACCGCCAGAGCACAATGCACAAGAGGAGTCTGCAGACACAGTACACCCCACTTTGTACAGCCCGGCGCCGCACACTGGATCGGAGCACGCCTCACAAAACGTCAAGTTTGCCAGATAGTAGCCCGAGACACACCTGAAGCTGCAAGCGGGGTCTGTCCATACAAATCGGTCTCCTGGCATCGATGACATACACTGGGCGCATCTGGCATCAGAGGTCGCAGTGCATGCCACCTGGAACGTTCCGACCCCACAGCTTCTGGCACTGCATCGCGTACAGCTCGACAGCGGGTCCCTGTAGTATCCGACAAGGCACCTGAAATCACAACCAGAAGTCCAGGCATACCCTGCCGCCGGCGCGTTGGTGCAGCCCACACACTGTGCGTCGGAGGAATGAGAGCAGGGCTTCGGATAATTTCCAGGGCGGCAGCTGAGATCAGACGAACACGGGGAGCACGCGGCCAACCCGTCCTTGAAATACCCACCACCACACTCAAACGAGCATCCAGCGGTCCACAAGAACGACCCACTCGGCGGCGCGCAATCCACGCAGGCCAGATCAGCATTCGCGGTGCAATCCACAGGAAAGGTTCCGGCTGCACAGGGACCCGCGCTGCATTTTTTGCATTGATTGCCGTTCAGGAAATACCCCCCAGCGCAGGCGTACTGACAGCCCAGCGTCCACACGTACGATACATTCGAAGGCGCCTCGCACGGCTCACACACGACGTCCTTGAAACGAGAACAGGCAGATGGCTTAAAACCAGGGACACAGACGATAAACTGTGTGCATGCAACACACGCCCCGTCGCGCATGAAAAAGCCGTCGCTGCATTTGAACTCACATCCATTGGTCCAGAGATAATTTCCGGAAGGTGGGACGCACGATGCACACGCCGCGTCGGACACGTTGGTGCAGTTGACAGGAAAGGTTCCAGCCCTGCACGCGAGCGTAGAACACCGCAGACATTTTCCGTTTTGAAGAAAGAACCCTTGGTTGCAGCTGAACTCACAGCCCATAGTCCATTCAAACGACCCCATCGCCAGCGTCTGGTCGCACTCCGTGCACACAGAATCAGACGTCTGCGAACAGGCAGAAAGGCGCCACCCATTGTCACACGCAACGTTCAAATCGCAACGCTGACATCCGCTCCCATTGAACCAATACTGACCAGAAGCACACGCGTACTCACACCCGCTGGTCCACACGAACCCGCTTCCAGGATCAGCACAGGGCGCACACGCCGAGTCGGTCGACGCGTTGCATGCCGACAGATACGTGCCGGCAGGGCAGTGCGGAGCAGAACAGGCGCTGCATCCGTCGTTGGAACGGTAGTAACCATCCAGACAGACGTACTCGCATCCGCCGACCCACACAAACCCGCCCTTTGGTTCAGGGCACAGCAAGCATTCAGAGTCGTTGTGTGCAGTGCACGCGGTCTTGAGATATCCAGGGAAACATATATGGTCAGAACACATGGCGCATTCCGAATCACTCCGAAAGAAATATCCATCAGAGCAAACGTACCCGCATCCGTCTGTCCAATTGGTAGGGCCTGTTACAGGAGGAACACTACACGCAGCACACTCGGAGTTATTCATGCCGCCGCATTCGGACGGATACGATCCAGGAGAACAGCTCACCACAGAACACGCGGCGCATTCGGTTCCGTTCAACCAGTGGCCGGATCCGCATTCGAAGGCGCATTCAGACGTCCAGTTATAAGGACCACCGGAAGGGCCGTTCAAACAAGGCAGACACACTGCGTCGCGAAGAGAGCCAGGGGCGCAGCCACTCGAAAAAAAACCAGGGACACACGACAAAAGATTGCAAAGCACGCATACTTCGGCCATTTTTAGTGCCCCTTAAAATACACCGCTATATACAACCGCCGCCGCAGCCACACGTGTGCTCAAATGGCGTCGTGCACAAATCCGACATGCGTCCAGTACCGCATCCAGCACAAGAACATGACACTCAAAAAGATAGACCTGGAGAAAGAGCTGGAGGCCCTGCAGAAAATACATTCGACCCATTACAACACAGCGGTCACCCATAATGCAATTGCCAGAGTACGGGATGCTGCGACAGGGGATATGGGCCTCATGATGCCAAACGGAGAGGTGATGACCCGCGAAAAGGTGATGAAGAAGATAGAGATTGCGGCCAAATGCATGGAGACGTCGGCTGCATACGAGAAACATAACCGAAGCCTTACAGAGGAGATCAGACTGCTCAAGATCAACTACGACAAGGCGTACAGCGAGATGCGGAGGATGGAACATATGCTCACGGGGTTCGAGCGAACCAGAAAGTATGAGCCGCTCACGGACCAAACGTATGCCGCGGCCTTGAAGCTAAACGAACAGCTTGCAGAAGAGGTAGAGGCGCTGGAGCGCAAGGTCCACGGGCTGCAAGAGGAGAACGAGATGCTTTCGTCGCGCAGCCGAACAGCACAGAGCCGAACAAGGATCGCAGACGACGACGACGATACCGCAGAGTCACACATCACGGCAGACGGACGAATCCCAGAGCTGTGTCCCGTAGACGGCGAGAACTGTCAGCGGTACGAGCCCCAGGTAATATGCAACCCGAACCCTGCCAACGCTTTCCGCGTTCACATGGCAAAGGTCCACCAGTGCGTGCACTGCAGGCGGTTTGTTAAGGACCCCAAGACGAACCACGAGCAGATGTGTGATACAAGGCAGATGAAAGGACGGATTGGGAAAAAGAAGCCAAGAGAGACCGCATTGGATTCGGACGAAGAGCGAGGCTGGGAGCAGTACACGCTGACGCCGCAAGTACGATCACCGGAGGCGGATGAGGTCATAGATATGTTTATTTCGCAACAACCACAAATCTAACACACGCAACCAGCAGGTTGTGGACGACGACCCGTCAGACACCTAAGGAGAGAACGACGACGGGCTCAACGGCATCATGTCGTCCAGGGGCCCAGCCCTCATTCCGACGCGAGTGTACACCTCGTGCACGCTCGGCTGCTGCACGGCGATGGACTCCAGGACCTCAACGGAAGTGAATGGCAGGCCCTGGTACTGAGGCATCCCATACGTCGACGTGGAGAGCAGCGCAGGGGCCTGCATGTGGACGGACCCGTCGGAGTTGAGCCAGCACTTGTTTGCGCCAATGGTGATTTTGGGCATGGGGTCGAGGAATTGGATTTTCGAATTCAGCTTGCACTTTCGAGCAGACCCACAGACAGCTTGTACCCCGTTTCGAAGGGTCGCGCTCAAGGGCTTCACCCCGTTGGCGAAATAAAGCTTAGACTTGCTGATTTCCCCGTAAAGGGCGTTGAGGATAGGCCCCATAACAGACGCCGATGTGCATACGACCACCTGGTCAGCCCCTTTCTTGATGGACCTCGGGTTCACATGAACCTTGCTTTTTGACCCGTACGTCAGCATATCGGAATAATCGTACACAACCACAATGTGCTTGACATCAGGAGTCGCCCCGTTCACACCAAGATAGATTTTGCTCCAAATGTCGGAATCGGGCAACGTGCACTCGACCCCCACTATGCTCACAGCAGTAGGTATTTTTGGCATCTTGATCTTGATGATTCGAGGGAGTGGTTCATCGGCGCCGAACGAGCACAGCTCATGCCCGACAACCCCTTCGCCAAACAGCAGCGCATTTCGAAACTCAGCGGCAGTGCGAATGACATTAACGGCGTACTTCTGACCAAAGGTGTTGATGACGGCCTCGATTCTTTCATACCACTCGCACCTCTTCAGGCCCTTGGCAGTTGTGAAAATAGCATCGAAAATCTTAACCTCGTACGTGTAGTCTTCAGTGTTCAGTTTCCCGTTCGTTAAGCACGCCCCTGATAGCAGATCCTCGAGACAAGAACCAATCTCACCGCTAGGATAGCGCTTCATGGCGACAAATTCAGCGTGAAGAGCGACGGCCCTGAATCTGTTGTACATCCTGCACCTAAACGGGCAAACTATTTCCCCAAAATGCTTATTGAAGTGCTGGCCAATCGCGTTCATCGTCGCACAGGAATTACCGGGAAACATATGCCCAGCGTTGCTGAAAGGTAAGTTTTGAAGACAATCATTCACAGCAACGATCAGTTTCCACCCGTCCGCTTTCTCAGAAAATCCAGCTCTCCCATATTCGAACGATGCAGATCCGATCGAGATCAAAGAATACGGAACCGATACAGGGCGCCCGTAACCATAAAGCTGATGCCTGGAAAGAGACATTGTGTGTCCTTTCAACCCAGCAAAACAAACACAATTTATACGAAAGTGCAACGAACCAACGCCAAACATATATACACACGCAGACAGTCAAATCAACAAATGCAGCACATTGATCGCAGACTCAACATACTCCTCGGACCCCCCGCTCCGACCACAGCACAGCAGCGAGTACTGTGGAACGACACCCACATGCAAACGACACCAATTCTTGAGCCTTGGAACCCGCCAGCAAGAATAGGACGCACAAGCGACGGGGGGTTCGCTCTCTCACAAAACACAGTCTGCTTTCAACGAGGGTACAGCCCGCAGACCGTCTTCGACCAGTACGTGGATATTTATTCCGATCGCTTCAACAACAACAAGGAATCGTCTGTAGAATGCATAGCGGGCTTAGCGCATGACTTTCTAGTGGTGCTAAAGTCCTCCCCCGCGCAAGTGGCGGCCGGATGCATGGTCCAATTTCGGTGCTCCATCGACGGACGCCAGCCGCCGTACCTGTACATATCCTCGTTGTGTACCCATCGGGACCACTGCGGCCGGCGGCTTGCCCAGCAGCTCACGCACAGTGTCTTCACGCTGGGAGCGCTGATGCTGGAGCAGGACCCTGTTGGCAACACCACATGGCGCAACGCCATCCCACACAAGGAGCTGTATGTCGGCCTTGCAGTCCGCAAGACGTTTGGATGCGACACCGATAAGAGGCTGATTCGACTCTACCAGGCATGCGGCATGGCCACGCGCCAGATGGATCCCAAAACGCCACGGATCGATTACAGGTCGTTCACACACTACAGCATCTACGACTGGAGACTGGACAGCACAGAGTCCATCGTAGCCATGTGGAAGCACGTGCAGCCAGGCGTGTTGTACTACAGCGACGGAGGGATTCTGGACCCGTCAAAGGAGGATGGAGAGCTCATGTACTATGAATTCCCGCCAGAGGATCTCGCCCTGGTGCGGGCGTCTGGCATCGTCCACAAGCAGCACGCGTACCTTCACCCGCCAGGCGCGGTTCATGTCTCAAACGCCGAGGAAATCACATTCACAAGAAAGGCCCCCGTGGCGGGCAGAGGGGTGTTTTGCATCAAAACAGAAAACATCAAGACGGACAAATACAACCTAAAAATTTCAATACCCGCGTACTTTGCAGCAAGTATTCACGCAAACTCAGTGATTCAATAAACACTCCGTTTTCAAAAGACATTGCAGGCATCAGAGAGAGCGGTTTTATATTGGTCATGCCAAACGAGAGTTATGTACTTAAGACAGGCATGCAGCAACAGGCAGCCCAGCCATGCGCCCCTCGTATGCCTTCATTGCGCTC
>Ga0194055_10004077_pt1 | contig 11072 bp, 9 predicted proteins | sample SepL449m_MetaG_FD_155482 | JGI IMG/M metagenome (GOLD analysis project Ga0194055, IMG submission 155482) | Anoxic zone freshwater microbial communities from boreal shield lake in IISD Experimental Lakes Area, Ontario, Canada - Sep2016-L442-9m | ecosystem: Environmental > Aquatic > Freshwater >... | reverse complement strand
ACAAATCGTCAACCGCCTCATCGCCGCGGATGATTTACACTACGACAATCAACAGCGACGATTTGTCGCGCTATCCCAGCAGGAAGTGAACGCGATTATCGCCCAGTGCTCGGAGAGCGGCATGACTGACCACGACCAAATCAAGAATGTTGTTCGTTGGGTCACTTCTGTCAGAGTCAGCCAGTTGCTTCACATTTCCTTCATGTCGAACCGACTGCGGATCGTAGGCTTCAGCGGCGACGAGCCTCTTTTTTCGCCTCTGGATGAGGCCCCATGAAGGACACGCGCGAGCTTTGCGATCATCCACCGTATCGATCTGCCTCCTCCGGCGTGCAAGCGACGGCCTATGGCGGCCTGTCGCCGAATGACCTCAGCAACGTGATCGTCGCCTAGCGGTGCCCATCGGCCGAGTCGTATCCACGCGACTGAACCGCCGTGATCTCATTCGACCGCCATGGCGCTGAATGCCATACTCTTTCCCTACTCTTCCCGTATCCGCCTCCTGGAAAATAAATGACTGCATTTTCCCTCGTAGCTCAGTGGATAGAGCGGAAGATTCCTAAACCCTCGGTCCCAGCTCTGATCTATGCGGGGGCCGCAGACCCAAGTCCCGCGTGGTTTTTCTCCGGGCCGGATCTGGGAAGGTTCGCACGGGCCGGGCCAACGCGGCGGTCATCTGCCCTGCTGGCAGAATGCCTCGGGATCCACACCTCGAGCATCGCCTTGGTGGGCGGCCGCGGCTCGCCCGCGAAGATCGTCGCCGTCGACGGCATGGACGACGAGGCGATTCGAGCGGCGTTTTTGAGTGAAAAGACCCGGAAAAGCAGTGGCACGGGAACGCGAGAATAAGCGAGTTACCCGTTCCACTTGTGGTCGCTACAGCAGTTGCGCGATGCCTTGAATACGGGATGCCGCCAACACGGTCTCGAAAGCCTTGGACGAATCAGGCTGTATAACCGATCATGGGCAGACCGTCAGAATTAATAGACTATCTGCTTTGCATCACCATTCCCGTCCCTGCATTTCGAGTTGCTACCTGAGTGCTGGATCGTTGAGCGCTTCGCAGAGCGAGATGAAAGCACCGCCCAGATCAACAAATGCATCACTACCCGTCTTTGAATGCGCGTAGCTGCGAGGTCGGTCGATTCGCTCCTTCAGACCCTGCGTGTTCGCTATAGAGTCCAACGCCTCGCGGAAACGCGTTGCGTCGTTCAGGCTCTCATACTTGATGCCGGCCACTGACTCCAATCCGGCCCGCCTCGAGTCGCTAAACAGAGCCAGAAGATCACGGAACCGACAAACATCTTGATAACGAAAAAATGGCCCCACAATCTGCGTTCCGGTAGCACATCCCGAATCCGCAATCTCATGAATTGACACAAGAGCGCGAAGGAATGCGTTCTCTTCATCCGTCAGTCTGAAACTCGAGTCATCGGCGAGACGAGCTTCCCAAGCCGGTAAGTCACTGGCTCGCGTTGCGGCTCCACGTAATTCAACAAAATGCTGGTGTGCGGCAAGAATCGCGGTGCGAACACGAACAATCTGCGCCGGTGATGACGAACGCAGAGTCCCAACGAAGTCGTGAAACGTTTTCGCCTGACCATCGGGAACATTGCACAGACACATGTATCGCTCGATCCCGCTACCATTTTCAAGGCAGTGCAGCAGCCTTGGATCACTCAATGCGATTCCTGAGGAATTGGTACCATTCTCTTCGGTTAGCCACCTCCGCAACTCATCCTCGCTGCACCCGAAGCGCTGAGCGACTTCAGTCAATCTCTCATCCTTTGCCGTCTGTGGCGGCTGTGGCCGCGGTATCAGCAGCATCCGTAGGAACCCTGCTCCAATGACCATGGTCAGAATAATCGCGAATAGGGTCAGAAGCATTGCCCATCTGGGATAATTCCTGACGGCAGCCCGATCCGATTTCCGCGGCCGCTTCATCTCCACAAGTGGAGCGACTGGGAGATGTGCAAAAGCAAGCGATGCAAGCCACTCCGCCATCTCGGGACAGTCGGTGACGTGGCCGTGCCCTCGCTTTGACCAATCCACGTCATCAATCAATCGCCTCACAGTTGGCCTGAGGTCAAGGAGTGCTTTTTGGACTGCCGCGCGGCCCGCAGGAGTCATCCTTTGCGTGTCAACGCCAACTAGAACAAGCCTTTCGTGATCAGAACGCACGGTCTGCGTTGCGAGGCATTGTTCAACTGGCCACTCTGCTGCAAGGAAGTCCTCGCCTTCGAGGCCGGCATGCCAACGTTGGGTGATACTCAAATCCCGCAACCATCGGCTATCGGCAGCGATAAACTGCTGTCCAACAGTTCCGGCGGCTGGTGTTTCGATGAGTAATCGCAGCATATGGTCGTTGCTTATGCGGGGCCACTCGCACGTCGATCGCGAGGGCACTCACTTACCGAATTGGATCCAAGACTCGAACATGGGCGTCAGTGTAATAGACACCTCGCGTTCTCCGTCACGAAAGGTGCACTTGCATGGCTCGGTTTCTATCGCGGCCGCGTCACAGATTGTTTCCTGTTCACCGTGCCCCGTGGGGGCTTTGAAAACACTGCCGAATCCGGTGGGCGTTGGTCGCTGAAACGCGATCCTTAGGCCGCGCAGCGCTTGCAAACCGCCAGGAAGCAAATAGGTCGTCCTCGGCGAACGCTCGGCGGCAATAACCCAGCTAGTCAGCGTGGCAACATTACCACTCTTGTCTTTTCGTTGAAGCTCAAAGTGATCGCCGTTCCGCTCGTTCACATAGGTGATCTCAAGATGGCACCGGGTCCGCCAACGCTCGACGATACTTTTGTGGGTGCTATTTTTACCTCTTTCGAGGTATCTGTTTGCTGCAGTCAGGGCGGACTCCAAGTCGGGAGCAGATCGCCAAGCGGAAAACAGCAGGTCGTCGTCGGTTGGTACCGTTGCCGCCTCCCTTAGGGCCTCAAGGTCCTTGCGCCTACCCCAGTCACCGGGAGCCACTTGAAGCACCGCACGCGCAAGGACAGGCTCCAGTCCACGACGCCTCCCACTTTCAAGCACTACGTCGAGCAAGTCGGTGATAGATTGTGGCGGAAGAGAGCTTAAGGCCAACGCCACTGCTGCCTGTTGGTTGGCGTGCATCAATGCCGCAACCACCGTCGCAACTTCGTTCGGTTGCCGTTGGTCAGTATTAGCAGGTTCGAAAGGCAACGCTTCCGACGCGACCGATGGCTGAATCGTGTCAGCTGACGAAACCGACGAAAAGCCGGCGTCAGCGATATCCGGCGATGTAGCACCTGCAGAGTGCTGTGCTTCTACGCCCATGCGCGGGCTGTGTTGTAGGCTGCTACCAATCGTGATGCCACACAGAGTAGCCAGCGCCAACTGAAAAGCCAATGCAATCCGTGAACGCCGACCACTGTTAGCTGCAAGCGGGAGCGAAACGCGTGGGGCATCCTTTTCTTGTGCATTCTCCACAAACCCAAGGCTTACGATATCACCCAGAACTTGGTCGACCCAGGGCGACTGAATGATGAGGGAGCCTTCAGCTGCCGCACCAAAGCACTCGGCAGGAATATGAGCTACGCAGTCGCACATTCGTTCCAAGGCTGCGGCGACAGTGGCCGCGGGCGCTGCCGTGATGTCGATACCGCTCACTACCGCTGTGGTTTTGCCAGTACGGCGACTATTGTACGCCGTCACCTGATCTGTAGGTCGTGACACCCCGACAAAGGCGCTTCCCACGGTCACCGGATAAGTGACGCAAGAGATAAGCCGAGCCGCATCGCTCTCGCTCAGCCGCGAGCCAGTTGGAACGAGTAGTCGGTGGCCGTGTGATCCACCTGCGGCTGTCTGGATGACGAGCACCACAGTCATTTCACTCACCCCACGGCGGTAAATTTGGTTCCGGCGGAATACCATCAAGCGTGAGGGTGACAATATTCCGCCAGCCATTCTCTGCGGCCACTAGCGGTGTACCGTTAAGTTGCTTGAGCAGCCCTTTCCACTCGGCTCTGCCGCCTTCCGTCCTTGACGTGGACCATACACCATACAGGCCTGTTATTGACACAATAACCTGTACATGATCCTTGAGTCGCTTTCCAGGAATCACTGCTTGAGCAACATCCCTAATCGCTGTATTCGGTTTGCTCTGTGTCTTCGGTTCTGCCAGAACGACTTGTCCATCGAGCGCCACGGATATGTCACTATATTCGTAGTCGCCGTAAAAGACGCCCCCTCGATAACCACCGCCCCATTCGACGCTTTTCAAATGCAGCGTCAGATCCAATGGGCCCTCGAGTTGTTCCAAATAGTTGCGATAGACGCGAACCGGCTCCTGCATGCGTTGCAACGGGGCTCGTGCCAAGTACGCGTCAATCTGCTTCGTGCACTCAGGCTTGTTTCTGACGATTTGGCCGTACATGTGAGCGTCCTCGCGGCTCGCTACCGTTTCTTTTAGACGAACCAGCTCCTTGAGCTGGGAAGGCTCTAACAATTCAATGACATTTGGGTCACCCGCCAGTGATGCGAGCTCTCGGGCGCGTTGCCATCCATAGCGTCCAATCTCCTCGTTGACTTTCTCAACGACGAGCGACACCGCTCGCTTGGAAAAATCGTCCTTGAGCACTCTCCACTCTTTATCCTTGGGGAGACGTCGCTGAAGAAGATCTGCAGCCTGAGCGATTTTGCCTGTCTGTATTAGAGCGTTGTAGTTTCCGCGAAAGAGCTCCCATTTTTCTGCTGCGATCTTGTCGAAGATCTGCTTGCGCTTTTCGACGATCCGCCGCCGTACATCATTTTGCAGTGCCAGCACCTTTTCCGTCGTCGCCTCCGGCTTTGGCACTGCGTTCACCTTCTCAAAGAGACTCTCAAGATCATTGATGTCCGTGAATTGTGTTCCTTCCACAACATCCACATTGAGCAGGATTTTCTCGAGCCACACCAAGTTTTCTCCTTCAGCTCCCAAGAATTCATCGCCGCGGACAATGATCCACGCTTCGGAGGACATGCGGCCCTCCGGAAAGTCTTCTAAATAGTGTTTGGCAGCCACCACAGCGAGTTTGCCTTCAGAGCCGTCAACTTTAGCCCAAGCACGCTTTTCACGAACATCCTGGATCTCTTCCCGAATCGCGAGGGCCTGCTTTGGCGACAACCACAGGCGAGAGAATAGATGAGGCAGCGTCCAACTAGCGTGGTAGTTGTTGAGCCAGAGCTCAGCGTTCTTTAGCTCGGCGTCGGTGCTGGCCAGATTACGTTGGACGGAACGAATACCAACGACTTTGCTCACGTCATAAGCAGAGAGAACCAGCATCGCAGCGCATACACCACTGATGATTTGACTAGCACATCGATTAAAGGCAACTCGCGCCTGTGCCTCATTTCTTGGTTTCAGGCTATCGCCCTCGATAAGGCGTTTATTCAACGTCCACGCTCGCACCCACGTGCGCCATGCGGATACACCGCGTAGCCGTTCCAGCCACGGCAGCGTTGAGGATCCATCGCCCGGAGCACAACCAACGAACAACTGCCAGAACTTGCACGCAGAAAGGCTGTCGGCAGCAGTCTCTATTTGTGCGGCCTCCAACTCGTCTGCTCGGGTAAGTGCCCATACGAAACCATCCTCGAGCCCAAAGGACTGAAGCTGCCCATTCACTGGCTCCGGTACCTCTTGGCCGTTATCCAACCTTTTGTGGCGACCGAAAGCACTGACGGGAAAGCAGCGGAGATTCTCTTGCCCGACAGCGTTGCGTATTGCGTCAACCAGACTGGCATGCGTGGGTGGGGGGAACTGTTCCAGAAACTCCAGTACTAGCTGGCTGGCTGTGTCGTGGGATGGGGTGCTACCGTTGCGGCGGTCCCACTTGTTGAAGAGAATTGCTACCGGCAGGGTATCCCGCGACCCTGCCCCTTTGTCGCTGCGTAATTGGCTAAAAGCATCCTGGAGCTTTTTCAGCTCATCGGCGAACGGCGATTGATCGTGCTGCGGAAAGGGTGTTTCCGCAAGAATCAAAAGCCCGTCGCATTCGTTTATGTGTTTTCGCAGTGCCGTAGCGAAATCACTCGTGGATACGGTCACCAGTTCGCCTGCGTAATCGATCAGCTCCACATGACGTGTACCTCGTTGAGGAGTGCTGAATTCGAACCGAAAAGCCATAGGGGCTTGAAGACTGGTGGGCTCGGGAATACTGCCTGTCCGCAGTTTTTCCTTCTGTTCGTTCAGATACCTCCATCCCACATGAAGCGGATGAGAAGATTTTTCTCGCTCCTCGTTGTCAGTCGGCAACGGATGCTCCGAGACTGACTGGATCCACCCGCAAGAGTAGCCGCAAGGATGCGGTATGCGTGGAAGGGCGAATGCCGACAGGATGCAGGTCTTTCCTGAGCCCTTCACGCCATAGACGCCCAATTTGTAGACGTGCTGCTTGGTTGGGCTTGTTGCCACCGCCATTGTTCGGGCCTCGCGACTAGCGGAAAGAAAGTGTCAGGGCGACTTATTGCCCGGATGTGATTTGTTCGGCTCTTCGTCGAGCCAGCGAAAAGGACCACCGGCCCAATGTCGCACGCGTCGAAAACGAAGCATGAATGCGCTGCTGATAAGAAGAATGCCGATTATCGAATAAAAGCTGTTGGGGCCACCGAAGAACGTGTCCACAAAGGCGGCCCATATGGCATGCGCACCTTGGCCCGCTCCTACACCGACGCCCCTTATTGCGCTGGCCGTGACGTCTCCCGCAAGAGCGGTCAGTCGCCGAAACCCCTCTTCCGTCAGATTTCCGACGGCATCTTGAAACCCCTCGGGGTCGTACAGATATGCCGCGAGCGCACCCGTGGTAAGCCATTTGCCCCAGTGGGGGCTGACGTATGTGTTCCAGAATTTCACCGATGCTTCGCCGTAGCGATCTATGACGCGAGAATAATCCGCAAGCGTGACCACCCGCTTCGTCGTTGACACCACGAAACCCGCCTCAATGGCGGCCTGAAGCCTCGCAGCATCCCTAGCAACGCTACGTGCAGTCTTCTGCTCTTGCGATCCGATCATCACAAGTAACTCAGTGCCACCCGCCCTGACAACTCGTGAACGGGTAGCGAGATCTGGGATCACATCTGCCATCTGCTGGCCACCGCGAGAAATGACCAGTGCCGCCTCCTGGGCGGATGGTTCCAGTTTGCCGACCTGCTTCACTATTACTGGGTCAAGCGTAATAGTCTTGCGCAGCAATGTCATAACGGCTTCGGACCGCCGAGCCGACTGAGGTACCTCACTCAGCAGCCGTGATTCGGCTTCGATCTCGTTGCGTATCACCCGAGAACGTGAAGTGTCCTTGATAAGATCATCGACTGAACGGATGGGAACATCGTCGGCAACGTGGGCCGCCTCTCGGGCTAGATTGCCGAACAGTTTCTGTAACCCTTGGGCATGGGCTGACGAAGCCAAGGCAGCGACGCCCAGTGCCAACGTTGCCATTATTGGCCTAGGAAACCGATGCATGTGAAGCCTCTAGTCATTGATATAGAGAGCAGGTTGCGAGTGCCCCCGTTACGATTCATCGGTACTAGCGTGCCGTGTCGCCGCCCACAGCCAGAGTGCCGAAACGTGCTGCCGCCACCGGTAGGCTTGCTCCTCTGCTCCCACTTTTGCTTCCAGAGCAGTCTCCGCCACTTGCCGCATCACCTCATGCCCAGCCTCGGATTCGACAGCGTTTCCGATGCCGAGATCCCTTGCGGTGGAAGCGAGAAATTCAGCTGCATTCGCCCCAAGTAGTCTGCGTGGCACGTTGCTAAGGCCCACAAACACTCTCGCGTCGCCTCGCATGAACACCCGTGCCTCAAGGCCAGACAAGTTCTTAATAGTACGGCCACTCACTCCAGCGTAGCGATGAAGAAACTGTAGTGGTTTCGTTATCTCGATGGTTGTGGCGCGGCCGATGCATGCTGCGACAGCAGTTCTTGTCTCCGACAAGAAGGCATTAACGGCCCACGGAGCGAGACGGTCCGCTTTTGCCCCAGCCTGTACTGCTACTCTTTCAGCGACGTGCTGCCCAAGTGCTTTCGCTGCCAAAGCCTTCCCTCGATCCTCTAACAGGACAACAGTAACTTTGTCCCCGAGTCTTGCGGCAACCCTCTGGCCAGCCTCCTTGCCGCCTGCGACTATCGCAGTCTTGCCAATCTCCGCGCCGCCGGCCGTGAAGACGTCTGTGATCAAAAGGACAGGATCCAGTGCGGCCTGAAACATGTCCATTGCCGTCACATCGCGGCCTTGCAACAGTTTGTTTGGCACCTCATAGACTGTGTAGTAGAAGGGCACCCAAGTGATAAGTCCGGCGGAGGGCGGCCCAACTTCATCATCGAGGGAGGCCGCTGGCAGACGCGCATACAACGTGAGCAACGCTGGATGATTTGGGCGTGCTCGGAGCAGATTTCTGAGCAGGATACCGCGTGTCTGGTCGGATATCGGTTTCTCGAGAACCGTGGCGAAGAGCGGCTCGTCTCGAAACGCAAGCAGCGATTGAATTGCCGCGGGATCCTGTCGAAGCAAGATCTGAATGACCTCGGGACGCAGCCGCTCTGGGTAGGCTTTACGCCCATCGCTCGGATAGCCGTACAACAAGTCGATTGCTAATAGTCCAGTGCGATTAAGCAGTTCCTCGCCCTCGTCGAGTAACAGCAGGTCCCAAATTCGCTCTTCGCCCAAGTACAACTCAAACTGGCCCTGAACCCCAGCAGCTGCGCGGTTAAGCCGCGGCCAGAAGTCAGCTCGGAATCTCTTACGAAATGCGTCGTTGGTCGCAAGCCTTTTACGAATGGCTGGACCCTGCTGATGCACCAGCTGCACAAACGCAGAGAGTTCTTCTTCGGGCACACCCAGCCTCGCCTCAAGTTCATCATGGAGCCACGCGTCGTAGTCCTGTACCCACTCAGAGCTGGGCGTGTCGTTCTGCGGTCGCTCATACATGAACAGTAGTTCGGCTCCCAAGACGCCTCGCTCTTGGAGTAACCTAATCATGGCAGCTTGCGAGCATAAGGCCGACGCAAGCCACTCGCAGTTACCAGCGACAGTGTGCTGGACGAAAAGACTTGCGAGCGCGTCATAATTACCGCCGTCAACGCTAGATAGCGCTTCGACGATTGATTTCGGATCGTCAGATCCAGCCAGTAGGCTGGCTACTTCTGGGTGATTCTCGATGAATGGGAATACCGTTGGATGTGCGGCTAGCGTTTCCAGGAATTTCAGTTGTATTTCGAGACCACGCGGATTCTCGGCATCATGAATCGTAAACCACTCTATGTTCAGGTCGATGACCTTGCTCGCCGCAGGAGCAGGCCACCCAGCCGTACACAGACGGGCCTCAAGTCTGCGCACTAGCGAACGCTGTGACGCAGCGCCCGAGCCACGAGTCGTCCCAGGCGACTGTGAGTCGCCACCTGATTGCAGTGCCTTGCGACTGTAGCGATCCATCACTGGAACGCTTAGGACAAGTAAGCCGATCGCGATGAGGCTCCACCTGAGCAATGCGTTGCGGGCGCCGAGAAATCGCTGAGAAAGATTCATTCGACTCAAACGGCTAGGAAAGGGCGATGCTCCGCTATCCTAATCGAGCATCCGCCTCCGGGGGGGTATTGGATCGTGACGCGGGGTTGATGTCAAGCAAACATCGAGCGGCGTTTTTCGGCGACGGTTGTTTGCGGGGGGCGGGGTGCCTGCTGCCCCGGCATTGCCTCAGGGGTCGCATACAACCACAAGCGAGAATGCCCGACCTCGGTTCCGCGGATGAATCGACCTCCTTGCCAGCCATCCCGGTCCTCTTTTTCAGCGCGTCGCCGCCAAGGGCGACGGCCTGCACTGAAACATGTGTGGATTTAAGGAACTGCCTTCCGAAAACCACCGTTTTCTTGGGCACAACCGCGATCCACGAATCCCTGTCGAGGACCCTGAATCCGCGTAGCCGTTTGCGACGCGACCACTGAAGGCACTCAAGAGCTTGGTATCAGCAGTAAGGATACTCGGGGTTCTCGTCGCCACGCACGAGCAACTCTATTTTCCGGCTGCACTTCTGTGCAGGAATATTCGTACAAAGGCATCGGCTTCAGCTCCCTTCGCGAGGAATGCAATTTATATGGACACGTTCGACGCGATCAACCAGCGGCGTTCGGTGAAGGCTTTTGACCCGACCCACCGATTCACCGCCTCAGAAGAGGCAATACTCCTCGAGGCTGCGATCCAGTCGCCGACGTCATTCAACATGCAGAACTGGCGGTTTGTGGTCGCCCGCGACACGGAACTGCGGAAACAGATCCGGGCCGCCGCCGTCGATCAGGCGCAGGTGACCGACGCCTCCCTGCTCATCGTGCTCACCGCCGACCTCAAGGCTTGGAAGAAGTCGCCCGAGCGGTACTGGCGGAACGCCACGCCCGAGATCCAGAAACTGGTCACGGGCTGGATGGGGCCTTTCTACGAAGGGAAGGAGCAGCTACAGCGGGACGAGGCGATGCGGTCGTGCGGGATCGCTGGGCAGACGATCATGCTCGCGGCCAAAACCATGGGCTACGACTCCTGCCCGATGATCGGCTTCGACCAAATGAAGGTAGCCGAGATCATCAACCTCCCGAGCGACCACGTGATTGGCTTCATGATCGCGATCGGAAAGGCGGTGAAACCCGCCATGCCCAAGGGCGGCCAACTCGCCCTGTCTGATGTGGTGGTGCAGGATCGTTTCGCTTGACGGACCAAAAACCCGTGGCCGCCGCCGCGAAGACAGGCGGTGGCCGCCGGCAGGTCCGCACGCTCGCAAAGGACCAGAATCTCAGCCCGGGCCACTGGAAAGCCACTCTATGCCAAGGCTATGATGTTACGACACCTATGCCGCTATATGTATCGGCATAGACTCCGTAACACCCTACCGAGACGGTCAATGGAGGCCCAAAGTCATATCGAGCGACTGCTTCGGCACGTGCGGCAGCACGGAGTCGTGCGAACTCGCGACATCGAATCGCTCGGCGTGCCCCGCGTCGCGCTACAGCGCGCCGTGGACCGCGGCCAAGTCGTTCGCCGAACTCGCGGCGTCTACGTTGCACCCGACCACGCGACCACCCGC
>Ga0194055_10004076_pt1 | contig 11073 bp, 11 predicted proteins | sample SepL449m_MetaG_FD_155482 | JGI IMG/M metagenome (GOLD analysis project Ga0194055, IMG submission 155482) | Anoxic zone freshwater microbial communities from boreal shield lake in IISD Experimental Lakes Area, Ontario, Canada - Sep2016-L442-9m | ecosystem: Environmental > Aquatic > Freshwater >... | reverse complement strand
TGATCAAACTCTTGGTTACAAAATGTGATCGCACGAGATCTGGCATCTGTCGCGCATCATGCTGACCATCAGCATCCAGATTCACAACATATGAGACATCTCGATCCTGAAGTGCTGCGTCAAAGCCGTGCAAAATTGCTGCACCAAGTCCGCGATGTGGACCATCGATTACTTTGCCGCGAATTCCAAGAACGCTAAATACTTCGGCAACATGCTCATTAAATTCGACATCTCGCGAGTCATCAACAATCAATACGTCAAGTTGATGTTGTGATGCAGCAAGTGTGCGAATGCTTTCTGCGACTTCTTCCAATACGTAACGAATTGTTTGGCGCTCGCCAAGAGTCGCAAGAAGAATGATGCCCTTCTTGCCGATGTGGCCTTCACTGATCTGTTGGTTTAAATCCATTTGCTACAGAATCGTCTCAGGAACCGAGCGCTGATTTAACAAGTGCTGCGATTTTCTGGCCATCAGCACCTGAGCCCACGCGTTCGCGCACCGCTTTCACGACTGCACCCATTGCTTTGCCACCGGTGGCACCAGCTGCTGCAGCATGAGCAACTTCCTCTGCAACGATTTTTGCAACATCTTCGTCTGACATCGCAGCTGGCAAGTAGGCCTCAATTACTGCGCACTCAGCACGCTCTTTAGTTGCTGCCTCTGTGCGACCTGCGTCTGCATAAATCTGCGCGCTCTCCGATCGTTTCTTGGCCTCTGCTCGCAACACCGCGAGTGCTTGATCATCGCTCAGCACAATCGCCTCGTCGCCCGCAACTTCGGCATTTTGAATTGCCGACAACACCATGCGCAGTGTCGAAAGTCTCAATTCGTCGCGCGCCTTCATTGCTTCGCTGATATCGGTCTTAATTCGTTCTTTGAATGTTGTCACCCTTCTATTCTGCCCGATCTCTAGACTGGTACGAGCCATGAACAACGAGACATTTGAACTCTTTTTCTCGATTCTGAGTGTGGCCCTGCTCGTTGGCACGCTGATCATTCTCAAGGCCCGAATCTTCGCGTCTCGGTTTTCGGTTGCCCAATCAATTCTTGATGGGTTTGCTCCATTCGCCCGACCACTCGCCACTGCAGTTGCCACAACCTGCATGCTTGGCAGTCTGTACTTTTCTGAAGTTGTCAACTACAAGCCGTGTCGCTTGTGCTGGTTTCAACGATCAATGATGTATCCACTCGCAATCATTTTGATCATTGCTTTAATCCGTGGCTCTAAGGGCATCTGGAAGATCACTGTTCCACTTGCAACGATTGGCGGATCAATCTCGGCGTACCACTGGTTTCTCGAGCGTTTTCCAAACCTTGACGCGGGTGTTTGCGATGTCAAAGTGCCATGTGAATTCATCTGGTTTGAACACTTTGGTTTTGTAACGTTGCCATTTATGGCGTTCACAGGCTTTCTTGCGGTGCTCGTTTTTACTACCCTTCCTACATCACAGCAAACGGAGCAATTATGAACACATCCAAGAAGAATTCCAACACTGGCAATCGCAACGCATGGATCATCGGTGGCATCATCGCCGCCGTTGTTGCACTAGCCGCGATAGTTGCAATTTCATCGTCAAGCAAAAAAGACTCATCTTCAAATGGAACTGTCCAAGAATTTAGTGATGTCACCGTTACCGGCGATGTCCTTCCAGCTTTTGATTCGGCCGCTAGTCCAGACCCAGCAGTCGGCATGACTGCGCCAACACTGACCGGCAAAAGTTTTACCGGCAATGTTGTGACTACGGAATCAACTGGCACTCCACTCTTGGTGTTGTTCGTTGCCCACTGGTGCCCTCACTGTCAACGTGAAGTGCCGTTGCTCGTCGAGTGGGAAAAATCCGGCAAGATGCCAGCAGGTATCGACGTTGTCACTGTCGCAACCGGCACAGATCCTGCAAACCCCAACTATCCACCATCGGAATGGTTGGCTCGCGAAAACTTTCCAGCCACATGGCCGGTCATGGCCGATTCGACCGACAAAGTTGGCGGTAATGCTTTTGGTCTTGCTGGATACCCATACTTCGTTCTCATCGGAGCTGACGGCAAAGTTCTTGTTCGTATGAGCGGTGAAGTACCGATGGACGAACTGACAGCCACAATTCTCGCGCTCACAGGAGCCTAAAAACAAAGTTGGGAATCATTCTCAATAGTGATACATTCACAATGTGAGAATCATTCCCAAAACCGAAAGCTTGCAATAGTGAACTTTCTCTTCGGTGTATTTGTAGACGACCAGCAACTGCGTCTCGAACTCATAGCTGGGCTACTTGTTGCAGTCACGTGCGCCATCACCGGCACATTCGTTGTTCTGAGAGGCCTTTCATTCATCGGTGACGCACTCGCCCACGGAGTACTGCCAGGAATCGCAGCCGCAATGTTGCTCGGCGTTTCGGGAATGTTCGGCGCCGTCGTGAGCGCAGTAATCATGATGTCTGGTGTGGGCATAGTCAATCGCCGGCTCCGACTCTCGGGCGATACAGCAATCGGTTTGTTATTTGTGGGAATGCTTTCGCTCGGAGTACTCATTACTTCTCGTTCGGTCTCGCTTGTTGGCGATCTCGAAGAAATTCTGTTTGGTGATATTGCTCACGTTGAGTGGTCAACGATTTCAGTGCAGCTCATCGCGCTTATTTGCATCGCCTTTATTTTCACCGTTTGCCGACGACCATTTCTCCTGCTTTCAGTGGATGAAGGCCTCGTGAACACTTCCGGGTTTTCGGCAAAGTTGTTTCATAACGTGATGATGGCGATGGTTGCCACCACGGTCATCGTGAGTTTTCAAACTGTTGGAACACTCTTGGTGATGGGAATGCTGATTGCACCCGCCGCCACTGGAGCACTCTTCGCACGCCGCATTTCGTCAATGATCATGATCGCTGCACTGTCAGGTTCGATATCTGTATATATAGGTCTTCTCGCTAGCTATCACTATGACTTGGCTGCAGGGGCAAGCATCGTGCTGACAGCCGTCATTCTGTTTGCGCTCTCTGCGATCTTTGCCGAAACCAGAAAGTCAATATCGCGTCGTCATGATGATGACCACGATCACGAACACCCACACGCTCACGGACATGTGCACATCTGATGGCTTCAGTAACCGCGACATCACACTCTCCAATAAGTGCCGACCACCTGTGTGTGGGTTATGGCAAAAGGCCAGTAATTGAAGGTGTGACACTCGATATGCAACCAGGCGAACTCTTGGTGCTGATCGGCACTAACGGTTCGGGCAAATCAACATTGCTCAAAACACTTGCAGGACTCATTAAGCCAGTGCATGGCGACTTGCATCTGCTTGGAGAACATGCAGGACAGCTGCCGAAGAGAGTTGCATACCTCCCTCAACATCCAGTGTCATCACACACACTTCCTTTGTGTGTGCGCGACATGGTGGCAATGGGTCGCTATGCGCATCTCGGATTAATGAAACAGACAAGTGCGCATGACCGAGAAATTGTTGAAGAATCGATGACGCGTGTAGGCATTGAAGCAGAGGCAGATCAACCAATTCGCGATCTGTCTGGCGGGCAGCAGCAACGCACCCACCTAGCACAGGTGCTAGCGCGTCAAGCCGAAGTGCTTTTGCTCGACGAGCCAACGGCAGGTCTCGACATCAACGGCCGCAAGCTCGTTGCAGATCTCGTGTCAGCTGAACGCGCACGAGGAGTCACTGTGGTGATGGCAACCCACGAACTAAACGATGCCGAACACGCAACTTCGGTCATGCTGCTCGCTCAACGAGTTGTATCTGTGGGCCCGCCAGAAGTCGCTCTGCGCGATGAATTCTTACGCGAATGCTTCGGTTTTACTCAGCCTCACTAACGCCCTCGAGCGCCAGTAACTGCTTTTTCATTTTGAGTCCGAGTGAGTACCCACCAAGAGAACCGTCGCCTGCCACTACTCGGTGACACGGCACGATGATCGGGATTGGATTCTTGCCATTAGCAGAGCCAACCGCGCGAAACGCTTTTGGCTTTTTGATGTTTGCTGCTTGTCGACCATACGAAATAGTTTTGCCAAACGGGATGCGGCAGAGTGCACGCCACGCTTGCACTTGAAATTCGGTGCCAACAAGATCGAGGGCAATGTCAAAGGAAGTTCGCTTGCCTGCAAAATATTGCTCGAGTTGCTTCTTGGTTTTTAACAAAATTGCCTGAGCCGAAGAATCTTTTGCAGTAACCACTTGCCCGGCGTTATTGCGAACGTCAATTGCAACAAGACCTTTGTCTGATGCCACAAGCCTGAGCTTTCCCACAGGTGAGGCAACGACCAAAACATTGCGCACTGGATTGTTCTGTAACTTTTGCTTGCTCTTCATGCCAGTGAATCTAATACTTCACTGCAACCTGTCAAACTAGAGGCATGACGACAATGATGGATATTGAAAGTCCGGCTACAAAGCGAATAGCACTCGTTGCGCACGACAACATGAAAAATGAAATGTTGGAGTGGGCCGCCCACCACCAGACCGAGTTGAGCCATCACGAACTCGTCGGTACTGGCACAACTGGCCGATTGATCAATGAGAAGACTGGGCTCGTAGTCGAGCGCTTGCGATCAGGACCGCTCGGTGGTGACCAACAAATGGGCGCACGAATTGCCGAAGGCAAGATTGATATCTTGATGTTTTTTTGGGATCCGCTAGAACCCCAGCCCCACGACCCAGATATCAAAGCACTCTTGCGAATTGCTGCAGTATGGAATATTCCTGTTGCGTGCAACCGTGCGAGCGCTGACTTTATTATTTCTTCGCCACTGATCTCACAGGTGTATCAGCGGCGAGTGCCCGAATATTTGTAGGACTCAGCCCTTAACTACAAAGTTGGTGGCGCCGGTGGTCCGTACTCATTCATGTTCGGATCGCTGCGTTGCAGTGCAAATACAAATCCGACAATCGGAATGATTGACCACCAACCTGCACGTCCAGTGTCGTGCATGCGGCGCCAGCCAATAGCGATAGAGGGGACAATCATCGCGATTGAAAAGAGAGTTCCGATTGTTGAAAAAATTGCCGATGAAAAGTTTGCAGCAATAACAACAAACAATTCCCAAAACCAATAGGCCGATCGCGATGATCTGCCATTGAAGTTTGCGTAGTTTTGAAACCCAGACTTAATCGCAGTTTGGAAGTTCACTCTTTGTCGCCTTGTGGCTTTGGTTCTTTTGGTAATCCCAAAACGCGCTCGCCCACAATGTTGCGTTGAATCTGGCTTGTGCCACCCCAGATGGTTTCAGAACGTGAGAAGAAGAAAGTCGACATCATCGAACTGACTGGGTACCCTTCTCGGCGCTTGTCGCGCAACGCGCCCGGCCAAGTGCCGTCTGCTGGTCCGGCATTAATCAACATCGAGTTTGCGCCATTGATGTCGAGTGCGAGTTCCATGGCTCGCTGGTGCATCTCGCTCCAATACATCTTGTTACTGGCACCAAGTGCAAGTACGCCCATGTCTTTCTTGTTTTCAAGTGTTGCGCTCAATGATCGCAGACCGTTGTAACGCAAGATCTGAATCTTGGTGTAGTACTGCATCAAGCGCTGGCGAATGGTGTCGTCATTGATCGTTCCATTTTCTTTGGCTGCAGCCGACATCAAACGAAACTCTTCTTCAAATCGGCGATAGCCAGTCGTCGCACTCATGCCACGCTCAAACGCGAGTGTGCTGTTTGCTACTTTCCAACCATTGTTGATTCCACCAACCACGTTGTTCTTTGAGCAACGGGCGTCGGTGAAAAACACTTCGCAGAACTCTGCCGTGCCGTCTGGCTGCACGATGCCACGCACCTCTACACCTGGTTGACGCATTGGCACCAACAAGTATGTGATGCCTGCATGCTTCACGGCCGAAGGATCAGTGCGTGTGAGTAAGAAGCAATAGTCGGCGTGATGACCGCCAGTTGTCCAAACTTTTTGTCCATTGATGACCCACTCATCGCCGTCGAGCACTGCAGTGGTCTTGAGGCTTGCCAAGTCGCTACCGCTGTTTGGCTCACTAAATCCTTGGCACCAGCGCATCTTGCCGTTCAAAATCTGTGGCAAAAATTCTTTCTTCTGTTCTTCTGTGCCCCACTGCAACAGTGTTGGGCCCACGAGTGTGTCGCCAAAAAAATCGGCGCGCATTGGAGCCTTTGCATTTGCAAATTCTTCTGCCAACACAACACCCTGCAAGGTTGACAAACCTTTGCCGCCGTACTCGACTGGCCACGTTGCGCAAATCCATCCACCTTCAAACAACTTTGTTGGCCACGCTTCGTTAAACGCTTTGCGTTCTGCCGAAGTCATCTCGAAATCTTTATCGAACCATCCCTTTGGAAGGTTTGTCTTGAGCCAAGTTTGTACTTCGGTTCTAAAGGCCTCTGCCTCAGGGGTGTATTCGATCATTCCTCTATTCTGCCTGTTCACGGGCTCTCCAGTCCAAGCGCAAGTCACGCCAACGCAGTACTGCGTTAACAGAGCCGTGACAATTGACTCGTAGAATTACTTCATGATTCATGCAATTCTCGGCAGCAGCACGACCGAGACGCTCAATATTGGGCGCATTTTGCTTGATCTGACAATCATTTTGATTGTGGCGAAAGTAGCCGCGGAGGTCTCTGACCGTATTCACGTGCCTGCTGTGATTGGCGAAATTGTTGCCGGAATTTTGATTGGACCTTCAGTCTTAGGCCTGGTCAATACAGGCGACATGCTCTCCTTTCTTGCCGAGCTTGGCGTAATCATGTTGTTAATACAAGTTGGGCTCGAGACAGACATCGTCGAGCTCAAGAGTGTGGGACGCGCAAGCATCTTGGTTGCAATCATTGGCGTTGTTTTACCAATGTTGCTTGGTTTCGGAGTGAGCTCAATGCTTGGCGAGTCAATCAACACTTCTTTATTTGTTGGCGCGGCGCTCACTGCCACATCTATTGGTATCACTGCTCGCGTGTTCGGAGATTTACGAGCACTTGCAACAGTTGAAGCACGAACTGTGCTTGGAGCAGCTGTTGTCGATGACGTACTCGGCTTGATCATTCTCACAGTGGTTACTCGCATCGTCGAGCAAGGCAGTGTGGGAATCGGCACGATTGCATCGACAATAGGACTCGCAGTTGGCTTTCTCGCCGTTACGAGCACTGTTGGTTTCACCATCTTCCCTCAACTCTTCGCACGTATCGCGAAGGGGGCGCGTTCAACATCCACCGTCTCTGTGGTTGCAATCGGTATCGCGCTTGGTTTTTCGGTACTCGCTGACAAGGCTCACCTTGCTCCGATCATTGGCGCGTTTGTAGCCGGGCTTGCTCTGCGACGCATCGCGACGCATGAACGAGTTGAACGCGATGTCTCATCACTTGCCCAAGTATTCGTGCCGATCTTTTTTCTGAACATCGGAATCTCCACCAACATTCGCGCAATGGCAGATGCTCGAGTAATCGGAGTGGCATTACTGCTTTCGGCCGTTGCAATCGTTGCCAAAATTGCAGCAGCATCTGGTGCCATCGGTTCACGTGGTGACAAATTGACAATTGGCTTCGGCATGCTGCCCCGAGGAGAAGTCGGCCTCATTTTTGCAAGCATTGGTCTCAGTGTTGGAGCACTCTCAGAAGAGCTGTATGGATCGGTGCTTGTTGTTGTGCTTGTAACAACACTCGTTGCACCACCATTGTTGCGATGGAGACTCGGAACCCAGGCCGAGGCCATTGAAGACCCAACCGCACTTGCAATGCGACCACTTGAAGGCTGGGTCACGACCATCGATGGACAGATTGTTCTTAATGGCGCTCCCCCCGTGCGATCGCTTGTAGAGATTGGTTTATCTTCAGCCTCACTCGCAATAGACGCACGTCCGAGTAGCCAACTACTCGATTGGTTTGCGCTGCATCGCAATGCAACGTTGAGTTGGAACGATGACGCAACAATTGGTTTGTTGCGTGTCTTACGACTGAGTTCGGCCCGTTCATGGAGATTTCTAGAAACCATCGGTTTCATTCAGCGTGCACTCCCAGAAGTTTCTGATGCAATGGCTGCGCGATCAAGCGACTCGACTGAACTTGACCCAACGCATTCTTTGCAGTTCCCTACTGTTGAAGCAATTTGTTCTACCGCACACGCGAGCACTGACGATCTCGTACTTGCAGCGTTTGCTAAAGATATTTCAGACTCCGGCGCTAACGGGCAAGGCGCGATTGCCCGACTAGGACTTGATCTCTCGACCAGCAAGTCGGTGTTAATGCTTCTTGATGGTTCTCAGCTCTTACGAAACATTGTGCAGAGCGAACCACTGCAGATAACGCCGCGTCTACTCTCACAGATCGCAAATCACCTCAAAAACCCACTACTCGTCGAGCAGTGCCGACAGCTTGTTAATGCACGACAGGATTTAAGCGACAATCAAAATTTGGCTTTGATTGAAATTGTTGCAGATGTGCAAGAAGTACTCGCTCACCCAGACCTCGTTGATTCAGAATCAAACACTCTTGTAGAGAGTCGCCTTCAAGCGGCGCTTGCACTCACAAGTGATGAAGCAATTCGCGCACGCATTACGCATGCACCAGCAAGTTACGCCCTCACTCATACCCCTAAACAACTTCTTGACCACGCACTTCTTGTTGAGCCAATGCCACGCTCAGGTGACGCACGAATTGTTATCTTGCCTACACAGAGCACCGATCAATGGTTGGTCAATATTGCGTGCCGCGACAGATCGGCATTGCTCGCACGATTGTCTGGTGCATTGTCGTCACTTGATCTCAGTGTGATTACTGCCGAGATTGCTACATGGGCAGATGGCGCAGTTCTGGACATCTTTACTGTGCAATCTGCTGTTGAGCCACGAATTGGTGCAGTGTCTGATGCGGTTCAGCGATCATTGCAATCACGAAACGTAAAGACCTCGGGCGGCGCGCACAAACTCACCGTACGACTTGATCACTCCGCGCACCCTTGGCACTCAATCATGCGCGTGGAAGGTGAAGACCAAGTTGGTTTACTTCGTGACATCACGGCGACCCTGGCAAAACTCAAAGTGATTATCCATCATGCTCAAATTGGCACCGAACAAGGCCGCGTGCACAACATGTTTGAAGTTTCGGATGCACATGGCAGAAAGCTTTCGACACAAGCGTCAAACAAGATCATTCGCGCTTTGCGCTAGCAACTCGGTCTCGCTAGCGAGCGAGCCATGTCGTAGAGTATTTCCATGACCGTTACCGAGACAGCACCTACAGGAACTGAGCGCTGGACAAATCAGTGGAAGGAGCTTTACGAAGAAGTTATTAATACGGGCCTTTGCACCGGTTGTGCTGGTTGCGTGATTGCGTGTCCGCATGAAGTGATTGGTTATAAACACGAAGAAGGCAACTACAAACCCTTTCATATTGAAGAAGAACTCGGCCTCGACAATTGCGGCCACGGGGAAAAGGGTTGCACGAGTTGCACACGAGCATGCCCACGTTTTCGCACATGGGAGCCAGACGCCGACATGCATTTGTTTGGCAAAACACGCGATGACAGCGCGATGTACGGGCAATACAAGCAACTGCTGTTAGTGCGTGCAGCCGACGACAACGTGCACGAAAAAGGTCAAGACGGCGGATTCGTGAGCGCCATGCTCATCTGGCTGATGAAGCACGATTACATCGATGCAGCGCTCACCAGTTTCATGGAAGGCGATGGCACATCGTGGAAAGCCTTGCCAGGCATTGCCCGCAACCCAGAAGATGTGCTCAAGGCTGCCGGTAGTCGTTATACATATTCGGCAAACACTCTTGCGCTGAAGCAAGCACAAGAAGAGGGACTCAGCCGTTTGGCACTAGTCGGTATGAGCTGCCAATCGTCTGTACTTCCAATCATGTGGAAGCGCAAAGTTGGCAAGACTGGTAAGCCATTTCTTTTCAATATCGGGTTGCTGTGCTCAAAAACATTTGACGATGCGATCTTCGAAGAACTCTTCTTGGCAAAGTACGGCCTGAAAAAAGAAGAGATGGTCAAGATGAATATCAAGGGCGCCTTCCAAATCTGGATGAAGGACGGCTCGTTTCACGAAATCGACTTGAAAGAATGTCATCAGTGGACGCGCGAAGGTTGCAAAACCTGCCCAGACTTTGCTGCCGAGCATGCCGACATCTCAACAGGTGGAATCGGCGAAGACAATGCATGGACGCTGTGCATCGTGCGTACCGCACTCGGCGAAGAAGTAATGAACCGAATGATTGCTGACGGCAGTGTGATTGCTCGCCCAGCCGAGACCGATGCAACCGCAATGAAACTTTTGAAGTTGCTCAGCACGGTAAGCCGTCGACGATGGCCAGCAACTGCCAACCCTGCCCCACTTGTCGGTGTACCACCACCGAAGAAGAAGGCTGACGGAACGGTTCCTGCTCCACACTGATTAGCTTGCGAGGCGCACTGCTTTCGTAAACACATCATCCAACATTTTTTCGGTGAGCTTGCCAGTAAACGTGTTTTGCTGACTTGGGTGATAACTGCACACCAGTGAGTATTTGCCAGCCTGCATGACCACACCGTGACCAAACTTTGGTCGTGGCTTGACACCAAGTTCATCGCACGCGGCCTGCAGTGCAAATGCGCCAAGACAAACAATGACTTTTGCATGAGTAAGCAACTCGAGTTCGCGCTGTAGAAATGGCGAACACTTCACACGTTCTGCTGGCGTCGGTTTGTTTTGAGGTGGTGCACACTTCACCGCGGCAGTTACCCACGCATCGTTGAGAACAAGCCCATCATTCACATCTACCGAAGTTGGTTGATTGGCTAAACCTGAAGTGTGCATTGCGCGATACAACCAATCGCCGCTTCGGTCACCCGTAAAAACTCTGCCCGTTCGATTTGCTCCGTGTGCACCTGGGGCAAGGCCGAGCACAATGATGCGCGCATTCTTGTCGCCAAACCCCGAGATTGGTTTGCCCCAATAAACATCGTCGCGATATGCGGCGCGTTTTTCTACCGCCACCTTGCGACACCACTGGACAAGGCGCGGACACTTTTCACATTCGTGCACTTGCGCCTCTAGTTGGCGCAATGTGGGGCTACTGGCAGGTCGTGACACTGCATCGCACGATAGTTTGTGAGTGTCATGACT
>Ga0194055_10004075_pt1 | contig 11074 bp, 6 predicted proteins | sample SepL449m_MetaG_FD_155482 | JGI IMG/M metagenome (GOLD analysis project Ga0194055, IMG submission 155482) | Anoxic zone freshwater microbial communities from boreal shield lake in IISD Experimental Lakes Area, Ontario, Canada - Sep2016-L442-9m | ecosystem: Environmental > Aquatic > Freshwater >... | reverse complement strand
CACTTAACCGCATTCCTGTCCGAAGATGATGGCGCCACTTGGAAAGGTGGTTTGTTGATCGATGAACGCGACCAGGTTTCCTACCCTGATCTTGTGCAAGCGGGCGATGGGTCCGTCTATTTGATTTATGATCGCGAACGCAAAGGTGCTAGAGAAATTTTGATGGCTGTCTTTAAAGAACAAGAAGTTATGGAAGGTAAAATATCATCAGATCAAAGCCGATTGCGTGTTCTTGTTAACCGAGCGACAGGTGATCGATACCCAAAATAGGTTATTAAAGCTTTCGTTTTCTCTGTGGCAATTAGATTTATATTAGGTAGATTCTACCCTTTGGCAAATACCTTAATGGGGAGACCGGGATGGCGCGATGCAAAGCCTAGTCAGCTAATAATATGCGTATGGCTTGGATTTCACGGGCGGGATGAATGTATTTGGCGGATATCTGGGTAGTGATGGAAGGGTCATGGTTGTGACTGGAGCGGGCAAAGGCGGTAGCTCCATGTGAAGGGATTCAGCTTCCTAGCGCTGGATTTGTTGTTCGAGTTCTTTGCTGGCGACCTCACGAATACCGACGGCGTGGCTGTCAGCTAACGAGAATAGATAATACCAAGCCCACCTTTTCTTATCGAGCGGCGGATGTTAATTCGCCGGTTCGGGCCCTGCGCCTTCTTACCGCTTATATTTCTGGATTCCCCGCTTTCGCGGAGAATGACGATGAGGGCAACACAGTTTATGGGTCTTTTCAATACACACATCAATCGTGGCTAATCATCTGCTTGTTCTTCATTACGTGTGAATCCGTGGCTAAAATGTTTTCTGCTTCTTAGACTGAGCCAAGTTTTGTAGACTCTAAGTTAAGTCCGTATCGATTATTCACTCTTTAACGCCATCCCGATTCGAACCCTTAATCGGGTTTGAGATTTCACCCTGCTGACGGAGCCTTACATTCACCGTGCCCCTCGTCCAGCGAGGCCGGAATGCCCCTTGGGCGCACTTGAACAATGAAGCTGGCATATCGCTCCGGTCTGCTGCAGCGCCTTGGTCAGTATACTTGGTCGTGTGTGCCAAGCGATAGTAGAAGAATCGCCTCAACCCCGTAGTGCTGCACATAATCGAACACAATACGCAAGTCGTACTCAGCGCTGCACGACCAGCACCCCGCCAGAGCGCCGCTAAGTTTGTGCGAGCGCAATGAAGCATGGCTGGCGTCGGCGGACAATTGCTCCAAGGTCTTGGCAATCGAATCTGCTGTGTCGGAATGCGACTTCAGCCATTTCTTCAAGTCGCGCCCAAAGGCCGGTGACTGTAAAAGCAGGCGTCTCACGAGAGTGCCTCGCCCACGATTTCGGCAGCTGTCATGGGTTTTGTTTGTCCAGATGCGAATTCGCGTCGCGCCTGCTCAACCGTGGCGGCAATGCGTTCGCGACCTCGCTCGGCCAGACGTCGATTTAAAACGGCTATCAATTCCATTTGGGCGTCGGAGTCCAAGTGTTCCACGGCATCCAGTGCATCCGTAAATGCTGTGTTTTCAATCATGGTATTCTCTTTTGGTTTCATAATAACGATTTCGGCTCGGCGTGCCTTTGTTACCACTGCCGCTTGAGTCCTAGTATGGTCATCAATATGCACAATAAATTGTACCGCCTATTGCGTATAAAACAATAAAAACAATAACCTTCCAGAGCCAACGGTTTAACATCCGCAGCTCAATAAGAAAACCGGCTCTGAACGATAGTTCTGGGTAGGCGGGGTTTAATCCTGCCTAGATCAGCACAATAAAACCGATTTTGAGGGCAAAAGAGCCATCATCTGGGCCAATCGGTTGTTGCAAATCGGCCTCGGGAACGGTATTGTAAGTAGTTAGGCCAAATACCTACCGACTGAGGCTGCCCAATGATTCCTGCTCTCCTAATTTCCCTAGCTGTTCTGGGTGCTGATCCTGATTTCAAACCCGATCAAAGCAAGCTTCCAGCAATGGCACCAAAGGGCGCTACCATCCTTCTCGATGAAAATGGCAAGCACCTATTTTTGAGCATGGCAGGCGACAAGGTAAACTGGCCTGTTGAAGATGGCATGCTTATTTCTACGCCCAAAGGGAACCAGAATCATATCGTCTCCAAGCTTCACTTCCGTGATGCAGATATTCATGTTGAATTCTTGCTGCCTGAAAAGGGCACTGCCAACAGCGGTGTCTACATTCACGGTAACTACGAGGTTCAGATTCTGAACTCGTTTGGCAAGGAGAAGGAAAAGATTACCCAAGAAGATGCGGGGGCTGTGTATGGGTTTTCGAAACCCCTAGTGAATGCATGCCGAAAACCAGGTGAGTGGCAGGTCTTTGATATTCGCTACCGGGCACCCCGCCGCAACGACTCTGGGGCGATTATCGAAAAAGGCACCGTAACGGTTTGGTTTAACGAAATGAAAGTGCAGGATGGCACACCCTTTGGCGAACCGAAGTCAACATTCCATCCATTCCGATTTGGAACAACGCCTTATTTGGAAAAGATTCGGGATATGCAGAAGAAGACGATGACCGGGCCGGTATTTCTTCAGGATCATAACAACCCTGTGAAGTTTCGAAATGTCTGGGTTAAACCCGCAGATGATAAGGCCTTCATTTACGATGTCGATAAATAAATTGAGAATCAGGGCGAGCGTTTAATAAACAGCTCTTTCGATGAGGAATTTCATTATGTTGAAATATGCGTTAGTAGGAATAACCCTTTGTCTTTCTGTGAATCATTCAATTGCCCAAGAAGCAAATGAGGAAAGTTTGAAATTCTTCGAGCAAAAGATTCGCCCAGTGCTCAACCAACATTGCTATTCGTGCCATTCAAAAGATGCGCAAACAAATAAGAAGCTTAAGGCTGAATTGTATCTTGATACTGCCAAAGGAATGTTAACAGGCGGCGAGACTGGGCCAAGTCTTATTAAAGGTCAATCAGCGAAGAGCTTGCTTATGAAAGCTCTTAAGTATGATGGTTTAGATATGCCGCCTTCTGGTAAGCTGCCCGAAAATGTAATTGCAGATTTCGCCAAGTGGATTGATATGGGTGCCCCTGATCCCCGTCAGGGAGAGTTGGCCGCAAAGCCTAAGCGTGAGATAAATCTTGCGGAAGGAAAACAGTGGTGGTCATTTCAACCCTTAAAAGAAATCGCACCCCCTGCTGGTGCAGCAAGCAATTCAATCGATCGTTTCATTCAACAAGCAAGTGCTGGAAAAAAACTGCAATTGAGTAAACCTGCACCGAAGGAACAGTTATTGCGCAGAGCGTATTACGACCTTATTGGATTGCCACCAACCCCTGAGCAGATCGATGCGTTTGCAAAAGATACATCGGCAGGTGCGTTTGAAAAGGTAGTTGATGAACTTATGGCAAGCCCTCGATATGGTGAAAAATGGGCAAGGCATTGGCTTGATGTCGCCCGTTATGCAGAGAGTGGTGGCTATGAGTTCGATGGATTCCGACCCTCTGCGTATCATTATCGTGATTGGGTGATTCGAGCCCTTAACGAGGATATGCCCTACAATCAATTTATCAAACTGCAATTAGCTGGCGATAAATTGCACCCAGATGATTTTCATGCTGCTAGTGCGGCTGGGTTTCTTGTAGCAGGGCCATACCCTGGGCAGATCACAGCAAAAACCGTAGAGCGGATTCGCTACGACCAAATCGATGACATGCTTATGACTGTTGGTGGTTCGATGCTTGGTCTTACACTGGGTTGTGTTCGTTGCCATGAACATAAGTATGATCCATTGCTTCACAAAGATTATTACGCACTTGCTGCGAGCTTAGCAAAAACCGTGCATGGTACCCGGGTGCTTGATCCCGATCCTGTTGCTACGAAAGCAAAGTTGGATAAACACCAACAAGATCGCGAACCATTGGCAACCGCATTGCGCAAGTTTGCCAACGATGAGTTACCCAAGCGATTTGATGCTTGGCAGAAGGCAGAGCTACCGAAACAACCTGAAGCAACACGCTGGCAAATATTAGAGCCTGTAACTGTGGATGCAGAGCGTTCGTATCTGAAATGGTTGCCCGGTGGTATTGTTGCTCAAGATGGCACAATCAACCCAGGCACCATGAAGCAGCGAGGTCGTGGAGCTAAAAAAGCAACTCCTGCGAACGATGAGTACCAAATTACTTTTCAGACCCATCAGAAGAATCTTAGTTCATTTCGATTCGATTGCTTTACCGATAAAGCCCTACCACAACGGGGGCCCGGAGTAAATGCGGATGGTGGATTTCAACTTACCGAGTTGAAGATTACAGCGAAGCCACTTGATGCCAATTCAAAAGAGCCGGTACAGGAATTAAAACTCAAGGCTGTGTTTGCTGCATTTGAAGACAAAGATCAACCGTTAGCCAATGCAGTGGATGGCAAACCCGCCACCGCCTGGGTTGTAAAAACAACCGCCAAGAAAGATAACGCTGCCATCTTCGAACTGGACAAACCACTTGTAGGTTTTGCAGGCGGAACTGAACTTCAAATCACCTTGCAATTCCGTGAGTTGGGAATTGGCCGTTTGCGGGTTGCAATGTGTACCGAACCGAATCCGACAACATGGGCGGGCGATTTTATACCTCAGAATGTTTATGAGCTTCGAAGTATTCTTACTGCGAACAATAACAAAGTGCCTGACCCATTGCGTGAAAATTTGGCACGGTGGTTCGCCCCATTCGATGAAGCCACGAATAAACTTGTTCAAGCCGTAAGAAGTCACGACATGGCCACACCGCGTCCACCGCTCACGGAAGTTTACACCACTATAGATGGCGGACAGGATGTTTTCTATCTTCGAAGGGGCGAAGTGGATAACAAGGGTGAAAAAGCAACGCCCGGTTATTTGCAAGTTCTCACCCGGGGCGAGTTACCCAAAGGTGCTGAACAAAAAGATCCACGGATTGCACTTGCAGATTGGATGACTGATTTAGAACAAGGCGCAGGACCTTTACTTGCCCGGGTGATGGTGAATCGATTATGGCAGAACCATTTTGGTAACGGCATTGTTAAGACAACAAACGATTTTGGATTCCAAGGAGAGCGACCAAGCCATCCAGAACTTCTCGAATGGCTTGCCAAGGAACTCACAAAGAACGGTTGGAAGCTTAAGCCGTTGCATAAGCAGATCATGTTGAGCGCTACCTATCAGCAATCGCATGAATCCAATGCTGAAAATATAAAGATCGATCCCGACAATCGATATTTGTGGCATTATCAGCCACGCCGTTTGGATGCTGAACTCATTCGTGATGCATTGCTTGCAGTGGGTGGAAATCTTGACACCAAGAATATGTACGGGCCTAGTGCCACTAACGATAACTCGCAACATCGCAGCATTTATCTTCGTGTAAAAAGAAGCGAACTCATTCCGCTGATGAGCACCTTCGATGCCCCTGAACCAACGCAAAGCATAGGCGAACGCATTAGCACCACGGTACCCACACAGGCGCTGGTAATGCTTAATTCGCCACTTATAAGGCAGCAGGCAGAAAAGTTGGCAAAGCGTATTGCCCCTTCCCCTGAAACGCCCATGAAAGATGCAATTCTAACGGCTTATCGCATTGCTTTTGGAAGGGCGCCCAGCGATACCGAGCAGAATGAAATGCAAAAGTTCATGGAGTCGCAACGAAAAAACATGGGTGGTGCAAACCCAGCGAATAACGATAAAGCTTTCATCGAGTTTTGTCATACGCTGCTTTGCCTCAACGAATTTGTGTATATCGATTAAGTTTGCAAAGTGAATTTCCATGGGAGTTAAAGATGTTTGAATTACCGTTTGAAAATTTAGGTCTTCCAGTGCGTCGCAGGTTTTTACAACAGGCAGGTTTGGGCTTTGGATCGATGGCGTTAGCCAGCATGATGCAAGATGAAGCGAAAGCCGCGCCTAGCCCTGCCGACCCTCTTGCACTTAAACTGCCTCATTTTCCTGCCAAGGTGAAATCGATCATTTGGTTATTCATGACTGGGGCACCTTCGCAGGTTGATACATGGGATTACAAACCAGAATTGCAAAAGCGCGATGGTCAAGTGCTCGCTGGTTCTGATTCCAAAACGGGATTCTTCAGCACCAGTGGTAAGTGTTTGAAGTCGCCTTTCGCATGGAAACAACATGGTCAATCTGGTTCGTGGGTACCGGAAATCTTTCCGCATCTCTCCCAGCATGTAGACAAGATGTGCTTTTTGCACTCGATGTATTTGAAGCAGAACAATCATGCACCTGCTTCGATAGAGTTAATGTGTGGTACGAACCGCCCCGGTTTACCTTCGATGGGTGCTTGGTTGAACTATGGTCTTGGTTCGATGAATCAGGATTTACCTTCGTTTGTTGTATTGCACGATACAAGGCCGCGTGGCGATGATCAAATCTGGTCTGCAGGCTTTTTGCCAAAATCATATCAAGCACTTGCGCTTGATGCCCGACGAAAAGAATCAATCGATAATCTTTTCCGTGATCAAAAACATACAGATGCCCAACAAGTTGCACAACTGGATCTGATGCGTAAGTTGAATCAACATCATGCATCTTCGCGCCCTACGCAATCCGATCTATCTGCACGCATCAACTCGTATGAGCTGGCGTATCGTATGCAGATGGCTGCACCGGAGGCTCTTGATATCAACAAGGAAACCCAAACGACCCAGAAGCTTTATGGCATTGATAAGCCTGAATGCGCAACATTCGCTAGGCAGTGTTTGGTCGCACGAAGAATGGTCGAGCGAGGCGTGCGCTTCGTGCAAATCTTTGCGGGCAAAGGTGTTGGCGGCGATGGCAGCGTGAATGATGTGCCATGGGATTGCCATAGCGATGTGGAAACAAATCATCGTTCGTGCGCATTACACACCGATCAACCAGCAGCGGCATTGCTAACAGATTTAGCAGCTAGGGGATTGCTTGATTCTACCCTGGTGATTTGGGGAGGCGAATTTGGTCGCACTTCCGATTCGCAAGGCGCCAAGGGCCGTGATCACAACCCGAATGGGTTTACCATTTGGCTTGCTGGGGCTGGTGTTAAAGGTGGTTTTCACTTCGGCGCCACCGATGATTTCGGTTACAAAGCAGTTCAAAACAAAGTTCATGTGAATGATTTGCATGCTACTCTACTGCATCTTATGGGGCTTGATCATACCAAGCTAACCTATCGCTTTAACGGGCGGGATTATCGCCTAACCGATGTCGCAGGTGAAGTGGTGAAAGATATTTTGATTTAAAGTAGTTCGATCTTAAGTTCTAAGTGTAATCAGATTTCAGAGCTATGAATCAAATGCCACCACATTTTCGAATCTTATGTGCAACATTTTTAATGCTGCTGTTAAGATCACCCTATACTTTTGCAGAGCCTCCCAAAGCAATATTCGATGAGAAACAGCGGGAGTTTTTCAAGAGCTATTGCATTCGTTGCCATAATGCTGAAAAGCAGGAAGGCAAGCTTCGCCTAGATGATATTTCGTTTACGATTGATTCGGTAGAGAAGGCGGATCGCTGGCAGAAGATTCTTAATCAAATGAATTCAGGCGAGATGCCACCTGAAGATGCCAAACAACCAGAGCGGGTTGCAAAGACTGAGTTTTTGGATTTACTCTCTAGCACTATAGTTACCGCGCGCAAATCACTGGTTGATGGTGGTGGGAATATCACGATGAGAAGGCTGAACAGGCGCGAGTATAAAAATACGATCCGTGATTTGCTAGGGGTAGAAATCAATGTGCGTGAGCTTCCTGCGGATGGTGGCGCGGGCAACTTCGATACAGTCGGCTCATCTCTCTTCATGTCTTCAGATCAGTTCGAGCAATACCTTACCATCGGCCGACAAGCTCTGTATGAACACTTCTCACGCTTTGTGTTGCCATCGGGCGCACAACCAAGGAAGATGCATATAGAGGCGGAGGCGACGAATGTACGAATTGCGAAAGGACTTCAACAGCGCGTGGACGATCACGATCGCTATGTGAAATGGACTACTGCGGTGGATGCTGCTGCGCAAAAGCCTGAGAATGCCGCCCTTGCCTTACAGATTCGTGCCGAGAAGAAAGATAATCCCACACATATTTATTTCTCTTGGAATAAAATTCCCAGTGCGCCATCGCCCAAGGATTTTGGTTTTGTTGATGCGGTGAATGCGGATGAACAGGGGCGTAGGGACTGGGTGCATTTTGTGCCTCACCACCGCGCTTATATCCAACACCCGTTAACAAAGACTGGCGCGTTTCTTACGATAGATGATGCCTTTGTAAACTCCCGCCAAATGTTTCGCATTCCCAACGATTGGCCTGCAGGCGATTATGTCGTTCGTGTACGCATTGCTGGGATGGAAGGCATTCCGAAGGAAAGGCGCTTTGTCGAGTTCGGCCCTCAGCACGAGGGTGGTTCATGTTCGGTTATAAGCACGCACGAAATTACTGGTACGCAGGGCGTTCCGCAGGTGCTCGAGATTCCGCTGAAATTCTCACCGGCAAACACCTGCGTTTTTATGTTACGCGAACGTGGATCACACGAATCCGATGCTGCCTCAAGCCGTCTCTTTGCCGAGGCGAAGCGGCGTAATGGCATTGGCCCTGAGTTCGCGTTGTGGATCGATTGGATTGAAGTGGAAAGTGCGAACGCATCCAATGTTACGGTCAAGACAATCAAAGAGCGTCGCGAAGTGGAGTTGCATGCGAATGCAATGGTCGGTGGTACTTACAACGGCTATTTCAAAGGTGGCAACGAGGCAGCTAAAAAGTTCCTAGAAACTGGCAAGCCGCAAAATGGTATTCCCGATGAGCTGGAAGCTAAGTTTCGTGTAAAGGTTTTTGAGGAGCATGGACCTAGTTTTTTACGCTATCTGAATGATCCCCTTACGAAGACTGGTGCGTACCTTACCACGTTTAATGTGCATACGGAGGAAGCAATTACACTGCCCCCGGATCAGCCATCAGGATGGCTCAAGACAAAGCACGAAGTTGAAAACGCAGCCTCTGGCGAATACATGCTGCGCTTCCGTATTGGTGCGGTAATGGGCACGCCCAAGGAGAGGCATTTCGTCGAGCTTGGCAGCAGGAAAGAAAAAGATGAATTTGGTTTGATGCAGACCTTCCAGATTAGTGGTAGCACCGATGCACCTCAGGTAATCGAAGTGCCTATGAGCATTACAGCATTTGGACCGCGAACGTTTGTACTTCGCGAAAAACGCGATGTTAAACTAGATCATGAGATTTATACTGCTGCGCAAAAAGCAACTGGTGTTGGTCCGCCAAGTGCGCTGTGGATTGACTGGGTGGAGTGGGAGGGCCCATTAGTTGCAAGTGATTCAAAGGCGAAAACCATACCAGTAGTTTTTGAAAACAAGAATAGTGCAAGTGAGCGGGATCATGCCAAGAAGATTATCGAGACGTTTGCTGTTCGCGCTTTTCGTGATAAGGCACCCAAGCCAGAATATATCGAAAAATTAGTGAAACTTTTTGATATGCGAGTCAAGGCGGGGGATAAGTTTGAGACTGCAATTAAGGAACCGCTGAGCGTAGTTTTAGCCACACCACATTTTCTATACCTCAGCGAACCCGCAAAGGATAAGAATTCGCGCGCACTGACACCCTTGGAATTTGCCTCCCGCCTTTCATATTTTTTATGGAGCGCGCCCCCAGATGAAACACTACTTACGCTAGCTAGGAGTAGTGATTTGATGAAGCCCGATGTACTTGCGTTGCAGGTGGATCGCATGATCGAGAGTAGCAAGTCGCAAGAGTTTGTTAATGGTTTTACCCATCAATGGCTTCGCATGGACCGCTTGGATTTCTTCCAGTTTAACACCCAGCTTTATCGTGATTTTGATGAAAGCACCAAGGCTGCGGCTCGTACTGAAGTTTTCAGGACTATTGAGCATGTGCTTCGTATGAACTGTAGCGTGCGTGATTTATTAAAATCTGAATATGTTGTAATCAATGGTATCCTTGCAAATTATTATGGCATCGATGGCATAAGTGGTGACGAATTCCGCAAGGTCGCGGTGCCTAAGGAATCGCCTCGCGGTGGTTTGCTGGGTATGGCAGCGATCATGGCAATGGGAAGCAACGGCGAAGTCACTAGTCCGGTAGAGCGAGGAGTTTGGGTTTTAAAGTTCCTTCTTAATGATCCGCCGCCACCTGCGCCACCTGCAGTGCCTCAACTTACCCGGTTAGAAGGCAAGTTGCTGACCACCCGTGAACGGCTTGTGGCGCACCAAGAAGAACCACAATGTGCAAGCTGTCATCGTAAGATTGATCCGATTGGATTTGGATTAGAGAATTTTAATGCGGTTGGTAAATGGCGTACTGTTGATAGTTATGAGAAAAAAGGAGCGGGCAAGAAAAATTGGACCATTGATCCATCCGGGGCATTTCATAAAGGTCAGGCTTTCAAGGATTATTTTGAACTTCGAGATATTGTGGCTTCCAAACCCGCAAACTTTTCCCGAGGTCTGGCAGAGGCCTTGATTGAATATGCGCTAGGAAGGCCCTATGGGTTCAGTGATGAAGATCTTGCTGCAAGAATAGTTGCCCAAGCAGAAAAAAAAGAATTTGCAATGCGCGAATTCATTTATGAATTGGTTAAGAGTAAAGCTTTTCAAACAAAGTGAACAAATATGAAAACAAAACAATCAAGGCGTCATTTTCTTCGTAGTGCCAGTGCATTGATTGCATTGCCTGCGCTTGAATTATTTGGTTTTCGAAAGTTGGCCCCTGCAGCAACTTCTGAAATCGCCCGCCCCAAACGCGCGGTGTTTCTCAACTTTGGCTGGGGCGTGACCAATGAAACATGGTTTCCTGATTTGAAGCAAACGGGTAAGGATTATATGTTGCCTCCTGGGTTGGTTCCCCTGGCAAGGCACAAGGCGGATATCACGGTTGTTCAAGGGTTGTCGAATAAATTTGCAAATGAAGCCCATTGGGGAAGCACCTTCTGGCTTACGGGAGCCAATCGCTATGCAGAACCCGGTCAAAGTATGCACAACAGTATTTCCGTAGATCAAGTTGCAGCATTGCAGTTTGGTAAAGAAACTCGCTTTGCATCGCTTCAATTAAATAGCCCTGATGTAAATAATTC
>Ga0194055_10004074_pt1 | contig 11076 bp, 9 predicted proteins | sample SepL449m_MetaG_FD_155482 | JGI IMG/M metagenome (GOLD analysis project Ga0194055, IMG submission 155482) | Anoxic zone freshwater microbial communities from boreal shield lake in IISD Experimental Lakes Area, Ontario, Canada - Sep2016-L442-9m | ecosystem: Environmental > Aquatic > Freshwater >... | reverse complement strand
GTCCAACCCCTCGGGAGTGACGACACCCTCGGGCCAACCGCCCGCCAGCAGCGCCTCGCTGACGGCGCTGACGGTGCCCGCCGAGCCATAGGCAACATCCCATTTTGTGGGTCCGTAGGCCTCTATGGCACCCTCCAGCACTGCTTTTGCCGCCACCTCGGCTGTTTCGAAAGCTTTTCGGCGCCATTGCCCATCGGGAAAATAGCGCGTTGACCAGGCAATACTGCCTACGCGAAATGACTCCAAAACCCGTGGTGTGTGCTGCTCGCCCAAAATGAGCTCGGTGGAGCGCCCGCCGATGTCAACCACCAAGCGCCGCTCAGGCGAAGGGGGCAGTAGGTGGGAGACGCCTTTGTAGATCAGGCGCGCCTCTTCCCTCCCGGAAATGACGTCAATGGGAAACCCCAGGACTTGCACCGCGCGCTCCAAAAAGTAGTTGCGGTTGCGCGCTTCGCGCAGCGTTTGCGTTGCCACGGCGCGCACCTGTGCAGGCTTAAAGCCCGCCAAACGCTCGCCAAAGCGGGCCAAACAATCCCAGCCGGCCTGCATGGCCGCGTCGGTCAGATTGCGCTCGCTGTCCATGCCTGCGCCTTGGCGCACGGATTCTTTGATGTATTCGGTGCGCTCAAAGGCACCATGGGAAAGTTGGCCGATTTCCAGCCGAAAGCTGTTGGAGCCCAGGTCAATGGCTGCCAAACGTGTGGGAAGAGACATGAAAAACCGTAAATTGAGCGTGAAACTGGGGTGTGCAGCTAAGAATAGCACCTCGGCGCAATGCGCAAAGAAAAGCCCGGCGTAGCCGGGCTGCAGGGGCCTTAGGTGGGCGGGGTACCCACCCAAGGTGCCACTTATTTTTTGGGAGGTGTCATCACAGCGTCAACAATGTGGATAACGCCGTTGGTCGCAACCACGTCGGCCTGCGTGACTGCGGCGTTTTCCACCGTGACAAAGTCACCTGCTTTGGACAATGCGAGGGTATCGCCGTTGAGTGCTTTGGCATTGCTGTTTTTCACATCTTTGGCCAACAGTGCGCCGCTGACAGCGTGATAAGTCAACAGATTTTTCAGTTTGGCGGGGTCTTTGCCCAGGTCTTGCATGGTGGCGGCTGGAACAGCTTTGAAGGCCTCGTTGCTGGGTGCAAACACGGTGAAAGGTCCGGCGCCTTGCAGCGTTTCGGTCAGACCAGCGCTTTTCACCAGTCCGCTCAGGGTGCTGAGCGAAGGGGAGTTCGCAATCGTGTCAGTAATGCTGAGTGGCTTTTGAACGGTGGCACATGCGCCCAGCCAGGCGGTGGCAGTCAGGACCAGTACAAGGCGGCGGGCGGTTTGGAACGTGGTTTGAGTCGACATGGCAATATCTCCAGTTAGAAAAGTACGAGAATAAAAACATAACGTGACAAATATGTGACAAAAATGAGATCAAATTGCCTAACGCAGAATATTTCTGGCCTTGCGTCCAATGTCTGGAAAGGTCATTAAAATGTCATAAATTATGCTTAAAGTGGCTCGGTTCTCCAAACCACTTCAAAGGTGTCTTATGAAAAACGTGTTTCCTTATTCGTTCCTGGCGGCCGCACTGGCTTTGGCAGCGACCACCGGCGTGCAAGCCCAAGAAATTACCGGTGCGGGCGCTTCCTTTCCTGCGCCGATTTACTCCAAATGGGCCTCTGACTACAACAAATTGACCGGCGTGAAGGTCAATTACCAGTCCATCGGTTCGGGCGGTGGCATCAAGCAAATTGACTCCAAAACCGTGGATTTTGGTGCCACGGACATGCCGTTAACCGACGAAGTGCTCAAAACCAAGGGCCAAATTCAGTTTCCCACCGTCATTGGTGGCGTGGTGCCCGTGCTCAATGTGGCAGGCATTAAGCCTGGCCAACTCAAGCTGACCGGCACTTTGCTGGCAGACATCTTTTTGGGCAAAGTGGCGCGTTGGAACGACCCGGCTATCAAAGCGCTCAATCCCGATATGGCTTTGCCGGATGCCGCCATCGCCCAAGTGCGTCGTGCCGACGGTTCGGGTACGACGTTCATATTTACCAATTACCTTAGCAAAGTCAGCCCCGAGTGGAAGACCAAAGTGGGTGAGGGCACTGCCGTGAATTGGCCTTTTGGCGCTGGCGGGAAGGGCAACGAAGGCGTGGCAGCATTTGTTGGTCGTTTGCCCAATTCGATAGGCTATGTGGAATATTCCTATGTCAAGCAAAACAAAATGACCTACGCCATCGTGCAAAACGCGGCCGGTGTTTTTGTCAAACCCGAAGACGACACCTTTAAGGCGGCGGCTGCTGGCGCGGACTGGAATAAGTCCTTTTTTCAGATCCTTACCAACCAGCAGGGCAAAGATGCCTGGCCCATCAGCGGCGCCACGTATATCCTGATGCATACCAAGCAAGACAAGCCGGCCAATGCGACAGAGGCGCTGAAGTTTTTTAATTGGGCCTATGCCAATGGTGAAAAAGCGGCTGCCGACCTGGACTATGTCCCGATGCCGCCGGCCGTGGTAGCTGCGATTCAAAAATCCTGGGCTGAAGTGAAAGACGGCGCTGGAAAACCCATTGCCTACAAGTAACTAACGCAGTAACTGAACGACAGAACCCTGGGCGAGAGGGGCGAGGGGGATTACTCCTAAGCTGCAAACCCCAGGGAGTCACCATTTATACAAAGTTGCACATGAATCAGACTACCGTACCGGCCAGGGCCTACAGCGGCCCGCTGGCAGACCGGGTATTTGGTTTTGCCGCCAAATCTGCCGCCTGGCTCACGCTGGCATTGCTCGCGGCAATCTTAATGTCGCTGACCATCAGCGCTTGGCCCGCGATCCATAAATACGGCCTGGGATTTCTCACTCGTACCGTGTGGGACCCCGTCCAAGAGGATTTTGGCGGCTTGGTGATGATTTATGGCACCATATCGACATCGCTGATTGCTTTGCTGATTGCGGTCCCAGTCAGTTTTGGTATCGCGCTTTTCCTTACCGAGTTGTCACCGGCCTGGCTGAAGCGGCCCTTGGGAACCGCTATTGAGTTGCTCGCTGCGGTGCCATCGATCGTATACGGCATGTGGGGCTTGCTGGTATTTGGACCGGTACTCGCACAATATGTGCAAACTCCCTTGCAAACCGCTTTTTCGGGTGTGCCGTATTTAGGTGCTTTCGTCTCTGGCCCGCCTGTGGGTATTGGCATTTTGTCGGCGGGCATTATTCTGGCTATCATGATTATTCCGTTTATATCGGCAGTGATGCGCGATGTATTTGAGGTCACGCCGCCCTTGCTCAAAGAGTCCGCCTACGGATTGGGTGCGACGACCTGGGAGGTGGTATCTACCGTGGTACTGCCCTACACGAAAACAGGTGTGATCGGCGGCATCATGTTGGGGCTGGGTCGCGCCATCGGCGAGACGATGGCAGTGACTTTTGTGATTGGCAATTTCAACCAGCTCGATTCGCTGAGTTTGTTCCAGGCAGCCAACAGCATTACCTCAGCGCTGGCTAATGAATTTGCAGAGGCCGGCGAGGGCCTGCACCAAGCGGCATTAATGTATTTGGGCTTGGTGCTGTTCTTTATTACTTTTGTGATTCTCACACTGTCCAAGCTTCTTTTGGCGCAACTGCGCAAAGGTGAGGGGAGCAAAACATGAGCACCTCCGAACTGCACTCTCTGCGGATGGCCCGCTACGCGTCGCGAAAACGGGTCAACGGGTTGGCTATTGTGCTGGCCATGTTGGCCATTATGTTTGGTCTCGTATGGTTATTTTGGATATTGTTTGAAACCATTCGCCTGGGTATTGGCGGCCTGACCTTTGCCACCTTGACCCAAATGACGCCCCCGCCTAATGAGGAAGGCGGACTGGCCAATGCCATTTACGGCTCCATCGTGATGGTCGGCTTGGCCACCTTGGTGGGCGCGCCGGTGGGCATCATGGCGGGTATTTATTTGGCCGAATTCGACTCCAAAGGCTGGTTGGCAGAATCCACCCGTTTTGTGAACGACATCTTGTTGTCAGCGCCCTCTATCGTGGTGGGTCTGTTTGTGTATTCGGTGGTGGTGTCGCGCTTCAAAACATTTTCTGGCTATGCCGGGGTGATAGCGCTGGCCTTGATCGTCATTCCTGTGGTGATTCGCACCACCGAAGATATGCTGCGCTTGGTGCCCTCCGGTTTGCGCGAGGCGGCCTATGCCTTGGGCGCTCCCAAGTGGAAAGTTATTGCCAGCATTACCCTTAAGGCCGCGCGGGCCGGCGTGATTACCGGCATTTTGCTGGCGGTGGCGCGTATCGCCGGTGAGACAGCGCCTTTGCTATTTACCGCCTTGAGCAACCAATTTTGGACCTCCAGCCTGAGCGAGCCTATGGCGAGCCTGCCAGTCACGATTTTCAAGTTTGCGATGAGTCCTTATGAAAACTGGCAAAAACTGGCCTGGGCCGGTGTTTTCCTGATCACGATTGCCGTGCTTGGACTCAATATTATTGCGCGGGTTATCACGCGACAAAAGTCCTGACCTCTACATTGGATTATTGACACTATGCTGAAAACAGACACCGTTGCATCGCGAACCAAAATCGCCATCAAAGACCTGGATTTTTACTACGGTAAATTCAAGGCCCTCAAAAGCATCAATCTTGATATTCCTGAACGCCGGGTCACCGCATTTATCGGCCCCTCGGGTTGCGGGAAATCTACTTTGCTGCGGGTATTGAACCGCATGTTTGAGCTTTACCCAGACCAGCGCGCCCAAGGGCAGGTTTTGCTGGACGGCCAGGACATCTTGACCAGCAAAGAAGATGTCGCCTTGCTGCGCGCCAAAGTGGGCATGGTTTTCCAAAAGCCGACGCCTTTTCCAATGTCTATTTTCGATAACGTGGCCTTTGGCGTCAAACTTTTCGAAAATCTCCATGCCACCGATATGGAAGAGCGGGTGGAATGGGCTTTACGTAAATCAGCGCTGTGGACGGAGGTGAAAGATAAACTCCATCAAAGTGGTGCCAGTTTGTCCGGCGGTCAGCAACAGCGACTTTGTATCGCGCGGGGTATCGCCATTAAGCCCGAGGTATTGTTGCTCGATGAGCCATGTTCGGCTTTGGATCCTATCTCCACCGCCAAAGTGGAAGAATTGATTGTTGAGTTGAAAGCTGATTACACCGTGGTTATCGTCACCCACAATATGCAGCAGGCGGCGCGCTGCAGCGATTTCACCGCATACATGTATTTGGGTGATTTGATTGAATTCGGCGTGACAGAGCAAATGTTTTTTAAACCGACCCGCAAAGAAACCGAAGATTACATTACCGGTCGCTTTGGTTAAGCCGCTGGTATTTTTGCTATCGTATTTCCATTACTCCCCACAAAGCAGGAAACCCCATGCCAGATAAACATCTCTCGACGCAGTTTGATTCTGAGCTGACCTCCGTATCTTCCCAGGTCATGGAGCTTGGCGGCTTGGTGGAGTCGCAAATCCAGCGCGCCATATTTGCACTGTCGCACTTCAGCACCGAGGCGGCACAGGAGGTGACGCACAACGAGGTGCGCGTTAACGCCATGGAAATCGAGATTGACCGCGATCTGTCCTCCATCATCGCCCGGCGCCAGCCCACTGCGCGCGATTTGCGTCTGTTAATTGCGATCTCCAAGACAACGGCAAATTTGGAGCGTGTGGGCGACGAAGCCGAAAAAATCGCCCGCATGGTGCGTTCCATTATCGAAAGTGGCGCCCCACGCTCATTGCCCTCGCAGGAACTGCGCTACGCCGCAGATCTGGCCTCAGGATTGCTCAATAAGGCGCTGGACGCATTTGCCCGCCTGGATGTCAACGCGGCGCTGAGCATCCTGAAAGAGGATGATTTGATTGACCGCGAATTTGATGGCTTTGTACGCAAACTCATCACTTACATGATGGAAGATCCCCGCACTATTTCCGCTAGCCTGGATTTGCTTTTCTTGGCCAAGGCCATTGAACGCATTGGCGACCATGCCAAAAACATCGCCGAGTTCATCATTTACGTGGTCAAGGGCGAAGACGTACGTCACAGCACCATCGACCAGGTTGAGCAGGCCATCAAATGAGGACCGTGCCCACAGTTTTGCTGGTAGAGGATGAGCCCTCTATTGCTGAGCTGATTGCGGTCAACCTGCGCCACAACGGCTTTCGCCCCATTTGGGCCATGGACAGCGTTAGCGCCCAGCGCGAACTTGATGCTGCCTTGCCCGACCTTATTTTGCTGGACTGGATGCTGCCCGGCGAAAGCGGTTTGACGCTTGCCAAACGTTGGCGTGGCCATGAGCGGACCAAGGCGATTCCGCTGATCATGTTGACTGCGCGGGGAGATGAGGCCGACCGTGTCGCGGGCCTGGACGCCGGCGCCGATGATTACATCTCTAAACCCTTTTCTACCAAAGAGTTACTCGCGCGGGTGCGCGCTGTCTTACGCCGACGCGCGCCGCAGGCCAAAGACGAGGCCTTGCTTATTTCGGGTCTGCGCTTGGATTCGGCAACCCACCGGGTCAGCTTTTTGGACCAGGCCTTAAAGCTCGGGCCCACCGAATTTAAGCTGCTGCACTTTCTCATGGGCCACGCCGAGCGCGTGCACAGCCGGGGGCAATTGCTCGACAAGGTCTGGGGCGACCATGTGTATATTGAAGAACGTACGGTGGACGTGCATGTCAAGCGCTTGCGCGAGGCGATGGGCGCTGCGGCTGCCATGGTCGAGACGGTGCGTGGCGCTGGTTACCGGCTCACCGCCAAGCCGGAATTGGTGCCGGCGGTCGAGGCGCCCAGCCACGCAACCTGAATTCCAGTATGTTTTTTCGCCTGCTGACTTTCGCCTTGTTTCAGGCGCTTGGTGCCGTGCTTGCCGCTGTTTTTGCCAGTGCCTTTGCGCAAGGACAGGTCAGCACGATTTCGGCCGCCCTGGCGGGAGCCGTAGTCGCAAGCTACTTTTGGCTGGTTTCTGACTTGGTGCGCGGCCTACGCCTGTTGCGCTGGCTGCGCATGGGCGATGGCGAGAATGCGCCAGTCGATTCAGGCCTGTGGGGCGAATTTGCCAACCGCATCCGGCGTCTGGTGCGCAGTAACGAGCGCCAAATGCAGCAGCGCGATGAGCGCCTGCAAGAGTTTTTGGCGGCCATGCAGGCCTCGCCCAACGGTGTGGCGCTCTTGGACAAAGAGCTGCGCATCGAATGGTTCAATGAATCGGCCGCACGCCACTTCGGCCTGGACGCGCGGCGCGATATGCAACAGCACTTTGGCAATTTGGTGCGGGACCCCGGATTTGCCGCGTATTTGGCCGCTGGCGATTTTGAAAACGACGTGCTGATGCCCGCCCGCAGCAACTCGGTCTCTATGCCGGTGCGCCTGTCGGTGCATATTCACCCTTATGGCCAGGGGCGCAGCCTGCTGCTCTCACGGGACGTGACCGCGCTGGAGCAAGCCGAGGCCATGCGGCGCGACTTCGTGGCCAACGTCTCCCACGAAATCCGCACCCCGCTGACAGTGCTGGGCGGCTTTGTCGAAACTTTGCAGACTCTGAACCTCAATGAAGCCGAACGCGCGCGCTACCTGGACCTGATGGCCCAGCAAGCCTCGCGCATGCAATCCCTGGTCAGTGATTTGCTTACGCTTTCGCGCTTAGAGGGCAGCCCCTTGCCCTCGGGCCAAGATTGGGTCGCTGCGGTCCCTTTGCTGGAGCAATGTCGCCAAGAGGCCGAGGAACTGACCCGCGTTTTGTGGGGTGAATCCCAAAACCTGGAGTTCGACCTGGACCCGGCCTTGGAGCTGGCGGGGTCGGCCATGGAGTTGCATAGCGCGTTCTTCAATCTCATCGGTAACGCCGCGCGCTACACCCCCGGCGGCAAAACGATCCGGGTGCAATTGCATGCCAATGCCGAGGGCGGCGCATTTTTTGCTGTCCAGGACGAGGGCGTGGGCATTGCGCCTGAACATATTCCACGTTTAACCGAGCGCTTTTACCGGGTGGACCGTAGCCGCTCGCGTGATACCGGAGGCACCGGTTTGGGTCTGGCCATCGTTAAGCATGTGGCGCAGCGGCACGGGGCTGAGCTCAGCATCGTGAGTGTTCCGGGCGAAGGCTCGCGCTTTCAAATCCAGTTCCCAGCGTCGCGTGTGCGATTGGCCCCCAGCGCTGCACCCGCGGCCGCGCCGCAATTGCTGGTCACCCCCTAAGGCTTGACCCAGCGGGCGCCAGGGCATGGCGCCCGGCCCCGCTTTGCGCCGGGCGGACACGGCACAATAGTGGCCCATATGCGCGTCATTGACCAATACCAAAAAGAGCTTGTATTCCGAGGTTTCCAGAGCGATCCGGCCCAGCTGCGCGCCGTGCAAGCGTTAGACCAATGCGCCCAAGAATGGGCCCAGTACAAACAAAAGCGTGCCAACGCCCTGAAAAAGTTCATCAACCATCCGGAAATTCCCAAAGGGGTGTACCTGTACGGCGGGGTAGGGCGTGGCAAAAGTTTTTTGATGGACTGCTTTTTTGAAGCGGTGCCTATCGAGCGCAAGGTGCGCCTGCATTTTCACGAGTTCATGCGCGAGGTACACCGCGAGTTGCACGACCTGCAGGGAACCGTCAACCCGCTGGACGTCTTGGGTGCCCGCATCGCCAAGCGTTACAAGCTCATTTGTTTTGACGAGTTTCATGTTGCCGAGATTACCGATGCGCTCATCTTGCACCGGCTGTTAGAGGCTTTGCAGGCCAACCACGTCGGCTTTGTGACCACCTCCAATTTTCAGCCCGACGACTTGTACCCCGGCGGTATGTTGCGCGAGCAGGTGTTTGGCGCAATCGATTTTTTGAATGCGCATATGACGGTGCTCAACGTGGACAACGGCACCGACTACCGCCGCCGCACTCTGGCTGACATGCATTTCTACTATGTGCCCAATGGCCCGAAGGCGGACGCCGCGATGGCCGAGGCCTTTGGCCGCCTTGCGGCGAGCCAGGACGAGGACCCGGTGCTACGCATCGAGGAGCGCAGCATCCGGGCGCGTCGGCGCGCTGGTGGTGCGGTGTGGTTTGATTTTCGGGAACTGTGCATGGGGCCACGCTCACAAAACGACTATCTGGAAATCGCCAGCCAGTTTCACGCCGTGTTTTTGAGTGACGTGCCGCACATGCCACTGAACCGCAGCGCCGAGGCGCGTCGCTTTACTTGGCTCGTTGATGTGCTTTATGACCGGCGCGTCAAATTGATACTCTCGGCCGAAGTGCCGCCCGCGGAGTTGTACACCGAAGGCCTGCTGGCACACGAGTTTCCGCGCACCGTCTCGCGCCTCAATGAAATGCAGTCTGCGCAGTTTTTGGACCAAAATCGCCGGGATGTCGATACCGGCTTGACATGAGCACAAGCCCTTTGTCAGGAGGTGCGCTGTGCCTTTAGTGCGAGCGGTTCAGGCCGCCTTTGACTCGGTGGGTCCCTTGGCGCGCAAGATGGAGGGTTTTGTATCCCGCCCCGGTCAAACCACCATGGCTCTGGCCGTGGCACGCACCCTGCAAGAAGGAGGTGTCTTGGCCGTGGAGGCAGGCACCGGCGTTGGCAAGACCTTGGCCTACCTGGTGCCCGCCTTGCTGAGCGGGCACAAAGTGCTGCTTTCCACCGCCACCAAAACGCTGCAAGAGCAACTGTACTTGCGCGACTTGCCGCGCACTTTGCAGGCCTTGGGCATCACGGCGCGCGTGGCTTTGCTTAAAGGACGCAGCAGTTATTTGTGCGCCCAACGGCTGGAACAAAGCCTTAGCCAGGCGCAGGCCATGGCGCCCCAAGACCGGGCTTTGCTGGCACAGGTAAAAATGTGGGCGCGTAGCACTGTCCAAGGCGATATGGCAGAGCTGCCCGCGCTGGACGAGCGCGCCGAGTTTTTGGACAGAGTGACCTCCACCCGCGAAAATTGCCTGGGCGGCAGCTGCCCGCAGTGGAACAACTGCCACACCCAGGCGGCGCGCCAGCAGGCCCTGCAGGCCGAGGTGGTGGTCATCAACCACCATTTGTTTTTTGCCGATCTGGGCGTGCGCGCCTCTGGCGTAGCTGAACTGTTGCCCAGCGTGCACACGGTGGTTTTTGACGAGGCCCACCAACTGAGCAGCACCGGCGTGCAGTTCATGGGGCTGCGTTGCAGCGGCGCACAAGTGCAATCCTTAGTTCAAGACCTGGCGCTACAAGACGGCGGTGTCGCCCGAGGTATGGCTGATTGGGCTGGACTGGCCGCGGATGTGCGCCACGCCAATTTGCGCTTATGGGAAAGCGTTCCGCCAGGAGCCAAAGACGCTCGACGCCCATGGGACGCCCTCGCCCCGCAAGGCCTGGATGCCGCACACTGGGCGCATGCGCTCCAGGCGTTGGTCCAGGCGCTCGATGCGAGCCTGCAGGTCTGCCAATCCTTAGGCGAATCCTGGCCTGAAGTAGCCGCCCTGGCGCAGCGTGCCCGCAGCCTGCGCCAGGCTGTGGAGGATTTCAGCCAGCCGGTCCCTGCCGGGCGGGTACGCTGGCTGGTACAAGGCACCCAACTGGTTTTGCACGAGGCGCCATTGACGATTGCACAGGACATGCGAGCCCTTATCGCGTCGGCACCAGGCGAAACTGCCCTGCGTAAATCCTGGATTTTTACTTCCGCCACTTTGGGTACCGACCCCCAGCTCAGTTGGTTTACCACGCAATGCGGTTTACCCGCCGACTGCGCCATGCAGGTGCCCAGCCCTTTTGACTATGCACGTCAGGCGGCTTTGTACATTCCGCCCGATGCCCCCGCGCCCGATCAGGCGCAGCACAGTAGCTACGTTGCGCAGATGGCTGCCCAGGGTGCTTTGGCGCTGGGCGGGCGTACTATGGTGCTGACCACCACCGTGCGCGCGATGCGCGCCATCACGGCAGCGCTGGGTGTGGCGCTGCAGGCCTCCGGCATGACGGTCCTCATGCAAGGCCAGGCGCCTAAACGTGCTCTGCTGGAAACGTTTCAAAGCGGGCAGGGCGGCAGTGTGCTGGTCGCTACCGCCTCGTTTTGGGAGGGCGTGGACATCCAGGGCAGCGCTTTGCAGTTGGTGGTGATCGACAAATTGCCCTTCACAC
>Ga0194055_10004073_pt1 | contig 11080 bp, 10 predicted proteins | sample SepL449m_MetaG_FD_155482 | JGI IMG/M metagenome (GOLD analysis project Ga0194055, IMG submission 155482) | Anoxic zone freshwater microbial communities from boreal shield lake in IISD Experimental Lakes Area, Ontario, Canada - Sep2016-L442-9m | ecosystem: Environmental > Aquatic > Freshwater >... | reverse complement strand
CGATAGGAGTGCCTCGTCGGTTGTCTCCCATTCATCCCAACCGACGTGATTCGTGACTGCGATGTGGTCATCAGCGGGATCAACTATCTCCGATATTCGGTCGGGCCAGTAATAGGGCGTCACCGCGCCGATCTCGACAATGCGGCGTCCACGCATCGCGCGCAAGAAGATGTCGGCAAGGGCGAGCTCGAGTGTTCGCTCGGTCATTCGAAAGGGTGGATAGAACGCGTTGTAGCGATGAATAAAGTGACGCACCGGTGCGCCGTCCACCGTGAACGTTGGGACTTGCGCGTACCCCCACGGGGTCATGCGGCCGACGGTGTTTATGCCTGCGCTGGTGAGGGAGAGCACCGCGTCGACGAGTGGCAAGACTCGTTGTCGCAGCGTCATCGCGGAGCGATCTCTGGCAAACGACTCATATCTGGCGACTATAGGGTGAAGGCCGGACTTGGAGCCGCGTGAGTTAGTGGGCCGATCCGGCTCTGGCCGGTGTGCGCGCCTGCGAACGACCGCAACACTCCTCACTAGAGGTCAGTCGGGCTGACCTCGAATTCGCCAGCGCACTACAGGCCAGGCGTTGCGAAAGAAGACGCGGATCGCGAGTGATGATCTCTCGCTGTAGGGTCGTAGGTTCTCGAGCCTACAGCCGACATCCTCGCGGGCCTCGCAGCCAATCGGTAGCCCAACCAGCTGATCGTCGGATTCGCCGCCGAAGATTCCGAAGACATCACCCGCGCACGTCAGAAGCTTGAACGCAAGGGCGTCGACGTGATTGTCCTCAACGACATCTCCGACGCCACGATCGGCTTCGACGCAGACGACAACGCGGTCGTGATTATTAGTGCCACCGACGAGACGCGTGTTGTGCGTGCTTCGAAGCGGGCGGTTGCGGCGGCGGTGTTGGATCGGGTCGAGGTTGAAACTACTTAGGGACCTGCCTGTGCTTATCCGGTTTTTTGAGTCTTTATCGGTTGTTCACTCAGGGATAAGTGAGATATTCGCGAACCAGGTTTCACCGTGACTAATGGCGTCGACGAGGTCTGTTGCCGTGGGTCTCGTTAAATCCGGAAAATCTGGGGAACTCAAGATATAACCCATTGCTTCGTATTCCTCGAGCACCCCAGTCGGGCTTTCGCCTTGATCTTCAATCCATTTCGGCACGAACTCCGTCAGGATGCGAGGGGGGTGCTGTCGTATCAATTCGCGCGCTCCACGAATAACCTGGTGATCAAATCCCTGGGTGTCAATGAGAAGCACGTCAAGCGGCACGGTACTCAAGACATCGTCCAGTTTGAATATGGGTACAGAAATCATCTTTGGTTCGAGATCGAAACCGTGGGTACAGTAGTCACCCCCACCGGTCGTGAGCCTCGGGTCAAAGCAGCGGCTGTCGCCGAGGTTGCGTTCGTTCAGGTAGAAGGGTAGTTCCCCGTTCGTTGACCCAACTGCGACTGGATGCAGCTTTATCGGTGCGCGGCCACGGTGTGTCTTGGTATTGATCTTTAAGTATTCGAGTACCTGAGGGTTGGGCTCGAACGCGTGAACCACGCCGCCTGCGCCGCTTAGGTCGGCCATGAGGCGCGCGAAGTATCCGATGTTGGCTCCAACGTTCGCACATACCGCCCCCTTGTGAACGTGTTCACGCAACCAATTGCCTTCAAGAGGCTCCCAAACTCCAGTCGCGCGGATGAAGGGCCCCATAACCGCGTCGTGTGGTGACGTCATAATCTCGCCGATTTCAGAAGAGACCACGGTCACCGCGTCAAGCGGCTCGAGATGCGGACGTTGGATCCGACGTCGTAAGTTTGCACGCATTTGTCGAAGCATGTTGCTGCCTCCTTTTTGAACTAATCAGATTCGTATTATCCGACACAAGCTCCGCGGCATCAGTTGAGAAGCCGCAGATATTACAAAGACTATTGAACCCGCCCTGCAATTACGCGATTCAGATGGAAGGAAAGGCAAGGTAAAGGCCGAGCGAGAGTCACCCATTTCGCGGTAGATGCGGTGACAACAGATCGTGGTGAGGAACGGGAAGAGGGAAGCGCGCCAATCCCGACGACGTTCCAGACCTTCGTGACCACCTCGGCTCCCGGGATTGTGGTGGTCTGCGCCACTAGGGGCTTCCGCGAATCTATCTGTAGGGTCGTCGGTCGGTTGTTGAGACCTACCCCGATACACTCCCATCATGGTCGACCCCGACACCCTCCTCGCCGAAGCAATCGCACAGATAGATGTTGCGCCTGATCTGGCGGCGCTTGAAGACGTCCGCATCGCCACCGTTGGTCGTAATGCCCCATTGCCACTAGCGTTGCGCGATGTCGGCGCCTTGCCACCCGAGGAGCGTGGCGAAGCGGGCAAGCGCCTCAATATCGCGCGTCAGCAGATTGAGGCACGCCTGACGGAGCGCCAGGCGCTACTCGAGAGCAGCGCCCTAGCTGACACGCTGGCAAACGATCGCATCGACGTCACCTTGCCAGGCCGCGCTATGCCGCACGGTGGTCTGCACGTTTTGACGCAGACGCGTCGCGAGATCGAGCAGATCTTCCTCGATATGGGTTACGCAATCGCAGAGGGACCAGAGGTCGAGACGGAATTCAACAACTTCACTGCCCTCAACATCCCCGATGATCATCCGGCCAAGGCCGATTCGGACACGCTCTGGGTATCTGACGGTGTGCTGCTGCGCACCCATACCTCACCTGTCCAGGTACGTGTAATGGGTGCACAAGATCCGCCTGTCGCCGTGATCTGCCCAGGCCGTGTCTATCGCCGCGACACCCAGGACGCAACGCACTCGCCGATCTTCCATCAGGTCGAGGGTCTGGTGATCGACGAGGGCATCACACTCGCACACCTCAAGGGAACGCTGGAGCATGTCACGAAGCGCCTCTTTGGTGAGGATCGCAAGATCCGCCTTCGCTCAGGCTTCTTCCCCTTTACCGAGCCGAGTATTGAGGTCGACGTCTCGTGGGGCGATGGCTGGATGGAGATCCTCGGTGCCGGCATGGTCGACCCGAACGTGTTGGAGCATGTGGGCTACGACTCCAAGAAGGTGACAGGCTTCGCCTTCGGAATGGGTATTGAACGGATCGCGATGCTGCGGCATGGCATTCCAGATATTCGGATGCTCTACGACAACGACGTGCGGTTTCTGGCACAGTTTTCGAACTAACGAAGGTGGATCAGGTACAAAACTCAGTAATCCCCGCGGTCTCTGTGCTCCTCGTGTTTGCTCTTGCGGCAGCATTCTCCATCGGTTACGCGAGGCGAATTAGGTACATACGTGTCTTTGTCTTGACGGTGCCGTGGGTGGTTTTCCTCGTTCTGGTGGTCGTCGTCCGCGGTTGGTCCTTCTTCGTGCCGGACATGTTGAATCCAGACGAAGCCCAGGTTTTGGCGGAAGCCGTGAAGATCACTCACGGCGGTTTTGTTCCGTGGGCTGATTACGATTTGCTGACCGTGGGTCCTCTCGAGCCGATCACGGCTGCGCCACTAGTTGCACTATTCCCGGCTCAGCCTTACATAGCTATGCGGCTTTCCATCGTTTTCGGTGTTGCCCTAATGGCGCTCTCGGCGACGGTGATTGGATGGCAGCTAGTGCGCTGGGGAGTTGCACAGTCGTTCGCCGCGATCGTCCTGGCTGTCTTTCTGCTCCCAGCGCCTCTCGACCTATTCTCATATTCCACCGAAGTGCTTCCTGTCACGCTCTTGCTATCGGGTGCCTGTTTAGTGACCTACGGGTTCGTGGGTGTTCAGAGGGTTTCTCAGCGTACTGTGACTACATCTGTATTAGCCGGGTTTTTCTTGCTCGGGCTAATTCCGTTCGCCAAGCTCCAGGTCGCTCCGTTGGTGCTGTGTGTCTTAGTCGCATACTGGTTCGTCGCCGGGTCGGTTATCGTTCGGCGACGAGTAGCCCTCGCTCTACCTCTTGCGGCGCCCATCGGTGCGGTCTCAATAGTGTGCCTCGTCTCAATGCGCGTTCGCGATGCATTCTTCGAAAGCACGCGATTCGTCTTGCAGTATTCGAGTGGTGAGATTTTCCCGAAAAATCCATATAGCGACGTCGCAATAGCGTTCACATCTGGAGTCCTCGGCTACCTTCTGGTCCTCGAACTCGTTATGATTGTCGCGCTGTCCTGCATTGCTTTGAAGAAGAAAACGAGCGCTACACGTGTGCAAGGTGGACTCGTTGCTCTAATGCTTATGGGACCGGTGGGGTTGGCCGTGATCGTTTACACAGGGATGGGGTTTCCTCACCATTTGTTTGTAGCTCTTTACACCACGGTATTCGGCGTGGCGATCGGGCTTTGCTTCCTGCAGCGGTGGGCACCTACCCGCTCCAAGAAATACCTTGTCATCGCGGCCTCGGCTGCGCTCTGCGCAGTTTTCTTCGCAAGACCAGTGGCCATGCAGGAGCCGTTTGTGATGCCGGCAGCATCCGCCGGTCTACGTCCTCAAGATTTGAGATCTGGTGAAACACCCACACTCCGGCATTTCCTAGACTCGTGTCCGAGCCAAATCGCTCTATGGGGTTGGGATCCAGGCATCCTTGTTGAGACTGGTAAATCGCACGTCGGACCATGGTCCGTTCTTTGGTCGTCAAAGTCCGACCAATCAATGGAATGGCTCGAAATCCTCTATCGCTCGAAGCCCATATGTATCCTCGACGCCACGGGGCCGACGCAATTCGCGTTTACATCTACTTCGGACACTCTGGTGGCGCAGGCCGGTGCCCCACGATTTTTGAAGTCATATCGGGAAGTCTTAAACGAACCTAACTATCGTGGCTATCGGCTCATTGGGTGATGTTGGGGGAGGAGTTTTTTTCTTTTCAGGCCTCGGGTGAACACTGATTAGCAGTGCCTTTCGCATGTGCGGTACTGGCATTCGTTTCACCCGCGTCGAACACGAGTCGCCGGTCTGTTCACTACGCTTTGGAAAGTGAAAATAGTTTTTTCAGGTGGGTTAGGTTCGATGTTGTTCATCTCCATGGTCGAGTCCGTCGGCGACGTCGGTAAATCCTTTCCCTCGGGATTGAGGTTCTCCCCTTGACTAGAGTATGTCTAAAGTGAGCGGGGAGTCGACCGTGGCGCGCGAGCTCGCGCACATGCTTCCGGAGCTAGGGATCTCGCATGTATTTGAGTTAATCGGTGGAATGACAACGGTTATGATCGATGCGCTCTACGAGTCTCCGGGTATCACCGTCGTTCCTATGCATCACGAGCAGGGCGCAGGCTTCGCTGCAGAAGGATTTGCCCGTATGGCGGGCGTGCCCGCCGTAGCAATGGCCACAAGCGGACCGGGCGCTACAAATGTCATCACGGCCATTGCCAGCTGCTATTTCGATTCAGTACCCGCCGTCTTCATCACAGGTCAGGTGAATCGCAGCGAGATGTGGATCGATCGCCCGGGGCGACAGGGCGGGTTTCAAGAGACTGACATTTGCCGAATTGTTGAGCCCATTACGAAATGGGCTACGATGATCGCGGAGCCAACTGACTTTCGCGACAGCCTACGCACGGCTTTTGCGACAGCAGTAGGCGGGCGCCCCGGACCGGTGCTCCTAGACATCCCCATGGACGTTCAGCGCGCGTTAATTCCAGCTGCGGCACTTCAAGCATCCACTGAAGCACCGCTCGGAACACTCTCGACTGCAGGATCGGCCGACACATTCATTTGCGAGCTTAAGAACTCACTTGAGCGCTCGGCCCGTCCCATAGTCATAGCCGGCGGTGGCATCCGGACCGCAGCCGCGGTCGAGGAATTCCGAAGGTTTGCGCGGAACACCGGAATTCCGGTCGCCAGTTCTCTCATGGGTATCGACGTCCTCCCAGCCGAGTCGCCAAATCGTATCGGAATGCTTGGGAGCTATGGCAACCGCTGGACCAACTGGGCCATCGCTCATGCCGATCTCCTTCTCGTTTTGGGGAGTCGGCTTGATATCCGCCAGACCGGCTCCGATCCACCAGGATTTGCGGGTGATAGGGCAATCTTTCACGTCGACATTGACGACACGGAACTCGGTTCTCGTATCTCGGGAGGTCACAGGTTATCCATGGATATTGGTCGCTTTCTAGGAGAGGCCGGCATCACGGAACTACGACCGCCAGACACGGCCGGGTGGCTTCGGGAGATTCGATCAAAGGAGGCTGATTGGCCCGATACGGCTGAGAACATTCCACACGGTGGAATCAATCCAAACGTCGCCGTCCGTGAACTGACGAGCCGCTGGAAAAGTGTCAGCGCCTTCGTGACAGACGTCGGACAGCATCAGATGTGGTCTGCCCAGAGCGCTCAACTATTGCCGCACCAGCGATTTTTGACATCTGGCGGACTCGGCGCCATGGGTTTCGGTCTGCCGGCATCCATTGGTGCTGCATTAGCTGCTCCAGGTTTGCCCGTGTGCCTTATTGCCGGCGACGGCGGACTTCAGTGCAATATTCAGGAGTTACAGGTCATTGTGAGAACCGGTCTTCCAATTCGCATCGTAGTGTTCGACAACAAATGCCAAGGGATGGTTCGACAGTTTCAAGAGTCGTACTTCGACGCGCGATATTGTTCTACTGTGATTGGCTATTCGTCTCCCAACTTCGCAGCTGTAGCGGATGCCTACGGAATTCGAGCGTGGAGCGTCGACGATCACGCCTCGCTGACTGCCGTGATTGATGAAGTAGGGCTATCCGCAGAACCTTGCCTCATTCACATCAACATCGAGCCGAGCCTCAATGTCTACCCCAAGATGGCCTTTGGACAGCCGTTCGGATCGATGGAACCAGATGTCTTCTCCACGGAGATGGAAGGAACTTAGTCACGCAGTGTGCTAGCGATCGTGCTTGGCGCAACACGAGTCCACCGATCACTCTGCAGAATGGGAGATTTCAAGGCCGTCAGCATCCGCTACTATGAAGTTAGGTCTTTGCTTTACCTCTTCGTAGATTAAGCCGACATACTCGCTTACGATTCCAATCATGAAGGCTAGCACTCCGAAGAGAAGCAACATGAGCGAGACAAGTGTGCGGAAGCCAGCAAAAGGCACGCCGTAGAGCAGCCAAAACACCACGAGCGCCGTGAAGAGGACCACCGCGCCGAGCGATGCAGTGAGACCTGTGATCGTTATCAAGTGAAGAGGGGTATTCGAATGCGCGAAGATCCCCTTGAAGGCAAGATCCAGCACCTTCAGCGTGTGGGCTTTTGAGTGACCGCCATATCGTGCCGGCCGCTGCATCGGAATCCCTATAGAACTGAAGCCGACCCACGCTGCGAGACCCCTCATGAAGCGATTTCGCTCCTTCATGGATCGAACCGCCTCGTACGCGCGGCGGTCAAGAAGTCGGAAGTCGCTGACATTTTTGGGAAAACTGTTGCTCGTAAGCTTCGCGGCCATCCAATAAAACACTCGCGAGTTAAAACGTCGGGCTAGGCTGGTCCCGTCTCGGTTAGTCACAACCCCGTAGACGTTGTCGATGCCGGATTCCCATTCCCGCAAAAAGTGCGAAATCATCTCCGGTGGGTCCTGGAGATCTGCCGTCATTAGCACACAGGCATCGCCTTTTGCGAAAGCGAGACCCGCTGTCAATCCCCCATCCATACGAAAGTTACGGGCAAGGCGCAAGAGCTTCAACCGCGGATCGCGCATGCGGATCGCCACCAACTTCTCCCACGTATCATCATGCGACCCGTTCTCAACGATGATGCATTCCCATTGATACAACGCCTCAGCGTCGAATACCGAAGCAAGCCGTATGGCCAACTCTTCGACACATTCCGACTCGTTGTACGCAGGAATAACGACTGAAATCAGCGGTCGCTCAGGCAAGCATCTCAACATTGCGTATCCTTCAGGTCAAATAGGGAGTGATACCTTCGACTACGTCATCGTACCGGAGGCGCTCACGCAGTTCCGATGCATTGGGGGCGTCGCGGTGCCACCGCAGGCGGTGCGGGAATGTACTTCAAGGTTCTCCATCTTTCACTTGTGTAGTCATTGAGCCCGGAACGTAGAATGTCTCTTCGCAGAGATAGCATCAAATCGTTGTGAGCGGCACTAACGACTTCGTCGCCTTATGGTTGTTTTATACGCTGTCTTCATGAGATTAATCCCTGAAGCCGGAACTGCACCTAACTGACCGTCTTTGCGCTCCACTTTGCTTTGGCACCAACATTCCTATGGCTGCGGCATCGGCGAATCCTTCGCGGAGCGGTGTGATTGGTTTTCGGTCGTCCGATTATGGACGTCGCCTGCGACCGAAATTGACGCCGCGAAAGAAGATCGTCGATGCTGACCGTGCTGGAATGACAACCCCGTTGGAGAACAAAGCGATCCCGTTCTTCTTCACGAGCAACCGGGTCCTTACCGATCGCGATATCGACCCAGTTGCACCATCACTCAGAGTGTCTTTTTTTCTTTTATAGGGCACACATGTTCCCTAGCGATCCGTTCCTCGCCCGAGGTTTCATTCGTAACGACTTAATGGACAAACAAATCACCATTTTTGGGAACGCTGCTGCGGTAGGCTCATCCCTATGTTTGGGAGAAACGGTAGTTGTGTTGGTTCGCACATTCGAGCAAAGGGGGAAGAAAAATGGCTCGCATGACGCTTGAGAGTTCGACTTAGTCGCATTCTTCAACCTGCCTGAAAGCGTGGGTTTGCTCGCAAGGGCCTCTTTGTCGATTGCGGTAGTGTAGTCCTATCGATCAGAGCGTCGTTCTGCTGAATCCCAAAAAAACTCTAAATCAGAACTTCACCCAGTACAAACTACTTCACTATCTCCAGTCAATAGCACTGCCAACCGGGCAGGAAGAGTGCTGCCACCGTAGCCAAGCGAAGTTCGTTTGGCTATGGATGTGTACATCGATAGAAAAGTGCTTTGGCTTTGCCGACCGCGTGCACGATCGAAGCTGCACAAAGTACTTTTGAGAAATTTGACTACTACCTCGTGACTACATCGTCTGCCATTCCACCCCAAGTAGGGCGGCACCCCCCCCACTGCGCGTAACCGAACCTATAATGTATGTTTCGTGCAAGTCTTGACCAAAGTTGTCGTCGTTGGTGGTTGCGGACGCGTTGGTCTTCCGCTGGGTGTTGCACTTGCCGATTCCGGGCTTCACGTCGCATTGCTCGATGTTTCACCCAGCGCAGTAGAAGTTGTCAATCGAGGCGATTCGCCGTTTCTTGAGCCGGGACTCAGTTTGGTGCTAGAGCGAGTTCGAAAAGCGGGAAAACTTGAAGCGACGATGGATACGAGTTGCGTTAGGCAGGCAGAGGCCGTTGTTATCGTGATCGGCACCCCGGTTGACGAACACCTCAATCCAGATCCGAACGCGGTTGTCGCCGCGATCGGCGAGATTGCGAATCATTTGCGGAGCGGGCAGTTGGTCGTCCTTCGTAGTACTGTTTATCCAGGTGTGACGGATCTCGTTGCTCGAGATCTTGCCGCTCGCGGACTTGATATCGATGTTGCATTTTGTCCAGAGCGAATTGCAGAGGGCAAGGCAATGGAAGAGTTGCGATCGCTCCCGCAAATTGTGGGCGCATCAACTGATTCGGCTCGCATGCGTGCACGCGAACTGTTCGGGCGTCTTACAAACGAGCTAATCGATACCACACCCCGAGAAGCAGAACTTGCGAAGCTTTTTACAAATACATGGCGCTACATCAAATTTGCTACGGCGAACCAGTTCATGATGATCGCGAATGACCACGGGCTTGATTTTGAACGAATACGGCACGCTGTAACCCATGAATATCCGCGTGCGGCAGATATGCCTGGCCCGGGATTTGCCGCTGGCCCTTGCCTCTTCAAAGACACCATGCAGTTGGCTGCTTTCAACGACAACGGGTTTCAACTCGGGCATGCCGCAATGCTTGTCAACGAGGGACTTCCACTGTATTTGGTTTCTCAATTGGAGAAACAGTATGACCTAGTCGACATGACCGTTGGCATTCTGGGAATGAGCTTTAAGGCTGAGTCTGATGACACGAGATCAAGCCTTTCATACAAGCTGAAACGTATTCTGCGATTCAAGGCGAAGCAGGTGCTCTGCACTGACCCTTATGTGGCAGAAACGACTGACTCCTCGCTCGTAGACCTTGAGACAGTTCTTGAGCAGGCCGACATTCTCGTGATCGGTGCGCCACACCCCGAGTATAGAAATCTCGTGACGGACAAGCCAGTATCGGATGTTTGGGGAATAACGGGCAATGGTGTGCGCCTGTGACGGATCCACGCGTTTCGGTCGTCATTCCGGCGTACAACGAAGGCGAAGCGATCGCGCCACACTTAAGGCGTATTCTCGAGTCTGTTGAACTTCCATGCGAAGTCCTCATCGTCGTCGATACCGATGACGATTCGACGCTGCCGGTCGTCCGTAGCTTGATGAAAGACGAACCGCGGCTACGAGTTGTAGTGAGTACATACGGGCGTGGTCCAGCGCGAGCGATTCGTTATGGGTTTGATCAAGCCGCAGCTCCCGTTGTCGTTGTGACAATGGCTGATGGGTGTGACGACCCTCGCCAGATTGACTCGTTGGCAATGTTGGTCGAACGAGGCGTCGTGATCGCAGCGGCATCTCGCTACATGCGTGGAGGGCAGCAAGTAGGAGGGCCAGCACTCAAAAGCCTCATGAGCCGAACCGCCGGGCGGACGCTGCAGTGGTTCGGACGCGTCGGGACGCATGACGCGACGAATAGTTTCAAGGCATACGATCGGGATTTCGTCCGACGAGTGGGAATCGAAAGTGATGCTGGGTTTGAGATCGGAATAGAATTGGTTGCAAAGGCGCGCCGGCGCCGGTTGCCAGTCGCCGAGATCCCAACAATCTGGCTTGACCGAGCGTTTGGCGAGTCGAATTTCAAAACGCGTGAGTGGATTCCGCTGTACCTGAAGTGGTATTGGCATACATTCGGACGAGAGTCCGAGGATGGGGGAACTAGATGAGTCGAGTGCTTCTAACCGGATCTGCAGGCTTCATCGGCGGCTACGTCGTCGAGGAACTGCTTCGACGTGGGCACGAGGTTGTCGGTCTCGACAACTACTCGAAGTACGGTCCGGTCAAGAAGAGTTACGACGACCACCC
>Ga0194055_10004072_pt1 | contig 11080 bp, 7 predicted proteins | sample SepL449m_MetaG_FD_155482 | JGI IMG/M metagenome (GOLD analysis project Ga0194055, IMG submission 155482) | Anoxic zone freshwater microbial communities from boreal shield lake in IISD Experimental Lakes Area, Ontario, Canada - Sep2016-L442-9m | ecosystem: Environmental > Aquatic > Freshwater >... | reverse complement strand
CGATCCCACGAAGGTCGACCAGGCCCGGCTGAAAGCACTCGGTGCGGCCGGGGTTATCGAGATCGGCAACAGCGTGCAGGCGGTGTTCGGCACCCAGGCTGAGGCGTTGAAGAACGACATCAACGACGTGCTCTAGATTCCCGCGGGCGGTGCCTGCGGCCGTGTCGCAGCGACCGGCAGTCGAATTCCCGCCTGACAATGGGTGTCGTGCCCACGATCAGAGCGTTGACCGGTCTGCGGATCGTCGCCGCGCTGTGGGTGGTGCTGTTCCACTTCCGACCGCTGATCTGGCAGTCCTCGCCGCGACTCGAGGACGATCTGGCACCGCTGCTCGATGCCGGCGCCCAAGGTGTGGATCTGTTCTTCATCCTCAGTGGTTTCGTACTGACCTGGAACTACCTCGACCGGATGGGGCCGCATTGGTCGACGCGGGCCAGTGTGCGCTTCCTGTGGTTGCGGTTGAGCCGGGTGTGGCCGATCTATCTGGTCACCATGCATATCGCCGCGGCGTGGATCATCTTCACCCTGTATGTCGGCGATGTGCCGTCACCGGATGCCGACAAACTCACCGCCATCAACTACGTGCGCCAGCTGTTAATGGTCCAGTTGTGGTTCGAACCCTTCTTCGACCGGACCAGTTGGGACGGGCCCGCCTGGTCGATCAGCGCAGAGTGGTTGGCCTACCTACTCTTCGGTGTGTTGATTGTGGTGATCTTCCGGATCGCAGCGGTGTCCCGGGCACGCACTTTGTTCATCCTGGCCTTCCTCGCCGCGCTGCCGCCGACTGTCCTGTTACTGGGAAGTGGCGTGCTCTACACCCCGTGGAGTTGGCTGCCGCGGATTGTCGCGCAGTTCATCGCCGGGGCACTGGCCTGTGCTGCTGTCCGGCGGCTTCGGCTGAGTGAGGTGGCCCGGCGCGGTGCCGGGTACCTCGCGGTGCTACTGGTGCTCGCGATGGTCGGTGTCCTGTACTACTTCGACGCGAACCCGGTGCCGGGCATGGTCGACCCAGGCGGGCTGGTAGCCCTGATGTTCATGCCTCTGGTGGTGACGCTGGCGATCGGGGTGGGTGCGCTTCCGACGCTCCTATCGACCCGTGTGCTGGTCTACGGCGGCCAGATTTCGTTCAGCCTCTACATGATTCACGAACCGGTGCATACCGCGTGGAACTGGGCCGTTGCGCAATACGCGATCGACCTGCCGAAGTCCACGGCCAAGCTGGCCGTGATAGGTGTCATCGTCACGGCGATCGCGGCCGCGATGGTGTTGTTCCATGTCGTTGAGGAACCGGCCCGCATGTGGATGCGTCGCATGGTTGATTTCAGGGAAGCCGCGCCGGTCAGTGCGGGGCCGACTGGTCGGGCTTCCGCACACGTATCATCACCAGAGACAGTGATTTCCGAATCGCATGGCGTTAAGGAGTCCAGCGCTGACACACTGCGACACGATGGCAGTCACGGGACGGCAGCGACCCAGCCGGCTTAGGCTGGGCCGTAGAGCCAGAGGGTATGCGCCGACCTTGCTGCGAGCGGGATTTCGAAGAACGATGGCGACCATGGCTATGGTCGCCACCGCGATCGTCGCTATTGTCGGAGCGGCTTTTGTTGGATCCGCTGTTGTCGGACCGGCTGTCGCCTTCGCCGACACGGCCAGCCGAATCGCTGTCATCGGAGACTCCTATACCGACGGGTCGGCGGAGGGCGGCAATGGCATCAATTCGTGGCCCGAAGTGGCGCGGGCACTGCTGGCCCGTGACGGTGTGGAGGTTAATGCCGACATTGCAGCCGAAGGTGGCGCCGGTTACGGCCAACGAGGAAGCCACGGCAGCCTATTCGAAGACCTGACGGCGCGCGCAGTACGGCACGATGACGACCTCGTGGTGTTCTTCGGGTCGCGCAACGACCAACCGGTGGACCCGCAGCTATTCTCGGCGCTGGCCTTGGAAACCCTCCGGCTGGCCCGCTTCGCGGCGCCGTCGGCGCAGGTATTGGTGATCGGTCCGCCGTGGCCGACCACGTGTGTGCCGCCGGAACTGCTGGTGATTCGAGATAGTTTGCGAGACCAGGCCGCCGCTGTCGGTGCGATGTTCGTCGACCCAATCGCTGAGGGCTGGTTCATCGGTCGCCCGGACCTGATCGGCCAGGACGGCATTCATCCCACCGATGCTGGTCACGTTTACATGGCAGAGAGAATCGCGCCGCTGATCTACGGCCAGCTGACCATTCGGGTCTGACGACCCTTGTCCCGCTTGTGTACAACGGAACAAGCTGTTCGGATGACAACGCGGAGCCGGTGCGCACTCTCCGTGGCGGGTCTGTTGGGTGCGGTAATTCTGGGTCTCGGATCATGCCTTGCCGACAACTCGCGCAGCCCGCGGGCGGCCGAGTCCATCGATGGACCGTACGGTCGGCTGCTCGCCGAGTCCGCTGACCTCGGCCCCTCCCTCGTCGACCGGGTTCAGTTCACCGCAGCACTGAACCGGCCCGACCGTCCGGCCGGGTTGACCGAATGGGCCAGCGCTCATGGGCTTTCGGTGCGATGGCGAGACGGGGACGGATGGGCGGTCATCGAGGGCGCACCCGCGGACGTTGCCAGCGCGTCCGGCGTCGTGGTGCATGACTACCGGGCGCGACGCGGCGACGTCTTCTACGCCTCACCGCAGCAGCCGGACATCCCGTCGGTCGCCCGCAGTGAAGTGGCAGGCTTCGGCCGGATCTTGAGCTACACCCCGTACCGCGAGGGCCTGCCGCCCACTCCGCCGCGCGACGTGCCCGACGGCGGCCTATTGCCGACCCAGCTGCTGAGCGCATACAACGTCACACCGCTGACCGAACAGGGTTACACCGGCAAGGGCGCAACTGTCGTGGTCTTCAGCTTCGACGGGTTCGCACAGCAGGATATGGATAGCTTCGCCGATTGGTTCGGGCTGCCCCGCTTCACGCCGCAGGTGGTCGGCGGCATGCCGAGCCAGCGCAACGGGGAGTCGACGATGGATCTGCAGGTGATCCACGCCGTGGCACCCGCCGCCACACTTGTGATGGTCAACGCTCGACCTACCGTCGAGGGCGGCGGCTCCTACGTAAAACTTGGCCGACTGATGGAGTCGATGGATCGCCAATTCCCGGCAGCGATCTGGGCCTTCTCGATCGGTTGGGGTTGTGACCGGTTGATCACCGCGGCGGATCTGGCTCCGGTCCGTTCAGCACTGGTCTTGGCACATAAGCACGGGACGACGGCGTTCGACGCAACCGGGGATCTGGCCGGCCTGGAATGCCGAGGCGGCCACACCTGGTCGGACCCACCCAGCCCCGATGACATTGGACTTGACGCGGTGGCCTCGGTCCCGGAGATGACCGCGGTCGGCGGTACATCGTTGTCCACCGATGCCAAGGGCCGCTGGCTGGCCGAACAGGCCTGGTACGACGTTCCCCTTACGCAGGGCACCGCTGGCGGGGCCTCCCAGCTTTTCGGGCGGCCGCCGTGGCAGGACGTCAAGTCTGACGCGGGACCGCCCGACCGCCGTTTGGTGCCTGACATCGCTGCGGTGGCCGACCCGTTCACCGGAGTGAAGTTCGTCTTCCGGCAGGAGGTGGTGACCGGCGGCGGAACCTCGCAGGCCGCGCCGGTGTGGGCGGGGCTGGCAGCGGTGATCAATCAACTCCTCGATGCCGGCGGTCTGGTCCCACTGGGCGATCTCAACCCGCTGCTCTATCAAGTCGCTAAAGGCTCCGCAGTGCCGGGGTTCCGGGATATCGAACTGGGCGGCAACGCGATCAGCCCCGGTAGCTCGGGATACGACATGGTGACCGGTCTGGGTAGTCCCAATATCGAGAACCTGGTCAAGAACATCTTGTTAATGCGGTCGGTTGCTCGATGATGGGGACGAAAAGCGAAGCAGCACAATCAGATTCGTTTGATGGCTACGCTGTTCCTGCGGGTCGCTATACCGCGCGCCGGGTGCGGGGACCGAAGTACCTCGCCACGCTCGGAGTCTGGGTGCTCGTACTGATAGCAGCCATGATGGTCTTGGCAGTGGTGGATACCCACGTGACCGATGTGCCCACCCGTTACGTCTGCCCCCCGGACTGCGGGCGGCCACCGACCGGACTGCCGGTGGCGACCAATCCGCGATTCACCGCGCCGGGTGGGGAGTTCTCGGTGTCCTACCCGGCCCCCGGCGCGGCATACGACGTCACCACCGAACCCGACGGCGTGACCGCGACGTGGACGGCCGGCGATGGCGGAACACTGCGACTGTTCAGCCAACCCGCGCAGGGCCGTGATTCCCAACAGATCGCCGATGAGTTGCTGCAGGACGGCTTTCCCGATGCCGCGACGGCTTACGAACTTCCCAATGCGACGGTCGGTTTTCACCGGGGTTACGGCGAGGTCGCCGACTTCCAACCACTTGGCGCGTCGAGCAAATCCGACCGGTTGCGGATCATCGTCATCGTCGCCGTAAAGAACAACCTGGCGCTGATCGCCGCGGCGGTGGGTCCACTGCGGGTGTTCACGCCGAGTTTCGGACCGGGGCCGCCGTCGCCGGCGAACCTACAGATCGCTCAGGACATGGGTAAGTACGTCAACAGCTTCAGTTGGCGTGGGGATCCGCCGCGCTGAGGATCATCGCTCAGGCCGCTGGGGGAGGGGCGCCGTTGGTCTCGTCGCCTTCGCTGTCCGAACCGATGTCGGGGTGCGGATTGGGAACCGCCGGCTGACGTTTGAGCCAGTCCTTCAGTCGGAAAAGCTGGCTGGACACCATTCCGACGCCGAGCAGCAGTACGCCGCCGATGATCAGCCCAGTCGTCATTGGTACACCCCTTCAGCTGGCCCAACTACCCTGGTACCAGTGTCCCAGCCGTCCGCCGATGACGTACGCGAGTTGCGTGCCCGGCTCGATGGGCTGACGATCCGAGATGCCGCGCGTCTCGGCCGTCGACTAAAAGGTCTACGCGGACCGGTCAGCATGGCGAAACTGGAGCAACTCACCAGACAGATCGCCGACGCCGAAGCAATGATCGCAGCCCGCGCCGCGGCGGTGCCCGAGATCACCTACCCGGAACTACCCGTCAGTCAGTTCCGCGCCGAACTCGCCACCGCCATCAGCGAGAACCAGGTCATCGTTGTCGCCGGCGAGACCGGATCCGGAAAGACCACCCAGCTGCCCAAGATCTGCCTTCAGTTGGGCCGCGGTGTACGCGGAGCCATCGGGCACACCCAGCCCCGGCGGCTGGCGGCCCGCACGGTGGCCGAGCGTATCGCCGATGAGCTGGGCTCGCCGCTGGACGCGGACCGTCGGGTGGGCATCAAGCCGGTCGGATACACCGTGCGTTTCACCGATCAGGCCGGGGATCGCACCCTGATCAAGTTGATGACCGACGGGATTCTGCTCGCCGAGATTCAACGCGACCGCCGTCTGCTGGGCTATGACACCCTGATCCTCGATGAGGCTCACGAGCGCAGCCTCAACGTGGATTTCCTTCTTGGCTACCTGCACCAGTTGCTACCTCGCCGACCCGATCTGAAGGTCATCGTCACCTCAGCGACCATCGAGCCGCACCGGTTCGCCGCCCACTTCTCCGGAGCGCCGATCGTCGAGGTCTCCGGCCGAACCTATCCGGTCGAGATCCGCTACCGCCCGTTGGAACTCGCGCCTGCGGCCGCCGATGGCGATGACCCGGATGATCCCGACCACGAGGTGGTGCGGGTCGAGCCACGCGATCAGACCGAGGCCATCATTGACGCCATCTCTGAACTCTCAGCCGAGCCGCCCGGCGATGTGCTGGTATTCCTCTCCGGTGAGCGCGAGATCCGCGATACCGCGGAGGCGGTCCGTGGTGCGATGAAGGATGTCGAGGTGTTACCCCTGTTTGCGCGGCTGCCGACTGCCGAACAACAGAAGGTGTTCAGACCCAACAACAGTCGGTTGACGCGACGAATCGTATTGGCCACCAACGTCGCCGAGACGTCGCTGACAGTGCCGGGTATCCGTTACGTCGTCGACCCCGGAACCGCTCGAATCTCGCGCTACAGCCGACGCACAAAGGTCCAGCGGCTGCCGATCGAACCGATCTCCCAGGCGTCGGCCGCGCAACGCGCCGGTCGATCCGGCCGGACCGCACCCGGTGTGTGCATCCGGCTGTACTCCGAGCAGGACTTCACGGCCAGGCCGAGATTCACCGATCCGGAGATCTTGCGCACCAATCTCGCTGCGGTGATCCTGCAGATGGCCGCGCTACGACTTGGCGACGTGGCCGACTTTCCGTTTCTCGATCCGCCTGAGCGGCGCAGCATCAACGACGGTGTGCAACTACTTCAGGAACTCGGAGCGTTCGACAATGCAGGTGTCATCACCGAGACCGGCCGACGGTTGGCGCAACTCCCCGTAGACCCGAGGCTCGGCCGGATGATCCTCCAGGCAGACGCCGAGGGATGCCTGCGTGAGGTTCTGGTACTGACTGCCGCACTGTCCATCCCGGACCCGCGCGAACGGCCCGCGGACCGGGAGGAGGCGGCACGGCAGAAACACGCCCGATTCGCCGATGAGACCAGTGATTTCATGTCTTATCTGAACCTCTGGACATACCTCGTGGGGCAGCGAAAAGCGTTATCCAGCAGCGCGTTCCGCCGGATGTGCCGCGAGGACTACCTGCACTATCTGCGAATTCGGGAATGGCAGGATCTCACCGGTCAATTGCGCAGTATTGCCGCCGGTATCGGACTCCGTGGCGGCGAGGCGTCGGATATCGAACCAGCTGACCCGGCACGGGTTCATGCGGCTCTGGTGGCCGGGTTGCTTTCGCATGTGGGTTTACGTGAGGCCGAGACCCGCGAATACGCCGGTGCTCGCAATGCCAAGTTTGTGCTGGCGCCCGGGTCGGTGCTCACCAAGCGTCCGCCGCGCTGGATCGTGGTAGCCGACCTGGTGGAGACCAGTCGCCTGTACGGCCGCACCGCGGCACGTATCGAACCCGAGACGATTGAACGCATCGCCGGACATCTGGTGGCGCGCAGCTACAGCGAACCGCACTGGGATGCGCAACGCGGTGCGGTACAGGCCTACCAACGGGTCACGTTGCACGGCCTGCCTCTGGTTCCGCGCCGACGGGTTGGCTACGCGGCGGTCGACCCGGTTGTGGCCCGAGATCTGTTCATCCGGCACGCTCTTGTCGATGCCGACTGGCAGACCCGCCACGAGTTCTTCGCCGAAAACGCCGCGCTGCGAGCCGAACTCGCCGAGGTGGAGGAGCGGGCCCGGCGCCGCGATCTGGTGGTGGACGATGACGAGATCTTTGCGTTCTACGACGCCCGAATTCCCGCCGAGGTGGTCTCGGCGAGGCACTTCGACGGCTGGTGGAAAAAACAGCGCCAACGCACGCCGGACCTGTTGACCATGACTCGCGCGGACCTGCTGCGCATTGACGGTACCGACGGCGACCGTCCCGACCATTGGCAGGCCGAGGATCTTGCGTTGCCGCTGAGCTACCGGTTCTCCCCGGGTGATTCCGACGACGGCGTCACCGTCCATGTCCCGGTTGGTGTGCTGGCCCGCCTGGGTGGGGACCAGTTCAGCTGGCAGGTCCCGGCTCTGCGCGAGGAACTCGTCACCGCGCTCATCCGCTCGCTGCCAAAAGACCTGCGGCGCAACTTCGTTCCCGCACCCGACACCGCCCGGGCGGTTCTGGCTGACCTCGATGCAACAACCGAATCGCTACTGGAGTCCCTGCAGCGGGAACTGCACCGCAGGACCGGAGTCTTGGTTCCGATCACCGCGTTCGACTTGGAAAAGTTGCCTGCACACCTGCGGGTGACTTTTGCCGTCGAGGCACCCGACGGTACCGAGGTGGCGCGCAGCAAGAATCTCGAGGCACTCCAGACCCGTCTCGCCGGGCAGGCCAGCCGAGCCGTCGCCGATGCGGTCGCAGGTGATCTTCAGCGCAACGGGTTGCGCGGTTGGCCCGAGGATCTCCCCGAGTTACCGCGAACGGTGCAGAGCGACGTCGGCGGCCACAGCGTACGCGGCTATCCCGGTCTGGTCGATAACGGCGACTCCGTTGGGGTCCGAGTGTTCGCGACCAGCACGGAACGTGATGCCGTGATGCGACCCGGGCTGCGTCGCCTGATGCGACTCAGCACGCCCTCGGCGGTGAAATCGCTTGAGAGGAGCCTCGATCCGCGCAGGCGGCTGGTGCTGGGAGTCAATCCGGACGGCTCGCTGCAGGCGCTGCTGGATGACTGTGTCGATGCTGCCGTTGACGTCTTGATCCCGACCCCGGTGTGGACCAAGGCCGAGTTCGACGTGCTGCGGCTACGAGTCGGTGCCGGGTTGGCGGCAACAGCCGTGGACATTCTGGTCCGCGTCGAGAAGGTGCTGATCTCCTTGCTGGAGATCGTCGTGCCCGATAGTCCGCCGCCAGCGCAGATCGACGCGGTCGCCGACATCCGGGCCCAGCTGGCTGCCCTGACACCGAAGGGATTCGTCACCGTCACCGGGGCCGCGCATCTGAGCGATCTCACCCGCTACCTCACCGCGATCGCACGCCGCCTAGATCGACTACCGCAAGCGGTTGCTGCCGATCGTGATCGAATGATGCGCATCCAGATGGTGCAAGACGCTTATGGTGAACTGCTGCAAGCACTTTCCCCCGCGCGTGCGAGCGCGGATGACGTCGGTGATATCGCCCGGATGATCCAGGAGCTACGTGTCAGTCTGTGGGCTCAGCAGCTGGGCACCCCCAAGCCCATCAGCGAGCAGCGGATCTATCGGGCGATCGACGCAGTCATGGAGTCCGACCACCGATAGACTCCCGACCGTGGCTGCCCCCGACGATCCGCTCTCAGTAGATGATGCGCACATCCTGAATCTCGAGTCGGATTCGATCACCGGTCATACCCTGAAGCTCGTCATCCTCGAACCGGGCGCCGACCCCCTCGATCTCGCCGCCTTGAGAAGTGCTGTGGAACAACGCCTTGCAACCCAACCGCGGGCGACCCAGTGCGTCGACACGACCGTGGGCGGCCCACGTTGGGTGACTGCAGACGAATTCGATATCACCGACCACATCCGTCGCGTGTCTACCCCCGACGCCGCCTCGGAAGCCGACCTCTGGGGGATCGTCAGCGGCTTGATGTCCCAGCATCTCGATCGCACTCGTCCGCTCTGGATGTTCGACGTGATCGGTCCACTGGCCGACGGCCGGGAAGCGATCGCGGTACGTATCCATCACGCGATGGCCGACGGAATCGCTTGCGTACGGTTCCTGGAATCGGTGCTCTTCGATACTGTTCCGGCTTCGCCGGAACCCGGCGGGCAGCCGACCGGGCTGACGCCGACCGTCGCACCGCTGAGCCGCGAAGGTGAGGTACTCCGGATGCCTGGCGCTCTGGTCCGGGAGTTGGGCCACCGCGCTTCGCACTCCCCATTCGATCGGCCGATTACGGTCGCGCGTGAATTAGCTTTCACCGCAGTACCATTGGCCGAAATGAAAGAGATCGGTGCGTCGCGGCCCATCCACGCAACCGCCAATGATGTGCTTTTGGCGATCATCGCCGGCGGATTACGCGAATGGCTGCCCGCCGATGAATCGCGCGGCCGACATCTGCGCGCGCAGGTGCCGGTCAGTCTGCACCACCGCGATGCAGATGCCGGCACCGCGGGTAATCACGATTCGTTCATCAATATCGACCTGCCACTGGGGCATGCAGATCCACTGATCCGGCTGGATCTAATAAGCGCTGAGACCACCAGGCGTAAGCGTCTCGACGACGCCGGACAGATGTACGACCTCCTTCATGCCCTCGGCCGGGTGAAACTGATTGACCGGGCGGCCCAGCATCTGGCCGGCAGCGCAAGCGAATTCAGCCTGGCCATTTCGAACGTCCCCGGTCCGGGCTACCCGGTCAGCATTGCCGATCGAGCGGTGCAGCATCTGTTCTCGTCGTCGGAACCGGGTACCCACCACGCGCTGCGCATCTCGGCGATCTCGTGTTCCGGCGCTATCGGGATCGGGCTGTGCACCGACCCGTCTGCATTACCCGATATTGCTGGGCTCACCGATGCAATCGGCCGCGCGTACAGCGAATTGCGCGACGCCGCAATCGGCCCGGCTTAGGCGATACCGACCGCCACCCGCGGCGGCTCATCGACAGTCGCGCTATCCAATACCAGTTCGGCCACCCGTGTCCGGTGTTGCTCGGCACTGCCGAGTAATGCGGCATCGGTTGCGGCGCGCTTGAAATACAGGTGTGCCTGGTGTTCCCAGGTGAAGCCGATGCCGCCGTGCACCTGGATGGTATCGGCGGCGATCCTGCTGAACGCAGCCGAACAGGTCGCCTGCGCGATACTGACCGCCAGCGCAGGATCGTCACTGCCGTCGGTCAATGCCCACACGGCGTGGTAGGCAGTCGAACGGGCGTGTTCGAGATCGACGAGCATGTCGGCCAGCTTGTGTTTGACCGCCTGGAACGAGCCGATCTGACGGCCGAACTGCAACCGAGATTTGGCGTAGTCGACCGACAGATCAAGCAGATGCTGCGCCGCACCGACCTGTTCAACTGCCAGCAGCGCGGAACCGACCTGCAGCGCGTGGGTGATCACCCGGTCGGCGTCGGCCGGACCGGCCAGGAGTTGAGCAGGTGTCGCAGAGAAGATGACGCCTGCCTGCGGACGGGTGAGGTCCATCGTGATCAGCCCAGTACGTTGCGCGCCTTCGCCTTTGGTGCCGACCGCGTAAAGACCTACACCGTCGGATGCCTTGGCCGCCACCAGAAGGACGTCGGCAGACGTTCCGTCGACCACCCGATCGACGGTTCCGGTGAGGGTGAATCCGTCACCGTCCGGGGTTGCCGTAACACCGACCCGTTTCGGATCGAACACACCGGCGGAGTCGTTGACCGCGAACGCGGCCGTCCGTTCGCCTTCGATGAGGGACGCCAGCAGCTCATTGCGCGCCAACGAGCCCGCGCACGCCACCAGGGCCGGAATGGCGAGATAGACCGTTCCGAACAGTGGCCCGCAGCCCAGTGCGGCGCCGAACTCCTCGACGGCGACTGCCTGATCCACCAGTGAGCCACCGACTCC
>Ga0194055_10004071_pt1 | contig 11081 bp, 21 predicted proteins | sample SepL449m_MetaG_FD_155482 | JGI IMG/M metagenome (GOLD analysis project Ga0194055, IMG submission 155482) | Anoxic zone freshwater microbial communities from boreal shield lake in IISD Experimental Lakes Area, Ontario, Canada - Sep2016-L442-9m | ecosystem: Environmental > Aquatic > Freshwater >... | reverse complement strand
CTCGGAATTCTACCGCCACGTGACCACGGTCAAAGGTCTCAATTACTTCAACGGGCCCGAGACGGTGAAGCTCCTCGGCCAGCCCCTGCCGATGACTCCCCGCGGAAGCACCCACTACGGAAACACCGACCTGCCCAACAACCCGATCCACTCGGGCCTCATGTTCGAGTGGGGCAACTATGCAGGAAACAGGCTTGATATCGGGAAGCTGGACCTCGCAGTCCTCAAGGATGTGGGACTCACCATAAAGACCACCGAAGGACTCCCACTGGTGGATGTCATCGATGCCCAGGCTCCTCGGCTCGCCCTGTCCCATACCTATGTGTACGAGAATGTGCCGGTCGGGACGAGGGTCTCATCACTGGGCACTACGAGGGGCTCGACCGGGTACAGCTTCCAGCTCGTGGGGAACGGCTGGGACAATGCGATTTTCCGCGTGGTGGACAACACGATCGTGACGAACTCGTCCATCGACTACGAGACCAAGAGCTCCTACACGCTCCAGATGAGGATCATCGACACTCAGGGGGTCTGGGCCGACACCTTCCTCAAGATCGACACCATCGATGTGCAGGAGAACCCGTCGCTCAAGACTCCTCCATATTTCTTCATGGGGAGTTCCGGTCTTCCTCTCGGGAGCGTGCAGGTAGGCGGCGACAGGGGAACGGTTGTGTCGCTCATGTTCTACGCCAGGACGGGCACGATCACCTCCACGATCAATGATCCCGCGGTAAAGGTGTATCCGGTCCGCAACGCGACTGGTGGCACGACGGTCTGCCTGGTCGGAACCGCCGAGGCCATCAACAGGAACACACGGTATCTTTCGTATAGAGGCAACGACCCGTCCTTGTGGGCGTCGGTCTTCGCAACGATAAACGGCAGGTCTGCGAACTACGGACAGACAGAAGTGAAGATCACAAGGCTTACGGCGAGGATCATGCCGTTGTTCCCGGTCGCGTGATTCTCTAAGGAACCCTTCCACCTCGGAACTATGGTCATGGAAACGACCGAAACAAGACCGAAGCGGGTGTGCAGCCCGAAGTACGCGGTGCAGAAGGCCCGAAGGGGCAAGAAGCTCAACCGCTGGGAGATCGAGGAACTGGCGACGGATGCCGAACAATCGATCATCTACGCCCAGAAGGTTCTCAAGGGAAGGTTCCCTGAGTGCGAACCCGCTATAGCCCAGAACATACAGATGTCCCTGGCCTACGCCCGGGACATCATAAAGGGCAGGTTCGAGCTGGCCGAACCCAACATGATCTCCAACCTGGATTGGTCCTCGAACCGAACTCCGATCATGAACTACTTCGTCAAGAACGGGGTTGCCAACAAGGAGATCGAAAAACGCATCCTTGAACGCGAGCCCATGCACATTCCGGAGTACGCCGCCAAGTGCATGGGGGGCAGGTGGCCCGAGGCCGAGCCGATTCTGCTTCGGAACATGGCTCTACTTCAGAACATATCAAATGTCCACAAGTATCACAGAGATGTGATCAAGGACAGGTGGCCCGAGTTGGAGGACCGCATCATCCTAATGAAGAAGGGTGGTTGGACCGACGAGAGGAAGAACGCTCTAAAGGACTACTTCAGGGTGGTATCGGGTCCCAACTTGGAGTTCGTCGAGAAAATGGGCAGGAGCAACAAGGCGGGCCTTTTGATGATTTATGCCGTCAATGTCGTCAAGGGCAGGCTTCCGCCGCACCTCCACCAGAAGATGATGATGTTCTCCTTCGACCCAAAGCGTCAGAAGGCCGCCAAGAGTTATGTGAAGTTCCTTGACCGTCAAGGCAGGAGGGCGCTTGAGTATCTTTTGACCCTCGACGACCAGGAGAGGGCGGAGATCATGGATAAAGCCCGCACAAATTGATGTCAGAGGAAGCACCCCGTTCGAGTACGCACACAGGAAAAGGAGCGATTCATGGAACTGCCTGAAGAGTGGATGGCGAGCGAGAAGGGCAACACCTGGCTCTCCGACGAGGACGGCAACCACATGGCCTGGTTCCGGGTGAACGGCAGGTTCCTCGAGGTCAGCGTCACGCCCGAGAACAGCCCCGGCTTCTGGGTCCGCGTACTCCCCGATGAAGACACCACGGAGAAGATTGCCAAGCACATCAACGACAACCTCTCCGGCTGGACCGTCGTCCGGTGCCAACTCGGGGGCCTGAAGATAGTCGAGGGCAAGGTTGCTTGAGTTCCTCGAAGGAACTCGGACATATTGGACTGCAATCAGAAAAAAGGAGACCTAGCTATCGGCTATTCGCACTACTGGTATCGCAAAAAGGACTTCACCCAGAAGCAGTGGGAGAAGATCTGCATCGATACCCTGGACATCGTCGTGAAGCACTGCGACAGGAAGCGGATCGCTCTCGCCTGGGAGTCTGATGTCCCGGCCGAACTCCAGCCGACCCTGTTCGGGGGGGAGAAGTGGGGCCCCAAGGTGCCGCAGGTGGACAACGAGGTCATCCGCTTCAACGGGTGGAAGGAGAACGGCCACGAGACCTTCCTGGTCGAGCGAGAGGTGCCGAGTCAGGGCTTCGCGGAGAACGGGGATCACTTCAGTTTCTGCAAGACCGCACGCAAGCCCTATGACATGGCAGTATGCCTCGTCCTCCTTTCCATGAAGCGTCACGCCCCCGATTCGATCCGCATCGGAAGCGACGGGGAGTGGGACGATGAATGGAAGGGAGTCCGAGAGGTCTACAAGAAACTCTTCGATGTCGAAGTGGAGTGTCCCTTCGACCAGGCCGAGGTCTGACACAAAACAGGAAGGACTGGTGCGTGCATGGAGGCTCGCGTCGTGAGGAAATCGGTGCGTAGGTTCGCTGACCTGGAGACCCTGGCCAGGGAGAGGGCATACACTGTGCAACGCCGGGGGGACGAGATACTCTGGTGGCGGAACGGGGATCCGTCCCGCAGGTACTCCAGCTTCGGCGTGCTTTCGGCCGCGGAGGACATCCTTCTGGACCATTCCTCGAAGGAACCCTGACGGGGCGGACTCCCATCACCCCAGGAGCCAGACATGAACGCAAAAGAGAAGAAGATCGTCGACCGACTCGTCGGCATTTGCCACATCGAGGACCTCAAGGTCTTCCGTCGCTCCGACAGGGAGTTCGACCTCTCCTTGGAGGGCAGGTTCGCCGACATCCTGGGGGGCGTGGCCTTCTCCGCGTGGCTCCCTCTGTTCGCCATCAGGGAACTCACACAGTGGGCTGGCTACGAGATCGCCAGTTGCACAGACTACCCCGACATGGTGGCTGAAGGGGATTGGAGCGGCGTGCGTGACAGTGATCCGGAGACCATCTGGGCGGTCTTCCACAGGTTCCTCTAAGGAACCAGACCGCCTCGGAACCACACCCATCACCACCCACCACAGGAGAACGGAACCATGGAAATCGACAAGAACAGGTTGAGCGAGATCCTCGAGCAGGAGTGCGGCAAGATCGCCGCGAGGATCGCGAACGACGATCCCGACATCGACCCGAACAGTCTCGAGGGCGAGGATCGGTCCCGTGCCCGTGCCGCCTGGCGTCACCGTCTGTCCCGGCTCGGCGTGACCTGGGAGTACAGCCCCCACGGGAACTTCCCAGACCGTGACGGCTGCGTCTCCGTCGCGGACTTCATCGTGGACAAGGGGGTCACCACCCTGTTCATCCCCGAGTCCCTCGCGGAGAAGACGATCCTGATCGGCCACCTGCCCGAGCCGGAGAGCAAGCCCAGGGCATCCTCGAAGAAACTCAACGCGGACGGAACTCCCACCACCCAAGGAGAACCGATCATGCGAGCAGCACGAAACAAGACCCAGTACGCCAACCTGTCCCTCGTCGAGTCGAGCGAGGACGGCCGCCGAATCGAATTCCGCTTCGAAAACGAGACCGGCTTCTCGTGGAGCGTCGTGGACCACAAGTTCTACCACGGCGACACCGGCCTCGAATTCGGTGCCATCCACTTCGACAACATCGTCTGGGGTGCCAACGAGCGTGGGGAGATGATCCGCCCCGGCCACCCCACCTTCTTCGCCACGATCCAGACCCGTGCCAAGCAGGGCTGGGTGCAAAACTTCTTCCGCATCCTCTCCCTCTACATCAAGAAGCGTGTGGAAGACCGCCGCAAGGACGGTGCCTACAGGCTCGCGGAGAAGCGTCTCAACAAACTCGACACGATGGTCAACCGCGACCTGATCTGGCCGATCGAGTCGCTCGCCAAGAACAACTTCGTCGCCCAGATGAACCTCGACAACCTGTGCCAGCAGGTGTTCCGTGGCTCCCGCATCCTGTCCTTCAAGGACATGCAGGAGAGCGGTCTGGACAAGTGGTTCTTCGCCCATGTCGGGGAGAGCGTCTCCCCCCGCTACCTCCGCAACGACGCCAACCAGTACAACATCGAAGAGGATGTCTACGCAGGCGACGACCAGCGTCAGTTCATCCTCGGAAACTACATGGACTCCTACCGCACCTTCGTCAGCAAGGGCATGGGCGACCTGTTCCGCTATGTCTGGGAGAAGCACCACTTCCCCCTCTGCTCGCAGTCTTGGAAGTTCGACGGCTTCAAGCAGTGCTACGACTACCTCGTCGGTCTGGGCTACGACCACAAGCGTCTCATGGACTATGTGTTCGACGACCTCGACCATCAGGGTCTGGGCCAGCACATCAGCAAGTCCGTCGAGGAGATGACCCTCCTCCGCGACTACGCACGCATGGCTAGTGCGGTCGTGGGCAGGGACTTCGACCGCTACCCCCGCTACCTCAAGACCGCCCACGACATCGTGATGCGGAACTACCGTGTCAACAAGAGCAGCGTCCTCGCCAAGCGGTACGGGGAGATCGTCGACGGCTTCAAGAAGATGGAGTTCAAGGGCGAGCAGTACAGCATCGTCGTCCCCGCCACCCTCGACCTGATCGTCAAGGAGGGACAGGCTCTCAACCACTGCGTCGCCAACTACATCGAAGACCTCGTCGCGGGCAAGTACGCGATCCTGTTCCTCCGCAAGAACGACGAGATCGACCGTCCGCTCGTCACCGTGCAGGTCACCAACGGCAAGGTTGTGCAGTCCAAGGGGGTCAACAACCGCCCCGTCACCCGCGAGGAGCAGGAGTTCATCGCCAAGTACGAGGAGCAGTTCAACAAGCAGAAGGAACTGAAACTGGAGGATGCCGCCTGATCCTTGAAGGAACCAGACGCACCGGGAACAAACCGCACCAGCGATCACCACCCAAGAAAGGCAAGTCATGGCTACCAAGAAGAAGACCGCGAAGAAGACTCCCGCCAAGAAGGCCCAGAAGGTGACAGGCCTCGCCGCCAAGATCCTTGAGGACAAGGGCGAGAAGTGGGTCAAGAAGACCTGTGGCACGACCGAGCCGACCACCCCCGAACAGGTCGCAAGCCTGGTCTACCACCACTACCTCGAATCGGACGAGGGCAAGGAGGTCTGGGATGCACCCGGTCAGAACGAGGGCAAGGTCGACTACATCTCCGACAGCATCTACGACAGGTACATCCACGATCTTGAGTGGATGACCTCCAAGGAGTGGTTGGACATCATGGACGACCTCTACAACATGGTCTACGACGGGGTGTTCTGATCCTCGAAGGAACCCCGCCTCCTAGGAACCCACGACATGAAGACCAAACCCCCCGTCCGACGCTGCTCCTCCTGCGGCGTGCCGATCAGAATGAGCATCCTCCACAAGTGCCCCAAGTGCATCAAGGAAAGGGCAACCTGATGTACATCAGCAGGAAGGCCATCGACGAGATCGTGAACAAGGGCGGCCTGGCGAGCTTCCAGGACTGGTGCTACGACATCATCGTGACCAGGCTGGAGCAGACAGGGTACAGGAGACGGAGCGGGATCGGCCTCGAGGGCCCCGTCGCCATGGACGGATCCATCTACTGCAATGACGCCGGCGACCGTGTGGTCGTCACCACCCAGAGGTTCCTCTGCACCACCATCATCAAGTCCATCCCGGCTTCCTCGAAGGAATCCCTCAACTAGGGAACAAGAGACATGAACACCTACCTAGAACCCACCGACAAAGACGCATTCGTGGACTTCCCGTCGAAGTCCACCCCTCCCGACTACATGGGCCTGACCATCGAATGCCCCCAGTGCAAGGGACACGGGGGCTGGAACCTGAAACTCAACGAGTATCGGCTCCACGGAAAGGAAGACATCCCAGAGAACCGGCACCTCTTCAGCCACTTCCGTGCCCACTGCACACAATGTCAGGGATACGGCTATGTCACCGAAGACAACGCCGACCACATCCACAAGTGGAAGATTGTCAGGAACACCGGCAACTGCCTCAACCTCTACGAGTGCGAGGTGTGCGGCCGCGAGTGGGAGATTGACTCCTCCGACTGATCCTCGAAAGAACCCGAACATCTTGGAACCCATAACAGAAAGGGACCCTCAAATGATTTTCTACTGCTCTCTCTCGTTCCTCGCCGGCATGATCTTCATGGACCTCATGTGGGGCTGGAAGACCGGCACCGTCCAGCGTGTCGTCCGTCGGGTAACCGGCCGATGACCCCCGCCAGGCTCTCGGAGTAAGTCCATGTGGAACCAGGCGATGACAAGAGTCCTCTACCAAATCGTCTACCAGAAGTTCAACTACGACTTCTGGGGGGACAAGGAGAGGTGGGGGGAGTACCTGGATTCCTTGTGCATACCTTGGTCGATAGGCTCGATGCCACCCGAGGAAGGCAAAGCTGTACAGCTGATCTGCCCGACGACATACTGCGACAAGATCAGGAAGGACATCAACGTGGCACGGAACCGTTGGATCTACATCCCGATGGACCTGGCGGTGAAGATCGTTACCCTCGGCGTCATGCCATAGTTCCTCGAAGGAACCAGCCAGGGAAGGAAACCCAGATATGAAAATCAAGACCACACCTCCCGACAAGGCCTGGCTCCGGCGTGCAAGGGAGTACGGGTTCACCCTGAGGACGGGCAACACGAACTGCCCCCTCAAGAAGACCCTCCTGGCCATCGGCGGCTGGGGGGTCTGTGTGCCGAAGATCGAGGAAGACCTCCAGAGGATTCTCAAGAGGGGACGCAGGTTCCCGGGCAGGTCCAAGAGCATGAGGGGGGAGCAAAGCCGTTGCCACTCGAACTCTGCCGCCTGCTGGTCCGCGAACGAGGACAATTGCTCCATCTGCACCGGGTACGCACTCTCGAAAGATGGCATGTGGAGACAGCACTCCTGGGTCTACACAAACGACGGAGCGGTCGTCGAGACAACCGAGAAAAGGATCGCTTACTTCGGCTTCGTCATGGACAATGAGGAGTGCGAGCTCTTCCACTTCCAGAACTGCTGACATCCTCGAAGAAACCACCCAGGCGGGGACTCTCATAGACCATGAAAGACACAGCCCTCGTACTGGCCATGTTCGCCGTCGCGGTACTCGCCATCCTGTGGTGGCCCATCGCCATCATCTGGTGCGTCAACACCCTGTTCAACACCGAAATCCCCGTCACGGCCAAGACATGGGTCGCCGTGGCCCTGCTCGTGACGATATTCAGGGTATCCATGATGGATCCCCCCAAGAAGAAATGAACCCACAAGGAAGTGGAAAATGGGCAACTACGACGACTTCGACGACTTCCACGGAACGGAAACGAGCCTCGAGAACAGGGTATTCGACTACCTTGAGGCGGAGTGGATGGTCGACATCCTGGACTACCCCGACTACCTCGTGGGCGAGGCCATCGGCCTGATCTTTGCAATGAAGGGCAGCAGCGTCCCGTCCATAGCGGGTGCAATCGCGATGGAGATCCTCCCGATCTGACTCTCGAAGGAACCCCGCACAAACGGACAGACCTACAGAAAGGGACCAGAATGCACTACATCAACTTCACTTTCGAAAGCGACATCATCGAAGGAGGCATCGTCGGAGGCCTCGACTTCGCCACGGAAAACCAGTGCAGGGTCTTCCTCGCCCTGCTCACGCCCGAATTCCTCAAGAAGCACCGGGTCGTCGAGTTCGTAGTAGGTATGAAGAACGATGAGGGGGTCTTTGTCGCAGACGCGGCATGATCCTCTAAGGAACCCACTTGACACGGACGGTACAATGTCCTGAACGCGGTTTGGGACGACCACCCCTTCAGAAAGAAAGAACCAGAACCATGAGCATCACCCTCCCCACCATCGACGCCCGGACCGCCAAGATCGTCAGCGATCTGAACAATGTCACCGGCCGTCGCATCGTGACGATCCAGACCCGCACCATGCCGTCCCTCAAGACGAAGCACCCCTTCGCCAGCACGACGGGACGGGCCACCTGCGACGACCACGGACTCATCAAGGTCGCACGCTGGGACCACCAAGTGGGCGACCGTGGCCTGTACGAGTTCCTCGTCAACTGCCTCTGGCAGGTGATCGGCAAGAGCGACGCGAAGGGCAACCCCCGCGACTTCAAGGCCACCGGGGACGCTTTCTACGAGCGTGTCACCCGCGTGGACGGCACGGCCTACCCGTGGGCGGTCGCCACCCCCAAGGGCAAGACCGAAGCCGTCATGTACCTGCCCGGTGCGGTGATGAAGACCCACGAACACTTCTACGAGTGCAATGGTGTCCTCGTCCCGAACGATCAGGTGGACGGCGTGTGGACCCGCCCCGACTACGCCCCCAAGACGCAGGAGATCGATCCCGCCGACCGCTTCATCCGCTGGCGTGCCCCCAAGTTGGCGAACATCGCCAGCGTGGAGAACATCGGTGACGAGATCACCGAGGGCGGTTGTGTGGAGGAGTTCCGTCAGGCCGTCGAGCGGTTCCGCGATGCCAAGGGTCTGACCAACGAGCAGGTCGCGGAACTGTTCACGGTTCCCGCCTCCTCGGTCGCCGCCCAGATCGCGGCCAACGCCACGGCCTGATCGACAAGGGTTCAACCCCTCCCCGCCCGCGAGGCGGGGAGGGGTCTTCCTCGAAGGAACCCCGTGCGGACGGAACAGGGTCTACACCCCAAGGAACCAGAACCATGTTCACGCTCACCGTCAGCATCCACGGCAACCCCGACCGCAACGAGGGGGATTGGCAGGAGACACACACGATCTCCGCCAGCACCATCCAAGGCCTGCGGAAGGCCGTCAACGACCTCCAAGCCCAGAACGGCATCGGGGGCGGGAATTGGGGCGAAGCCGTCCTCCATGAGGACAGGGTTCTCGTCGGATACATGTCCTACAACGGTAGGATTTGGAAGCACAAGTACTGGGAGAGAAAAACAACGAGGGCGTACGAGGAAGTCATCCTCTAAGAAACCCGACCAGACGGGAACCACGGGCATGAACGACATCGTCAAGAACAAGCATGTGCTCGGGGCCCTGACCCTCGGCGACATCAAAGACCAGATCGAGGGACTCGAGGTCGAGATCGAAGGGGCGTTCTTTCCGAAGACACGCATATCGGCGGGAGAACTTCAGTTGTGGGAGACCATTGATCGTCGCTACCGCGATAATCCCTACCGCAAGATCGACCTCAACTCCCCGATCAAGGTCAAGGGTGGGAGCGTCTTCCTCTCGGACGCAGCATGGTGTGGCGGCAAAGAACAGCAGATGGACTTCGGCAAGACCATCGAAATCCTCTAAGAAACCCGACCAGACGGGAACAAAGACCATGAAATACAACATCACGATCGCCTTCGAGACCGACCGCGAACTCACCCCCGAGGAGCAGTTCGGAATCGTGGGGGCCTGCCAGGTGCAGGTCGAGGAGCCGGTCGACAGCGAGGGCGACGACATGTCCGTCGAGGTCAGAGAAGTCCAGGCCCGAATCAGCAAGGCCTGATACGAAGGTGGTGCCCGCTCGAGCCTCCAGGAATTCGTTCCCCCTGGAGGCTCGCGGGACTTCCTCGAAGGAACCCCACGAGTCAGGAACCACATTCAGAAAGGGACATTCAATGGAAGACTTCAACATCATTCACTCGTACACGAGCGAGCAGGCCATAGAGGACGGGGTGCTGGTTCACCCCTACCCCAAGCAGTGGCCGAACCTCCTCGTCACCCAGAGCGTCCACGCGGACTGCATGAACCAGAAGGGACGCACCTACGACCAGTGCCTCGTCCCCCTCCTGCAGGACTGCATCCTCGCCGTCCAGGCGAACCGCAAGAAGGAACCGCCCATCGTCCTCGACCACACGGTCGCGGGAACAGTTTGGATCACGCCCAACGAATTGGGCGGGATGACCGTGATGAAACCAGAGGACTACTGATCCTCGAAGAAGATCTGGCCTTAAGGAATAAGTGCTACAACCCCCAGGCAAGGAGAAACCAATGCCAACGAAGACAGTGAAGAAGACCGCCCGCAAGACCGCCAAGAAGGTCGCTTCGAAGAAGACCAAGAAGTCCAAGGCCAAGGCCAGTTACTGGGATATGACCCCCGCCCAGCGGAAGCAGTACGAAAAAGAAAAGTCCGAGGCCAAGGCCAAGGCTCGTAGGGACATCGGAGGCCCGAGTCCCTACACCGTCCTCAAGACCACGAGCGACGGATGGAAGATCTGTGCGGCCAACCACCCTCTTGATCTCAGGATCACCCAGCAGTGCATCGACAACGCCGTTTGCTCCAGCAAGAAGGAGTGCGTCGTCGCCCAGGCCATCCATCGGCAGGTCTGGAATGCCTCGGACTGGATGGTGGGGTCGAACATCACCATCATCACCTGCGAGCCACTGAAGATGGTGATCAAGTACGGAACCTCCAGGCCTCTGGCAAGGGCCATCCCCAATTTCGACAAGCCGGGTGGGAAGTGGGATCTTGAACCCAGTCTCTACCGCCTGAACCCGTTGCCCGTCGGCTACCGTCTCGGGAATCGATTCGCGATGTTCAAGAGCGAGGAGAAGCGCATCGGCGGGAAGAAGGACGTTTTCAAGGGAACCGCCAAGGCCCGAACCCGAAGCGGAACCTATGTCCAGGCCATTCGCAAGAAGGCATCCTGAAACCAAGAGGTCACGGGGGAGGGGACGCAAAGTCCCCTCCCCTTCCTCGAAGGAACCCCACCACCAAGGAAATAACGACATGAACACATTCGAAGGCAGTTACGCGGCGATCCCCGAACACCTCAAGGCCGGTATGCTTCGATATGTCGAGCAT
>Ga0194055_10004070_pt1 | contig 11082 bp, 8 predicted proteins | sample SepL449m_MetaG_FD_155482 | JGI IMG/M metagenome (GOLD analysis project Ga0194055, IMG submission 155482) | Anoxic zone freshwater microbial communities from boreal shield lake in IISD Experimental Lakes Area, Ontario, Canada - Sep2016-L442-9m | ecosystem: Environmental > Aquatic > Freshwater >... | reverse complement strand
TTGTCATCGTTGGTACCGGCCTGATCTCGTATGCGCGTCAAGCACCAGCAGCAAATGACGTTGCGCCAACATTGTCTGACCGCTGGCATATTCCATTTGGTATCTATCACTGCGATAGCTACTTGGCCGATCTCACAGGTGACATGCAAAAGGCCGACACACCAGATCCAAACTTCCAGAAGTATGGCGTCTTTAGTCGCGGTGACGGAGTGATTCGTTGGTACCCACAAGTCGCTGCTTCAGGAAAGAAAGCCAAGTTGGGCCTGTATCTCGATACATATGGCGTTCAAGTGACTACTAAGGGAATCACGTTTCCAAGCGGTCAGAACAAAGGCGTGTCATACGCAGTAAGTAAAGATCAGTGCAAAGATGCGTCGGGCAAATTGGTTGATGCGCAAGTGCAGGTAATTGTGTGGCCAAAAGCAAGCGAGAATGCAAACTCAAAGCGCTACATCACAGATTTCACCAACGTCAGAATTTTGAACGACGAAATGGCAGTTGCTGTTGCATATGTTGCTCCCGGTACACAAATTCCTTTGCCAGACTCTGCAGCGAAGTTGAAAGACATCGTTGCATCTGAATTCGGTGGCGCCACAACCACCACCGTGGCAAAGTCTGCAGCAACGTCAACAACAGTTGCTGCCACCACAACAACTACTGGCGGCTGATGCACGCTGTTGTTCTTGTCGGGGGTTTCGGAACCCGGCTGAGGCCACTCACGCTGACTACGCCTAAACCGCTTTTACCAATTGCAAATGTTCGCCAATTGGAACATCTCATCACCGCGCTTGGTACGGCCGGAGTTACTGAAGTAGTTCTCGCAATTGGTTTTAAGCCTGAACCATTTTTTGAAGCATTTCCCGACGGCGTGTGTGCAGGAATTGCATTGCACTATGCAGTCGAGCCAGAGCCACTTGATACAGCAGGTGCCATTGCCTTTGCGGCACGTCATGCCGGAATATCCGACACATTTATTGTCATGAATGGTGACATCATGTGTGATGTCGACCTCGCTCAACTCGTTGCGTTTCATAAGAGTCAAGGTGCCGAAGGAACATTGCACCTCACTCCGGTTGCTGACCCATCGCAATATGGTGTGGTGGAAACTGATGACAAGGGCTGGGTGAAGCGCTTTCTTGAAAAGCCAGCTCCCGGAGAAACATCCAGCAATTTGGTCAATGCTGGCACCTATGTTTTGGAACCGTCTGTTATTAGTCGCATTCCCGAAGACCAACGCCTTTCCATCGAGCGTGTTGTATTTCCTGCGATGGTGAGCGACGGCACTCTGGCAGCAATGCCGACAGATGATTACTGGATTGATACTGGTCTTCCCAGCACGTATTTGCGCGCCAACCTCGACCTCATTGATGGCACGCGCACACGAATTTTGGCATCAGTCGGACCACAGGCCCATGTGCATTCTTCAGCATCAATTACACATAGTGTCATTGGCGAAGCAGCCGTAGTGGAAGAGGGGTGCGTCATCATCGATTCAGTTGTGTTGCCAGGTGCCCATATCGGCGCTCGAGTCCGCTTGGAGCGCTCACTTGTTATGGGGAATGTCGGAGATGAAGCATCGTTGACCGACTGCGTCGTCGGCGCAGATGCTCACGTAGCGCCGTTCTCTCACATAGAGGGTGCAAAAATTCCTGACCCAGAAGCCGCTGTATAGCAATGGCATCAAAGATGATCATGGTCTGCGGTGGTGCAGGGTTTATTGGCTCTCACCTGGTGGATCGTCTCATTGCGGAAGGTCATGAAGTAGAAGTTGTTGACAATCTGTCGACCGGATCGTTGACCAATTTGGCTGATGCTCGCAATGCAACTGGGCGATTTAAATTTCAAAATATTGGTATTGAATCTCGTGAGTTCTCTGAACTTGTCTCGCTGCGGCGTCCACAAATCATTATTAACCTCGCGACGTTTTCTCCAACCCATGCGCATCTCAATGGCGCGTTGTCTAGCTTGCAATTATCTGTCGCAATCCTTGAAGCAGCTCGTCTAGGTGGTGTTGGAAAAGTTATTACTGCTCTGCCGGGAGGCTTGTTGTACGGCGAAGTAGCTGTGCGTGATCTGCCCATAAAAGAGGGTCACATCAATGATCCCCGCACCAGCGAGGAAGTGTTGGCTCGCGCAGCTGCAGACATACATTCTGTGTATCGCGAGCGTCATGGTGTTGAGTTCACCGTTCTTGCGATGGGAAATGTCTATGGCTCGCGTCAGCGCGCAGATGATGGTGTTGTTGCATCCTTTGTTGACGCGCTATCAACTGGACGTGCCCCAATAGTTCATGGCACCGGAAAACAAACTCGAGATTTCATCTTCATTGATGACACCATTGATGCAATCGCGCGTGCCACAGATCGAGCGGGCGGACTTGTTGTCAATGTTGGCACCGGAGTCGCAACGTCTATTGCAGACTTGTGGTCGGTCATGGCAGGGGCAGCTTCGCCAGTTCCTCGTACAAGCGCCGCACGTCCACATGACCTCGCCCGTTTAACCTTGTCGCCAGTTCGTGCGCGCATTCAACTCGGCTGGTCGCCGTTCACGTCGTTGAAAGACGGTCTCGCAACATTGCGTTAGCGAAACAGGTCTTCGCTCGGAGGCCGAACTATCTCATCCATTGAAGAGTCTCGGAACCATGATGGATCTGATCCCCGAATGACAGCAACAGGGACGCCATTTGACTTGCCCATGACTAATTCGCCTGTACTTGCTAATTCATCTGCAACACAGACCTCTGTTACCTGCATCATTCGACCGAGCGCGTCTTCTGTGCCACGAAGGTCAACAACACCTGCGATGCCTGCAACACCGATTGCGATGTCGGTGAGTCCTTTTCGCCATGGGCGACCAAAGGTGTCACTCACAATGACGCCCACATTGACCCCAAGTTTTGCGCGCACGATGTCTCTGATTCGGCGAGCGGAGCGGTCACTATCAAGTGGGAGAAGCGCTGCATAGCCGCGTTCCACGTTTGAGAGGTCAATACCGCTATTTGCACACACGAATCCATGTTTTGTTTCGGTGATGATTAGGTCGCCACGTCTACGAACAATGCGCGTTGCTTCTTGCTCGACAAGAACTTTGTGTGAAAGCGGATCATCAGGGTCAATCGGAACCAGTCGGCCCTCAGCTTTTGAAACAATCTTTTGTGTCACGATCAGCACGTCGTTGTCGCGCAGTGGGCCATTTGGCTCTGCTGAACAAGCCTCGACAATGATGTCGCCAAGTTGTTGTCCTGGAACAATCTCACCGATTCCTTCAACGCTCCATGCCATGAGTCGTGCCATTAGTGGTCTCCTTTATTCGAAGGTGCATCGATTGCAATGCGGGCGAGAGATGCTGCAACACCCGGTTTTGACATGATGGTGTCGGTGGTGATGCAGCGCATCCCTTCGCGTTCAACTGCAGACGCAAGATGTTCGTCCTGTGAGTCAATAATCAACGTGCCGCAAATAGGTGCGTAGATTCGGGCGACACCAACAACTGTGGGCTCATGACCCAGTTCCACCAACATGCGGTCAGCAGGTCCCTTTAAGGCAGCCCCGGCAACGATGGGCGAGATTGCAACAACACTGTCGCGACGCGCAGTCAGTGCTGCATCAACTCCAGCCAATGCTCTGATGGGTGCAATGGAGACGATGGGGTTCGACGGCGCAATTACAATGGTGTCTGCACGAGTGAGAAGTTTGTGATCAATAAATGTGGCGGTCTCTGCTCCGACAAATTCAACATGTGTCACTGGGACATTGTGTTGGAGACGTACAAAGTATTCCTGAAAAGGGACAGGACCATCTGCAAGATGAACAACGGTGCGTACTGAATCATTCGACATTGGGACCACTGTGACCGACAGTCCAAATGCAATGCGCAGTTCATCAGTGATTTGTTGCAGTGTTGCACCCTCGCGCACCCGTGCAGTTCTATAGAAATGTGTTGCCAAATCAGTATCACCAAGGTTGAACCAGCGTGGAGCCGCAGCAGAACCAGTGGGTCGCACTGCATCGAAACGTTCCAGCGCTTCCATTGCACGCCATGTTTCGTTACGTAAACCCCAGCCACGTTCTGGGTCGATAGCACCAGACATTGTGTAAATCACAGTGTCAATGTCGGGCGAGATGGAAAGTCCGTGTAGTTCTGTGTCGTCGCCTGTATTGACGACAGCAATCACATCTGTCGGATTAGTCACCTGGATGAGTCCCGAGAGAAAACGAGCGGCTCCAACACCCCCAGCCAGCACCATAATCATGACCTAAGCGTAGGGGGTTTGTTTCGAAGAGGGTTCACCTGAACAAAAGGTCTGCGGTGGTACCGTTGTATAGTCCAATATCGATCAACGAGGTCCAGTTATGCCCCGCGCATTTATCACCGGTATCACCGGTCAAGATGGCCAGCACTTAGCTGAGTTTCTCCATTCAAAGGGCTACGAGGTCTTTGGCATGTTGAAGGGCCAGAACAACCCTCGTGCCCTACAACTCCGCGAAGAGTTCCCTTACATTGAATTAGTTCATGGCGATTTAGCTGATCTCTCTAGCCTCGTGAACGCCCTTGAATTGGCGCAACCAGACGAGGTATACAACCTCGGCGCAATCTCATTTGTTGCCATCTCATTCGGGCAAGCAGAACTCACGTCGAACATCACTGGTCTTGGCGTGTTGCGCATGCTTGAAGCTATTCGCATGGTGGGTGGAACCCAGAACAACAAGATTCGTTTTTACCAGGCGTCATCATCAGAGATGTATGGACAGGTTCGAGAGATCCCGCAAACCGAACTCACGCCGTTCCACCCACGTTCCCCATATGGGTGCGCAAAAGTATTCGGCCATTGCATCACAGTTAACTATCGCGAAAGCTACGGCATGTATGCCTGCTCGGGCATCTTGTTTAACCATGAAGGCCCACGTCGCGGACTTGAATTCGTGACGCGAAAGATTTCAAATACGGCAGCTCGCATCAAATTGGGTGTCGAAAAAGAATTGGTCATGGGAAACCTAGATGCAAAACGCGATTGGGGATATGCCGGTGACTACGTGCGTGCAATGTGGATGATGTTGCAGCAACCAGAACCAGACGATTATGTCGTTGCCACTGGCGAGACCCACTCAATTGAAGAATTTCTTACATTGGCGTTTGAAGAGGTCGGTCTTGATGATTGGCACAATTATGTGCGTCAAGACCCACGCTTCTTTCGCCCCGCAGAAGTTGACTTGTTGATTGGTGATCCCACCAAGACACGTGACAAGTTGGGTTGGATTCCAGAAGTTGATTTCCCGTCCCTCGTCAAGATGATGGTGAAGAACGATATGGAAATCGAAACCGCTCGACTTCGTAAATAAAGCGTTATCCCTCTAGAGGGAAATCAAGCACGCCCTCAACCATTGATTCAGCATCTGGTACTGCACCGGAGTTCATTCGGGCTCGTAGTGCGTAGAAAAAGATTGCAAGTGCAACGGTGGAACCAGCGACGAGTCCTAACTCAACACGCAGGAATAAGTCATCAGATGCAAATGCAGTGACTACAAGAAAGCTGACCATTGCAGAAAGCCAACCAGCTGCAACGTATTTATGGCCTTGTAGTGCAATGACACCTTGAGACACGGCGACAGCAAGCATGTACAAACCGCTTGCAAGTGCCAAGAGGGTCAGAGTGCGGCGGTCAAGGCCGCCGTCGTACACCATCTTCAGAATCGGTGGGCCAAGAACAAAGGATCCGACTGTGCCAAGTACTGCAACGGCAGTAACGACTTTCAACAGTAGAGAAAATCCGCGGCGAAATTCAGTGAGGTCGCCCTTCGCTGCGAGACGTGCAAGCCGTGGCAGTAACGCAGCTTGTACAGCTTGAAACAAGAAAAGTGGAACGCGAGAGAGCAACACTCCGTTACCGAATGCAGTGACTTTTTCAGCGTCGCTTGAATTGGCGAGGAAATTAACACCAAGAGGGCCAGCATTGACCAATGCTGCGGCCATGATTGTTCCGAGTAATAACCAGCCGAGGTTAGGAGTTATCTCGGCAAATGTCGCCGGCGGACCGTCGTCGGTTTTGGTCTCCCCACGTGCGAATACGACACCTGCAGCAACAATGGGCGACACTGCTACTGCGAGTGCATACGCGCCAACATTTGTGACACCCAATTGCCACAAGATGACACAGGTGGTGATGCGTACTAGACCATCAACTGCCATCACCGTTCCGTACGCACCGAATCGTCCAGAGCCCGATGCAATACCGCGTGCCATGTGCATTGGTGCATAAGCACAGACGGTCAAGATGAGAGCGAGGGTGACAACCCAATGTCCGTCGAACATGTCAGAGGTAAGCCACGAAGACGATGCAACAGCAATAACAATGAGAATGGCCGCGAGTCCCAATGTCAACGGAAGCATGCGCCGGACAACTGGCCGGCCTCCTTGACCTAATGCGCGACGGTGGGCGAGTGCACGACCAAGTTCTTGTTCCACTGGCATGAAGAACCCAGGAACAAGTGCAAAAGTTGTGAACCACAAAGCAACAATCGGTTTGAAATCTTCTTTACCGAGAGCAAGTTGTCCAACCTTAAAGAAGGCATAGGACGTAAAGCCTGAAATAAATAAACCGACGCCCACAGGAATCGTGCCTTCGGGGAGGGGTATCCGCGAAGTTTTTTCTGTAGCGAGAGCATCTGACACAGTGAGAACACTAGTTCCGTAGCAAGTGTCAAAGCCTTTCTACAAATGTTGGGCTGGATTTATTGAGCGGTGTTGTTGCGTGACTTAATGGCATCGAACAACTCAACGCGGCGAACTTGCAGTTTTTGGAATCCGAGAACAGCGAATCCGACGGCTGTGTAACCAAGTTCTGTTGCTTGCTTCACAACTGGATTATGAAGAAGTGCTGATGGGTTCATACGTGACAGGTCAAGAGATGTGAGGTCGAGTGAATGCAATGAGGGAAGTGAGATCTTTGACAAGTCAACCTTCGGGAGATGTTCAATTCCCGGAATTGTGACGTGAGGAAGGGTGATGTGGGGGAACGAAATTTTGTTCATATGCCAAGAGTACCCACGAGTGCTTACTTTTGCAAGCATTTGGCAGGAGACAGGAAAACCTTGCCACAAGAGGGAATCAGGACATGTTTGACCCTGCTGCCTATGGGGTCAGCACGAGTGGCACTAGCCTCGCTACGGCGTGACAGAGCCTCAGGTTGTTTCTTCCCTTCCCCCAGTGGTGGCCGTCATGGTCGTTCACGAGAGGGGCGAGTGGTTAGCAGAGTCCCTTCAGGGCCTTGCTGGCCAGAACTACAACGCCCTGCAGGCCCTCGTGCTTGTGACAGGAGCTGAAGACGACCAGGTCTCTCGCGAGATTCTTGATGTGGTCTCCACCAATTTGCCCGCTGCGGTGGTGCGCTTCTTGGGCGGAAATCCGGGGTTTGGTGCTGCGTGTAACTCCGTTCTTAATTTAGTGGATGGCAATAGTGGGTTGTTTTGCTTCTTGCACGACGACGTCGCCCTCGCACCTGATGCAATCAGTCGACTTGTCGAAGAGCTGTATCGGTCGAACGCTGGCGCAGTGGGGCCAAAACTTATGTACTGGGACCATCCACAAATGATTCAAAGTGTGGGTATTGCAGTTGACAGATTTGGAAATAGTTTGCCTATTGCAGAAGATGGTGAACTAGATCAGGAACAACATGATGCAGTACAGGATGTTTTTGTTGTGTCGTCGGCGTGCATCATGGTGCGTGCAGACCTCTTTGCTGCGATCAACGGATTCAATCCTGATCTACCGGGAGCAGGTGCAGATTTAGATTTGTGTTGGAGACTGCACACAGCAGCAGCGCGCGTGATGGTGGTGCCAAGCGCTGTGGGGCGTCACCGTGAAAGCTCTTCGCAATCCATCAATAATCCTCATGACGGCGACCACTTTCTTGAGAATGAAATAGTTCGTGTCAGAACGGTTGCGTCTCTGACGTCTGCTCAACAATTGCTGACCACGGTTGTGCAAATGTCGATCTTGACTGTGGTGCGCTTTTTCCTTTTAATAGCAACTGGTCGAGTTCGCCGTGCAGTTGACGAAGTGCGCGCTTTATTGCTCCTTCCGTTCGGTGTTTTTGGCATCCGTGAACGCCGTGATGCGATGTCTGGTCATCGCGAGGTATCAGGTGTTGAGGTGCGTGCGTTGCAACTTCCGGGAAATGCATATGTCGCTAATTACCTTCGGCGTCGCGCAGCCAGTGCTGGACAAGCACAAGCTCGATCTGCTGGTCACGTACGAGAAGCAACTGCACGTAGTGCGTATGTTCTGTGGGGCATCCTTGCTGCGATTTTCCTTGTAGGTTCCCGCACGTTGCTATTGCACGGAATTGTTGCAGTCGGCCAGATGGCGCCCGTAACAGCGTCTATGGGTGAGTTGGTGCGGTCGTATGCATCTGGTTGGTGGAGTGCTGGGTTTGGTCAGGTGTCCTCGGCGCCAACTGGTCTTGCGATTCTTGCAACAAGCGCACTAACAACTTTGGGAAATATGGGTCTCTTGCACACTCTTCAAGTGGTGCTACTGCCTGTTGTCGGATGGCTCGGTGTGTGGCGTTTTGCTTCAGTCTTAGGTACTCGTGCGGCGCGCATCACAGCCACGACAGCCTATGCAGCAGTGCCACTGCCGTATGCCGCTATCTCTTCCGGACGTTGGGGTGCATTGTTGATTTACGCAACTCTGCCGTGGATCATTCATTTGTCTCGCATGTTGGTGGGTCATGCTGATCTTGATGAAGGATTGACAGAAGAACTAATGGCAATAGCGCCAGTTACTCAATGGCGTAGATGGTTTGCGAGCCTGGTGTTATTGGTCGGTGCAGTGATTGCATTTGAGCCGTCGGTAATTCTCATTGTTGCTTTGGTCGCAACTGTTTTTACTGTGGTGAGTGTCGTGCATGGTACGAAAATCAAATGGTCAGTTCGCTGGGTAGTTGTCTCTGTTGCGGTCATGGTGTCAGGAGCATTTCTGAATCTTCCGTGGTCGGGTACTTACGTGCGTTCGGGATGGTGGGAAGCAATAACTGGCGCACCAGTTGAAGCGGGGCGCAATATTGGGCTCGTTGGTTTGGCCACTTTTAATGTCGGTGGTTTTGTTTTGTCGTCAATCACCATCACCTTGTACGCAGTAGTCATCGGCGCAGTGTTGTTGGTTCATGGAGTGCGTTCTGGTTGGGTCTTGCGCGGTGCGAGTCTTGTAGTGACCGGACTCGCCTTGGCAATTCTGGATGACTCAGCGCTTCTGCCAGTGCATCTGCCAGAGCCAGCAATTTTGCTCGTACCAGTTGCCTTTGGCATTGCAATTTGCGCTGGAGCAATGGGGTCAACTCTTGTTCTCGATCTGCGTCGCGCACGGTTCGGATGGCGTCAACCGATTAGTGCAGTAGTTGCACTGGCATTTTTTGTTGGACTAGTTCCTGTAGCGGTGAATGCACTGAATGGCAGTTGGAATCAACCGTCACTGTCTCTTTCCCAACTTTTGACACAACTCCCAGACGCAAAAGACGCAGGTGAATATCGCACGATGTTCATCGGAGATTCGCGCGTGTTGCCTGGCGCACCATTGAATTTTGGTTGGGGAATTTCATATTCAGTAGTGAATGGTGCTGCCCCAACTCTTGAAGAATTGTGGGAAATACCACCGACGAGAACGCGAGACAATGCGGTTGCGGCTCTTTACGGAATTGTTCGGGGCCAAACTGCTCGAGCAGGTCGTTTGCTCGCGCCTTTGTCTGTTCGTTTTATAGTCGTGCCCATCATCGATGGTGGACAGTCCACTCGAAGCAATCCCATTGCCGCGCCTCGTGGACTTATCGATTCATTGTCGCGCCAATTAGATCTTCGACGTCTCTACGCATCACCAGATCTCGTGGTCTTTGAAAATGCATCATGGGTGCCAGTTCGGTCTGTCCTCACTGCCGCAGGTGCACAAAGCAGCACGCTTGCTGGTGCAACTTCGATGATTGCAACAGATATTGCCGGCGCAACACCGTTGCCATCACCGACACGTCCTGAAGGCGCTATTGAAGCCGATGTAAAAGCAGGAACAGTTCACCTAGCCGTACCTTTCAGTACTCACTGGAAGGTATCGGTTGATGGGAAAAACATTGTCGCCCGCCCCGCATTTGGTTTAACAAATGCGTATGACATCGTTGCTCCTGGACATTTACGATTGTCATTTGAATCAAGCCTGATTCACACGCTGGCAGTGCTTGCTCAGTTTGTCGCATGGAGTGTTGTTGTATTCTTTGCAGTTGCACGACCTCGTCGTAAAAGACGCGGACAGGAAGTTGCAACACTGTCTTCTGATGGCCCCGTCATGACATTCACAAATCAGGTGACGTCATGAACTCTGTGCGCCGTATTTTTTCTTTTGTACTTTTGTGCGCAGTGTGCGTCGGAATCATTCTTGTTGATCGTCATACAGGGACTGAATCAATAGGTGCCACATCAGCCATTGTTGATCTTGCAGGGTTTCCGCAGGTTCCAGACGGAACACGCATTAGTACCTCATGGTTCTGCCCTGGTGCAGCAGCTGGTGACGGAATAAGCAGTGCATCGGTAGTGATCGTGAACCCAACTGAGGGTGATATGACCGCAACATTGAGTTATCTCAGTGACGCGCCGGCAGATTCTGAAGCCATCGTGGTTCCCGCACGGTCTCGTAAAGAAGTTGACATTCTTCGTGGACGCACAGTGGGAGTTGTGGTTCCAGTCGTTGAAATTATCGGTTCATCTGGTTCCGTTGAACAACAATTAATTTATGCAGCTGGAGACGTGACATCTCAGTGTGTCTCTCAAACCTCAAACTCATGGTTCTTTGCCGATGGCTTCACGGCAGAAGGATCAACACAGCGATTGGTGTTAACAAATCCATTTCCTCAGAGCGCAGTAGTGAACGTTGCGTTTACCACGACGAATGGTCGCCGAAGCCCTGCATCGTTACAAGGCATAATTCTGGATGCACGTTCTGCACGCAGTATTTCGTTAGCTGACGTTGGTGCTCAAAATGAAGCACGTATTGCAGTAGAAGTTGAAGCATCAACTGGTCAGATCATCGCCTCACGGATACAGC
>Ga0194055_10004069_pt1 | contig 11082 bp, 9 predicted proteins | sample SepL449m_MetaG_FD_155482 | JGI IMG/M metagenome (GOLD analysis project Ga0194055, IMG submission 155482) | Anoxic zone freshwater microbial communities from boreal shield lake in IISD Experimental Lakes Area, Ontario, Canada - Sep2016-L442-9m | ecosystem: Environmental > Aquatic > Freshwater >... | reverse complement strand
TAGTAATTTATCTTTTGTGATATTTTTCAATTTAGATCTGTGAGTGATCATGAACCAGACTAAAACTAGTGCCAACCCCGATAATGCCAACTCTTTCCAAATTCTAAAAAAATCGAAATGCTGAAAATGACTAGCTAGATTGACAGTGATTGGAGCATACAAAGGTGCTATCACGAATATCGCCCCAATAACAAGACCCAAGAGCCTAGTAACTAGATTGCTTGGCTTGAGTTCTGAAGTGTTTTGTTTTGCTTTAGTCATAGATGTTATAATTATTATAGATGAATATCGTACGAGACCTATTAAATGACAAAAATCATATTAATTTCATAGCGCACGAACGTGAGACATACACAAAATGAAAAGTAGCGCCTCGATAATATACAACTTCTTTTTGATGATTGGCGACTTTTTGGCGCTGGTAGCTGCATTTGTTGGTGCATATATACTGCGAGTCACACTAGATGCTAGACCTTTAATAGAAGCTATCCCAGCTAGGTCGTACTTAGGAGTATTCTTGGCGCTGCTACCCTTTTGGCTAATAATTTTTGGACTTCTTGGGCTATATAACAGCAATATATATGAAAAACGATTTAGTGAAGCGGGTCGTCTAGCAGCGGGATCTTTTATCGGGCTATTATTCGTGGTTTTCTACAATTTTATAGCTGTTAAGCCGATCTTCCCCGCAAAATTAGTACCAATATATGGCTCAATGTTAGCATTTGTTTTTCTTGTATTATTTAGAAATCTTGCCAGACTATTAAAAATAACACTTTTTGGCTATGGCGTAGGTCTTACGAACTTACTAATAGTGGGCGACACAAAATTAAGCTCTGAACTGGTTGAATCTCTTATTGATAGCCGTCATTCTGGGTATCGCATTCTTGGGGTAGTAGGCGCAAAAGATAAATCGTTTAGTAAATATACTGACCTAGCAATTTATAAAACATTTCAAGAAGCAATTGATGGTATTGGCGAGGATTCAGTTAATAGCATCGTCCAAACGGAACTGTTTTCGGACGAACTCAAGAACCAAGAAATACTTGGTTTTGCACAATCTCATCACGCTGGATACCGTTTTACGCCAGGCAATTCCGAGCTATTCGTAGGCAAGCTAGATGTTGAACTTTTTCGGTCTTCGGTTCCAGTTATAGCAGTGCATCAAACGGCCTTATTTGGCTGGGGAAGAATAGTTAAGCGCCTATTCGACCTAGTGTTTGCGACAATAATTATCATATTAAGCTCTCCTGTGATGCTGGCCATATCAATCGCAATCAAACTATGGGACGGTGGCCCTGTTTTCCTACGACAAACTAGACTTACCCGTTTTAATCATAAATTTAAAGTATTCAAGTTCCGATCGCACAATCAAATTTATAACGGACTAACACCAGACGAAGCTTTTGCAAAAATGAAACGTCCTGACTTACTAAAAACTTTTCGAGATAACGGCAACTACTTAGCAAATGATCCTAGAGAAACTAAAATCGGTAAACTAATAAGGGTCACGAGTTTAGACGAATTACCTCAACTCTTCAATGTTGTTAAAGGCGACTTAAGTCTCGTAGGCCCAAGAGCATTAATACCAAGCGATCTAGCCGAATACAAAAAAAGACACACCATATTAAGCGTCAAGTCTGGCATAACTGGACTAGCTCAGGTCTCAGGACGCAACAATATTCCAGTCGAAGAAAGACGATTACTAGACGTATACTATGCTCAAAACTGGAGTTTTTGGCTTGATATTGTAATACTCCTAAAGACAGTTAAAGCGGTTATAGTAAATGAACACGAAGACAAACAGACCCTTTCATGACCAAGAAACTTAAGGTAGCGATAGTTCACGACTGGCTAACTGGTGGAGGCGCCGAAAAGGTCGTTTTAGCCTTGCATCAAATGTTCCCTGACGCGCCTATATACACCTCATACACCACACCAGAATGGCGCACCAGACTAGATGATAAAGTAGTGACTGGCTACTTAGGTAAAGCGCCTTTTTCTAAGATTAAGAAGTTTATTCCAATGCTTCGAGCAAGTTGGTTCAGCAACCTAGACCTGTCTGAATATGATTTAGTGATCAGCAGTTCTGGGGCTGAGGCCAAAGGCCTAAAGACAGGGCCGAAAACTATTCACATAAACTATTGCCATGCACCAACTCATTATTATTGGAGCCGTTACGATGAATATATAACCAACCCAGGTTTTGGAAAATTTGATCCGGTGGCACGCATAGGACTAAAAGCTCTTGTCGGACCAATGCGCCGCTGGGACTACAAAGCAGCAAAACGACCTGATTATATCGTCGCCAATTCGAACTATACAAAATCTCAAATCAAGAAATATTACGACCGAGATGCAACTGTTATAAATCCGCCAGTTGATGTTGATAAATTCATCCAAAAAAGTGGTCTTGCAGAACGCAAAGGTTTTGTTATTGCAGCTCGCCAGACGCCATACAAAAGAGTTGATTTGGCTGTTATGGCCTGCTCTAATTTAGGCCTCCCTTTACGTGTTATAGGTAATGGCCCAGACCACGCAAGACTAGTATCTTTGGCCGGTCCAACTATAGAGTTCTTGACTAACGTTAGCGACGCAGATCTTGCGAATTATTTTCAAACTGCCGAAGCATTTATTTTTCCTGGTATAGATGATTTTGGTATAGCCCCAGTAGAAGCGATGGCCGCTGGTACGCCGGTGGTAGCCTACAACGCTGGCGGTGCCTTAGATTATGTAGAAGAATCCAAAACAGGTGTGTTTTTTAACGAACAGAACGCCGATAGTCTTGAAGCAGCATTAAAGAAATTTAAAAAAATAAAATGGGACCATAAGGCCGTTGTAAATAAAGCAGTGCAATTCAAACCAGAAGTCTTTAAGGTAGATATACGCGAGCTTATCGATAAGGCTCTCGCAGGTATACGCGAGCTTATCGATAAGGCTCTCGCAAAACAAAATCACAAAATAGGGCATTGATACATTGATGCATAGACCATTGATACATTAATTTATCAATTTATATTTGGTCATTGTAGCTTCAATGTCAAAACGTTTAAATGGTCAATTAATGTATCAACGAATTAATGATGAAATGTATCAATTAATCCATGAAAGGATTTGGCCATGTGTGGAATTATAGGATACGTAGGACCAGAACAAGCTCAAGGATTTATACTTGATGGATTGGCGACACTAGAATATCGCGGCTATGATTCAGCAGGGCTGGTATACATTCAAAACAATGAAGCCCACTTATTTAAAACTGTCAGCCGAGTCGAAAAACTGCGTGAATTAGTTAATAGCACAGGCGCCACGGCTTCTGCGCTTAGTCTAGTTTCGGAGCGACCCACGGCTTCAGGTCTCGAGGTAGATTCGGATTGGCTCCGAGAAACGCAAACGAGCCGTACTAACGGTACGGTGAAGCGCGTATCACAGGAAGCCAAACCGGATATACCCGAGATGCTTGCAGAGTCGAGTGCTCTGCACTCGAGCAGGCAAGCAGACCCTGAAGTCGTGGTGGGGATAGGGCATACACGTTGGGCAACCCACGGAGCGCCTTTGGAACGAAATGCACACCCACATACCGACAGCGACAAACAGTTCTATGTAGTTCATAACGGTATTGTAGAAAATTTCCAAGACATTAAAACGATGCTGGAAGCACAATCAGTTACTTTTAAATCCGATACAGATACGGAAGTTATTCCACAGCTACTTGCCTACAATTATAGAAAACTTGGAGATGTCAAAGAGGCTTTCCTAAAGACAATCAGAAGTCTAAAAGGTGCTTACTCTGTAGTTATGGTAACTCCACTTTCGCCCGACACAATGTACGCAGCAAGGCTTTCGAGTCCTTTAGTTATTGGCATTGGCGACAAAGAAAATTTCATCGCTAGCGATCCTACGCCAATAATGGAACACACAAAAAAAGTAATATTCTTAAATGACTACGAGGCAGCCGTAATCACGGCTGAGTCTTGTGAAATTATCCATATCAAAAAAGGCAAACTAGCTAAACGAATTCCGGAAGAACTCGAATACGACCCTGAACAAGCTCTACTCGGCGATCACCCAAACTTCATGATCAAGGAAGTTTACGAAGCTCCTCAGACGGTTCGCTCTGCACTACTTGGTAGATTACGCGTCGAACAAAAATTAATAAAGCTTGGTGGCCTAGAACTAGTCGAAGAACAGTTGCGTTATATTGATCGTATTATTATTGTTTCTTGCGGTACCTCCTTCTATGCAAGTCTAGTAGGAGAATATTTAATCGAAGAAATAGCCGGCATTCCGGTAGAAGTTCAGCAGGCTAGCGAGTTCAAATATCGTGTCGAACCACTAAATAGAAGCACTATGGTTATTGCCGTATCGCAATCTGGAGAAACAGCAGATACATTAGCGGCCCTAGAAAAAGTTGCTGGCTATGGCGTCTTAAGATTAGGGGTCGTGAACGCAGTAGGCTCAAGCATCGCCAGGCTTACAGACGCAGGCGTATATTGCCATGCTGGTAGCGAACAGTCGGTCGCCAGCACAAAAGCGTTTATAGCTCAAGTCACTGTTTTGGCCTTGATCGCATTATATCTTTCAGACGGGAACACGCCTCTATACGAAGAAATGATCAACGAATTAGACAAATTGCCAGCTAAGATTGAAGTCATCTTAAAACTAGAGCCAGCTATCAAAAAACTTGCCAAAAAATATATCCATCATCGAGACTTCCTATATATTGGCCGTCGATATATGTATCCAGTGGCCCTCGAAGGAGCCTTAAAACTAAAGGAACTAAGCTATATACATGCCGAAGGTTACGCGGGAGGCGAGATGAAGCATGGCCCACTCGCCATGATAGACGAAAACTTTCCAACTATGGCGCTAGCACTCGACGGAGAGCTATTTGAAAAAACCATGTCTAATATTCAAGAAATTAAAGCTCGCGGAGGCCCTGTAATCGCTATTTGTAATGATCCGGCTAAATTGAAGGATCTGGCTGACGACGTCATTAAAATACCTAAAACCTAAAACTATCGAGCAACTCCAGCCACTTCTAGCAGCAATACCGTTGCAACTATTCGCCTATCACTGCGCTCTAGCTCTTGGTCGTAATGTTGATCGCCCTCGCAACCTCGCAAAATCGGTAACTGTGGAATAGACCGATTTACTGAAAGTTAAATCGGATTGATGCATTGACTCATTGGTACATTGATCCATTAATTTAACATTTGTCATTTAGCCATTTTCCCGAGCCGATTTAGTATGTTTGAGTGTGCTTACAATCTTTTGAAGAATCAATAATAATTCATTAATTTCGCCCAGTTCATTGCTTGCATCAAGTTCTGGATTGGTCGCTTCTAAAATCCTAAGCCAATATCGAGTCTCAGAAGCTTCTTTTTTAGAAATAAATATCTTATTTCTAAAATCCATTTTTGATATCGCATTAATTGCTTCAGCGTAATTTGCGCCAATACTAGTGGATGATCTAACTAGCTGAGAGGTAATGATTCTGTTTTCCGTTGTCTTTGGCAAATTCTTAATTGTCAGAATTATCGATATCGAGAAACTTGTCAGTCTATCTTCAAAAATTTTTGATCTGGTTATATTATCCATGATCATATAATTGCCCAGACGATGTTAAAAATATAGTCATCGGCCGGTGGTTATATTATCCATGATCATATAATTGCCCAGACGATGTTAAAAATATAGTCATCGGCCGGTCAATTCACTAACTTGTCATAATCCCAGTGCCTGATTTTCCTACAAATGATCAACGCTACCTGCCAAATTAATGCATCAATGAATAAACGTATCAATGCATCAATGTATATGCATCAGCTGAATATTGTCATGCCTGATTTTCCTACAAATGATCAACGCTACCTGTCAAATTAATGCATCAATGAATAAACGTATCAATGCATCAATGTCTTTTGCTACAATATAAGAATGCAAAAGATACTTGTTACTGGAGGAGCGGGATTTATAGGCTCACACACCGTAGTCGCCCTACATGAAGCTGGCTATACGCCAGTAATAATCGATGACTTCTCAAATAGTGCAGAGTCAGTTATAGATAATTTAAAAGACTTAACAACACCGGACTTGTTGTTCCTTCATGGTGACGTCAACGACAAGCCATTCATGCAAAAGGTCATGCGAGAAACTAAACCTTCGGCAGTCATACATTTTGCTGCCAAAAAAGCCGTAGGTGAATCAGTCGCCAACCCCCTAGCCTATTATAGGTCTAATGTTGATGGCCTGCTGACCGTACTAGAGACAATGCAAGAGAACGACATAAAAAGCATCGTGTTCTCTTCTTCGTGTACAGTTTATGGCGAACCTGATGTCTGCCCGGTGACTGAGGATACACCACAAAAACAAGCTACTAGCCCTTATGGGGCAACTAAACAAATGTGCGAAAGAATCCTAGAAGATGTCGTTACTGCCAATAATAGTTCTGTTATAGCGCTACGCTATTTTAATCCAGTAGGCGCTCACCCTAGCGCTAAAATTGGTGAGTTACCGCTTGGAGATCCAAACAATCTTGTGCCCTTCTTGACTCAAGCCACAGCCGGACTACGAGGACCTTTAACAGTTTTTGGGGATGATTATGACACTCCAGACGGCACCTGCGTAAGAGACTTTATCCACGTTATGGATTTAGCTGAGGCCCATGTTTCAGCCGTTAAATTTGCACTAGATAATCAAGGTTTTAACACATTCAACATTGGCTCAGGCAAAGGCAATAGCGTACTCGAACTCATCAATAGTTTCGAAAAAGTAACTGGTCAAAAAGTCCCATACAATATCGGTGCTCGTCGCCCCGGTGACGTCATCAAGATCTGGGCCAATGCAGATAAGGCAAAATCCGTTCTGGGCTGGCAAACTACTCGCTCACTAGACGACTCAATGCGAGATGCCTGGCGCTGGCAACAATCACTAACCAATTAAATTCTTATAATTGTAGTAATTACCTATTTTTATGATCGTGTTAGATAGTATAATTAATTGAGTAGTTTATTAATGAACCGGGAGATTCCGTGAATACAGATCTAACTAATTTGCTCCAATCAGCTTTGGATAATAAAAAGCTTAACAAAACTGCATACTTGGAAATTACTAAATGGTTAACTGACGAAGAATTTAGTGAATTTGCACCTGAACTATCCCAGCAAATATCTGAAGAAAAATGGGATTTACTTATGGACGCCTTTTACCGTGTAGTAATTTTTGGGACTGGTGGAATCAGAGGCACCATGGCTATCGGGACCAACCGAATCAATAACTACACTATAAGATGGGCCTCACAAGCTTATGCAAACTATCTTAAAAAGCATCAGTTATCTGATTATAAAAATGGTGTTGCAATAGCATATGACAGCAGAATAAATTCTGAATCATTCATGAAAGAAACGGCGCGCGTACTAGCTGCTAACGGCGTGCCGGTTTATATCTTCCCCTATTATCGCGCCACACCTGAACTTTCATTTACGGTTCGTCACCTTGGCCTAATAGGTGGAATAGTTATTACTGCTAGCCATAATCCTCCAGAATTTAATGGATATAAACTATACGACTCAGCTGGAGTTCAAGTTCTACCAGAAACCGGCCAACAGATTGAAGACGAATTCAAGACTATAACAGAAATCCAAAAACTAAGTTTTGACGAAGCCGTCAGTAAGGGATTAATTAAATATATCGACGAGTCGGTTGACGAAGCTTTTGCAAAATCTGCCCGCGAGGTATCGGTCTCAGATAATCGAGATGTCAAAATCGTATTCTCGCCACTACACGGAGTTGGCTCGCAGTCAGTCTTGCCAGTTCTTAAATCAATCGGCTTCAATGATATCCATATGGTAGACAGCCAAGAAAGCCTAGACGGTAACTTCCCTAACGTTGAAGGTCACTTCCCTAATCCTGAATTTGCTGTCGTATATAAACAGCCTATAGCATTAGCAAAAAAAGTGAATGCTGACATAGTTCTAGTATCAGATCCAGACGCCGATCGACTTGGTATTGCTGCTCCAGATAAAAACGGAGAGTGGCACAACTTAAACGGCAACCAAGGCGCCGTACTCATGGGATACTACTATTTAAACGCCTTAAAAGAAAGCAAGAAGCTACCAGAAAAATCCGTCATCATCAAAACTTCAGTTACTACTGAATTACTGAGAGACGTTGCTGAAAGCTACGGCGTTGAGGTAGTCGGAGATTTGTTGGTAGGCTTTAAATTTATTGGTGACCGCGCCGAGTATATGGCAAAAGACAGGACCTTTTTGTTTGGCTGTGAAGAAAGTGTAGGATATTTATTTGGTAATGGATATCGAGACAAAGGAGCTGAAACACCGGCTATAATTGCTGCCGAGATGGGTGCATGGTGTAAAGCCAATCACACGACTCCTATAGAACTGCTGGAGACAATTTACCAGCGTTTTGGATATTACTCAGAGAGGCTTTTCTATCGCTTAATTGAAGGCTTTGGATCTTTTGATCGCATGAACCTAGCAATGACTGAACTTCGCAAAAACTTACCAAAAAGTATTGGCGACAAAAAGGTATTTAAGGTCATCGACCGACTGACGGGCGTAGTTTCGGATGGCAAAACTGGGAAAGTTATTGAAACACGAGACTGGGATAAGGGTGATATGTTGTCGTTCTTTTTCGATGATAACGAACGTAGTGTTGTGCATGTCAGACCATCAGGAACAGAACCAAAGATGAAATACTATACGATGATAAAAGGCGACCTCAGTAAGTCCAGCAAGACAAAGCTTGACCTAGCCGCTGAACAAACAGAAAATGCAATTGCTAAAATATTTGAAGATGTGTTGTCTAAAATCGTTGTAGATGTTTTTTAGATAATTAGTTTTTCTTGTCCAAAAAGCGCTTGCTAACATCACCGACTTTTTGGGCGTGACTTTTATTGGTCACTAAGATTCCGCTCTTGGTCACAATTACGGCCACATTATCTAAACCTATAACGGCTAGCGGCAAATCACTTTCATTACGAATAAGACTATTGGTGACATTCTCTGTCTCGACATAACCGTGCGAGGCATTACCCTGCTCGTCCTGCTCGTTAATCATGTGAACCTCCGGATAAGACCCAACATCAACCCAGTCAAAACTGCCTGGCATCACCAATAAATCTGGTACTCTTTCGATTAAGGCTGTGTCTATAGGCTCACTCTTAAAGGATAGGTAGCGCTTATCGAATTCATCGGAATTCTTTGCCTCACAAAGTTTCTTATAGTTCTTTTTGAGTTGCGTTGAGTGGCGATTAATAGTTTCCTCAAACACAGATAAAGGTGCAACAAAATAGCCCATATTCCAAAAATAACGACCACTGGCCAGATAGCGCTGAGCGGTTCTTCTATCGGGCTTCTCTTTAAAGCTAGAAACTTTATATATTAAATGCTTGCCGACAGTATTGTCACCGCGCTCAATATAACCAAAAGAGGTGGATGGATATGTCGGCTCTAGACCCAACAGGACTATGCTGGCCTTTTCGACTGAAGTATTAGCAGCCTTCTCGATAGTATCCAAAAATCCTCTTGTGTCTCGAATATGATGGTCAGAGTGCATAAAAACTATCGGTTCATCAGAACTATGATGCTGTTTTATCCGTGCTAATGCCGAAATCACACAAGATGCCGTGCCTCGCCTACCCGGCTCAATTACCGCATGATCCTTGTCTAGGCCTGGCAGCTGATCAAAAACATGCTTAATGTGCGAACCCTCTGAAATTACATAGACATCATTTGTTAATAATTTTGCTCTCTCGTAGGTATTCTGTAATAAGCTCTTCTCGTTAGTTAGTCGAAGTAGATGCTTTGGATAATCGGGCGTAGACATTGGCCACAGTCTAGAGCCAGACCCCCCAGCGATAATTACTATAGTCATTAATATATTATACCAGTTTTGAGCGACGAAATTTTCAATTTTTTCATTTTACATCTATTAAATATCCATAACTACATGCTGTTATAATAATAATTATGAATATATTAGTTACCGGCGGTGCAGGATTTATTGGCTCTAACTTTGTGCATTTAGCGCTCCAAGAACGTTCGGACTGGAACATAACCGTATTAGACAAACTTAATTATGCTGGCAATATGGCTAGCCTAGAAACGGTTTTAGACAAAATACAGTTCGTGAAGGGCGACATTTGCGACGAAGAACTTTTGGATAAACTTGTAGCCAACGTGGATATTGTGGTGCATTTTGCAGCAGAATCACACAATGACAATTCGCTTATTAACCCCTGGCCTTTTGTCGAAAGCAATCTTATTGGCACCTATCGAATTCTAGAGGCTGTACGTAAGCATGGCAAAAAACTTCACCACATAAGCACCGACGAAGTATATGGCGACCTAGAGCTTGACGACCCAAGCAAGTTCACTCCTGAGACACCATACAACCCTTCTAGCCCGTACTCTTCTACAAAAGCGGGTTCTGACTTATTAGTACGTGCATGGGTGCGTAGTTTTGGCATTCATGCAACAATAAGTAACTGCTCTAACAACTACGGACCTCGCCAACATGTCGAAAAGTTTATACCACGTCAAATTACTGAGATTCTTGAGGGTCGTAAGCCTAAGTTATATGGCGCAGGCACAAACGTTCGTGACTGGATCCATGTAGACGATCACAATTCAGCGGTCATTGCCATTATAGAATCTGGTAAAAATGGCGAAACATATTTAATAGGTGCTAATGGCGAAAAAAATAATAAAGAAGTAGTGGAATCATTATTGATCGCAATGGGTAAAGACGCGGACGATTATGAGCATGTGTCTGACCGCCCTGGGCACGATATGCGTTATGCGATAGACGCAACTAAGCTACAAGACGAACTAGGCTGGAAGCCGAAGTACACCAATTTTAGTGCCGGCCTGAAAGCAACAATTGACTGGTATACAGCTAATGAAGCGTGGTGGAAGCCTCAAAAAAATAAAACTGAATTGAGATATAAGGATCTAGGTCGATAATGGCGGTACCTACGACAGAATTCACAGCTCACGAAACTGAAATACCTGGACTGATATGGTTTGATATTACAAGTATCGGAGATGATCGAGGCTGGTA
>Ga0194055_10004068_pt1 | contig 11084 bp, 10 predicted proteins | sample SepL449m_MetaG_FD_155482 | JGI IMG/M metagenome (GOLD analysis project Ga0194055, IMG submission 155482) | Anoxic zone freshwater microbial communities from boreal shield lake in IISD Experimental Lakes Area, Ontario, Canada - Sep2016-L442-9m | ecosystem: Environmental > Aquatic > Freshwater >... | reverse complement strand
TAAAGCGGCCCACTCACCCCTTGTGAATTTAATTCTGCCGCGAAACTGTCGATCCCCACTCTTTGTTTTTTCACTAGGTAAGAAATTAAGGAAGATTTACTTTTAAGATCACCTATAGGTGCTCGTAAGGTCGAAAGTAAATTTTTTGGGTTTCTAAATGGATCCGCAACAATAAAATTCTTTTCAGCGGTGACTACCTTTACTCCTGCTTCCATACTTTGTAGTTGGAGTTTCAGATTTAATCTTTTGACCTCTGGATAAGCCGGATTAATAACTTGAAAACCGTGGTCAAGTTGATATCCAGAAATGAAGTCAGTCTTTACTCTGCCACCGACCCGATCACTTGCTTCTAGCAGTAAAACTTCCCGCCCCGCTCGCTGACAAGTTAACGCCGCATTCAATCCTGCAATACCTGCACCAATTACAACAATCACCTAACTGACATCTCCCGAGCCACATCAATAAGCCGGGCGACCTCCATTGCATCTGCCACAGGCACTGGCATATCTCCTTGACCTTTAATTGCAGCGGCTACTTGATTGTAAAAAGCTGGGTAATTTCCAGCTTCGATCTCTAAATCTTTAACATCATCACCGCGCATAATTCGCCCACTTGATTTAGGTCCAATCTCCCACTTGCCATCTTTTGGTTTTGCACCTGATTTCAAAAGATCTTCTTGTGGATCTAAGTATTCAATTTCAATTGCACCTGTTTTACCTAGCGCACGCACACGTGAACCAGGTCCACCAGCAATCGCACTTACTGACAAGTAAGAATCAACATTCATTAAATGTTTCAAAATGAGTACACAATCATCATCAGTTCCACCACGAATTTTACGCATTGAACAGTAAGAAACCTCTGCTGGACCAAATAGATCAATAGCCCCTGCAATTAGATGAGTTTGCAAATCAAGTAGTAATCCCCCACCTTGTTCAACAGCATTGTCATCCCGCCATGAATCCATTTTTAGTTCGGGTCTAAATCTTTCAAAACGTGATTCAAATCTATGAATAGATCCAATTTCTCGCCCTTTAATTACTCTTTTCATAGTTAGCGCATCGCTATCCCAACGGCGATTGAAGAATGCACAGGCTTTAACTCCAGCTTTATCGGCTGCATCAAAAATCGAGTGGGTTTCGCGAACATTACGACCAACTGGTTTATCAATCACAACTGTAATTCCAGCTTCAATCGCTCGTATTGCCTGCTCGGCGTGAACAACGTTTGCAGATGCAACTACAACTAGATCTAACTCTCGATTTAGTAATTGATCTAAATCTTGCACTATGTGAGCATTAGGAAAATCATTTTTAGCAGACGCAGTACGTTCAGGATTATTGGTGAGAATTGCACTTAACTCAAAGCCAGATCCAGCTAGTAATGGGCCATGAAAAACTTTTCCAGCTAATCCATAACCAATTAATCCAGCTTTGAGTTTGTTTTCAGACATGTGCAGATCTTATTCTGTTATGGCTGCTTCCTTTTGCATCTTCGATGGCCACCAGATCTTTGGTCCAATCTCATGAACCAACGCGGGCACCAAGATAGAGCGGACAATGATGGTGTCCAGGAGAACACCAAATGCCACTGCGAAACCGAGTTCGGCAAGTGGAACTAGTGGCAAGAGCCCTAATACGGCAAATGTCGAGGCTAGAACTACACCTGCTGAAGTGATCACCGCTCCAGTAACAGTTACTCCTTTGATTACTCCCTTACGAGTACCAATCTTCTGGGATTCTTCACGTACTCGAGTCATCAAGAAGATGTTGTAATCAATACCGAGAGCTACCAGGAATATGAAAGCAAATAGTGGGAATGAGTTGTCGCCGCCTGCAAAACCGAATATGTGATTAAAGACAAGTGCGCAAACGCCCAATGTGGCAAAGTAGGAAAGAACAACTGTTCCCAAAAGAATTACGGCACTGAAAATGCTGCGTAGTAGTAATCCTAAAATAATTGTGATTACAAACAAGATAATAGGAATAATGGTCCGATTATCGCGGGAGTTGGCCGTGCGAACATCAAAGTAGACAGCACTTGTTCCGCCAACAAGAGAAGTTGCATCGGCACCATGCGCTAATTCACGAATCTTGGGAATGTCATTTCCGGCTTCGACGCTATCTGGAGCTTTATCTAGAGTCAGATTTAAAATCATTTTGTTGTTTACGACTTTAGTTTTTGGAATTGGTTGACCCGGCATTGGTATGCCATCCAACATTGGAGCGATTTGCGAAACACCAGGTGCATTTTTTAATGCTGCTGTGACAGCAGCTGCTTTATCGGCGCTAACTACAACCTGTGTTGGGTTACCCTCTCCGCCAGGGAAATGGGTCTCCAAAAGTTTTTGTCCTACAACTGATTCAGGTTTACCAGTAAAAGTATCTACTGTTCCGATTCCATCTGCTTTCAAAGTAGTTGATGCAAATGCAAGCAATAAAAGAACTGATCCAGAAATAACCCAGGCTTTGCGCGGATTGCTTCCGATTGCATTTCCAACTTTTGACCAAGGGCCAGACATCACATGGTCATCGCCATCAAAAAGTGGACGACGTGGCCAGAAAACCCAACGACCACAAAGCAACAACAGCGCTGGAAGCAGCGTCAAAATAGTTATCATTGAAGAGATAATTCCAATTGCACCGATTGGGCCAAGTCCCGCGGTGTTTGTTAACTTACTAAACAAAAGAATTAACAAAGAAATAGAAACGGTAGATCCGGAAGCCAGAATAGGTTCCCAAACACCTTTATATGCCGAACGCATTGCATCAAAACGATTTTCATGTAAGTGCAACTCTTCACGGTAACGGGCGATAAGTAAAAGTGCGTAATCTGTTGCAGCGCCAATTACTAAGACCGATAAAATTCCTTGAGATTGTCCATCAACATCTATGACGTTTTTCTTAGCAAGCAGATAGACAACTGCACCTCCCAATGTAAGTGCGAACATGGCTGAAAGCAGTGGAATGATCCAAAGAATCGGCGAACGATAAACCACAATCAAAATAATCGAAACAACACCTAATGTTGTGAACAGTAAAGAGGAATCCAGAGTTCCAAAAGCACCAAAGAGATCCCCAAGTAATCCTCCCGGACCTGTTACGTAAGATTTAACTCCATTAGCTTCAGCGATGGGGCGAACATCCTCACGAAGTGCTGCTACGACAGCCGGCAAGACGGGCTCATCGTTTGGAAGTAATTTTGCAATTGAGTTTCCATCAAGTGGAATGTTTGCCAAAATGGCTTTGCCATCTTGTGAAGGGAAAGCCGCAATAACCTGTCCCGGCGCCAAGTAATCAGAAATCTTTGCTGTGGTTCCAGCTATTTTTAAATCTCCAACAGTTGCAAGGTGTGCGTTAATTGCTGCGAAGGTTTGTGGATCTGCTTTACCTTCAAATAAAACTAAGGTTGGAAAATTAAAAGAATCTTTTCCAGAAAAAGTCGCAATTACATCTGCCGCTTTAGTTGCTTCTGCACCTTTTGGTAAAAAAGAAGAGTTGTTGTTTTCCTGAACCGATGTGAGTTTTCCAAAGAGCGGCCCAGTTACGCCGGTAATGCCAAACCAGATCACCACCACAAGAGTGGCCAGCCATACTCCCCGACGAGATTTACTCTTAATAGGAGCTGAAGTGCTGATTTGGTCGTGGCTCATCTAAAACTCTGCTTTCTTGAGGATTGCTGCCGAGTGGTACTCCCACCGGCTCAATACGGCAATTCTACCGATCAATTCAACCTTCGCACGCTCAATCGGTAGGCTGGGAAGATGGCTTCGCTCACTCTTGGCACTAATCCCACTGACCTGACCAGAACAGTTCCCGGGCTAGAGATTTCAGCACTTGGGTCAGTCGAGTATTTGTCCGCATGGCAACTGCAACGAGATTTACATACGGGAGTAGCCGATGGGTCTCGCGAAAATACTTTATTACTTGTGGAGCACCCAAGTGTTTACACCGCTGGTCGTCGAACAGAATTAACTGATCGTCCAATTAGTCCAATTAATGGTGTTCCAGTAATTGATGTTGATCGTGGTGGAAAGATCACTTGGCATGGTCCTGGGCAATTAGTTGGTTATCCGATTGTGAAATTAAAGCAAGCAACAAATGTGGTGGGCTTTGTCCGCACACTTGAAACTGCGTTAATTAATATTTGTGCAGAGTTAGGATTAGAAACTCAGCAGTATTGTGAAAGATCTGGTGTTTGGGTTCGTGATGAAAATGGAGATCGCAAAATTGCAGCGATTGGAATTCGCGTAGCACGTGGAACTGTGACACATGGCTTCGCACTTAACGTGAATCCTGACTTGAAATACTTTACCGAGATAATTCCCTGCGGATTGCCTGATGTAGTAACCACATCTTTAGAGCAAGAGTTGGGTCGCAGTATCACCGTAAAAGAAATTCTTCCTATCGCTGAAAAACATTTACAAGAAGCCTTGATTAGAGTGATCGCATGACAATTGCACCAGAAGGTCGCCGCTTGCTCCGAATTGAAGCGCGTAATTCGCAAACTCCAATTGAGCGCAAACCTGAGTGGATCAAAACGCGTGCGAAGATGGGACCTGAATACACCGCATTGCGCTCTCTTGTAGTCAGTGAAGGTTTGCACACAGTCTGCCAAGAAGCAGCATGTCCTAATATTTTTGAATGTTGGGAAGATCGTGAAGCTACATTTTTAATTGGTGGAGATGCATGTACAAGAAGATGTGATTTTTGCAATATCGACACCGGTAAACCACTTCCATTGGATCGTGACGAACCTCGTCGCGTTGCAGAATCAATTTTAAAGATGGGATTGCGTTATGCAACCATCACTGGAGTCGCACGTGACGATCTAGAGGATGAAGGCGCTTGGTTGTATGCGCAAACAATTCGTGAAGTCCATGAAATGGTTCCAGGCTGTGGAGTTGAGATGTTGGCTCCAGATTTCAGTGGAAACTCTGATCATCTAAATGAAGTTTTTGAGACTCGTCCAGAAGTATTTGCACACAATGTCGAAACCGTTCCCAGAATATTTAAATTAATCAGGCCCGCATTTACATATGAACGCTCACTTGCAGTTATTACTGCTGCCCGTGATTTCGGTTTGATTACTAAATCTAATTTGATTCTTGGTTTAGGTGAGACTCGCGCGGAAGTTGATCAAGCTCTTGTTGATTTGCATTCAGCCGGCTGTGATTTGATCACCATAACTCAGTATCTGCGACCAACTCTGAAACATCACCCAGTCGAGCGATGGGTAAAACCGGAAGAATTTGTTGAATTAGCGGCTTTTGCAACAGAAACTGGTTTTGCCGGGGTTATGAGCGGACCACTTGTTCGTTCAAGTTATCGGGCTGGCCGTCTTTACAAACAGGCGATGGAGAAGAAGGCTGCGGCAAATTTCAATGGCTAAAAAGCAAAGGGATTTGGTCTACCCCGCAGTTGTTATTTTCATTAAATCTTTTTGGAAATATTTAAAATTAAAGTTTGATTTTGCAGGTGTTGAAAATATTCCAACTGATGGCGGCGCAATTCTGGCAATTAACCATGTCGGATATTTAGATTTTGCACTTTCTGGCACGGCAGTACTTCCAGTTAAAAGATATGTACGTTTTATGGCTAAACAAGAAATTTTCGCACATTGGCTAGCCGGGCCATTAATGCGCGGCATGCATCACATAAGCGTTGATCGTTCTGCTGGCTCAGCCTCCTTTGTTGCGGCTATGCGCGCTCTTCGTGCAGGTGAGATTGTTGGAATTTTCCCAGAAGCAACTATTTCTAAATCATTTGAAATTAAGGAACTTAAATCTGGTGCAGTGCGGCTAGCTATCGGTGCTGGTGTTCCAATAATTCCAACAATTGTGTGGGGTAGTCAGCGAATTATCACCAAAGGAGTTCCTAAAAATTTTAAGCGGGCCGGGACCCCGATAACTGTGCGAATTGGTACTCCTTTGTACTTCACGCGCGAAAGCAATGTGGAAGAGGCTGAAAATTTATTAAAATCCAAATTGGTCGAGATGCTTAATCAAGTTCAATCTCAATACCCTGACTCACACCAAGGTAAACGTTGGGCTCCGGCTCGTTTAGGCGGAACCGCCCCCACCTTGGAAGAGGCGCAAAATCAAACAGGTCCAAAACCGGCCTAAGCGCAGGGTAATCTTCCGTACATGGCCAAAAAAGAAAAAGCACCTAAGGTTCCCAAAGCTAAAAAAGCAAAACCAGAGTGGATGAAAACTCTCGGCAATGCCTATTCGATTGCCAGTAAAGCACAACCACTAATTGGCTTGTGGCTTGGTCTGATCTTTATCGTTGTCTTAGCAATCGGTGTGACTATCGGAATCCAATTGGGGCATCCAATCTATGTAACAATTTTGACGGTTCCACTTGCCACTCTTGTTGCCTTATTTATATTTTCACGTCTTGCCGAACGAGCCGCATACGCCTCCATTGAAGGGCAACTTGGTGCCGGTGCTTCGGTGTTGATGTCAATTAGAAAAGGTTGGCACACAGTTCCAGGAGTTGCCGCAAATCGCAATCAAGATGTTGTTCACCGTTCAATCAGTCGTGCTGGAGTCGTGATCACTGGTGAAGGTGGGCATGCGGTTAGAACTTTAATGACAGATGAGCGCCGAAAAATGGAAAGATTTATGACCGGTGTTCCGGTTCATGAAGTTCTAATTGGCGATGGCGAAGGACGAGTTTCGATTCGTAAATTGCAAAAACATGTAACCAGGCTTCCAAAGAAATTATCAAAGGCCCAATACCGCGAAGCAGCAGCACGCATGCGATCTCTCGGTGGTCCAAATGTTCCGCTCCCTAAAGGCCCAATGCCCAATATGAGAAAAGTGCCGAAGCGCTAATTTAAATCGAGGAGAGTACAAATTTTTTCTATAAAGAAATTCTTGGTGCTGTTTTTGGTGATTTTTGCTTTCTCCACTTCTCTAATAGATTCCCCGATCGCACGAGCAGGAACATCTGTTGACGAGCAGTTTCAAGTTACTCAGCCGCCCGGAGTTGGATACACCGGTTACTTAGTCAATAACACTCGCTCACTTGTTCGCATGGATTCATTCCTTGTAACTTTTAAAATTGCTGATGGAAAAATTGCTGGAATGATGCCCTGTGATTCACTTGAGAAGTGTCCAAAGAGCTTTGATGCTCAAGTTGCAGATTTAAATCTGCGTTTTTGTAACAAAGTTGGACAACTAGATTGCATTTCTGGTTTAAGCACAACTAATACCAAAACGGGACAAGTAAGTAATGAGTACAGGACCCGATTAAGTGAAACTCAGGATTTCACTGCAAGAGTTATTGGCGATGCAAATCAAGGCTTGCCTGAAGGTGGAAATCCGCAAGTAGTTTCAATTCCGAGTGCTCCGCATCAAGGTGGAGATTTGTACTTAATAAAAACTGATTACTTTGCTTCTCGCCGTAGTAGTACCGAACCCTTTAAATTAGCACTACTCACAAATGGAATTTATCCAATCACTATTGAGCGTGGAAAGTTTGAACCTGGTGGGCCGAATTTAGATCCAAAAGCTTACGTCGGGCAGAATATTCCTGGTGGCGGCGCTCCAAAACCACCTTTTATCTCAGGTTTCTTAACAGATCCGCGTTGCTTGATGGCGACGGAAAAAGTTTGCCTCGTACCGCAACCATTCCCAGAAAATATTGCTTTTGGGTTGAAATTAAAACTCAGTCAAGGTTTTAATGGTTGGTTGTATGGAAGATTGGCCAATCCTGCGGTTTCTATTACAACAGCAACCGGAAACTCTAAGAGTGTTGAAGTTAGTATTTCAGCCGAACCAGTAAAAGTTCCAGTTCCATTTGGTTGGATAAAAAATTCTGAGCTGCCGGCCGAATTACTTGCAAAATACGAAATTGATCGGGGTGGCGGTTTTTATGCCGGTCAAGATCGAAACGGGCCATTGGCAAATGTCTCAATCCTAAAGGCTCACAGTAACGATTACAGCGATGAAGGAATTTCTGAATTTATTTCCTGGATGCCAAAACTTGGTGACAAAGCCGCTGTGACTCCTTCTCAATGGAGTTTCCAAACTTTAGATTTGCGGAGTAATACCGCAGCCGTCTTATCACGTTGCACAGATTCAGTTAAATCACTTGCTGGATTGATTTTTACTAATGCCACAGTTTTTTCATCTGGCGCACCGACATTTGATAGTGCGACTGGAAGTTTGGATTATAAAGTTGCTTCGCCACATTTCAAACCCGATGGAATTGAAACTAATACTGGAAGTTATGACTTAGTACTCAACTCTGAAGTGGCACGTTGTATTTATGGATTCACTAAAGCCCCAGTTAGCGCAAGTATTTCAATCGAGAACTCCGGTGGAGAGAGCAAAGTTGCAACAACTTCAGTCACAGAAAAAGATGGATTCTTGCGATTAGCTGCTTACGGTTTTGGTTTCTCATCCCCAAAAATCAAAATTAAGTTAACCCAAGACAAAGCAGTTGAGGCTGCTGCGGTGCCGAAAACAACAACTACTATCAAGAAAATCACGTGTAAGAATGGAAGTAAAACTCGAACAGTTAGCGGTGAAAGCCCTAAGTGTCCGACTGGTTGGACTCTTAAGAAATAAAACTAAAAACTAACGGCTGCACTTTTTGTAGCAAGATCATGCAAGCCACGTCCTTCTTTATTTTGAACAACCGCTGGAATGACTAAGCAAATTAAAAAGGTCCGTAAAAGTGCGCCAAGTGGGGCAATATTTTGCAATGTGTTTACATCAATGATTCGAATCCCACGTAATTTTTGACCAGCAGAAGAACCCGTTAGGGCGGTCAATATCGCTACCTGAAAGAAGAAGATCAAAAGAGTCCAGCTGTTGTCCGATAGGAGGGTGGCCACAAATAGTGAGCCGATCCAATCGATAGTGATGGCTTGGGCTCGTCGCCAATTTGAGGCGATTGGCAGCGGGAAGCCCCCTTCCTCGCTTGTTTCTGGGCCTTCAGGGTCGAAATCAGCGGAATCCATCCGCAGATCATAGGCCTAACCCATGCCTTGAGGGTCTGTAACAATGCCGAAACATTCGGGTTATCTCTTCAGCGCCCTGACCGCGTATCTTTTGCCTGTTGATACTTCACCCCTCAGCGTCGAGGGCGGGTTGGGACTTTCCGAATTAGATAACGCGATCATCCGGAGGAATTATGTTTAAGAATGCCGCTGAAGTTTTTGATTACATCAAGAAAAATGATGTGAAATTAGTTGATGTTCGATTTACTGATCTTCCTGGAGTGCAACAGCACTTCAACGTTCCAGTAGCATCATTTGATGAAGCAGTCTTTACCGATGGCTTGATGTTTGATGGTTCATCTATTCGCGGCTTCCAAGCAATTCATGAGTCAGATATGAAACTGTTACCAGTGCCAGGATCATCATTTATTGATCCATTCCGCAAAGAAAAAACATTGGTTATGAACTTCTCTGTTCACAACCCAGTTGATAACACTCCTTACTCACGCGATCCTCGTGGCGTAGTAACTAAAGCCGTTGCTTACCTACAATCAACCGGAATTGCTGACACCGCATTTTTCGCACCTGAGGCTGAGTTTTATGTTTTCGATGAAGTTAACTTCTCAACTTCTCAAAATGCTTCACATCACTTCATTGATTCAATCGAAGGTGCATGGAACACTGGAGCATCACTTGAATCTGATGGAACTCCAAACCGTGGATACAAGACGCGTTACAAAGGCGGGTACTTCCCAACTAGCCCAACTGATCAGTTAGCAGATATTCGCGATGAGATGGTTATGAAACTTGGCGAAGTTGGATTACTTGTTGAACGTTCACACCATGAAGTTGGAACTGCCGGTCAAATGGAGATCAACTATCGATTCGCCGATATTTTAACCGCGGCTGATGAAGTTCTTAAATTTAAATATGTAATCAAAAACGTTGCATGGGAAAACGGCAAAACTGCAACCTTTATGCCTAAGCCACTCTTCGGAGATAACGGTTCAGGAATGCACGTCCATCAATCACTTTGGAAAGATGGCGTGCCTTTGTTCTTCGGAAATGGCTATGGTGATCTTTCAGATATGGCACGTTGGTATATCGGTGGATTGTTAAAGCATGCTCCATCACTTCTTGCTTTTACTAACCCAACTGTTAACTCATACCACCGTTTAGTACCTGGTTATGAAGCACCAGTAAATCTTGTTTACTCAGCACGTAACCGTTCTGCATGTATTCGAATTCCAATCACTGGATCAAATCCAAAAGCTAAGCGGATCGAATTCCGCTGCCCAGATCCATCCTCAAATCCATATCTAGCATTTGCGGCAATGTTGATGGCAGGCCTTGATGGAATCAAGAACAAGATCGAGCCAGCTGCCCCAGTCGATAAGGATCTATACGAATTGGAAGGCGCTGAAGCAGCTGCCATTCCACAAGTGCCAGGATCTTTAACTGAAGTGCTCGACAATCTTGAAAAAGATCATGCGTACCTAACTGCAGGTGGAGTATTTACCCCAGATCTAATTGAAACTTGGATCGCTTACAAGCGTTCTGCAGAGGTAGATTATGTTCGACTTCGTCCACACCCTGCGGAGTTTGAGCTTTACTACGACATCTAAATAATCTAGAAATACCCCCGCTACTAATTTTAGTAACGGGGGTATTTTTTATTTATCTGTCGAAGCTACAAAATCCTCTTCAATTGCTTCCCAACCCAGTATGGTAATAATCTGTTGATCTGTTAATACTCCATCATCCAATAATTTATAAATAGGATCTAATTCATCTCGTTTAATCAAAACCTCTTCGTCAAATTCGTCAAAGGCCTCACTTTTGATTTTCTTGATTGCGCTCATACTTAATTATCTCCTTAAAATTGGAATTTGTGAAGTTATCTGAGCGGTCCGTAAGGAATACACAGAGTATTCAAAATCTACTAAATCTAAATACGGATCTATTTTTAAAGATTGAGTATGGTTAAAAATCTATTGACTTGTTAATGCACGCCGCCTGTGCAAATAAGCGAAACAACTTGCAGCAGCCTCAAATCAGGCAAAGTTATAACTTTGGTTAGTAGGGTGGAGTAGTGAGTGCCCAATCTGCAAAAGTGCGCAAAGCCCTCGATG